>OKQJ01000216.1_pt1 | contig 22699 bp, 16 predicted proteins | sample 1614171 | NCBI WGS metagenome assembly OKQJ01 (sample SAMN04436911, study PRJEB24849) | human gut metagenome | biome: human gut; feature: NICU; material: stool | host: Homo sapiens | place: USA: Saint Louis, MO | collected 2012-05-30 | reverse complement strand
TGGTTCATGGACGATCAGGAGTTTGCCGAAAAGGAACAGGCCGGCGAATTTCTCGAAACCGCCACCGTGCACGGCATGGCCCGCTACGGCACGCCGCTCAAGCCGGTTCAGGACCACTTGGCGCACAACGTCCCGACCATCCTCGAAATCGACCTGCAAGGCGCCCGCCGCGTCAAGGAGCGCGCCTCCGAGCTCGGCCTCGAGGTCGTCTCCGTCTTCATCGCCCCGCCCAGCTTCGACGAACTCGTCCGCCGCCTCACCGGCCGCGGTACCGAAACCCCCGAGCAGCGCGCCCGCCGCCTGGAAACCGCCAAGGTCGAACTGGCCGCCGAAGGCGAATTCGACGTCACCATCACCAATGACAACGTCGAGAGGGCGGCACAGGAGCTATGGTCCATCATCGCCAAAGAATACGGAATCGGCGAATAACGGAGCGTATACCGCCTTTCCTCAGCCTCGACGTGCGAAGCACGCCTTCGGCTTCGGACGGCGGTCTCCGCACGCGTTATTCGCCGATTCCGGCTCAGTGAATCTAAAAAATTGGGGGTTTTCCGCATGATCGCGGAAAGCCCCCAAATCATATATGTGGGTCGGTCCCCGGTGCGGACACCGACCCGTGCGTGGATCAGGCGAGGCCCGACAGCTTGTTGATCAGCTCAGGATCTCGAGTAGCGCCCTTGTCGGCGGAGCGGGCGAAGGCGGCGTAGGCCTTGAGCGCCTGCGAGACGTGGCGGTTGCGGTGAGCCACGTAGCCGTCGCCGGCTTCGAGCTCGCGGCGGCGCTCGTCCAGCTGCTCGTCGGTCAGCTCCACGTTCACGGAACGGGCCTCGATGTCGATGTCGATGATGTCGCCGTTCTTGATGAGCGCCACCGGGCCCTTGTTCGCGGCCTCGGGGGCCATGTGGCCGATGGCCAGACCGGAGGAGCCGCCGGAGTAGCGGCCGTCGGTGAGCATGGCGACCTGCTTGCCGATGCCCTTGCCCTTGACGAAGGAGGTCGGGTACAGCATCTCCTGCATGCCCGGGCCGCCCTTCGGGCCCTCGTAGCGGATCACGAGCGCCATGCCGGGCTTCAGGGTGTCGTTCAGGATGACCTCGATGGCCTGCTCCTGGGAGTCGACCACCAGGGCCGGTCCGCGGAACTTCCAGATCTCCGGCGGCACGCCGGCGGTCTTGACCACGCAGCCGTCGGGCGCCAGGTTGCCGCGCAGCACGGCGAGGCCGCCCTCGTGGATCTCCGGGTGGTTGATGTCGTGGATGGCGCCGTTGGTGCGGTCGCGGTCGAGCGAGTCGAACAGCGTGGTGTGCGTCCACGGCTCCGGGGAGATGATGTGGCCAGGAGCGGCCTTGTACATCTGCTTGGCTTCCTCTGTGCAGGTGGGGCGCATGATGTCCCAATCGGCCAGCTTGGCTTCCAGCGTCGGGTAGTCGATGGAGTGCACGTTGGTGTGCAGCTTGCCCGCGCGCTCGAGTTCGCCGAGGATGCCGGTGATACCGCCGGCACGGTGCACATCGGAGATCTCCCACTTGCCGGAGGGGCTGGCCTTGCAGATGCACGGCACGGTGTGCGAGATGCGCTCGATGTCGTCCAGGGTGAAGTCCACGTCGGCGGACTGAGCCATGGCGAGGATATGCAGCACGGTGTTGGTGGAGCCGCCCATGGCCACGTCCATGGTCATGGCGTTCTCGAAGGCCTCCTTGGTGGCGATGGAGCGAGGCAGCACGGAATCGTCGGAATCGTCGTAGTACTGGTGAGCGATCTTGACGACTTGGCGGGCGGCGCGCTTGAACAGGTCCTTGCGGTAGGAGTGGGAGGCGAGGATGGTGCCGTTGCCGGGCAGGGCCAAGCCGATGGCCTCGGTCAGGCAGTTCATCGAGTTGGCGGTGAACATGCCGGCGCAGGAGCCGCAGGTCGGGCAGACGGTCTTCTCGTAGTTGAGCAGCTCCTCGTCGGAGACGGAGTCGTCGGCGGTGGCGTACATCACGTCGATGAGGTCGGTGCTCTTCACGGTGCCGTCGGCGAGCGTCGTGGTGCCGGCCTCCATCGGGCCGCCGGAGACGAACACGGTCGGGATGTTGAGTCGCAGGGCCGCCATCAGCATGCCCGGCACGACCTTGTCGCAGTTCGGGATGCAGATCAGCGCGTCGGCGCAGTGCGCGTTGCACTGGTACTCGACGGTGTCGGCGATGATGTCGCGGCTCGGCAGCGAGTACAGCATGCCCGTGTGGCCCATGGCGATGCCGTCGTCCACGGCCATCGTGTTGAACTCGCGGGGGATGCCGCCGGCCTCGCGGATGGCTTCGGAGACGATGCGGCCAACCTTGTTGAGGTGGACGTGGCCGGGCAGGAACTCGTCGAAGGAGTTCGCGATGGCGATGATGGGCTTCTTGCCCATGTCGTCGCCACTGACGCCGGCTGCACGGTAGAGGGCTCGGGCGCCTGCAAAGACGCGCCCGTTCATGATTTTTGCGGATCGCATTTCGGTCATGGTTCTATTCAACCGCGTAAGCAGGACTCGCGCGTTGTCAAGAGTCACATCGTGGAATTTACGAGGAGTTTACATTACGGCGCTACCGACGGTGCCCCGTCGACGCCATCGGCGGCGCCGGTAGCCTCACGGGCATGGGCGTCCGGCGGCATCGGCGCCGCCGCGACACGCCGCACGCGGTCAGTGGCGCTCCTCGTAGTCGCGCATCCACTCGAAGCACATGCGGGTCTGCTCGGCGTCGGCCAGCGCGCGGTGCTCCTCCACGTCGGCGATGCCGAAGCGCTGGATCAGGTCGAGCAGCCGGTGGTGGCGCTCGTACGGGAACAGCGTGCGGCTCATTTGCAGGGTGTCGATCACCGGGTTGGGCACCGAACGCTGCAGGATGCGCTGCGCCGCGATGTCGATGAACTTGATGTCGAAACGCGCGATGTTGTGGCCGATCAGCGCGTCGTCGCCGCACCAGTCGAGGAAGGCCGGCAGCACGTCGTCGAGATCCGGCGCCGGCGCCAGCATGTCGCGGGTGATGCCGGTCAGCTGCGTGATGCGCGGACTGAGCGGCCGGAACGGGTTCACCAGCTGCTGGAACGTGGCGATCGGCTTGCGGTCGACCACCTTGACCGCGCCGAATTCGATGATCGTATCCCGGTACCAGCTCACGCCGGTCGTTTCCAAATCCAGCACGACGTAGTCATCGGGCAGCAGCACGGTAGCATCCTCTTTCTGTGTATGGACTCTCTGCGGGGATTCCTGCGGCGGCGGGCCGGCGACGCGCCCGCCTGGAGCCCCGTCCGTCACCGTCCAAGAATATCGGAAGCCCGGATGTTCCGTGGCTGTGGCGTCCCGGCCGCCGACGCCCGCGGATTCCGGCGTGCCGAGTATCGTTGCTGTAGTTTGTGCGGACGGATGGCGGGGCAACGGAAGGCAGGGAGAACGGCATGAAGCAGATCGTCGCGGGCATTCTGGCGCATGTGGACGCGGGCAAGACCACGTTGTCGGAGGCGCTGCTCTATCGCACCGGGCGGATCCGCAAGCTCGGCCGTGTCGATCACGGCGACGCCTTCCTCGACACCGACGCGATGGAGCGCGCCCGCGGCATCACAATCTTCGCCGAACCGGCCATCATTCAGACCGGCGATCTGGCTGTCACCCTGCTCGATACCCCGGGGCACGTCGATTTCGCGGCCGAGACCGAGCGCACGCTGCGCGTGCTCGACTACGCGGTCCTCGTCGTGTCGGGCGCCGACGGCGTGCAGGGCCATACCGCCACGCTGTGGCGGCTGCTGGCGTGCTACCGGGTGCCGACCTTCATCTTCGTGAACAAGATGGACGCGCCCGGCGCCGATCGCGCGGCGCTGCTCGCGCAGCTGCGCGGCCGGTTCGGCGACGGCTGCATCGACTTCGAGGGAGGAAACGACCCCGGGGTCATGGAGGATCTCGCCATGCAGGACGAGCGCGCGACGGATGCCCTGCTGGGGGAGGGCCGCGTGCCCGACGGCGATATCCGGCGCATGATCGCCGAGCGCAAGGTGTTCCCCTGCTTTTTCGGCTCGGCGCTGCGCATGGAGGGCATCGACGAGTTCCTCGCCGGATTCGGGCGCTACGTGCGCGAGCCGGCATACGGCGACGGGTTCGGCGCGCGGGTGTACAAGGTGTCGCACGATGCGCAGGGCAACCGGCTGACTTGGCTGAAGGTTACCGGCGGCGAGCTGCGCGCGAAGATGACGCTGACGAACGCCGGGGCCGATGAGGACGCCGGCGGCCGGGGTCAGGAGAACGGGCTGCCGGCCGGCGGCTTGGCCGACAGCTTGGCCGACCCCGAACGGATATGGCGGGAGAAGGCCGATCAGGTGCGCCTGTATTCGGGCGCGAAGTTCACGGTCGCCGATCGCGCCCCGGCCGGTTCCATCTGCGCGGTGACCGGCCTGACGCGCACCTTCCCCGGCGAGGGGCTTGGCCTGGAGTCCGATGCCGGCAGCCCGGTGCTGCAGCCGGTGCTCACCTATACGCTGCTGCCCGGCGGCAACGACGTCCACAAGTGCCTGATGGCGTTGCGAGAGCTGGACGACGAGGACCCGCTGCTGCACGTCGTGTGGCAGGAGCGGTTGCAGGAGATCCATGTGCAGCTGATGGGCGCGGTGCAGCTGGAGATCGTCCGGCAGATGATGCACGACCGGTTCGGGCTCGACGTGGAATTCGGCCCTGGCGGCATCCTGTACAAGGAGACGATCACGCACCCGGTCGAGGGCGTTGGCCACTTCGAGCCGCTGAGGCACTATGCCGAGGCTCATGTGCTGCTCGAGCCGGGCGATCCCGGCAGCGGGCTGACCTTCGCCAGCTCATGCAGCGAGAATGAGCTGGCGCGCAACTGGCAGCGCCTGATCCTTACGCATTTCGCGGAAAAGGAGCATCTCGGGGTGCTGATCGGCGCGCCGATCAACGATATGCGGCTGACGCTGGTGGCCGGGCGTGCGCACGAGAAGCACACGGAAGGCGGCGATTTCCGCCAGGCGACCTATCGCGCGATCCGCCAGGGCCTCATGATGGCGCTGGTCGAGGGCGACGTCGAGTCGCGGTTCGGCGGGCGCGACGAGGATGACGCCGCGGAACAGATCGAGGAGGAGCGCGGCGCGCGGAAGCGCGACGATGCGGATGCCGGCGATGCCGGGGCGGATGCGCCCGAGGCCGCTCGCGCCGCGGCGGAGCACCCCGGCTGGTGCCGCGTGCTCGAGCCGTGGTACCGGTTCCGTCTTGAGATTCCGCAGGACATGCTCGGCCGTGCCATGTCCGACGTGCAGCGCATGGCCGGGCGGTTCGACCCGCCGCTCTCGGACGGGGAGTACGCGGTGCTGGAGGGTGATTGCCCGGTCTCCGAGATGCGCGACTACGCGATGGATGTGAACGCCTACACGCATGGGCTCGGGCGGCTCTCCTGCACTTTCGGCGGGTACCGGCCTTGCCACGACGAGGCCGGGGTCATCGAGCGGGCCGCCTACGACCCGGAAGCGGACCTCGACAATACGCCCGATTCGGTGTTCTGCGCGCACGGCGCCGGCTACCCGGTCAAGTGGTATCGCGTGCCGGACTTCATGCACCTCGGCTACGCGAGCGACGTGATGTAGCCCGCGTGCGGTCATCTGCTCCCGGGTTGCACACGGAAAACGGCCGTCCAGCGTGTATAACCCGGGACTCCGCCGTGGCCGCTCCCGGGTTGCACACGCTGGACGGCTCTTTTCCGTGTATAACTCGGGAGTACTGCCGGCAACGGCTATAATTGTCCTTGGATGTGACAATCGATGAAGGGGCGGTGGTTGCTGTGGCGGGGAATGCGGATGGGGATGGGGAGCTTGATCCCGCGGTTGGGCGGCGCGAATCGATCTCCGAGCAGATCGACCGGTTCTTCGACGAGCTGCACCGCATCGACGTGGCCTACTCGGACTATGCCCGCCGCGCCGGCGTCTCCGACAATCTGATGTGCATCCTCGACTACCTCAAGGACCACGAGGGCGCGTCGCAGCGCGCGATCTGCGAATACACGCTGCTGCCGAGGCAGACAGTCAACAACATCATCGCGTCGTTCGCCGAGCGCGGCCTGGTGGAGCTCGGCGAATCCGAGGAGGACCGCCGGGTGAAGACCGTGCGGTTCACCGACGCCGGGCGCCGGTACTGCAATGGGCTGATCGCGCCGAGCCGGGCCGCCGAATACCGCGCAATGAGCGAGATGCCGGGGGAACTGCGCGATGCGCTGCTGCGCGGCATGGAGATCTACGGACAGGTATTCCGCCGCCAGATGCGGCGCGCCGGAAATTGACAACTGTCCCAGTATAGGACAATATAGCGATTGTACGCCCGTATAGGCGGGTTGGCCGGGCGCGCCGTCGCGCGGGCCACAGACAAGGAACAGGCCGGAACACGAGGAAGGTCATTATGCGGCTGGTTGTCCGTTTCATGAAGCCATACTGGGGGCTGTTCGCGGTGACGACGGTGCTGTTGTTCGCCGATGTGATCGGCGCGCTCATCATCCCGACCTTTGCCGCGGAGCTGCTCAACGAGAGCGCCACGCACGCGTCGTTCGACGCGATGGTCGCGACCGCGGCCAAGATGGGCGCCGCCGCGCTGGTCTCGGGCCTGGCCGCGGTGGCCGGCGGCTGGTGCTGCTCGCAGCTGACCTCGAAGGTCGGCAAGGACATGCGCGTGGCGCTGTACAACAAGTCGCTCGACCTGTCGATCTACGATTTCCGCAACTTCGGCACCGCGTCGATCACCACGCGCACCATCAACGACGTGGTCAACATCCAGATGGCCATGACCAACGTGATGGGCATGCTGCTGCCCGTGCCGGTCATCTTCGCGATCGCGCTGACCCTGTCGTTCCGCCTCGACGTGACGATGTCGCTGTGGCTGCTCGCCGCGATCGCCTTCGTGTGCGTCGTCGCGTGGTTCATCATGCGCACCGCCTCGCCGCTCTTCCGCCGCCTGCAGAAGCTGCTCGACCGCATCGGCGCCGTGCTGCTCGAGAACCTGACCGGCGTGCGCGTGATCCGCGCCTTCGGCAAGGAACGCCACGAACAGCGCCGCATGGACGACACCTTCGCCGACTACGCCACCACCTCGATCAAGGCGAACCGGCTGTTCGCCAACCTCGACGGGCTGTCGTACTTCGGCATGAACGCGTTCATCGTCGTCGTGTACTTCCTGGCCGGCGGGCGCATCAGCGCCGGCGGCTTCCGGATCGGCGACATCACGGCGATCGTGGAATACGCGATCATGGCGCTGTTCTATCTGATGATGGCGCAGATGGTGATCATGACCCTGCCGCGCGCCCTCGAGTGTTGCGAGCGCGTGCGCCTCGTGCTCGACCACGACCCGCAGATCGCCGACCCCGCACCGGGGGACGCGGTCGACATGAGCGGCCGCGGCCCGCTGGACGACGGCGAGGTGCTCGCCTTCCACGACGTGACCTTCCGGTTCGCCGACGCGCAGGAGGATGCGCTGAGTCACGTCGACTTCGTCTGCCGCAAGGGCCAGATCACGGCGATCATCGGCGGCACCGGCTCCGGCAAATCGACGATCGCGATGCTCGCGCTGCGATTCCACGACGCGAGCTGGGGCAAGGTCATGCTCGACGGCGTGGACGTGCGCGACATGACCCAGCGCGACCTGCGCTCGCGCATCGCCTACGTGCAGCAGCAGGCGTGGCTGTTCTCCGGGACCATCGCCGAGAACCTGCGCTACGGCGACAAGGACGCCACCGACCGCGAGCTGAACCATGCGCTCGAGGTCGCGCAGGCCGATGAGTTCGTCGACTCGCTGCCCGACGGCCTGGACTCGCGCGTGGCCCAGGGCGGCATGAACTTCTCCGGCGGGCAGAAGCAGCGCCTGTCGATCGCCCGCGCGCTGGTCGGCGACGCGCAGATCGTGGTCTTCGACGACAGCTTCTCCGCGCTCGACTTCAAGACCGACGCCGCGCTGCGCCACGCGCTCGCCGCGGAAATGGGCGACCGCGCGGTGCTCATCATCGCGCAGCGCGTGAGCACGATACAGCACGCCGACCAGATCATCGTCCTGTCCGATGGCAGGGTCGCTGGGCTGGGGCGGCACGACGATCTCATGGAGACCTGCGACGTGTACCGGGAGATCGTCGAATCGCAGACCAAGGAACCGAGCATGGGAGAGGAGGCCTGACATGGCGAACGATACCGACAACGTCACCGGCACCGCCGCCGAAGACGCTGGGCTCGACGCCCCGAAGAACGCGATGGCCACCGCCGGGCGCCTGTTCGGGCAGCTGCGCAACCAGCGCGTGCGCCTTGCGGTCGTCGCCGCGTCGATCATCCTGTACACCTTCTTCCACATCGGCGCGCCCATGTACAGCGCGGTCGTCGTCGACGCGATCTGGAACGCCGTGCAGGACGCATGGCAGTCGGGCGCGCCGTTCGCGATCGGCTGGGGCGAGGGCGGCCTCGGGTGGCCGATCCTCATCCTCGCCATCCTGTACGTGGGGGAGTGGGCGTTCTACTACCTGCAGTGCTACCTGATGGCGTCGGTCGCCGAAAACCTCAACCTCACGCTGCGCAGGCAGATCAGCGGCAAGATCCAGCGCCTGCCGCTGCGCTTCTTCGACCGCAACAAGCCGGGCGAGGTGCTGAGCAAGGTGACCAACGATCTCGACCGCATCAGCGAGGTCATGCAGACCGGCCTGCTGCGCCTGATCACCGCGATCACCACGGTCACCGGCTCGCTGATCATCATGATCTGGTACTCGTGGGTCCTGACGGCGGTGTTCCTCGTGTTCATGGCGCTGAGCATGCTCGTCACCAAGCTCGTCGCGCGCAAGAACCTCGAGGTCGCCTCGCTGCGGCAGGAGACGATCGGCGAGCTGACCGGTCTGGCCGAGGAATACTACAAGGGCCGCAACATCATCAAGGCCTACAACCGCGAGGAGGAGAGCTCCACTGCGATCCGCGACGCGGCCGAGCGCACCCGGCGCGCCGCGCAGCTCGCCGATTTCATCACCATGTCGGTGAACCCTCTGATCCGCATGATCGCGCGCTTCTCGCAGATGTTCGTCATGCTCATCGCCGGGTGGATGGTGATCGGCGGGCGCATGACCGTCGGTGTGGCGCAGGCGTTCTACCAGTACATCAACCAAGTGTCCGAGCCGCTGACCGAGGCGAGTTACATGATCAACTCGCTGCAGTCGGCGCTCGCCTCCGCGGAACGCACCTTCGAGCTGCTCGACGAGGACGAGGAACGCCCGGACCGCGCCGATGCGCTCGCCGTGCGCAAGCCGGTGCGCGGGCGAATCGTGTTCGACCATGTGCGCTTCGGCTATGAGCCGGACCGCCCGCTCATGCGGGACGTGAGCTTCGTCGCCGAACCGGGGCGCAAGATCGCGATCGTCGGCTCGACCGGTGCTGGCAAGACCACGCTGATCAACCTGCTCATGCGGTTCTACGAGATCGACGGCGGGTCGATCACGCTCGACGGCGTGCCGACCGCGGACATGACGCGCGGCGACCTGCGGCGCGAATTCGGCATGGTCCTGCAGGATACGTGGCTGTTCGGCGGCACCGTCGCCGAGAACCTCGCCTACGGCAAGCCCGATGCGACGCGCGACGAGATCGTGGCCGCCGCCAAGGCCGCGCGTGCGGACTACTTCATCCGCACGCTGCCGAATGGTTATGACACCGTGCTCGACAACGAGGCCGGCAACCTGTCGGTCGGCCAGCGGCAGCTGCTGACGATCGCGCGCGTGTTCCTCACCGATCCGCCGATCCTCATCCTCGACGAGGCGACCAGCTCGGTCGACACGCGCACCGAGGCGGAGATCGGCAAGGCGATGGCCAAGCTCATGGCCGGGCGCACGAGCTTCGTGATCGCGCATCGCCTGTCCACGATCCGTGACGCCGACCTGATCCTCTACATGGAGCACGGCGATATCGTCGAGATGGGCGACCACCACGGGCTGCTCGAGGCCGGTGGCCGCTACGCCGCCCTCTACAACTCCCAGTTCGCATAGCACGTTGATCCTGAGATTCTTAGCACGCAATGCGGTGCGCTGGCGTGCTAAGAATCTCAGGACGCGGCTGTGGCGGATCAGCGCCGGCCGGCGGCACGCCTAGTGAGGAAGCGCCGGATGGACAGCGTCTCAAGGGCGAGCAGCGCCATGGCCAATACGGCGACCACCGCGTAGTAGATATATTGCCACGCAGGGGTCTTTACCTCCGGCTGGCCATCCTCATATAGCCAGCTGTTCACCGCCGTGTACAGGATGTTGTGCGAAGCGGTGCGCATCGCCGTCACGGAGGTGGCGGAGCGGTCCTTGATTACGTTGTCGCCTTCGATGGTGGCGAGCATCGCGTCGTTGCCGGAACGGATCGCCTGATCGCCAATCTGATAGCCAAAACCGCCAAAGTAATCGGTTTCCACGAAGCCGCGGAAGCCCCATTCGCCGCGCAGTACGCCGTTGAGCATATGCTCGTTGGCGGAGGAGTAACCGTTGCCGACATAGTTGAATGAGGCCATCACCGCCGTGGCTCCGCCGTCCTTGACCGCCAGCTCGAACGGCTTGAAGTAGATCTCGCGCATCGTCTGCTCGTCGGCCCAGGTGCACAGCATGGCCACGCGGTTCGTCTCCTGGTCGTTCAACGCGAAATGCTTGATGAACGGGTACACGCCGCGGGACTTCGCGCCGGCCACCTGCTGGGAGGCCATGATGCCCGACAGCACGCCGTCTTCGGAAAAATACTCGAAGTTGCGGCCGGCATACGGCGTGCGATGGATGTTCATGGCCGGCGCGTACCAGCCGGTCACGTTCATTTCTCGGGCCATGGCGCCGATCGTCTCGCCGAACTGCCTCGCCAGATCCTTGCTGAAGGTGTTCGCCACGGACACGCCCGAAGGCAGGCCGATCGAACCGACTCCGGTGAAGTTGTTGTTCAGCGTCGAGGGGCCGTCGACGTCGGACTGCCGCGGTTTGCCGATCGAGTCGGCGGCCGCGTTGCCGTATCCGGCGAACGCGATGAGCTGGTTCATCTCGTCCACGGTCAGCTCGTCGAGCAGATCGTTCCACATCGGGTCGTCGTAGTCCTTACCGTACAGCTGGTACAGGTCGATGCCGTTCCTAGCGCCGGTCGTCGGCATCTCGTCGGAGCCGTCGTTGTCGTTCTCGTAGTTCGACGTATTGACGAAAGAGGCCTTGTACTGGTCCGGCATCGCATGGGTGCTCGGCGCGGCGGTCGCCTCGGCGTAGTTGGCGAAGTGGTCGGCTCGTGACAGCGTCTCGAATGCGGGCTTGATGTCATCGAACTGGTTCGTGACCGCCGAGGTGTCGGACGACCGGTGATCGTCCCCGGAATAGGTGATCGTGTCGGGCACGGTCACGGTTCTCTGGTCGATCACTCGGTGCGACCCCGCATTGATGGAGATCGCGTAGTCACCGGCTTCGAGCACGTAGGCGCGTGCGTCGTCGGCATCGTAGGAGGCCATATCCTCGTCCTTGAAGGAGAAGGACACGGTGGTGGACTCGCCGGGTTCGAGCTCGTCGGTCTTCGCGAAGTCGATGAGGTTGACGGAGGATTTCTCGATGCCGCCGTTGATGTACGGAGGGTTGTAGAATACCTCGACCACATCCTTGCCTGCCGTTTCGCCGGTGTTGGTGACGGTGACGTCGAATCCGATCGTGCCGTTGCGGTACGTCACCTCGCTCATCCGCTGGTCGAAGGTCGTATAGCTCAGGCCGTATCCGAACGGATACTGCACCACCGCGTCGTAATCGATCGCGCCCTCGTCGTCGGCCGTTTCATAGTACTTGTACCCGACGTAGATGCCCTCGACGTAGTTCACGAAGCTGGGCAGCACATGCAGGTCCTAGCCGGCGAATGCGGTGTCCACCGCGAACTCGGCCATGTTGTCGTACTGGAACTGGCCGAAATTGTTGGCCCATGGGGCTTTCGAGAAGTCGCGCACGAAGGTGTCGGTCGTGCGGCCGGACGGGTTGACCGCGCCGGTCAGCACCTCGCCCAGCGCGGTGAAGCCGGTCTGGCCCGCGGGTGGCGCCCACAGCACGGACCTGATCTGCGCGTAGTCGTCGACGAAGCTCATGTTCAGCGCATTGGCGCCGTTGTAGACCACGATGACGTCATCGAAGTTCGCGGTGACCAGATCGAGCATGTCGCGCTCGCTGCGCGACAGGTCGAGGTACCCCTGCCCGGCCTCGAAATCCGCGTAGTCGGCGGAATTGTTGTGATACACGGATACCGCGTCGCTCGACTCGCCCGGATCGGTGACCGCGCTGTCCGCGGGGCCGAACTGGCGGTTCGCGCCCGTATCGGTCATGTCGTTCGGCAGGTCGAAGCATTCGCCTCCGGTGCGTGCCAGCACGACGATCGCCGTATTGGAGAATGCCTTCGCGTTGGCGATCAGCTGGTCTGAGTAGGTGTTGGCCGGCGGCTCGGGCAGCGTCCAATCCTGGATGCCGGCGCTGAAGGTGGGTCGGTCGGCGCGGTATCCGGTGTAGAAGTCGGTCAGTGTGGTGTTGGTCTTCAGCCCGGCGTCCTGCATGCCCTGCAGGATCGACGTGGTTTCGTACTGGTCGTTCATCGAACCGGAACCGGTACCGCCGTAGATCGGATTGGTGGATGCCCAACCGAACACGTTGACCTGATCGCTGGAGAGCGGCAGGGTGCCATCCTCATTCCTGAGCAGCACGATGCCCTCGCGTTCGATGTCCACGGCCAGGTCCTTGGTCTTCGCGATGGTCTGGTCGGTCAGCGTGCCGCTGCCCGACAGCAGCGACAGCATCGTGTTCAGTGGGCCGAACAGCATGGTGCTCACTGCCACGATGACCGCGACCGCGGTGACGATCCACGTTTGGGAGTGAACCAGCTTTCGTGCGCCGGCATTCTTCACCGTACGGCGGTTCACCGCGAACGTGGCCAGTAGCGCCACCGCGAGCACCACGCCGATGACGATCAGCTGCGTGCGTATGGATTCGAGGGTACTGATGACATCCGAGAAATTGATGCCCAGCATACGTTGCTCCTTCTATCGTGTTTCTCCGCCTCCGGCCGTTCTTCCATGAAGCGTGACCGGAGACCCGATCCATAAGCGGCGACAGGGCTGCGACGCCCGGTATCTGCTTATGATGGCGACGATATCGGGAAAGGGAATCGCGGCGTGAACCGTGGTTCGGGAGCGGTTGGCGAAGGTACGTGAACGGTATGGAGCCGTCCTTGGCGGGCGGTGGCGGGGCACGACTATGTCGGAGAGCCGGCGTCAGTGAGGCCGGGGCAGTACGATGCCGAGCTCGAAGACGCCATCCTCGGTGGTGATCACCATATCGCCGTCGAGGGCATCGACGATCATGCGGATGCTTTTCACGCCGTATCCATGGGATGCCGGGTCGGTTTTGGTTGTGATCAGATCGCCGTTGCCGGAGCGTATGACGTGGTCGAAATAGTTGGAGATGCGGATACTGACTAGATCGCCACGGATCGCCATCGTCAGCTTCACTACACGCCGCTGCGGGTCGTCGAGCCGGCGCAGCGCCTCGATCGCGTTGTCCAGCGCGTTGCCGAACAGCGAATAGATGTCGTAATCGCTGATCCAATCCACGCATGTCGCGTCCGCCATATACGTGAATCTGATGCCGAGCCGTGCGCATTCGAGGCTTTTCTGCGTGAGCACCACGTCGAGGGCGGCGTTGCCGGTTTTGGCGATGCTGTCATAGGTGCCGACTGAATCGAAGATCTCGTCGAGCACGGCGTTCGAACGGGCCGCGCCGGCAGCCCCGTCCGCGTTGACGGCGGAACGCAGACGCCCGATCTGATGCTTGAGATCGTGGTAGCGCACGTTGGTGGTCTCGATCGTGTCTTTGAGCAATTCGTAGTAGTTGGTCCGCAGATCGTTCATCTGGCGCATGAAGGCGATCTCGTCGCTCAGCGTCTGATTGCGCGATAATTCGTTGAACAGCAGCAGGATGATCACGCAGGTGAGCACGGAAATGGCGCGCATCGCGAACTGGGTCTCGTCGTTCAGATCGGAGGCATAGACGTAGGAGCTCAGCCCGACGGTGACCAGCAGCGTACTCGCCACCAAGGCTGCCAATACGCCCGCCGAGCTCATGCGTATCCTGGCCACGTCGAAACGACGGATGTACCACTGCCAGAATATCGCGTAGACAGCGGCGAACACCGCCACACGCGTGGCTTCACCGGCCGTCCACGAGGCGAGTTGCGGCAGTCCGGCGGCCCACGACAGCCGCATGCGACCCAGATCGATGATCTCCACCGCCGCCGCGGCGATATGCTGCAGCGCGTATCCGCACATGGCGATGCCGGTGGCCATGCGCCAGTCGCAACGGCACACATGTTTCACGGCGGTGATGGACGCGAGGAACAGCAGCGTGAAGTTGGCCGTGGAGCGCAGCAGATACTGAGGCAGCACGATTATGCCGCATTCGGTGATCAGCACGCAGAACGCCATCATCGCCAGCAGGGCAACGATCGCGCGCCGACGCAGCCCGCCCGGCTTTTCGGGCGTGCGCAGGGCGAACAGCAGCTGCGCCACGATCATCTCCACGGTGGCGGCTTCGTTGTTGAAGATGCTGAGCGCCGGCACGGTGCCCACCATGATGTTGGGAAACTCCATCGTGCTCAGCGCCCCAACGACATGGTCACCGCTCGCAGGATCTCCTGCTTCTTTGATCGGCTGACCTCGATGCGGTTGCCGCCGACCGTGATCGTGTTGCCGTCAATGGCCGTGATGTTGTCGATATTGACCAGATACCAGCGGTTGCAGCGCATGAAGTTGCCTGCGGCGAGCGTCTGCTCGGCCTGGCCGAGCGTGCCTTTGACCGTGTGGTCGCCGTCGGCGGTGTGATAGGTGACGTAGTGGTCCTGCACTTCCACGTAATCGATGCGCTCGATCGGCACGACCTGCATCGCGTCGCGCGTCACCAGACGTATGGTCTGCGTTTTGCGGCGGCTGATACGCTGCAGGGCCTTGCGCATCACCATGTCGAAGCTGAAGTAATCGACCGGCTTGACCACGAAGTCGAGCGCCTCGACTTCATAGCCCTTGATCGCGAGCTGCGCCATGTTCGTCACGAAGATGATGACCGTGGACGGGTCGGTTTCGCGGATGACCTGCGCGGCCTTGATGCCGTCGACCTGCGCCATCTCGATGTCGAGGAAGATGATGTCATAATCCGGTTTGTAATGGTGCAGCAGCTCCGCGGCATCGGTGAAACCGGTGATCTGCGCGTCCGTGCCGCGTTCTCCGGCGAAGCGCGTGATATAGCCGCCCAGCAGCTCGCGTGCCTCGGCATCATCGTCGACCACGGCAATGGCAACCATCTTTCGCCTCCATGCGTCCCGTGCTTCCCGTTGCCTTCCTACGATAGCAAACGGGAAGCGCGAGGCGTGATGTTTGGCGGATGCGCCGGCAGGGTGCGCGGTCAGAGCAGGAAGCCGCAGGCGGCCGCGGCCACCGGGACGACCGCGCTGGCGAGCAGGTATCCGGCGGCGGTGGGGTAGCGGTGTTTGCGGGCCAGCGTGACCATTTCGTTGATGGCGGTCGAGAACGTGGAGAATCCGCCGAGCGCGCCGGTGGCCAGCGCCAGACGCCACGGTTCCCCGATGGCTCCGCCCATGGCCATCGCGGCGACCAGGCCGGCGAGGAAACCGGCGATCAGGTTGATCGTGAAGGTGGAGAGGGGGAAGGCCTTCGACCAGTACGTCTTGATCGTCGTGTCGAGCAGATAGCGGCAGGAGGCGCCGACGCCTCCGCACAGGCAGACCAGGACGGGGAGCGTCGCGTGCATCATCGGGCCTCGCCTCCCTTGCGAAGGGGCGTGGCGCCGGTTCGGTCGGCTTGCACGGCCAGACGTGTGCCGGCCCATGCGCCGAAGGTCGCGGCGGCGAGACCGGCGGCGAAGGTCGCCGCAAGGTAGCCGATGCCGGCTGCGGCCTGTCCGGAGCGGATCGCGGTGAAGCATTCCAGCGCGAGCGTCGACATCGTGGAGAGTCCGCCGCACATGCCCATGCCGAGGCAGCGGCTGGCGAGCTCCTTGCCGCGGGATCCGATGCGCGGCGACGCCGCGAGATAGGCGGTCAGCCCGGCATAGCAGAGGCATGCCAGCAGATTGGCGATCAGCGTGCCGGTGTGGAAGGCGCCGGATGGCGGCACCTGAGTGAACAGATATCGGATCGCGGTGCCGATGGTACCGCCGGCGAAGACGACGGCGAGCAGGTCGAGACGAATATCGGGACGGCGTTTCGATGCGAATGGAGCCGGGGATGCCGGCGGTGTTGACGGTACCGGTGGTGTGGATGGCGCCATGTCGCCGGTGGTTCCGGCGGTTCGTTGCGCGCCGGCTGATGATGAACTCATGATGAGCCCCAAGCCTTTCCGAATCGCTGTGGACCGCTGACGGCACAACGATCCCTAGAGTAGGTGTCGTGTGCAGGAACTATCAGCGTGATGCGGTTCGAAAACAAGTTTCAGGCGGGTCCCATCGCCGCATCCCAAGCCTACTCGCAGGCCGGACATGCGGTGCGGCCCCCGCCCGGTATCGTTCTGAGATTCTTAGCACGCAAACCGACGCATCTGCGTGCTAAGAATCTCAGGACTCGATGAGGTCGGACGTCGATCCGTCGGAGTAGCTGCTGGAGCCGGTTCCGGAATCGGCGCTGCCGTTGGAGCCGGAGTTGCCCGACTGGCCGTTGCCGCTCGGTGGCTCGCCCATGCCGTTGCCGTTCGATTCGCCCATGCCGCCGGGCATCTGCATCTGCTGCACCCGATACCCGGAATCGCCGTCGAGCGCGGAGAACCCGGCTGCGCCGATCGCGCCGCCGACCAGTCCGCAGACGAGCGCGACCCCGACGAGAATGGCCCACGTCTTTTTGGTCAACTGCCCCAGGGACTGCGCGCCGATGCGGCCCAAGGTGCCCGTCTGGCCGCTGGCTCCGGCATTCGGCGCCGGCTGTGGCCACGCCGGCTGCGCGCCGTAGGCCTGGGGTCCGCCGTAATTCGGCTGAGCGGCGTAGCCGGCCATGTATCCCGGCGCGTAACCCGGTTGGGTGGCGCCATTCGGCTGGCCGTATCCGGGCTGGCCGTATCCTTGGAACCCCGGTTGCGCGGCGTATCCGGGCTGTCCGGTGGTCTGGGCCGGACGCTGACCGGGCTGCGATCCGGCCGTCGGAGCGTCGGATCCCGCCGCCGACTGGGGGATCGTATCCTGCCGGGTGTCCGAATCGGGCGAATCGGCTCGCTGCCAGTCCCATGCAGGCCGGTTCGCGCCGCCGGGAGCCGCGCTGTCCTGCGCGTTGCCAGCGCCGGTTCCGGATGACGATCCGGCATCCGTCGGAGCCCCGTTGCCGGCGGATCCGTTGTCGGTTCCGCTGACGGTGGCCGTCTGCTCGTTGTCCGGATCGCGTTGCGCCGTGTCCGGGGTGGAAGGTTGGCCGCTATCCGTGGCGGAGGTGCTCGGAACGGTGTCGGGGTTGGTGTTGTCGTTGGTCATGATGATCCTTTCGTTGGAATGCTGGATGATTGATTGACTGATTGACTGATTGATTGATTGATTGATTGATGGATTGGCTGACCGGCTGATGGGTCGGTCGATGGGGCCGGCCGTCTGTGGAACGGGACGCGGGCGATGGCTGCGGCGCTCGCCGGCGCATCACGCCATCGACCATGCGGTGCTGGTGCCGAATTGCTCGTCGAAGGCGGAGCGGTCGGTGATGTCGTCGCTGAGCTGCGTGTCGGCGGTCTCGTCGACGGTGGTCGTGTAGCCGCCGATCACCGTCACGGTCACGTCGCCGGTGCCCTTGACCACGGTGCCGCCGTCGGCGATGATCGTCACGGTATCGCCGTCGGCGTCGACGACCGATCCTCCGTCGGCGACGTTCAGCGCGGAGATCGTCGTGTCGTCGGTCACGATCCAGGTCGAGGTGCCGTCGACGTTCACGGTGATCGGAGCGTCGCTGGTCGAACCGGACGCCGCCGAAGCGTTGTCGGTGATCGACGCCGCGCCGGTCCATGTCGTGCCGTCCAGCAGGTACAGGTTCACCGTGGAGATCGTATCGGCCACCACGTCGCCGGCAAGCGTCTGACCCCGCCCGGTGAAGTTCACGGTGCCTGACCCCAGCCGTTCGCGTCGTTGCCGGACGCCTGCAGCAGCGTGGCGGCGCTCGTGTCGAAATCGAGCGCGGTGCTGGACAGCACCACGTCGGCGGTCGTGTTCGTGACGTAGAACATCGAGCCGGAACCGATCGCCGACGTCAGCGTGGAATCCTTGGCCTGAAAGGTGGCATGCTCGCCCGTGGCGGCCTCGGCGTCACCCGAGGTGGATTGGTAGATGATCACGCCGTTGGCGATCGGATCGGAGCCGGTGGTGCCGGTGTTGGTGCTCTCGAGCGTCGAATCGTTGATCAGGATGGTGTTCAGACCCTCCATGCCGGCGATCTGGCTGCCGGACGCGGTGCCGGTGACGCCGCTCGCCTGGATGTCGCCGGTCGAATACAGCAGCGGGGAACCGGACCCCGCGGTGGTCAGCGTCGAATCGGTGATCGATACGGTGCCGCCGCCACGGTCCGTGGCCGCGGTGGCGCTGTGGTCGCCGCTGGTGTCGGCCGTGACGGCGCTCGCGAGGATCGTGCCGCCATAGGTGGCGTCGAGCCCGCGGGAATTGTCGGCCGTGGTGGTGATCGTCGTGTCGTTGACGAGCGCGGTGCCGGAGTCGGTGGCGAATACGCCGTTCGATCCGGTGCTGTCCGCGGTCAGTTCGCTGCCGTCGATGATGGCGGTCGAACCGTCGCCGACGACCAACGCGATGGCGTTCGTGCCGTAGAAATTGCAGTTGTCGTCGTTGGACCCGTCGCCGGTTTTGGCGAGTGTGCCGTTGCTGACCATCAGGGTGCCGCCGTTGCGCGCAAGCGCGACGTTGGCATCGGTGTCGGATGCGTTGATATCCTCGCCGTCGGAGGTCTCGTCGGATCCGTCCGCGGTGAGCGTGGCGCTGTACGACCCGCTGTAGTCGTATTGCATGGTATTCGCGCCGCCTATGGTTCCGTTCATGCCTCCCGGGCCGGTCGTGCCGTTGGGGGAGGAGGAACCGGAACCGAGATTCCGGATCAACGCGGCGCCGCCGGCGCCGGCGGCGAGGCCGGAGGCCAGGGCGAGTGCCGCGGTGAGCGCGATGAGTCTGCGCGTGGCGAGCAGCGGCGTCCGCGTGCGTTGGCGTGACGTTGGTTCTTGCGCGTTCATGATCATCCTTTCGCTTGGATGATCCCATTGAACGGCTGCATTCGTAAGGGCCGCTGTGCCGCTGCGCAAGAAGGGCTATGCGAGCCGGAAAGATTCTCTGGAGGTTTTCTGAACGCTTGCTGGGTACGTAGTTTGCGGCGATGATGGCAGTGATTGCAGTGGATGCGTGAGCCGTGCGGTCGTATACGAGGCGGGGCGTTAGCGCTCGGCGGCGAGCGTCACCTCGTGCACCGGCTGCCAGCGGACGGCGTCGATGATCTCCTGGCGGTGGTTGCTCGGCAGCGTCATGAAGTCGATGATCTCGTCTCCGGGGAACAGGACGCCGGCGTGCGCCGGCACGACGTAATGGGGAACCGCGCCCACGAGATCCTCGCCTTTGGCGGCGCGCACGAGGGCATCGGCCTGCTGCACGGTGACGGGCAGACCGGCGTCATGCAATCCCAGCGCGAACTCGATGGCTTCCGCGGCGGACGGGTAGTTGCCGTCGCCGAGGTGGAACGACCATCCGTTGCCGTCTTGGACGGGCAGCAGCGGCATCCAGGAGAATCCGGCTCCCGCGAGTACCTCCCAAGTGTGCCCGGTGCCCTGATCGTCGTTGGCCAGGGAGGCGAATGCGCCGGGTGAGTCCTGATCGATGTCGAGCAGCTCAAGACCGCGCGGGTTGGCGTAGGCCCTGTACCAGTCGGCCGGGGATGGGGCGTGGTTGCGCGGCGGTTTGAGCCCTATGGCGCGGTACCCCGAGGCGCAGGCCGCAAGGTAGCGTGCGGCGGTCATCCCGGAAACCGGGGCGTGGGGCGCGCCGCCCTCGGAGCCCGTTGGATCGGCTCCCGAACGGTCGGTCGGCGAATGCTGCGCCGCCCGCTCGGTGAACAGGCCGGCGAAACGGCTGAGGTCCCCATCGGCGATGCGGGGCAGCAGATAGTCCCTATCCTTCGCGAAGATGCGCCACAGATCCGCGCGGCGGATCGTGCCGGTACGCATGTCGTAGGGCAGATGATCGGCGACGAATGCGTTGTAGGTGCCCTGCGCGCACTGGCGAATGCAATCCTCGGTGCCTTTTAGCAGCCAATCCAGCAACACGTCGATGTGTTCGCGCTCAGAATAAAGAGAATTATTCCGCGCAAATCGGATGGAGAAACCGCCGTTGATCGAAATCAGATGCTCCTGCTGGTGCTGGGCATAGCTGATCGTGTACCAGCACTCCTCGTTGGGGTAGCATGCGAGCCATTGGTCCTTGAACTCCCGTGGCGTGCCGAACTCGCCCTCGTCATGAAGCTGGTCGTAGTCGCCGAAGGCTTCGATGGGGCCCCGTTTTGCGGGGATCCAGAAGGATCTGACCCGGTGCTCGCCGCTCGGTGCGATGTTCTTGATCAGCGCGACGAGCGCCTGCGCCTTGGTGTCGAACGGCAGGTCGAGATCGGGTGTGGTGGTATTGCGGAAACGAATGAGGTTGTCGATTTCGGGGGCGTAGAAAGCTGCGGTCGCCATGATCAGTCCTTTCGTCTCCGTTGCACGATGCAAAATATCGATATTAATAGTGATACCATAATGCTCGTACAAATGTTCGATTGCTGGCCGATGCGTGTCGAAGGCGATTTTTGGTGGTGGTCAGTTGCGCTATGGTGTGCGTATTAAGTTGTGCTATCGAGGAGGCCTGCATGGCGGATGAGAGCAGCCGATACGTGTATCGCATCCACTGGTCGAACAGGGAATCCGGTTTCGTCGGCACCGTGGCAGAGCTTCCCGATGTGCGCTACGTGGCCCAGTCGGCGGTCGAGGCGCTGACCGGCGCCCGGTCCCGCGTCGAGGAGCGGGTCGGCGCGCTGCGCCGCAGCGGGGCCGAGGTGCCGGTCCCGTTTGAGGATCGGTCCTATTCGGGGCATTTCATGGTGCGCGTTCCTCCGGAGATGCATCGTCGGCTGGTTATCGAGGCCGCGGAGCAGGGCGTATCGCTCAACCGTCTGGTGCAGTCCCGCCTGGCGTGACCCCGGTGTGAGCCGGCGGTTCTCTCACTGTGATCATGGCGCCGGGATTCGGCCGGTGCCATGAGTAGGGTGGCGGGTATGGTTCAGGTTCATGGCATCAAAAGGGCGAGCGCGGACGCGAAATACCGGCAGATGACCGGCAAACCGGTCAAGCCGCTGATTCTGAAGCTGTGCCTGCCGGCCGTCATCTCCAATCTGGTCACCACCGCCTACAACCTGACCGACACCTTTTTCATCGGCCAGCTGGGAACGGCCCAATCCGGCGCGATCGGCATCGCCTTCTCCATCATGACCATCCTGCAGGCGCTGGGATTCTTCTTCGGCAACGGCGCCGGCAATTCGATGAGCCGCGAGCTGGGCAAGCAGAACAATGAGCGGGCGGCCAAGCTGCTGGCCATCGGCTTCACCGGCGCGGTGCTCTCCGGCCTGCTCGTCGCGGTGCTGGGGCTGCTGACGCTGCGGCCTCTGGTGGTCATGCTCGGGTCCACGCCGACGATCGCGCCGTACGCCGTGCAATACCTGACGCCGATCCTCGTCGCGGCGCCCTGCGTCTGCGGGTCGTTCGCGCTCAACGGCCTGCTGCGCTATCAGGGGCAGTCGGCGTTCGGCATGATCGGCCTGGTGTCGGGCGCGCTGCTCAACTTCCTGCTCGCGCCGCTGTTCATCTTCGTGCTCGGCCTCGGCATCGTCGGCGCCGGCTTGGCCACCGGCATATGCCAGACGCTGAGCTTCGCGATCCTGACCACGATGAGCCGCAAGTTCGGCGTGATGAAGCTGTCGCTGCGCAACTGCAAGCCGGACGCGCTGCTGGTGCGCGAGATCCTCGGCGGCGGCCTGCCATCGCTGCTGAGGCAGGGCGCCGGTTCGATCGCGACGACCTGCGTGAACATCGCGGCCAACCCCTTCGGCGACGCGGCGATCGCCGGCATGGCCATCGTGATGCGCATCATGCTCGGCGCGAATTCGGTGATCGTGGGTCTGGGGCAGGGGTTCCAGCCGGTGTGCGGCTACAACTACGGCGCCGGGCTGTTCGGGCGCGTCAAGGAGGGGTATTGGTTCTGCGTGCGCCTGTCCACCTGCGTGCTGTTCGCGCTGGCCGTGACGCTGTGGATCTTCGCCCCGCATCTGGTCGAGATCTTCCGTTCGGATCCGGCCGTGGTGGAGGTCGGCGTGGCCGCGCTGCGCATCCAATGCTGCACGGTGGTGCTCAACGGGTTCAACATGATGGGCAACATGATGACCCAGACGATGGGCAAAACCGGCATCGCCTCGTTCCTGGCGGTATGCCGGCAGGGCCTGTTCCTGGCCCCGACCGTGCTGATCCTGCCGCATGTGGTCGGGCTGCTCGGCGTCGAGATGGGCCAGTCGGTGTCGGACGTGCTCACCGCCGTCGTCACCGTGCCGTTCATCGTGCGCATCCTCGGGGAGCTGCGCCGGCGCTGAGGCCGAAGCGCCC
>OKQJ01000207.1_pt1 | contig 23660 bp, 17 predicted proteins | sample 1614171 | NCBI WGS metagenome assembly OKQJ01 (sample SAMN04436911, study PRJEB24849) | human gut metagenome | biome: human gut; feature: NICU; material: stool | host: Homo sapiens | place: USA: Saint Louis, MO | collected 2012-05-30 | reverse complement strand
GGACGCACCGGACGCACCGGCGCCGCCCGCGCGCAGCACCGCGCCCGGCAGGTCGACGACGAAGCGCTCGGCGCCGCTGCCCGACGACTCGCTCTCAGATTCGATATGCACGAACGCCGCCCCGTTGAGGTCGCCGATCAGATCGGCCGGCCGCGTGGCGTACGCGATCACCTTCGCCGACGTCTCCGGGTCGAGCCGGCGCAGCACGGACAGCGCACCCTCGTCGTCGGCGCACAGGATCACATGGCCGCGCGCGTGGCCGGCATGCTCGACGAACGCGGCGTGATAGTTGTCCTCGGTGCCGTAGTGGTCCAGATGGTCGGCCTCGGCGTTGGTGATGATGGCGATGTCGGGATGGTACTTCTCGAAGCTGCCGTCCGACTCGTCGGCCTCGGCCACCAGCACGTCGCCGCGCCCGGCGTGGCCGCCGTCCAGGGTGCCGCCGTCCGGCGCCTGGATGGAGCCGCCGATCGCGTAGCTCGGGTCGGCGAGCGCACCTTCGCCGGCGTGCACGAGGATATGGGCGAGCATCGAGCTGGTGGTGGTCTTGCCGTGCGCCCCGGCCACGGTCACCGCCCGCTTGGACGCCATGAGCAGCGCGAGGATGTCGCTGCGGTGCACGATGCGCGCCCCGGCGGCATGCGCCGCCACGATCTCGGGGTTGGAGGCCTTGATGGCGCTGGAGAACACCACCGTGCGCGCCCCGGCCACGTTCTCGGCCCGCTGCCCGAACTGCACGCGGATGCCGAGCAACTCCAGCCGGTCGGTTTTGGCGCTGCGTTCGCGGTCGGAACCATCCACGTCGACGCCTTGCTCATGCAGCATCTCGGCGAGCACGCTCATGCCGGCGCCGCCGATGCCGATGAAATGGGTGCGGCCCAGATCAGCCATCGTCTGGCCCTCCGCGAACGCGGCCTTGGTCGGATCGAGCACGATCGCTTCGGTATGGTTCAGTTCATTCACCGATGTTCTCCTTGACTATCGTCCGGACGCTCACGCGCGGCCGGGCCCCTCTCCATTATGGACGGCCGATCGCCGCGCCGCGGGCGATGGTCCACACCCGCGCACGGCGACGCCGCACGATCATCGCGCCAGTTCCAGCACCTTGCCGGCCATGACGTCGGCCGCGTCGCGGATGCCGTAGCCCCATGCCTTCTCGCCGAACTGGCGCAGGCGGATCGGGTCGTCAAGCAATCCGGGCACGCGCCCCTCCACCCACGCCGAGGTGAAGTCGCGGTCGAGCACCATCATGCCGCCGCCCGCCTCGACGCCGGGCTGGGCGTTGAAGCGCTGCTCGCCGTTGCCGATCGGCAGCGGCACGTAGATGGCCGGCAGGCCGAGGGCCGCCAGCTCCGAAACCGACCCGGCGCCGGCGCGGCAGATCACGAGCGCCGCGCAGGCGAACGCCAGGTCGATGCGCTCCAGATACTCGGCGACGTGGTAGTCGCCGCCGGACGCCTCATCGAACAGGCCACTCAGCGCCTGCTCCCCCGCCGAGCCCGCGACCATGGACCGCACCTCGTCGATCTTGCCCCTGCCGGTCAGGTGGATGACCTGCGCACGCTTCAGGATCTCGCCGGCCGCGCCGGCCATGGCGCGGTTGAGGCTCTGCGCGCCCAGCGATCCTCCGGTCACCAGAACCACCGGCCGATTGGCGTCGACGCCCAGCTTGGCGGCCGCCTCGTCGCGCACGGCGACGCGGTCGGTGGAGAAGCGCGAGCACAGTTCGGCGATGGCCGGGCGCAGCGGCAGGCCGACGCGCTCGATCGCGGCGCCATCGCGCGCTTTCAGCCCGGTGTTATCGTATGCGGTGCCGATGTAGTCGGCCCAGCGCGCGCCGAGCTTGTTGGCCATGCCGGCCTTCGCGTTCTGCTCGTGGATCGCGATCGGGATGCCCATCCGGTGCGCGGCCGCATACGCGGGCGCCGAGGCGTATCCGCCGAAGCCGACGACCACGTCCGCCTGGCGGGAGGCGAGGATGCTGCGCACCTTGGCCGTCTCGCGCTTCCACTTCGCCGGGAACTGCAGCGCGTAGAGATTGGGCCGGCGCGGGAACGGCACCTTGTCGATGGTGTCCAGCTCATAGCCGGCCTGCGGCACCAGATCATGCTCCAGACCGACCTCGGTGCCGATGACGCTGACCTGCGCCTGCGGCTCGATGCGCCGGATGGCCGAGGCCACCGCCAGCAGCGGATTGACATGGCCGGCGGTGCCTCCGCCGGCGAGAACGACATGGGGGGCTTGTGTACTCATATTCTCCGAGCTTAGACCACGGGCGCAACCTCGCCCGTACAAGGATCGAATGGTTTTCGGCGGGCTTCGGCGAAGCCCGCAACGTGGATCGCGGCGACGGCGGAACGGCCGGGAGTCCGGAACCGCCGCCAAGGGTCAGGCCAGTCTGGACTCGGCCTTGATCTGCGGCTGGGCGCGCATGAGGCTGGCGGCCACGCCGGCAGCCGACAGGCACATGATGAGCGATGACCCGCCCGCGGACACGAACGGCATCGGCACGCCGAGCACCGGAAGCAGGCCTACGACCACGCCGATGTTCACGAGCGCCTGGCCGACGATCCACACCGCGATGCACACCAGCGCCATCGAGGTGTACCGGTCCTTGGTCTGCAGCGCCACGCAGATCAGGCACCAGCCGATCACCACGAACAGCAGGATCACGAGCGCGGCGCCGATGAACCCGGTCTCCTCGCCGATGATCGCGAAGATGAAGTCGTTCTGCGCGGCGGGCAGGTAGTTCCATTTCTCCTTGGAATTGCCCAGGCCGACGCCGATCAGCCCGCCCGACGCCATCGCGTACTTCGCGTGGACCGACTGGTAGCAGATGCTCCTCGTGTCGCTGGTGGAGCACGAGTACGCCGCCAGCACGCGGTTGAGGCGGTTCGGGCTGGTGATCACGAGCGCGAGCACCAGCACGCCGAGCACGGCGATCATCCCGACGAAGAACCTGGTCGGGAACCCGCCGATCATGAACGCGGTGACGCCGATGAACACGATGATCAGGGCCGTGCCGAGGTCCTTGCCGAGCAGCACCAGCCCGAGGCTGACCACGTAGGCGAAGCCGGGCACCAGATACGCCCTGATGCCTTCCGTGCGGTAGCGTTTGGCCGACACCAGCAGCGCGGCCGGCAGCCATATGCACAGCGCCAGCTTGGTGACCTCCGCGGGCTGCATCGAGAACCCGGCGATGTAGATCCATCCGGAGTTGCCGTGCGTGTCCCCGCCTCGGCCCAGCGGCGTCAGGGTCAGCGTCTGCAGCAGCATGGATGCCACCACGAAGGCGAAGCTGATGCGCCGGTAGAACAGCGCGCGCCGGCGCATGAAGAACACGGCCGCGGCCACGCCGATCACGCCGTAGACGCCCTGGCTCAGGGCCTGCACCCACGGCGCCTTGCTCTGCGAGATCAGGCTGACCGTCGAGCTGGAGAACACCATGATCAGGCCGAAGCCCGTGAGCACGACGACGGCCACCAGAAAGCCGTGGTAGCACCACAGCGGGTTGAACAGGCTGCGGATGCCGGTGTAGCCGGCGAAGCCCATCTCGTCGTCCGCGTCGATGCGCGTGCGCACCGCCTTGGGATGCGGCGCGCCCGTATGCCCGGAGCGCCCGGATCGCCCGGACTCGCCGGACCGTCCGGATGATCCGGACACCGAGCGCGGGGTACCGCTGGTCCTTCTACCGTTCGCCATGCTCCCCCGTCCACCGTGCCGCGGCGGCGGCGAAACGATCGCCGCGCTCGGCGTAGGACTTGAACTGGTCCATCGAGGCGCAGGCCGGGGCCATGAGCACCACGTCGCCCGACACGGCGTAGGATCCGGCCGCGTCGACGGCGCGGTCCATCACCGTGGCGTTGTCGTCCGGGTTGATGACGGTCAGCGGGATGTCGGGGGCGCTGGCGGCGAAGGCGTCGATCATCGGCTGCTGGTCCTTGCCGATGATCACGGCGGCCTTGATCGTGTGCGCCTGGTCGGCCACGAGCTGCTCGAACCGGCTGCCCTTCGCCAGTCCGCCGGCGATCCACACCACGGACTTGTCCGCGAAGCTGCTCAGCGAGGCCTTGGCCGCATGGGCGTTCGTGGCCTTCGAGTCGTCGACGAAGCGGACGGTTCCACCGTCGGCCATCGTGGCCGTGGCCACGGTCTGGATGCGGTGGCCGCCCGGGGCGAACCGGCGCAGCGCGCCGAGCGCCAGCTCACGGTCGGCGCCCATGCCGAGCACCAGCGCCAGCGCCGTCAGCGCGTCGGCGATCAGATGCGGGTAGAGCGTGCCGTCCGGCTCCTGCAGATGCGAGAACTCGGCGAGGCGCGCCAGACGCACGGCTTCGCCCGGCTCGCCGCCGGCCACGCCGCTCCGGTCGACGATCCACCCGCCGGCCACGCCGATCTGGCCGGATGCCGGCTCATGCAGCGTGAATCCGATGCGGCGGCAGTCCGGGCCGGTCTGCGCGGCCGCGGCCAGCGCGCTGACCCGCGCGTCGTCGGCGTTGTAGACCAGCGCGCGCTTGACGCCGTGGAACACCTTCGCCTTGTCGGCCGCGTAGTTGTCGATGCCGCCGTGCCAGTCGAGGTGGTCGTCGGCGATGTTGGTGATCGCGGCGCAGTCCAGGCGCAGCGAATCGGTGAAATGCAGCTGGAAGGAGCTCAGCTCCACGCACAGCACGTCGTGGGACGGGTCGATGGCCGCATGGGACACGGCCTTGCCGATGTTGCCGACGGCCGGGGCGTCGAGCCCGCAGGCGGTGAGCATCGCGGAGGTCATCTCGGTGGTCGAGGTCTTGCCGTTCGTGCCGGTGATGCCGATCCACGCCGCCGGCTCGCCGGTCCTGGCGTTGTCGGCGCGCAGCCGCCACGCCAGCTCGACCTCGCTGAACACGGGGATGGACCGGCGCTGCGCCTCGAGGATGAACGGGGTACGCGGGTTGAACACCGGGGAGGTCATCACCAGGTCGACCGCATCCCAATCGATCCGGTCAAAGGAGTGCAGATCGGCCTCGGGCTTGCGCTCGTCCACGCCGATCACCCGCTTCGCGCGGGACCGCAGCACGTCGATCATGCTCCGCCCGGAGATCCCCAGCCCGGCCACGAGCACCGTTTTGTCATTGAGCTTCATATCAGCCTCTTTAGTATGCGTCCAACGGATATCGTCGGACGCGGTATCGTTCACCGATGATGCCGGCGTCGCGCGCCGGCGCGCCCTGTGCCGCCTTGCCCGGCGGCGGCTCCGCATGCGGCCTTACAGCAGCCCCGAGCGCATGGCCCAGTCGCCGTAGAAGACGACGAGGCCGAGCAGCACGAACATGAGCTCGATCATCCAGAACCGCACGACGACCTTGCCCTCGGGCCAGCCGAGCAGCTCGAAATGATGATGGATCGGAGCCATCTTGAACACGCGCTTGTGGGTCATCTTGAAGTAGCCGACCTGGATCACGTCGCTCATCGCCTCGATCACGTACAGCCCGCCGATGATCACGGCGAGGAACTCGGTGTGCGTGGCGATCGACAGCGCGGCGAAGAGCCCGCCGAGCGCGAGCGATCCGGTGTCGCCCATGAAGATGGTCGCCGGATTCGAGTTGTACCACAGGAACGCGCAGCAGGCCACGGCCGCACACACGGCGATGATGCTCAGGTCGAGCGGGTCGGACACCGCATAGGAGTAGCCCTGGTGCGTGCCGCCCTTGATGTGGTAGCTCTCCCAGAAGGCGATGATCGCGTAGCCGGCGAAGGAGATCATCGAGGAGCCGGCCGCCAGGCCGTCCAGGCCGTCGGTCAGGTTCACGGCGTTCGTCCACGCGGTCATCAGGAAGTTCACCCAGATCACGAACAGGATGATCGCCACCGCGCGCCCGGCGAATTCGAAGCTGAAGAACGGCCGCTCGATGAAGCTCATGCCGGCCTGGGCGCTCGGGAAGCCCGATTTGGTCGGCACGATCAGCGCCAGCACCGCATAGATGGTGGCGAGGATGAATTGGCCGATGAACTTGCCGGTCACGGTCAGCCCCTCGTTCTGCTTCTTGCGCACCTTGGCGAAGTCGTCGATGAACCCGAGCACGCCCATCGACAGCATGGCGAACAGCACCAGGACGGCCGCCCACGAGGGCGCCTGCCCGTTCGCCAGATACCGGTACAGCGCGGAGGCACCCCAGCCGAGCACGATGGCGAAGTTGATGACCACGCCGCCGAGGGTCGGCGTGCCGCGCTTGATCTGATGCGACTTCGGCCCATCCTGGCGGATGTACTGGCCGTAGTGCAGCCGGTGAACAAGCCGGATCAGCAGCGGCGTGCCGACCAGGGTGACGACCAACGACACCACAATTCCTACGATCAGGGAAATCACGGTTTTCTCTCCAGTTCAGACTCGTTCGGTTTTACCGGTCTTGCCGTTCATGACTCGCGCCCAGCGTTACTCGGCATCGGGCCGGCTCCAGCGGGACGCCAGCGCGCTCAGCCCGGAGGCGTGGGAGCCCTTGAGCAGCACCACGCATCCCGGGCGGCCGGCCACCAGCGACCGGACGCGGGAATCCGCCTGATCGGCGTCGTGCTCCCAGTCTATCGACACCCGGGCATCGCCCTGCGCCGCCGACTCCCGGGCGCCCTGCGCCAGCGCGTTGGCCAGCGCGTCGAGATGCGGGTCGCGCCCGCCGACCGCGACGACCGCGTCGAGGCCGAGCCCCACCGCGTACGCGCCGATGTCATGGTGCAGCCGGCGCTCGTCGCCGCCCAGCTCGAGCATCGCGCCGAGCACGCCGATCCGGTACGGCCGCTCCCCCTCGCCGTGCCATGCCGCCAGCGCGTCGAGGCCGGCGCGCATCGAATCGGGGTTGGCGTTGAACGAGTCGTCGATCAGCGTGAACGCCTCGCCGCCGCGCTCCACGCGGGACACGGCCATGCGATGGTCGCTGATCGTGCGCTGGGCGTGCAGCACCCGGGCGATGCGGTCCAGCCCCATGCCGAAGTGGCGGGCCACGCTCGCCGCGGCCAGCGCGTTCATCACGTTGTGCGCGCCGCGGATGCCCAGCGTGACGTCCACGCTCTCGCGCCCGTCCCCCATCGTGAACGCGGCGCAGCCGTCGCCGGTCAGGCGGACGCCGTCGGCCTTGAGCTCCCCCTCGCGGGCCGAACCGTCCTCGCGCCCGAACCACAGCACGTCGCCCGGGGCGATGGCCTCCATGGCGGCCACATGCGGGTCGTCGGCGTTGAGCACGCTCACCCCGCCGGGCAGCAGCCCGCGCACGATCTCGCTCTTCGCCTGCGCGATGCGCTCGACCGAGCCGAACTCGCCAAGGTGGGCGACGCCGACCTTGAGCACCACGGCCACGTCCGGCGGGGCGATGGTGGTCAGCCGGGCGATCTCGCCGACGTGGTTGGCGCCCATCTCGGCCACGAAGAACCGCGTCGACGCATTGACCTTGAGCGCGGTCAGCGGCAGGCCGACCTCGTTGTTGAACGATCCGACCGGCGCCACCGTGCCGCCGAGCTCGCTCAGCAGCGCATGGAGCAGGTCCTTGGTGGTCGTCTTGCCGACCGAACCGGTGATGCCGACGATGGCGAAGGGATCGGCCTCGGCGCGCCGGCGCTCGATGTTGTGCCTGGCCAGCAGGCCAAGCGCCGCCACGGTGTCGCTCACCACGATCTGGGGCAGCGGGGCGTCGACCTCATGGTCGACCAGCGCGCACGCCGCGCCCTGCGCGGCGACGTCGGGCAGGAAGTCGTGCCCGTCGACCCTCTCGCCGGTGATCGCCACGAACACCGATCCCCCGCGCGCCTGGCGCGAGTCGCTGACCGCCGAGGTGGCGACCGCCGCCCGGTCATCGATGGCGACGCCGTGCGGGGCGAGCGTGCCCCCGACCGCTTCGGCCACTTCCGGCAACGTCATCGGCATCATGGTCTCTTGTGCATTCACGTTCTGCATCCTTTTCCTCATACCGGTCAGCGCGCCTCACCCCAGATCGTGGCTGACGCGCAGGGCGTTCTTGATGTTGTTCTTGCGCACGCCGGCCTCCATCACCATCGCGATCGCGAGGGAGAGCCGCTTGATCTCCTCAAGGTCGCCGTTCGCGCTGGATTGGATGGCGATCTGATCGGATTCTCCTGTCCGCCCGGTCACATGCGTCTGCTTGTCGGAGACGAAGCCGTAGGTCTCCCGCGCGCGGCGGCCGATGTCGGCGTTGCGCGGATCGCTGTCCATCGCGTCGACGCCGAGCACATCCACCGCGACGCCGTTGAGCGAGCCGGCGGCCAGCGTCGTGTCGTCCAATGCGATCACGACGGCGGCGGCGCCGTCCTCCTGGCAGATGCTCAGCGTGCGCTGCACCTCGAGGATGCCGATCGGGTAGCTCAGCTGCAGGCGCCGCTCCAGCGAACGCGAGCCGAACGATCCGATCATGCTGACCGGGTTGCCCAGCGTGTGCAGCAGCTGCGCGAGTTGGCGCACGTTGCGCCCGACGGCCGCCGGGTCCCCGCCGGCCAGGGCGAACACGGCCAGCGAATTCGCCGGCTTGCCGCACAGGTCGGAGGCCAGCACGCCCAGCTGCTCGTCGGTCAGGTCGGCCACCAGCACGGGCAGCTCGCCGGTGTTGGCCAGCGAGCGCAGCGACGGCGGCACCAGCACGGCGTACGCGCCGCGGCGCACGGCCTGCTCCATCCGGTTCGCGTCGATGCCGTCGCGGGGGATGTACAGCGCGCCGGGCGTGATGGAATCGATGTCGTCCGCCAGCGAGGTGACGGTGACGTTCGCCGCGAAGGGCGGTACCAGCTCGCAGCCGTAATGGTCGGCCATATACTCCAACGTCGTGCGCTTCGCCATGGTCTCACTCACCGAACTCATGAACCGGCCCTGCCTTCCTCACTGCTCCGCCTCCTGCACTCCTGCTCGCAACCTTAGTCCCCGGGCTCACCACGTCACCGGAATGGCGTCCGTGCGCGGGCTCGATACGGGCACCTCGTACTTCTGCATCAGGAACTTGCTGATGGTCGCGAACACCGGGCCGGCGGTGATGCCGCCGTACGTGCCCTGGGCGTCCTTCATGACCACGGTGACCACGAAGCGCGGGTTGTCGGCCGGGATGATGCCGGACCAGTCGGACACGATCGACGTGAGCTGGTTGTTGGCGCCGGCGACCTGCGCGGTGCCGCTCTTGGCGGCGACGCGGTAGCCGGGGACCTCGACCATCTTGCCGTAGCTCTCGGATACGGATTCCATGGCGTTGAGCACCTGCGAGGCCACATTCCCGTCCACCACGCGCGTCGCTTCGCCGTTCGCCGGCTCGCTGACGCGGCCCGACGAGTCGGCGACCGACTTGATGAGCCGCAGCTGGGGGCGCACGCCGCCGTTGCCGATCGTGGCGACCGCCGAGGTCAGCTGCAGCGCGTTCATCGCGTAGCCCTGCCCGAACAGCACGGTGTTGTGCGTGCGCAGGTCCCAGTCGTTCGGGCCGTACAGAATGCCGGCCGACTCCCCCGACAGGCCGAGGCCGGTGTCCTGGCCGACGCCGAACTTGGTGAGGTACGCGTAGCGCTGCTCGTCGGAGAAGTTCGTCGACGCCATGATCATGCCGACGTTCGAGGAGTTCTGCAGGATGCCGGCCAGCGTCCAGCGCTGGGTGCCGTGATCCGAGGAATCGTGGAAGTCCTGCCCGTCGGCGGTGATGTGGTCGGGCACGGTGAACTGGTCGGAAGCCTTGTGCAGGCCGTCCTGCAGCAGGCCGGCCATGGTGAAGACCTTGCCGACCGAACCGGGCTCGAAGACCTCGCTGACCACGCGAGAGGTGTTGAGCTTGGCGCTGTCGCTGCCGGCCTCGATCTGGTCCGTGTCCTCCAGGGCGAGGATGTCGCCGGTCTTGACGTCGGCGACCACGGCCATGGCCCACGAGGCGCTGTACTTGTCCTTGGCCTCGAGCAGCGCCTTCTTGACGTACCAGTCCACGTCGCTGTCGACGGTCAGGGACACGTCGGACCCGTTCACCGCGTCCTTCGACTCGGTGAGCGTGCCGGGGATCTCCTCGCCGCCGAGGCCCTGCTGGTACACCTCGTATCCGTCGGTGCCGGTCAGCGCCTTGTTCTGCGACGCCTCGAGGCCGGCCACGCCGTCGCCGTCGGCGTCGACGCCGCCCAGGATCGGTCCGAGCAGCGTGCCTCCCGAATAGATGCGCTCGTTGGTCAGCTCGCCGTAGACGATGCCGCCCAAATTGAGGTCGTCGATCTTGCGCTTGACCTCCGGGGTCACGTCCTTGGCCACGACGGCGTACTGGCTGTTCGCGTTGCTCAGCGTGGCGCCGAGCTCCATCTCGTTGACGTCGGTCAGCACCGAGGCGATGAGCCGGGCCACGGCCGCGGAGCCGGTGGCCCCGACCGGCTTGCCGTCGATCTGGTGGCAGACGTCGTCGTTCTCGCCGTTGCACTTGATCGGCGTGAATTCGGTCGCCGCCTGCGGGTTGGCGATGATGTTGTAGCGCTCGACGCTCTGCGCGAGCACGGTGCCGTTGGTGTCGAGCAGCTTGCCGCGCTTGGCGTTGATCGTCACCTTGAGCGTGCGGCCCTGGGTCGCGGCCAACGCCGTGCTGTGCCCGAACAGCTGGACGGAGGCCAGCTGGATCAGGCACGCGGAGGCGACCACGGCCAGCACGACGCCGACGACGATGCACCGGAAGGCGAAATTGCGCGCCTTGGCGAACCTGCGGATGTCCTCGATCATTGGGTACCGCCCTTATCGTCTTGGTATCCGTTCAGGTCAATGGACACCGACCCCTGCTGCGTCACCATGCCCATGTCCTCGGCCTTGCTCGGCAGGGATGAGATGAGCGCGTCCAATTTCGCCTGATCCTCCTCGACGTCCTGCGACAACGTGTTGATGTGCGACTGGATGGCGGCGGCCTCGAACGCGTTCTGCACCATCTGGGTGCGCAGCAGCAGCGCGCCGATCAGCGTTGCGGTGAGGAACAGCGCCGCCGCGACGATGTGCATCAGCGACGTGCTGCGCGACCGCGTCCAGGTGACCAGCCGCGCGAAGCCGCCGGGCATGGCGTCCCTGCCCGCGCGGGTGCCTTCGACCACGTGCAGTTCGGGCCGCGTCGATATGTCCGGCTGCTTTCTGGGCCGTCCGGCGGCGGGCACGGCGTTGGAGCGTACGGTGCGTCCGCGACCTGCCATTATCGGTTCCTTCCTTGCCTGCGGTGATCGGTACGGTGCTCAAGCTGGCGCATCCGGCGTTCCGGGATGGGCCTGACCAGTTCCACGGCGCGCAGCCGCACCGAGGCGGAGCGCGGGTTGGCCGCCATCTCCTCCTCGTCCGCCTTGAGCGCGCCACGGGTCAGTTCCCGGAAGAACGGCTCGGCGTCGGGCGGGATCATCGGCAACCCGGCCGGGGCGTCCACCTTCAGTCCTTGATTCATGAAGCTTTTCACGGTCTTGTCCTCCAGCGAGTGGTAGGACTCGACCACGATGCGCCCGCCGACCGCAAGGCGAGAGGCGATCTGCGGCAGCGTGCTGGCCAGCTTGTCCAGCTCGCCGTTGACCTCGATGCGCAGCGCCTGGAACACGCGCTTGGCCGGGTTGCCGGCCGGGCGGTGCGCCTGCGGCACCACCTGGTCGACCAGGCGGTTGAGCTGGGCCGAGGTGGTCAGCGGCTCGGCGGCGCGGCGGGCCACGATCTCGCGCGCGATCTGGCGCGCGAAGCGCTCCTCGCCGTAGTCGCGGAAGATGCGGGCGAGATCGTCCTGGCCGTAGGTGGCGAGCACCTCCTGCGCCGTAAGGCTCTGCGTCACGTCCATGCGCATGTCCAACGGGGCGTCGTGGGAGTACGAAAAGCCGCGGTCGGTCTCGTCGATCTGCAGGCTGGACAGCCCAAGATCCATGAACACGGCGTTGACCTCGCGCACTCGCAGCTTGGCGAGCACCTCGTCGAACGCGTCGAAGGCGGCGTGCACCGGCGTGAAGCGGTCGGCCAGTCTCTCGCGCCGCATGCGCTCGGTGGCCAAGGCCAAGGCCTCGGTGTCCCGGTCGATGCCGATGAGCCGGGCGTTCGGGGCCGCCTTGAGGAAGTTGGTCGCGTGGCCGGCCAGACCGAGCGTGCAATCCACGACGACGGATCCCGGCTTCTCGAGCGCGGGCGCGACGAGATCCACGCACTGACTGAGCAGCACTGGTTGATGAATGGTCGTGATATCGGTCATCAGAATTCCACCGCCGGCAATACGTCATCGGCGATATCGGAGTATCCCTGCTCCTGGGAGGCCAGGTACTCCTCCCACGCCTTGCTGTTCCAGATTTCCGCCCGGGTGCCCACGCCGATCACGACCACGTCCGTGCCGAGGTTCGCGTAGTCGCGCAGCATCTGCGGCACGAGGATGCGCCCCTGCTTGTCGGGTTCCTGGTCGACCGCGCCGGACAGGAACACGCGCAGGTAGTCGCGCGCCGCCTTGTTGCCCATCGAGGTGCGCTGGATCTGCATGGCGATCCGGCGAAATTCGATCTGGGGCAGCAGGTACACGCACCGCTCCTGGCCGCGGGCCATCACCATGCCGGGGCCGAGTTGGCCGCGCAGCTTGGCCGGCAGGGCCATACGGCCCTTCGCGTCGATCTTCGGCGTGTACGTGCCCAGCAGCAGCGGAGGCAGATCCATCATGCCGGCCGCCCCACCGGGTGTTCCGGAGGTGGCCTGAACGCCTTGATTCAGTACCTGATCGTCCATGGCCACCTCCTTTCGCCGCGCAATGGATACACTCCACCCAAACTGATTCACCACTTTACCCCACGACTCACCATTCTCCCCCACTTCTTGACAAATTCTCCCTCTTTTTCAGGGAATATCCACACGCCCGCGCAGGGCCCCGGCATCCGGCGGGGCGCCATCGACCCTCCTTGGGCCCGCGGCCACGGAGCGTTGGTAGGGAGCCTGCGGTAGATTTGAATGCCTGAGTTTTCACCTAGGGAACGGAATGCCATGTCGAGTTACTCGTCACAGATCCGCGAAGAACAGCATGCGGTCGACCGCGCTTACGGCCGTCTGGACGCCATGCGCGCACAGGTCAAGGACTGGCTTGACGCCGTACGCGCCCGCGGGGCGCACGGCTCGCCGACCCAGCGCACCGAGCGGGACTCCTTCGCCACCATGTACGAGGACCGGCTCACGCAGATGCGCGCCGTGGAGGACCGGCTCGTCTTCGGCCGTCTCGACGACGCCGACGGCAACCGCCACTACATCGGGCGCATCGGCCTGTCCGACGACGACCACGAGCCAATCCTGACCGACTGGCGCGCCGAGGCGGCCCGTCCGTTCTACGAGGCGACGCCGTCGCACCGCGGCAACATCGTGATGCGCCGCCATCTGACCCTGCGCTTCCGCGAGGTGGTCGGCATCGAGGACGAGGTGCTGGACGTGCACGCCGAGCAGGTCGGTCAGGCGGCCTCGTCCGGCACGCTGACGGGCGAAGGCGCGCTGCTGGCGTCGCTCAGCTCGCGGCGCACCGGCAAGATGACCGACATCGTCGCCACGATCCAGGCCGAGCAGGACCGCATCATCCGCTCCGACCTCGCTCACGCCGTCGTCGTGCAGGGCGGGCCGGGCACCGGCAAGACCGCCGTCGCGCTGCACCGCGCCGCATACCTGCTGTATACGCACCGCCGCACGCTCGAGCGTTCCGGCGTGCTCGTCATCGGCCCCAGCTCGACGTTCCTGCACTATATCGACCAGGTGCTCCCCTCGCTGGGCGAGACCGGCGTGGTCAGCCGCACCATCGCGGATCTCATCCCCGGCGTCGAGGCCACCGCCGTCGATTCCCCGCTGGCGGCCAAGCTCAAGGGCGACCGGCGCATGGCGCGTCTGGTGGCCAATGCGGTCGCGTCCCGCGAGAGGGTCCCCGCCAAGCTGCCGGTCGTGCGCGTCAACGGCTTCGCGGTGCCGATGACCGCGGCCGACATCGAACAGGCCCAGGGCGACGCCAGGCGCACCCATCAGCCGCACAACAAGGCCCGCGAGACCTTCGTGCGCAGCATGCTTTCGGCGATGCGCGCGCGCTACGCCGAGCAGCTCGACTACACGCCCGACGAGTCCGAGCTCTCCCGCGTCACCTCGCTGCTGCGCATGAACGACGAGGTGCGCAGGACCCTGAACCTCGCGTGGCTGCCGATGACCGGCCCGTGGCTGATCGACCAGCTGTGGTCGCACCCCGAGCGGCTGCGCGCCCTGGCCCCCTGGCTCACCGAGGAGCAGGTCCGCGCGCTGGCCCGCGAGAAGGGGGCTCCGCTGACCCGATCCGACATCCCGCTGCTCGACGAGGCGATGGAACTGCTCGGCCCCGATCCGAAGGCGGCCTCGCGCATCAGCGCGCAGGACGCGGCGCGGGCCGAGGAGGAGCAGTTCGCGCGCGACACGCTCGCCCAGGCCGGCATCGGATCGGGCATCGTCACCGCGCAGATGCTCGTCGACAATCTCAGCGGCGACGCCGCGGAGCCGATCTCGCACCGGGCCGCGTCGGACCGCGAATGGACATACGGGCATATCGTGGTCGACGAGGCGCAGGAGCTCACCGACATGGATTGGCGCATGCTCATCCGCCGCTGCCCGTCGCGCTCGTTCACGATCGTGGGCGACGTGGCGCAGACCGCCGCGCTGGGCGGCACCCGCTCCTGGCCGCACACCATGAACCGGCTGTTCGGCGAGCGGAACTGGACGCTCAACGAGCTGACCATCAACTACCGCAATCCGAAGGAGGTCTCGGAGCTCGCCTCGCGTTTCGCCAGGAACGAGGGACTGTACATCTCCACGGTCAACGCGGTGCGCACCATCCCCGATTCGGTTCGGCGCGTGAGCGTCGAGGACCGCCCCGCGCTGCTCGACGAGGTCGCGGCGACCACGGTGGAGCTGACCCGCGAGTTCATCAGCGACGACGGCACCGGCCGCATCGCCGTGATCGCGCCGGACGACATGCTCGGCCAGCTGCGGCCCCACATCGACGGCGTGCTGCGCCGCGCGCTGCCGGCCGCGGAATACGAACGGCTGAGCCGGCAGGGCGAGTGGGAGCGGCAGGTCAACGTCTGCGACACCGAAATGGTCAAGGGACTGGAGTTCGACGCCGTCATCGTGGTCGAGCCCGGCCAGGTGGAGCAGCAGGCGCCCTCCAGGCTGGTGGCCGCGGCCGACCTGTACGTGGCGATGACCCGGCCGACGCAGCGGCTGTTTATAGTTCGGACTCGCGAGGACGAAAACAATCTTGTCCTCTAAGGTAGTGGTATCCGGTCGTTTATTCTAAGGTAGTGGGTATGCCTAAAGCACTGTTACTGGAAAACATCCATCCCTTCGCCGCGCAGTCGCTGCGCAACCATGGCTTCGAAGTGGAAACCCTCAAGGGAGCTCTGGGCGAGGACGAGCTGATCGAAGCGCTTGACGGCGTGAGCCTGCTCGGCATTCGCTCCAAGACCAGCGTGACCCGCAAGGTGATCGACGCCCGCCCCTCGCTGACCGCCGTCGGATGCTTCTGCATCGGCACCAACCAGGTCGACCTCGACTACGCCGGCAAGCACGGCATCGCCGTGTTCAACGCGCCGTACTCCAACACCCGTTCGGTCGTCGAGCTGGTGATCTGCGACATCATCTGCCTGATGCGCCGCATCCCCGCGCACACGCACCACATGAAGCAGGGCATGTGGGACAAGTCGGCCGCCGGCTCGCATGAGGTGCGCGGCAAGACGCTCGGCATCATCGGCTACGGCAACATCGGCTCCCAGCTCTCCGTGCTGGCCGAGGCCCTCGGCATGCGCGTGGTCTTCTACGACATCGAGGAAAAGCTGGCGATGGGCAACGCCCAGCGCTGCGACACGCTCGGCGAGCTGCTCGAGCAGTCCGACGCGGTGAGCATCCACGTGGACGGCCGCAAGTCGAACACCGGATTCTTCGGCGAGGACCAGTTCGCGCAGATGAAGCAGGGCGCGATCTTCATCAACCTGTCCCGCGGATTCGTCGCCGATCTGGGCGCGCTGAAGCAGCACCTGGACTCGGGCCACGTCTCCGGCGCCGCCGTGGACGTGTTCCCCGTCGAGCCGAAGAAGAGCGGCGACCCCTTCGAGACCGCTCTGGCCAACGAGGACAACATGATCCTAACGCCGCATATCGGCGGCTCCACGCTCGAGGCGCAGGAGGCCATCGGCCACTTCGTGGCGCAGCGCCTGGAGGACTACTGGGAGAAGGGCTCCACGATGCTCTCGGTGAACATGCCGCAGATCACGATGAGCAGCCTGCCGGGCACCGCGCGCATCGCGCACCTGCATGCGAACCTCCCCGGCGTGCTCGCCCACGTCAACCGCGTGCTTGGCGAGGAGAACATCAACATCGCCGCGCAGGCCCTCGGCACCGAAGGCGAGCTCGGCTACGTGGTCACCGACGTGGCCCAGATGCCGAGCGCCACGGCGCTCGAAGCGCTGCGCGACATCGAAGGCACCATCCGCATGCGCGTGATCAGCTGACGCACAAGCCTGTTCCTCGGCTCCCCTCTTCGGGGAGCCAGCGGCGCCGACTACACGCATTCAGGTTCCCCTCTCCGAGGGGAACCGGCGGCACATCGGACCTCACGCATTCAGGCTCCCCTCCCCGAGGGGAGCTGTCGGCGAAGCCGACTGAGGGGAGCAAAGGAAAAGGTCCGCTGGACCGTCATTGATATGCTCCCGCCAGATGGGCAAGTCCTGCGGACCGCCCATAGCAGTGTACGAAGCGCACGCCCCCGCTGGCGGGGGCTGTCGGCGAAGCCGACTGGGGGTGGTCGGAAACGCAGCGGCAATGCGCCCCCTCAATCAAAAACGACCTTGTGGCCGCATACGTCAATCCGCTTCGGCCTTTGCGGCATCGCCGCTTTTCAGCTGATCAATGGCGTGCTGGAAGTCGACAAGACCGTTGAAGTTCTGGTACACGCTCGCGAACCGCAGGTAGGCCACCTCATCGAGTTCCTTCAACGGCGCCAGAATCGCCTTGCCCACATCCTCGGAGCGCACCTCCGCCAGACCCCGCGAACGCAGATCCTCCTCCACGCGCTGTCCCAGCATCTTCAGGTCATCCTCCTTGATGGGCCTGCCCTGGCACGCCTTGCGTACGCCGGAGATGACCTTGTTGCGATCGAACGGTTCGCTGTTGCCCGAACGTTTGGTCACCAGCAGCATGGTGGTTTCCACCGTGGTGAAACGCTTATGGCATTTCAGGCACTCACGGCGACGACGGATCGAGTACCCATCCTCACTGATACGGGTATCAACGACTTTGGTATCCGGTTGTTGACAAAAAGGGCAATGCATGCCCACAACAATAGCGTGAAATACCCCGAACACGCCAAAACCCGGGTTTCGCGTGTCCGCGGAATCCTCTCCAGGCCCCGGTATCATTGCCAGCCGCCGCTCACTTCCATCGTCCCCGTGTCCATCGTCTCCGTGTCCGCAGATCCCCCATCCATCGCGACACCAAATCAGAAATCACGGAAACGGCGTCTCACCATTCACTTTCGTCGCTGTCGCATCCTCGGCATCCCCGCCACGAACCGACACCCTCTGCCTTCCGATCTCCATCATGCCTTCCGATCTTCACCATGGTTCCCAATCTCCATCATGCCTTCCAATCTCCATCATGGTTCCCGATCTTCACCACGCCTTCCGATCTTCACCACGCCTTCCGATCTCCATCATGAATCTCGATCTTCATCATGGTTCTCAATCTCCATCCCGGCTTCCGGCACTCACCGAATGCCTCATCTCCCATCACCTTTGCCGATCGCCCAACACATGTCCTGCACTGGGCGAATTCTCACTAATCGACCGGTCTTTCCAGCATCCCCATCCTTGTGTCCAATGGATCCGTTCGCCATTGGACGGTTCTTTCACTCGGGATAGTTCTTTTATTCAGGATATTTCTTTCATTCGGCACAGCTCTTTTATTCAGGACGGTTCTTTCACTCGGTATGCTTCTTTCATTCGGCACAAGTTCTCAGCCTTTCATATCGAAACCATCGCCCTGCGATCGGAACACCATTCCATGATTCGTAGAAACCCGATTTCAATTCATAAAATCTCGGCTCCATACTTCACGGAATCCCGCCCGTTCCTACCGCACCGGTCCCTACCTCACCGGAACGACTATGCGTTGCAGCAGTCCAGCCCGGTGGTCTGCCATATGGACCTACTGCACCGGCCTCTACCTCACCGGAACGACTATGCGTTGTCCGGCCTGAAGCACATCGGTCGACAGATCGTTCAACCGCATGAGCATGTCCACATTCTGCGAGACATCCCCGCCCTTCGGCGTGATGGACTCCGCATACGACCACAAGGTATCCCCCGGACGCACGGTATAACTGGTCACTTCAGTGGCCGACGGCATGGAATCGGCATGGTTCGGCGTCATCACGGACAGCACGCCCCATGCCAACAACGCACATACCACCGCCACCACAATGCGACCGCGGCGATTCAGCCGCACGCCCTGTCCGCTCCGGCGGGACATGCCGGCTCCACGTATAACGGCATCATGCCCGTCCGCGCCGCTACGATCTCCCTGCATGCGATCATAACGACGATATTCGTCCATCGCGCCGCGGGACCGCTTCACCGCGACAGAACGATCGGATCCCCGCACCGTTGCGGCTTGCACTATTGCACCCGTCATCGCCACCACATCCTTTCGAACACACGTTCTATAGAACATCTGTTCTGATTATGGCACATCTGTTCGACCGCCGCAACACGTCGTGTCGAACAGATGTTTGATTTAGCGCGACTTGCACGTTATGCTAGGAATATACGAAAGGAGCCGGCCGTGAGTACCATTCCCTTTACTCCGCAAGCATCGAAGAGCACGCCATCCGAAAGCGCGCTGACCGACCGCCAACGCAAGGTTCTGGACGCGATCCGGACCCACATCAACGAACGCGGCTTCGCTCCTTCATTCCGCGAAATCGGCGAAGCGGCCGGTCTGAAAAGCCCTTCCTCGGTCAAGCACCAGCTGCAGGTGCTTGAAGACAAAGGGTTCATCCGCATGAATGCGAACAAGGGACGGGCCATCGAATTGGTGGAAAACGCAGGAACGGACAAGACCGCCACCGCGGTGGCCACGATCATTCCCTTCCCCGACGACGCCAGCACATCGATACAGCAGTCGCGCGACGTTCCGCTGGTCGGCCGTATCGCCGCCGGCGTGCCCATCACCGCCGAGCAGCATGTGGACGATGTGATGCGTCTGCCCGAACGCCTGACCGGCACCGGCAACCTCTTCATGCTTGAGGTACACGGCGATTCGATGGTCGATGCGGCGATCTGCGACGGTGATTTCGTGGTGGTCCGCGAGCAGCAGTCCGCCGTCAACGGCGACATCGTCGCCGCGTTGCTCGACGACGAGGCCACCGTCAAAACATTCCGCAAGGACAATGGGCACGTCTGGCTCATGCCCCACAATCCCGCCTACTCCCCCATCGACGGCACCCACGCCCAGATCATGGGCAAAGTGGTCACTGTGCTGCGCAAGATCTGAATCGCATCACCTCATAACCTTCTTACGGCCGTGCGGAAGCTCTTTTACGAGAACTTCCGCACGGCCGATTCCATATTCGTCTATATTGTGACGCCGCCCGACTCGGCAGCATCCACTACTACAGCGGCCTGCCTCATATTTGCCTTATAGCCGACCGAGTTTTCTCTCCGCCGATCAACCCAACAAGGCAACTCTGCCAGAAACCAGAAGCATTGCTTCGCGGAGACGTATGCCAGCGAAGCACAACCTATGGAGACTAAGAGCGACGCCCTAGTTACAAGACGGCATCGCAACCCAACCACGGCATATCCTCGATCGTATAGAAGAACCGTCCCGCCAAGAGAGACCTCAGCGGAGCATACCGCATAGAAACCCCAAACTTCACCCCGCCACGAAGCCCCAGCATGGCACACCCAATAGAGACCAGAAGCAACACCCCGCCAAGAAGCATGTCAGCGCAGCAACACCCATAGAGGCTACGAGCGGCACCTCGATCACAAGTCGGCATCGCAGCACAACCACGACCACATAGAAGAACCACCCCGCCAAAAACCCTCAGCGGGGCATACCGCATAGAAACCCCAAACGCCACACCGCCGCGAAGGCCTAGCAGGTCGCACCCCTCAAAGGCTAGAAGCAACACCCCGCCAAGAGGCGTGTCAGCGAGGCAACGCTTCTAGTATCCTGCGTCGTAGTTCGTGTACTATGTCTGGCTCCCCTCTTGGAGGGGAGCTGGCCGCGAAGCGGCCTGAGGGGAGCATTACCGAGAACATCTGAATCAAGCCGATTCGCATGCGCTCCCCTCAGTCGGCTACGCCGACAGCTCCCCTCCAAGAGGGGAGCCAGAATTACTAAACGAATTAACAGCGCGGGATACTAGAGGATCGCGTCACAGGCCCACCGCTTATACGGCTTCACCGCGATCGCAGGCTGGCAACAGGGCAACAAGCTTGCCGCCCCATCCCTGCTCGCCCGGCCATCAGCCACTCGCCCGGCCATTAACAACCCGCGCGCAACCACTCACACGCCCATCCCCCACAACCGCCCACACGGCTGCCCGCGCACAGCTATTCGTGCAGCTGCTCGGCGCTCGGCGTGGTATAGCCCTCCGGCTCCAACTGGAAGGTGGTGTGCGGCACCGAAACCGGAAAATGCTCGCGCAGGCAGTCCTGCAACTGGGACAGCACGTCGGCGGCCTGCTCCATGGTCAGGCCCCGGTCCACCACCACATGGGCCATGAGGATCGGCATGCCGGTGGACACGGTGCTGGCGTGCAGGTCGTGCACCGCGACCACATGCGGCACGCCTTCCATATGCTCGCGCACCGCATCGAGGTCCAAACCGTCTGGGGTCTCCTCCAGCAGCACCTTCACCGCATTGCGCAGCAGCATGATGGCGCGGGGGATCATCAGCAGCGCGATCAGGCCACCGGCGACCGCGTCGAATCCGTCCCATCCGGTCGACATCATGACCACGGCGGACAGCACCACGGCGACCGACCCGAGCGCGTCGTTCATCACCTCAAGGAATGCGGCCTTCATGTTCATGTTGTCGGAACGCTGCCCGGCGAGGATCATGATCGATCCGACGTTGGCGGCCAGGCCGAGTATGCCGAAGAACAGCAGCAATCCGATGTCCTGGATTTCGCCGGCGCCGTGGCCGAACAGCCGCATTCCGGCCTCGACCAACGCGTAGACGCCGACGACCAGCAGCACCAGCGCGCTCGCGGCGGCGGTGATCACCTCAAGGCGGGCCCAGCCCCACGTGCGGCTGTTGCTCGGTTTGCGCTGCATGAGGATCGCGGTCACCGTGGAGGCGATCAGCACCGACATGTCGGTGAGCATATGCCCGGCATCCACCAGCAGGGCCAGCGACCCGGTGATGATCGCCCCGACGACCTCGGCGACGAACACCGTGCTCGTCAGCGTGAGCGTCATCACCAGCCTGCGCTGATGGGTCTTGCCGTCGGCGCCTTCCATAACGTTTGCGGTAGCGTGATCGTGGGCCATTCGGCACCTCACTTCCTGTCCGAATGGTTGAGACCGCTTCTCACAACCATTCTCATTTCCCTGTAAAACCACGAAACCCCGGCGCAAGGCCGGGGTTTCGTACCGTATTCGATTATCGCAAATGCGATGATAGCCTCCCCCGAAAGGAAAGCCATCCGTTTCACCTGTCAGTGAATCGTCGTCGGCGCATGCGCCCCGACGATCGACCGCCTGAATCAGAAGCCGAACTGGGCGGCGGTCTCCTTCAGCGTCTCAGCGGAGCGCTTGAGGGCCGCGAGCTCCTTGTCGGAGACCGGGGTGTTGATGGTGTTGTTGACGCCCTGGCGGTTCAGGAGGGTCGGGACGGACATGCAGATGTCGGAGATGCCGTGGAAGTCCTTGAGCATGGAGCTCACGGGCAGGATGCGGTTGGTGTCGTGCAGCACGGCCTCGATGATGTCGACGCCGGACATGCCGATCGCGTAGTTGGTCGCGCCCTTGCCGTTGATGATCTTGTAGGCGGCGTTCTTGACCTCCTGGTGGATCTCCTCGCGCTTGGCGGCATCGAGCGGATCGTGGCCGGGCAGCGGGCTCCAGTCGCACATGGGGACGCCACCGATGGTGGCGGAGGCCCACAGCGGCACCTCGGAGTCGCCGTGCTCGCCGGCGATGTAGGCGTGCACGTTCTTGACGTTGACGCCGGTCTGCTGGGCGATCAGGAAGCGCAGGCGGGCGGAGTCCAGGTTGGTGCCGGAGCCGAAGACCTGGTTCTCGGGCAGGCCGGTGAGCTTCTGGGCCACGTGCGTGGCGATGTCGACCGGGTTGGTGATGAGCATGTAGATGGCGTTCGGGGCGACCTTGACCAGGTTCGGCATGATGGCCTTGAGGATGTTGACTGTGGCGCCAACGAGCTCCAGGCGGGACTGGCCCGGCTTCTGGCGCGGACCGGCGGTGATGACGACCATGTCGGCGTCACGGCAGATCTCCGGGTCATCAGAACCGTCGATGGACACGGTCGGGTAGAAGCTGGAGCCGTGCTGCATATCGAGCACCTCGGCCTCGACGCGCTCCTTGGCGATGTCCTCGAGGACGATCTCACGCGCGATGCCGCGCTGGGCGGCGGCGAAGGCGAGGGTGGAGCCGACGGCGCCGGCACCGATAACAGCGAGCTTGGTGGGCTTGGTGAGTGATTCAGCCATGTTGTTCTATGACCTCTCTTGAAATGTGCGCCGATTATGTCGGCATTCAATCAAACAACACATTCACTCTATCCACACACGCTGACGTTTACCCCCGTAATGGTTTTTTCACAATAAGTGATTTTGCTCACATTCCGGCGCCATGCCGTCACTCGTCGATGGACTGCTCCATCACCTGCGCGGCGAGTCGGCTCCCCACCTCCGCCTCGACCATCATGCCGTCGTCGCGGTACTCCACCTCGATCACATGGCCGTATTCGCGGATCCGCGACACCAGCGCCCCGGCCGTGTACGGCAGCAGCGCGCGCACATGCACATGCGGCACGGGCAGCATCGACTCGACCCGCTCGCGCAGCGCGTCGATCCCCTCGCCGGTGAACGCCGACACGATATGCGCATCCGGTTCGAGCGCGGCAAGGCGCTCGCGCGTCACCCCGTCGATGCGGTCGGCCTTGTTGAACACGAGGATGCGGGGAATGTCGGCCGCCCCGTCGATGTCGGCGAGCACGTCGTTCACCGCGTCGATCTGCGAGAACGGATCCGGGTGGGAGCCGTCGACCACGTGCACGATCAGATCCGCCTCGGCGACCTCCTCGAGCGTCGACTTGAACGCCTCGACCAGCTGCGTCGGCAGCCGGCGCACGAACCCGACCGTGTCGACGTAGGCGTAGAGCCGCCCGTCCTTGGCGCGGGCGCGGCGCACGGCGGTATCGAGGGTGGCGAACAGCGCGTTCTCCACCAGTTCCGCCGATCCGGTCAGCCGGTTCGTCAGCGAGGACTTGCCGGCGTTCGTATAGCCGACGACGGCCACGGTAGGCAGCTCGTAGCGCCGGCGGGATCCGCGCTTGACCTCGCGGGCCGGCGCCATCTCGCGTATCTGCTTGCGCAGCCTGGCGATGCGCGTGCGGATCACGCGGCGGTCCATCTCGATCTTCGTCTCGCCGGGGCCTCGCGATCCGATGCCGG
>OKQJ01000202.1_pt1 | contig 24108 bp, 17 predicted proteins | sample 1614171 | NCBI WGS metagenome assembly OKQJ01 (sample SAMN04436911, study PRJEB24849) | human gut metagenome | biome: human gut; feature: NICU; material: stool | host: Homo sapiens | place: USA: Saint Louis, MO | collected 2012-05-30 | reverse complement strand
CCAAGAACAACCCGGTGCTGATCGGCGAGCCCGGCGTCGGCAAGACCGCCGTCGTCGAGGGCCTCGCGCAGAAGATCAACGCGGGCGACGTGCCCGAGACGCTGAAGGGCAAGCAGGTCTATTCGCTGGATCTGGGCTCCATGGTGGCCGGTTCGCGCTACCGTGGCGATTTCGAGGAACGCCTCAAGAAGGTCCTCAAGGAGATCAAGACCCGCGGCGACATCGTGCTGTTCATCGACGAGATCCACACGATCGTCGGCGCCGGCTCGGCGGACGGCGCGCTCGGCGCCTCCGATATGCTCAAGCCGATGCTGGCCCGCGGCGAATTGCAGACCATCGGCGCCACGACGACCGACGAGTACCGCAAGTACATCGAGAAGGACGCGGCGCTGGAGCGTCGTTTCCAGCCGATTCAGGTGCACGAGCCGACGATCGCCGAGACCATCGAGATCCTGAAGGGCCTGCGTTCGCGCTACGAGAACCACCACAAGGTGACGATCACCGACGGCGCGCTGCAGTCCGCGGCCGAACTGTCGGCCCGCTACATCCAGGACCGCAACCTGCCCGACAAGGCCATCGACCTGATCGACGAGGCCGGCGCCCGCTTGCGCATCAAGCGCCTGACCGCGCCGCCCGAGCTCAAGGAGCTCGACCAGAAGATCGCCAAGCTCGCAGGGGAGAAGGACGAGGCCATCAAGGGCCAGGACTTCGAGAAGGCCGCCGAGCTGCGCGACAGCCAGGAGAAGCTGGAGGCCGAGCGCAAGAGCAAGGAGGCCTCGTGGCGCGAGGGCGGCTCCGACGTCAAGATGGTCGTGGACGAGGACGTGATCGCCGAGGTGATCTCGAACACCACGGGCATCCCGGTGTTCAAACTCACCCAGGCCGAGTCCAAGAAGCTCATGAACATGGAGTCCGAGCTGCACAAGCGCATCATCGGCCAGGACGAGGCGGTCTCCGCGCTGTCCCGTTCGATCCGCCGCGCCCGCGTCGGCCTGAAGGATCCCAAGCGCCCGGCCGGTTCGTTCATCTTCGCCGGCCCCACCGGCGTGGGCAAGACCGAGCTGGCCAAGACGCTCGCCGAGTTCCTGTTCGACGACGAGGACGCGCTCATCCGCGTGGATATGTCCGAGTTCTCCGAGAAGTACGCGGCCTCGCGCCTCTTCGGCGCGCCCCCGGGGTACGTTGGCTACGAGGAGGGCGGCGAGCTCACCGAGAAGGTGCGCCGCAAGCCGTTCTCCGTCGTGCTGTTCGACGAGATCGAGAAGGCCCACCCGGACATCTTCAACACGCTGCTGCAGGTGCTGGATGACGGCCATCTGACCGACGGCCAGGGCCGCAAGGTGGACTTCAAGAACACCATCATCATCCTGACCACGAACCTCGGCACGCGCGACATCGCGAAGGCCGCCAACACGGGCTTCAACCTCGGATCGAACAACGAATCGAGCTACCAGCGCATGAAGGACCAGGTGTCGAGCGAGCTCAAGCAGCAGTTCCGCCCCGAGTTCCTCAACCGTCTGGACGACATCATCGTCTTCAGGCAGCTGACCGAGCCGGAGGTGCGCCAGATCGTCGACCTCGACGTCAAGCAGCTCAACGACCGCCTGTTCGACCGCCACATGTCGCTCGAGCTGACCGACGCGGCCAAGGACCTGCTCGCGCAGAAGGGCTTCGACCCGCTGCTCGGCGCCCGCCCGCTGCGCCGCGTGATCCAGCGCGACATCGAGGACGCCATCTCGGAGAAGATCCTGATGGGCGAGCTCGAGGACGGCCAGAAGGTGACCGTGGACACCGAGGGCGACAACGTGCTCGACGAGGAATTCACCTTCAAGGGCGAGGACTTCGAACAGCCGAAGCCCGCGGAAGGCGCCGAAGGCGATGCGGCCGGCGATGCGGCAGCCGCCGGTGCTGAGGACGCCGAGGCCGAGGCGCCTGCCGGCGACGACCAGCCCAAGTTCGTGTCCGCATCCGATGCGGCCGCCGGCGACAGGACCGAAACGCCGCGCCAGTGACGCGACCCGGTCCGGCGGCATGAGCCTTGCCGGATATGGAAGAAGCTCCCCTTGTGGGGAGCTTCTTCCATATCCGGCATTACTTTTTGGCTCCCCTCTCTGAGGGGAGCTGTCGGCGCAGCCGACTGAGGGGAGCACGCGCGAATCGGCTTAATATCAAGCGTTCGCGGTAATCCTCCCCTCAGGCCGCTACACGGCCAGCTTCCCTCATGGAGGGGAGCCAAACACAGTACAAGGATGAATGAGGCGGCTTCCTACCGCACCTTGCCGGTCTGGTAGTTCTCCAGATGCGGGCCGATACTGCCGACCACGAGCCGGCGCTTGTTCGCATCCCACTCGTAATAGACGCGGATGAAGTTGTCGCGGCGTTCGTTGCCGCCGCTTTTGAGGTGCTTGAGCATCACGTAGGTGCTGCCGTCCGGCGCGGTCATCCTCCTTTTGCCGATCAGCTTGTTGTCCTCCTTGGTTTTGGCTCCTTCCGAACTGGCTAGGGTGATGGCCGCGTTGACCGTGTTGTGATCGGTGAACGTGTTCTCCGGGTTGCCTCCCGCATACGTGCCGTCGTAGCACTGGTAGGCGGTGGTGCACAGCAGCTCCATGCTCTGCCACAGCAGCATCGGCATTGCCCGGCATTCGTCCAGTGATTTCCATGCCCTGTCGAGGATTTCGATCCGGTCGGCATACTTGCGCTGGAAGAATTCGACGATCGCGGTATAGCTGCGCCTGTTGCCGCTCATGGCACGCACCAGACCGGTCGTATCCACGGTGCCGGACTGGTCGGAGTCGTTCTGGTACGCCGCGTCCATGCGGATCTGGTCCAGCTGGATGCGCAGGTTGTCCCGGTCCTGTTCGAGCCGGTCGTTGTCCTGCTCCAACTCGTGTATCTTGAGATTCGCCTGTTCGAGCCGGTTCTCCGCCTCCTCGCCGTATTCGGCGAGTTGCTGGGCGTCGTCGCGCTGCTGGGTCAGTTCTTTGATGCGCGCCTTGAGCTGGTCCGTGTCCTTCTCGGTCTTGTCGGGCTCCTCGCTTGGCGCATGCTGCATCAGTTCCAGCAGCTCGGTCTGTTCGTCGAGCTCCTGCTGCAGGCGGTCGCGCTGCGCGGCGATATCGTGCTGCGTCTGGTGGAAGCGCTCCCGAGCCTGCGACAGTTCGTCCTGCGACCGGCGGATCTCGTCGCGCAGCCTGAGCCGTTCCTGCTTGGCCTTGAGCGAATCGGTGGTGAGCCATACGTCGCTCTCCAACGGATTGATCGCGCGCGCCAGCGTGCGGCGCAGCAGCAACAGTGCCGGATCGGTGAGGTCGGGCTCCCCGTCGTAGCCATGCAGATCGCGGTAGGAGCATATCTGCGTTTCGGACAGGACGGGGTGACGGGTGGCCTCGCGCCGGAGCGTCTCGGCGTCGTCGGCCATCGCCGGGAACGGGAAGAAGACGCGCAGGCCGTGTTCGGGGAACGCGAAGGAGTCATCCGGGGCGCATCCGCTCAGCAGGCCGAGCGAGTCCGCATCCCGTGCCGTGACGACCATGGCGTTGGGAAACAGAAGCTCGGCGAGCGAATCGATGTCGACGATGGGGCGTCCGGTCTGCGAGTCGTTGCCCAGGGCGACGATCGGGAAGGACCGCTTCGGGTCGCAGGCCAGCTCCCAGAACTCCTTGGGGGCGAGATCAGCGGTCAGGATCATATCGGATTCGTCGGCCTGCCTGCCGTCCTGCGGTGCGCCGGGTTCCCGGTTTGCGGTCCCGGCTCCGCCGGCGGTGACGATCGCCTTCATATAGCGCACCGGCATGCCGGAGACGGTCACGTTCAGGTTGCGGTTCGACGCCAGATACCGCACCGGTCGGGGGACATTGGGCGTCGGCACCGGTTCGGTGACGCCCAGGAACCCGGGGCGGTCCAGGTAGGAGACCGATATCGTCAGCAGGGGATTGACGGTGCGGTGGCGCGCCTCCTCGCCGGTATCCGGGTGCAGCGTGAACCCGAATTCGGTGTACCAAGTGCGCGGGATGACCGTCATGCTCGGGCCGCCGCGTTCCAGTCCGATGTCCTGTTTGTCGATGCCGATCGGCTGCTCGACGATCCGGCACGCCCACTGCGCCACGTTGCCGTCCTCGTCCTGCAGCGATCTGGCGGTGACGATCACCTTGGTGTTGCCGGTCTGGTAGCGCAGCACGTTGCCGTAGACCATGAGCCTGGACCAAACGCCGTAATCCCACAGATCCGTGATGCCTCCGGAGGCATCGGCGTTGATCATCGGCACGGCGCCGGCGTAGCGGGCCTTGTTCTTGAGCCAGATGCGCACCGTGTTGACGATGGTCCACAGCAGGCTGTTGGGTTTGGGGAACCGGCCCGGTTCGACAAAGCTCACGGAAACCTTTGACTTATAGAATGGCGTCGCTCCAGGCAGCATATCCGTCTCCCATCTCTTCTCTTCTGTGGCGCATGCGCGGCGTGCATGGTGATTCTCATTACAGCACAACGGATGTTTCGCCGCGCGCCGAGGGCCGCATACGGCGGTTGGCCGGAACATCGACGTATCCTGGCTCCCCTCGCTGAGGGAGCTGCCGGCGTAGCCGACTGAGGGGAGCGTATGCGAATCGGCTTGGTTCAGGCGTTTGCGTCAGTGCTCCCCTCAGGCCGCAAAGCGCCGGTCTACTGGAAGTTCTTCGCGCGCGCGTTGAAGAAGACGTCGGCGGCCTTGCGGAATCTGTCCCACAGTTCGCCGTCTTCGGAGCCCCCGGCGCGGCCGGCCTTCTTCCAGCGGTCCATCAGGCCGTTGAACTTGCGAGAGGTCTCATCCCATGCGGTGGAGTTCTTGAGTCCCTCGGCCTCGGCGACGATCGCCTCCTAGGCGCCTTTGGCAGTGCTGGCGGTATCGGCTGCCGACGTGGTGCTGGCGCTGGTGGCGGCGCTGATGGTGGATAGGGATTGCCGGATGTTGTTCATGTCCGATTGGAAGGTGTCGAGCATACGGCGTATGTCCGCGTCGGGATCAACGCCGTTCCCGGTGTCGGTGAGTTGTTTGATTGGTCCGGGTATGGCGTTGATCGCCGTGTCGGCCTGTGGGTGGGTCTTGTGGCACAGTGACAGGATGGTCACGGGGATGTCGTCCGAGTCGTCGCCCAGCAGCAGGCGGTTTTGGGCGACGGCGTACCATATGGCCTGGCATTCGGGTGCGGCCGGGTGGCTGCCGTCGTACATGCGCTCCGGTGTGGCCAGTTGTTCGGGGGCCAGTCGGTTCCAGTCGCTGAAGAAGATGCTTGCCGGCGCCCCGGAGATGATCGTATGCGCCGTGCTGTTGGTGATGTAGAGCGCGGTGATGAGGTCCTTGGGGGCTAGGGTGGTGCGGATCAGTTCCTCGAAGCGTTGTTTGACGGACAGCGAGTCCAAGTCCTGGGGGTCATCGAACAACACCACCCACACAGACGACACCGTGCTAGCAACCACACTCATACACGCGCTCCTTATCGGTCAACTGGGATAAGCGACTCCGCCGTCGTCGGACGGTCCGCGGGAGAGCGGCGATAACGGAACGGGCAGCGTACCTGCGGTCCGCGGGGTGCGGCGACCGCTGATACGCTGCCCGCTCGTATCGTCACCAACCAAGGGTGAAGACTACTTGATGGCGTTGAGCCACTGCTCCTTGGTCGCCTTTTCGGCTTCGAGCTTGGCCTTCTTCTTCGGGTCGGTCTCGGCCTCGATCTTGGCGCTCAGCTCCTCGAGCTGCGCGTTGAGCTGCTCCTCGAAGCTGGACTTGCGGGCGTCGGCCTCGGGATCGGACTTCTTCCACGCGGCGTCCTCGACGGCCTTGATCTGCTTGTCCACGGCGTCGAGGCGGCCTTCGATGCGGCGCATGTCCTCGCGCGGCACATAGCCGATCTGGTCCCACTCCTCCTGAATGGAGGCGAGGGCCTCGCGGGCCTTTTTCGCCGCGGCCTCGTCGGCCACCGGAACCAGCGCCTCGGCCTTGGCCAGCAGGGCCTCCTTGGCGGCCAGATTCTCCCGCTCGGAGGAGTTGGTCTGATCGCGGTCGGCCTGGCGCGCGTTGAAGAAGGTGTCGGCGGCCTCGCGGAACTTGGCCCACAGCTCGTCGTCCTCGTTGCGCCCGGCGCGGCCGGCCTTCTTCCAGCGGTCCATCAGGTCGTTGAACTTGCGGGAGGTCTCGCCCCATGCGGTGGAGTCCTTGAGCTCCTCGGCCTCGGCGATGATCGCCTCCTTGGCCGCCTTCGCGGTGTTGCGCTCGTTGTCGCGGGCCTGCGCCCACTTGCGGCGCGACTGGTTGAAGGTGGTGCGGGCGGCGGAGAAACGCTTCCACAGCGCGTCGGCCTCGGCCTTGTCGATGCGCACGGTGGTGCGCTGGTGCTGCTGCCACTGGTCGAACAGGGAACGGAACTTGTCGGCGGTGGAGCGCCAGTTCGTGTTGTCACCCAGCGAGGCGGCCAGCTCTTCGGCCTTGACCACGATCTCGGTGCGCTCGGCCACGGCCTTGGCCACGGCGGCCTTGCGGGCCTCGGACAGCTCGGCCTTCTTGGCCTCGCCAGCGGCCTTAAGGCTTTCGAACTGCGCCTTGAGCGCGGCGATGTCGCCGACCACGGCGGGCTCGGCGGTCTCCTCGGCCAGCGTCTTGAGCGACTCGTCGATCTCGTGCGCCTTGACGTTGCTGGACTTGAGGCGGCCGGCCAGCAGGTTCAGCTTGCCCTTGAGATCCAGGTAACGGCGGGCGTACAGGCCCAGCGCCTCTTCCTTGGACGTGTCGGGGAACTGGCCGACCTCGCGCTCCGTGTCACCGTCCTTGACGAAGACGGTGCCGTTGTCGTCAACGCGGCCGAACGCCTCGGCGGCCTTCACGTCCGCGTCGGTGTACGAGCCGGTGGCGGGCGCCGGGGCGGCCACATGCTGGGCCGGCTTCTTGGCGAACGCGGCGGGGGAGGGAGCGTGAGGCTTCGGCATGCTTGCCGGTGTCGGCTGCGAGGGAGTGGCGCTGGCCTGTTCCTCATGAACAGGCGCCGCTGCCTGTTCGGTGGTTACGGTGGTGTTTTCGGTGTCGGTGACGTTCTCGTCGGCCATGGCCAGCTCCTTAAGCTACAAGGTGGTAGAGAGGCTGCGTACGCCGCGTTTCCGATGCGGGATCGGACTCGCGTTTTCCGCAACCTCCCTTATTATAGGGAACCGTGGCTAAAGGCGCATCTATTTCAGGATTTCCAGAGTGGCTCCCCTCTGAACGTGTTGTGGAGCAGCGTGTCATCGACACGCTCCGTAGGGTGTTCGAGCTCAATGGCTTCATAGGCATTGAGACGCGTGCTGTTGAGCAGGGTTCGAGCCTGCTCAAGAAGGGCGAGACCAGCAAGGAGATTTACCTGCTGAGCCGCCTGCAGGAGGTCGGTCAGGAGAACGACACTCCGATCGAGGATCGCCTCGGTCTGCACTTTGATCTGACCGTGCCGCTGAGCCGGTATGTGGTCGAGCATTCGGGCGATCTCGCCTTCCCGTTCAAGCGCTGGCAGATCCAGAAGGTCTGGCGTGGCGAGCGCCCGCAGGAGGGTCGTTTCCGCGAGTTCGTGCAGGCCGACATCGACGTGGTCGGCAACGGCGACCTGCCCGAGCACTACGAGGTCGAGCTGCCGCTGGTCATGGTCTCCGCCCTTGAGCAGCTGCGCGCGTACGGACTGCCGAAGGCGACCGTGCACGCCAACAACCGCAAGCTGTCCGAAGGGTTCTACCGCGGGCTTGGCCTGAGCGACGTCGAAGGCGTGCTGCGCGAGATCGACAAGCTCGACAAGATCGGCGCCGACGAGGTGGCCAAGCTGCTCGTCGAGACCTGCGGCGCCGACGAGGCGCAGGCCAGGGCCTGCCTTGAGCTGGCGGAATTGACCGCCGCCGACGGCAAGGAGCTCTCCTCCAAGTTCGACGCGCTGTGCGAGGCGCATGGCATCGCCGCCGATTCCGAGGCGTACCAGCTGGCTCGCCAGGGGCTCGACACGTTGGCGATGATCGTCGACGAGGCGGCGCGCATCCGCCCGGGCGCGGTGATCGCCGATCTCAAGATCGCCCGCGGACTCGATTACTACACCGGCTCCGTCTACGAGACCTTCCTCGACGGCGCGGCCTCGCTCGGCTCGATCTGCTCGGGAGGCCGCTACGACAATCTCGCCTCGCAGGGCAGCCGCAAGTACCCGGGCGTCGGCCTGTCTATCGGCCTGTCCCGGCTGGTGTCCTACATGCTGCACTCGGCCGGCGCGCACGCGAGCCGCGTCTCCCCGGCCAGCGTGCTCGTCGCCGTGTGGGACGAGGAGGACCGCCCCGCGTCCAATCTGATCGCGAATGCGCTGCGCGCCCGCGGCATCGCGGCCGATGTGGCCCCGACCGCCGCCAAGCTCGGCAAGCAGATCAAGTACGCGGACAAGCTCGGCATTCCCTACGTGTGGTTCCCCGCGGACAAGGCCGGCGAGGGCGCCGGCGACGAGGTCAAGAACATCGTGACCGGCGAGCAGACCGCGGCCGATGCTCAGTCGTGGGAGCCGGATACTGTGTATGCCCAGCAAACCGTGGAAATCTAAGCGGCGATAGCAGCAGTTCAAGCAACAAGAAAGAGGAAGCATGAGCCAGACGGCTTACAGAACACATCATGCCACCGACGTGACCGAAGCGCTCGTCGGCGAAAAGGTGACGCTCGCGGGTTGGGTCGACCGTCGCCGTGACCATGGCGGCGTGGCGTTCATCGATCTTCGCGACAGCACCGGGCTGGTGCAGGTCGTGATCTACGACGAGGACATGGCCCGTCCGCTGCGCTCCGAGTTCGTCATCCAGGTGACCGGCGAGGTGCGCCTGCGCCCGGACGGCAACGAGAACACCCATCTGGCCACCGGCAAGATCGAGGTCGTGGCCGAATCCATCGAGATTCTCGCCAAGTCCGACGCGCTGCCGTTCCAGGTGTCCACCGCGCTCGAGAACGAATCCGAGAACAAGCTGCCCGGCGAGGACGTGCGCCTGAAGTACCGCTACCTCGACCTGCGCCGCCCGTCCATGCAGTACAACCTGAAGCTGCGTTCCGACATGGCCAAGGCCGCCCGCCACGCGCTCGAGGACATGGACTTCACCGAGGTCGAGACGCCGACCTTCATCAAGTCCACCCCTGAGGGCGCTCGCGACTTCGTGGTGCCCGCGCGCCTCGTGCCCGGTTCCTGGTATGCGCTGCCACAGTCCCCGCAGCTCCTGAAGCAGCTGCTCATGGTCTCCGGCGTCGAGCGTTACTACCAGCTCGCCCGCTGCTACCGCGACGAGGACTTCCGCGCCGACCGCCAGCCCGAGTTCACCCAGCTCGACATGGAGATGGCGTACGTCGACCAGGAAGACGTGATGGCCATGGCCGAGAAGGTCATCGCCGCGATCTGGAAGACCGCCGGCTACGACGTGCAGCTGCCGATCCAGCGCATCACCTGGAAGGATGCGATGGACAAGTACGGTTCCGACAAGCCGGATCTGCGTTTCGGCAACCCGCTGGTCGAGCTGACCGACTACTTCAAGAACACGCCGTTCCGCGTGTTCCAGGCCCCCTACGTCGGCGCGGTGCTCTTCAAGGGCGGCGCTTCCACGCCTCGCCGTCAGTTCGATGCGTGGCAGGAGTGGGCGAAGCAGCGCGGAGCCAAGGGCCTCGCGTACGTCTCCTTCACCGAGGACGGCGAGCTCAAGGGACCGGTCGCCAAGAACCTGTCCGACGAGGAGCGCAACGGCCTGATGGAGGCCGTCGGCGCGGAACCGGGCGACGCCGTGTTCTTCGGCGCCGGCTCGCGCGAATCCGCCCAGCTGCTGCTCGGTGCCGTGCGCGTTGAGCTCGCCCGCCGCGAGGGACTGCTCGACCCGAAGAAGTTCGCCTTCACCTGGGTCGTGGACTTCCCGCTGTTCAAGCCCACCGACGATCCCGACGACGACGATGTCGCCGTCGGCCACTCCAAGTGGACCTCGATGCACCACCCGTTCACCATGCCGTCCAAGGATTGGATCGACAAGTTCGACCAGGATCCCGAGCATGCCATGTCTGACTCCTACGACATCGTCTGCAACGGCGAGGAGATGGGCGGCGGCTCCGTGCGTATCCACCGCGACGACATCCAGAACCGCGTGCTCAACGTCCTTGGCATCTCCAAGGAAGAGGCCGACGAGAAGTTCGGCTTCCTGCTCGAGGCCTTCAAGTACGGCGCCCCGCCTCACGCGGGCATCGCCCTCGGCTGGGACCGCACCGTGTCGATCCTCGCCGGCGCGGATACCATCCGCGACGTCATCGCCTTCCCGAAGGCCGGCGGCGGCCGCGATCCGCTCACCGGCGCTCCGGCCCCGATCTCGGCCGAGCAGCGCGCCGAAACCGGCGTCGACTACGACCCGGACGAGGAGGAGTAAGCGGTAAAGGCTGCCGGGTAGCCGGTAGCCGATAGCCGGTAGTTTGCGGTATGGGCCCTTTCTCCACCAGCGGTGAAAGGGCCCATACCGTTTTTGCGTGTGCTGGGGGTTTGAGGGTTTTACGGGTTTGTGGGGGTCTTGGGTTTTGTGGGGTCTTGGGTTTTGTGAGATTTTGGGCTCTTTTGAGATCTTAGGTTTGTGAGGACTCATTAGATTTTGTGAGGACTTATTAGTCTGCATACGTTTCCCCAATGTGGTGTCTATGCGCGGTGGAGAAACGACCATACTGGTTTCTCCACCGCGCGATAAGTCTTCCACGGTGCGGTGGCCCTTCCACGGCGTGATAATTCTTGCACCGCGCGGTAATTCTTCCACCGCGCGGTCAGTGTTTTTATGGGATTCGCGTTATTCCGCCATTTTTGGTTACCGCGCGGTGGATGTTTTACCGCGTGGTGGAGGAACAACCGCGTGGTGGACGGGTTACCGCGCGGTGGAAGAACAGCCGAGCGGTGGGCGCGATCATGCGAGGAAGTTTAGGCCCTTTCAGGGTCGGACTCGTGCGGTTGACGCGGACGATGGTACTTTTGGTATTTTGCGTGTTCGCCTTTGCGGGCATTGATCGCCAGCCGCTGATCCGCCAGTGATCGGTATTGCATTTGCGGCCTGCCTGGCAGCGCCGTTTTCAGCGCGCCGGCGACCTCCGACGCGAGAGCGCGCTGTCTGGACCCATTCCACAGGTCATCGGCGAACACCTCGAGGACGGTCCAGCCCATTTGGCGCAGTCGCCGGCGTTTATGCTGATCCCGGAGATACTGCTGCCGAAAGCGCCGATGATGGTCGCCATCGTATTCGAGAGCGATCTGATGCTGTGGATAGGCCATGTCGACAACATAGTCATATCCGGTTTGCGGATCGGTAATGGCATGGCGTGTTTGCGGCACCGGCAGGCCAAACTGCAGCAGAACCAGTCGGGTGCGTGTCTCCTGAACGGAATCCGACGGCTGTACAAGTCGCAGTGCCTCCTCGCATCGGACCCGTCCGGTGACACGGCTCAGCGTGGCAAGCCTCTCCGTGAATTGCTCGACGGTATAGCCGCATCGTCTGATCAGCGATTCGGCCAGTATCACCAATTCGGTCAGATCGAGATACCGTGCGAACTGTATCCACACGTCTATGGGATGCATGCAGGTCACGCCGTTCGGAAACGTGTAGGTGCCGAATGGCTGGCTCCAGATGCGGAAGTCGATCTCCTTGCATGAGGAGCGTCGTTGCTCGCTGGCGACCGTCACATAGAATTCCTTGCGCGGTAGCGTACTGCGCGCGGGCGGTTCGACTCCGTAAAGCTCCAATGCCGTGAACAGCGAAAAGCAGATCCGCTCCGTACGCATCCTGCCCAGCAGATTCCAACAGGCCGCGCTCTTGGCAGCGGCTTTGGCGCTGAGATCCTTGCGCACGTAGTCGTTGATTTCGCCGGGGTTGGGCGCTTCGCTGTAACCGTTCATGCGGCGAGCGTAGCGTACCGCGCGGCGGCACGATGGCGAAAACGATAAATGGGGATAACTCGGATGTAGCGAAAGCGGTTATCCACCGGCATGTCGTCTCGTTGGCCGAGTCATCCACATGGTTCGGGCGTGTCGCTTTCACCGATGATCAGCGTATCCGCCCGATGCATGGGATGCGGGTTTCGACGGAAGGATCCGTGGAGCTGCTTGCGGATGCCGGTGTGTCAGGCGCATGATGGATGAGTGCTGACGATTGGAATCGTGGATAATGACCGTTTTGCGCTGACCATGCTGGCGCAGACGGTCGGTCGCGCCGTGGCCGGGGCCAAGGTGGTTTGGGCGGTCGAGTTCGGTGCGCTGGCGCTGCATCATTGCGTGTATGAAGGCGATGATGCCATGCCCGACGTGCTGCTGCTGGACATGTCGCTGACTGATATTCCCGGTCCGGACGTATGCCGTCGTATCCGTGAGGCGCAGGATCGGACCGCCATACTGTGCATCACGTCGTATTCGCTGGAGCATTACCGCCGATCCGCCATCGAAGCCGGCGCGCAGGGGCTGATCTCCAAAAGCGTCACGCCGCGTGAATTGGCCGAAGCCATAGGCGGGGTTGCGCGCAACGGTGCGTTCGGTGAGGGGTTCATGACGGCTCAAAACGCGAACGCAGCGCTATCCGCGGCCAGCCGGCCGGCTGCCGGCCTGTCAAGGCGCGAGAAGGAGGTGTTGAGATTGTATGCGGCGAACCTCGGCACCGAGGAGATCGCCGCCAAGCTCGGTATCAAGGCTTCCACCGTTTTCGTGGTCATGAAGCACGCGAAGGCCAAACTTGGCGTGGACACGCGATCCGAGGCGATACGGGTTTTCCTGGCGACGCATGCCGCTTAAAAAGGGGACGGTGACGAGCGATCCACCGCGCGGTAAAGAATCCACGGCGAGGTAATGCTTCCACGGCGCGGAAACCTCTCCACCACGCGGTAGATCCTCCACTGCGCAGTAAGCAAAACGGCGGAATGGCGCGGATACCATAAATTCGTCAACCGCGCGGTGGAATCATTACCTCGCCGTGGATTCTTTACCGCGCGATGGGAAAGACGCTATCGCATCATGAATGTGTTCCCTCATGATGAAAGCATGGGAAACGACTCATGAGTGCTCATCTTGGGGAAGCAGCGGGTGCCATGATCGCATTGCCTCATGATGGAAGTATCAAAAAGTTTTGGATGTACTTGTCTCGGGAAGCAACAGGCGCCATGAATGCGTCGCTGTATGACGGAGTGCGCGGCGGAAGCGCGGCGGCGCGCCGGGTGTTCCCGGATTGCCCGTCACTGGAGCTAATACGGTGTGGCTGGCTTACGGTCGTTGCGGGGCTCAGACAGGCTGTATGCCAGCGGGAATCCGGGCGGTCATCGCCCATTGGCCGGAGGAATCGTCGCCGCTGGTCCGGATATCGACGCCCATGCGGCGGTATCGGTCCAATCCGCTGCCGAGTCCAAGGCCTGATCGCCCGCCGCCCAAGGGCGTATCGGCGGTCGTGACGATGACGTCGTCGCCGTCGCCGGCGATGGACACCACATAGCCATGGGCGGGATCGCCATGCTTGGCGATATTGGCATAAGTCTCGCCGAGCAGATCGGCCAACAGCTCGGATCCGGTCTTCGACAGCGCCGGCAGATGTGCCGCCAGCGTCGTCTGCCCGTCAAAGCCCAGCGCCCGCAGTCGCTCCTCATGCGTGTCGATACGATCGATGAGGGCTTCGGCCGCGTCGGCGCTTGGATCGGGGAGCGTGCCGGCAGCAGCAAGATGAGGCCGTGCGCTGGGCTGCGATACGGCGTGGCCGCCGTGCCTTGCGACTGCATCGGGGTCGCCGTCAAGCGCATCGATGACCTGATGCGTATCGTCGAGTGCCTGTTCGATGATGCCGCGCAGCTCACGGAGCTCATCCACGGTCACGGTCCGGTACGTCGCCGTGCCGGAGACGGCGGAGGCAACGGAGATGTCGAAAACTCCGGAACCACTAGGGTCGGCGAGATCTTGGACCGTGATGGGATGAACGGGAAGGGACGCCGCCGGCGCGGGGGAGCGGGTCCCGGCCTCGTCGTTCGCCGTCGTTTTAGGGGGAAACCCGTCGGCGGCATCGTCGTGCGGCGCCGCAGACCGCTCGATATCGCGGTCGATGCGCATGATCGCATAAGCCAGATCATTGGAGATCCGGTCGTGCAGGGCGCGGGCGATCCCGTCGCGCTCCGCCTCGCGGCGGTCCCGCTCGGCCTGCCGGGCCCGGTCGGCCTGCCAGCGGGAGATCATGCCGATCACCACGGCGAACATGCAGTAGGCGAACGAGACGACCACCGAATCTGACAGGCCCAGTCCGAACAGCACCTTCTGGTCGACGAGCAGCGCGGACAGTCCGAGCAGCGCCGCAAGCAGCGCCATCGCGCGGCCGTCGCGCCAGATGACGGCCACCGCCGCCACCATCGCCAGCGTATACGAATACGACATCGGGAACGGCGAGACCAAACCGACGCAGTACACCGTCGTGACCAGCCATGCGCCGGTCTGCGGCATGATCGCGAGCATCGGCAGCGTGCCCAGGGCCAGCAGCGGTATGAGCAGATACGAGGTATGGAAATTGACGGCCGGCCAGCGCAGCGCCGCCTCGGCCAGAATGCAGCAGGCGATGGCGGCGCACGCCAGGAGCATCCTGCGGGATGCCGGCGTACGCCAATGCGGAACGATGATGCGGTGCATGGCCATGCCGTCATTGTCCCACCGCGCGGCCGTACCAAGCAAGGCGACGGCGGGCTGTCTCGTGCATGGTTGGTTGGTCCTCCCGCTGGATGGATACCCTTGCGGGCTGCCCATGGCGGTGCGCGGAGTGTGTGATGCCATAGCGCCGGGAGGTGGGGTCCGGCACAGGAGAGTGATCGGATGCTTGCCGTTGCAGTGGTTACGGTTACGACCACCCCCAGTCGGCTCCGCCGACAGCCCCCGCCAGCGGGGGCGTGCAACGTCACCGTGACGTTCGACCACGGATATCCGCCGACAGACGAGCAATCAAGCTGCGGACGCAACCCGTCCTTGATCGCAGGACGAGCTGCATGCGCAGCGGCCTGAGGGGAGGATTCCCGAGAACGCCTGAATCAAGCCGCTTCGCGGCCAGCTCGTCCGCGATCAAGGACGGCCTTACGGCCGCAGTTTTATCTGCTCACTGTCGTTCGCCTTCGCCTACAAACGCCTCCGGCGTTTGCTTCACGGCTCAGCCTCCAAGAGGGGAGCCGGAACTACTCAGCGAATTAATGACGCAGGATACCAGGCAAGACACCGCATACGATGCCGTGCGCGAGGCCGCGCCGGAGGGGCGATAAGCGGCTATAAGCAATGCGTATAGGAGATAGGCGCCGTCACCGTCTCCGCAACGGTATGCTGGAGCGCACATCGCCGCAACGGGCGTTGCGATTTTTGCGGATGGGGGATGACCATGGCTTTGGAATTGCTGGACTGGCATGACGGCGACCTGCTCGCCGCACCGGTGCTCAACGCGCTGAACGCGCTGATCGCGGCGGGCACGCCGGAGAGCAGGATACTCGGCGTGACCCTCAACAGCGACGAGGAATCAGACACCGACCTGTGGTGTCCCCGGTACGGCGTGCCGTTCGCGTCCACCGGCAACGTCGTGGTGGTCCACACGCACAAGACCCGCAAGGCCCCGCCGGATTTCGCGGCGGCGTTCGTCACGGCCGACACCCGTGCCGACCTCAACGGCGTGGTCAAGCACACGCTCGAGGTCTCCAAGGTGAGCTTCGCGCCGATCGACGCGGCGGTCGAGGCCACCGGCATGGAATCGGGCGGCATGTCGCCGATCGGATTGCCCGCGCAGTGGCCGCTGCTGGTGGACCAGCACATCCTGTCGGTGCCGAAGCTGTACATCGGCTCGGGCATCCGCCCGTCGAAACTGGTGGTCGACGGCGCGATCTTCGCCGACATCCCCGGCGTGCGGTTCGTGTCGGGGCTGGGCCGTCCCCGAGCCGAGCTCTGAGCGCACGGCCTCCTTCCGCAATGTGGGCGCGGACATGCCTGTCGGCGCCGGGCGGTAACACGCTGCCGTTATACTGACGGCTTATGTCCGAAAAGAAAGAAGAAACCGCAGCCGCGCGCCCGATGGCGCCGCTCGTGCCCGGCAACGAGAACGCCGTCCACCCCCTCGTGGAGCTGACCCATGTCGAAAAGCATTTCGGCGACCTGCACGTCCTCAAGGACATCAATTTGACCGTCGACAAGGGCGAGGTGCTCGTGGTCGTCGGGCCCTCCGGCTCCGGCAAATCCACGATGTGCCGCACCATCAACCGCCTGGAGACCATCGATTCCGGCGACATCCGCATCGACGGCAAGGCCCTGCCCCAGGAGGGCAAGGAACTCGCGAACCTCAGGGCCGAAGTCGGCATGGTGTTCCAGTCGTTCAACCTGTTCGCCAACAAGACCATCCTCGACAACGTGACGCTTGCGCCGATCAAGGTGCGGCACATGGACAAGAAGGAGGCCGAACAGCTGGCCATGGACCTGCTCGCCCGCGTGGGCGTCGACTCGCAGGCCCGCAAGATGCCCTCGCAGCTCTCCGGCGGTCAGCAGCAGCGCGTCGCCATCGCCCGGGCGCTCGCCATGCGGCCCAAGGTCATGCTCTTCGACGAGCCGACCTCCGCGCTCGACCCGGAGATGGTCAACGAGGTGCTCGACGTCATGGTCGAGCTCGCGCACGAGGGCATGACGATGATCTGCGTCACCCACGAGATGGGCTTCGCGCGCAAGGCCGCCGACCGCATCGTGTTCATGGCCGACGGCCGGATCCTCGAGGAGAACACGCCGGACGAGTTCTTCGAGCATCCGCGCACCGAGCGCGCCAAGGACTTCCTGTCGAAGATCCTCACCCACTGAGATACAGGGATTCGCGATATGACTGTTACCAACACTTTCAAACGGAAGGCCTGCCGCGTGGTCGCCGCGCTCGCCGCCGTGGCCTGCACGCTGTCGCTGGCGGCCTGCGGGCAGGACGAGAGCGGCAAGATCCGCATCGGCATCAAGTTCGACCAGCCGGGCCTCGGCTTCAAGAAGTCCGGCACCTACGTGGGCTTCGACGTGGACGTGGCCAAGTACGTGGCCAAGAAACTCGGCTACTCCGAGGACGAGATCGTCTGGAAGGAGGCCCCGTCCAAGCAGCGTGAGGCCATGCTGCAGAACGGCGACGTGGACATGATCCTCGCCTCGTATTCGATCACCGACGAACGCAAGAAGGCCGTCTCCTTCGCCGGCCCGTACTTCGTGGCCGGCCAGGACCTGCTGGTGCGCAAGGACGACCGCTCGATCAAAGGTCCCGAGGATCTCAACGGCAAGCGCCTGTGCTCGGTCACCGGCTCGACCTCGGCGGCCACCGTCAAGGAGAAGTTCGCCTCCGAGGTGCAGCTCATGGAGCAGCCCGGCTATGCCGAATGCGCCACCGCGCTGTTCTCCGGCATCGTGGACGCGGTCACCACCGACGACATCATCCTCGCCGGCCTCGCCTCGGCCTCGCGCGGCAAGCTCCGGGTGGTCGGCAAGCCGTTCACGCAGGAATACTACGGCGTGGGCATCAAGAAGGGCGACACCCAGCTCGCCACCAAGATCAACAACGCGATCGTCGACATGATCCAGGACGGGTCGTGGCAGCGGGCGATCACCGACAACACGGCCGGCACCTCGTACACGCCGAACGTGAAGTACAACCCGCCGACCCCGAACGAAGGAGAGGAGTAAGGGACATGGACGGATTCATCCAGCTGTTCGGCGAATACGACATTCCCGGCGCGTTCCTCGTCAACATCGAGCTGACCCTGTGGTCGGCGCTGTTCTCGATGATCCTCGGCGTGGTGCTCGTCATGATGCGCATCTCGCCGATCTCCTCGCTGCGCGCGGTCGCCGGTGCCTACGTCGAACTGTTCAAGAACCTGCCGCTGACCATCATCATGGTGTTCATGGTGCTCGGCGCCTACGCGCAGCTGAAGCTCAGCTTCTCCGACACCTTCGCCGTGAACTTCTTCTGGCTGGCCGTCACCGGCCTGAGCCTGTACACGGCCGCGTTCGTGTGCGAGTCGCTGCGAAGCGGCATCAACACCGTGCCGCTCGGCCAGGCCGAGGCGGCCCGCGCGCTGGGCCTCGGCTTCATGCAATCGGCCACCGAGATCATCCTGCCGCAGGCCTTCCGCGGCTCGGTGGCGCCGCTGGGCAACACGCTGATCGCGCTGCTCAAGAACTCGACGGTGGCCGCCGCCGCGTCCGTGTCGACCGAGACCTCGTCGCTGATGAGCACGATGATCGAGTTCCGACCCGACGTGATCGTCCAGATCTTCCTGGTGTTCGCGTTCGGCTACGTGATCCTGATCATCCCGATCGGCATGCTCACCACGTTCCTGTCCAACAAGCTCGCCGTGAGGAGGTGACCCATGGCCGATACTTCGAATTCCGTGCTGTTCGACCAGCCCGGCCCCAAGGGGCGGCGCACCATACGCATCGTCAACTGGATCGCCGGCGCGATCTTCGCCGTCGTGCTCGTGCTGATCCTCCTGCGGCTGCACAACCCGCCGGACGGCGAGAACCAGCTGAGCTGGGAGCTGTGGAAGCCCGCGCTTGAAGGCGAGGCGTGGACCGACTTCTACCTGCCCGGCCTGTGGATGACCGTCAAGGCCACCGTCGTCGCCGTGGTCGGCGCCGTCGCGTTCGGCCTGCTGTTCGGCGTCGGGCGCCTGCTGCCGAATCCGCTGGTCAGAGGCGTTTCCGCGGTCGTCGTGGAGTTCTGCCGCGCGGTGCCCGTGCTGCTGCTCATGATCTTCTTCTGGCGCTGGTTCGCGTTCGCCGGGCTGCCCAGCCCCTCGTATTGGGCCGTGGTGCTGGCGCTGGTGCTGTACAACGGTTCGGTCGTCGCCGAACTCGTGCGCTCGGGCGTCGGCAACCTGCCGAACGGCCAGCGCGAGGCGTCGCTCGCCCTCGGATTGAGCGAGACCCAGTCGCTCATGCAGATCGAGGTGCCGCAGGCCGTGTACGCGATGCTGCCGGCCGCCGTCACGCAGCTTGTGGTGGTGCTGAAGGACACCGCGCTCGGCTCGATCATCATGTACACGGATCTGTTGCAGGAATCGCGCCGATTGGGATCGATGTACTTCAATATCCTGCAGACCCTGGTGATGGCCGCGGTCATCTACTTCGTGGCCTGCTGGCTGCTGTCGAGGCTCGCCGAATGGCTGCCCGCACGCATGCAGCAGCGCACGGCCGCGCCGGCCGAGCCCGAGCCGGTGGCGCCGATCGCGATCATGGACCCCTCGAACGTCAACCAGATCGCCGTGGCCAAGGAGGTCGAGGAGCTGCCGCTCGGCGGCGCGCCGCGCAAGTACCATGTGCACCACCGCGGCACCAACGCCTCGATCCGCCAGTGGCGTCGGACGCGCTACGAGCAGGGCTACGACGAGACGCATCCGGAATCGCAGGTCGACCCGTCGACCGGCGAGTTCGCGGCGTTCCTGAAGTCCGAGACCAAGGACACGGCCACGCCGAAGGATGGCGAGGAGCCTCGGAAGGACGCATAAGGCGCTTGGCTCCCCTCAGAGAGGGGAGCCAGACATTGTTGAATTAATGACGCAGGATACCAGGAAACGTCTATGGCCCTGATGTCGATGCCGATGCACCGACATCAGGGCTGTTTCACCCTAATCATGCTCAGTACAGGCGAGTTGTCGGTGCGCAATAATCGAGACCAGTGCGAATCGTGTCTGATATCGGTCGTTTTGTACCCGGTAATCGGCGCGAATGGGCACCAACGGCTCGATTGTCGCTTGCAATCGAATTCGCGGGGTTGGCATAATGGGGGCTGAAGGCAGTGGTTGGAAGCCGACAGACGCGACAACGGGGGGGCGACGTGGGCAAGGATGGCAGAAAGGCCAATGGCAAGGATGCCGGGGCCGACAAGCGCGGTATGAAGACCGGCGGCATAAGGGCCGATGCCGCGGGGGCCGCGGACGATACGGGTGCCGGCAGCCGTACGCCGGATGCGAAATCCGACAGGTCGGATGCGAAATCCGGAAAGCCGAACGCGAAACCGGGGCGGATCGGCAAGACGCTCAACCGCGCCGAGACGCAGATCGGCACCATCGAATCGAGCCTGACGGTGCCCGAACGGCTGGCCCGTGCGGCGAAATCCTCCGAACTGCTCAGCGCCGTATGGTCGTTGCCGCCGGCGCAGCGGCTCATGTTCCACCATGGCACGAGGCTCGCCGACATTGAGGGGGATTCCACGCCGGGATTCGACGGGCGCAAGGACGACGCCGAACGGTTCATCGACATCAGCTCCTCGGAGATCGCGCGCTATCAGCGGTTGCTGTACGCGAACGGCGTGAGGGGATCGCATCGCAGACTGCTCATCGTGCTGCAGGGCATGGATGCCGCGGGCAAGGGCGGCATCGTGCGCCATGTGTTCCGCCAGGGCGACCCGATGGGCATCCATTACCACGGATTCGCCGCACCCGCCGGGGAGGAGCTCGAGCATGATTTTCTGTGGCGCGTGAAGCGCGAACTGCCGCGCGACGGCTGGATCGCCGTGTTCGATCGCTCGCATTACGAGGACATCGTCATGCCGCGCGTGTACGGCACCCACCCTGAGGAGGTGTGGCGGGCGCGCTACGACGAGGTCAATGCCTTCGAACGCGAGCTGTCGTCGAGCGGATGCCGGATCATCAAGATCTTTCTCGTGGTCAGCCGCGAGGAGCAGCGACGGCACTTCCTCGGCCGGCTCGACGACCCGACCAAGTTCTGGAAATTCGACATGTCGGACCTGGACGCGCGCGACCGTTGGAACGACTATATGGCCGCATGGCAGGAGGTGTTCGAGCTCACCAGCACGCCGTTCGCGCCGTGGTATCTCGTGCCCGCCGACAGCCGGTGGTATTCGCGCGCCGTCGTCTCCGAGCTGCTGCGCACCACGCTCAAGAACATGAACATGACCTGGCCGCCGCTGGCCGCCGGTGTCGACCCGGATGAGGCGCGGCGCCGGTTGGGATGAGGCGATGGGTTCCGGCACGGCTGGTGATCTGTCTTGTACATAATGGAGTGGTTCACGCCCCCCGCTGGATGGACGACTGGAGGTGGTCGGGAACATCGCCGCATCAGGCGTTCGACTACCCTCCGGCGCTACGCGCCACCTCCCGCCAGCGGGAGGATCTGCCACTCAACCATTTGCGAGACGGACCACTAGTGACGTACGTTTGGCTCCCCTCAGTCGCCTGCGGTCGTAAGGCCGTCTTTGGATTGCTGATGAGCCGGCCCCGTCAGCCGCGGGATTGCTGCAGATAGGCGTTGGCCTGTTCGCTCAGGAGCTCGGCTTTCTCGGGAAGGTGCCGGCGGCGGGCGGCGTCGGCGAGAATGAGGTACAGGCGGGACAGCTGAAGGCCGTAGCCGCCGGTCTCCTTGTGTCTGGCCTGATAGAGGTCGATGGCCTGTTGCGCCACATGCTCCACCACATGCGGGGCCTCGCCGCATCTGGACAGCATGTCGGCGTAGTCGGTGAGCAGCTTGGCGTGGTCCGGCACCAGATCGTACAGGCCGCCGCTTCCGCCGTCGGCGGCGATACGGTCGGCATAGGTCTCCACAGCGTTCGCGGCCTGCGCGTACAGCAGCTGGGCGTCGCCGAACCGCCCCTGATCGATGCGCATCCGCGCAAGGCATGCTTCCGCGCGGGGCACGGCCATGCCGATCGCGTCGAGTATGCGGCCGGCGACGAACGAGGGCCGCGCGTCGCCCGATGCGATGATCTCGTTCCACCGCGGATCAGGACAATGTACAGGCCCAATGCGCGCTGGCCGATATGTATGCGAGCGGGCGGGGCATTGAGCAGGATGACGGGCAGGCCGTCTATTGGTACCAGCGCGCCGTGGACCAGAAGGAGCCCTTCTGACGGCGGCATCATAGTAGACTCGGAACCATGGCAGACGAGAAGAACTATGGCTCGCTGGGCGCGTTGGCGCCGCGTTGGGACGAGGGCGAGCGCAACATCGACACGGACGAGATTTACGAGCGCTTCTTCGGATGGGTGGCCGATGTCAAGGGCATCGAGCCGTGGCCCCATCAGGAGGAGGCCATCATGGACCTGTTGGCCGGGGACCATGTGATCCTGAACACCCCGACCGGTTCGGGCAAGTCGCTGGTGGCGCTCGGCATGCATTTCGCCGCGCTGTGCACCGGCCGGCGCTCCTACTACACGGCGCCGATCAAGGCGCTCGTCTCCGAGAAGTTCTTCGATCTGGTCGACGTGTTCGGCCGTGATAACGTGGGCATGATCACCGGCGACACGCATATCAACGCGGATGCGCCGATCGTCTGCTGCACGGCCGAGATTCTCGCCAACCAGGCGCTGCGCGAGGGCCGGCACGCCGATGTCGGCTGCGTGGCGATGGACGAGTTCCATTACTACGGCGACCCCGAGCGCGGCTGGGCGTGGCAGGTGCCGCTGCTCACCCTGCCCGACACGCAGTTCCTGCTCATGAGCGCCACGCTGGGCAACGTCGATGCGATCGCCGACAAGCTCGAGGACATGACCGACGCCGACGTCGACGTGATCGCCGACGCGCCGCGCCCGGTGCCGCTGACCTACGAGTACACGCTCGACCCGTTGGAGAAGACCGTGGAGCTCGCGTTCCGCGAAGGTTCCACGCCGATCTACGTCGTGCACTTCTCGCAGGACGCGGCCCTCGACACCGCGCAGGCGCTCGCCTCGACCGGCGTGTCCAGCAAGGAGCAGCGCGCCGCGATCGCCGAGGCGATCAAGGGCACCAAGTTCACCACCGCGTTCGGCAAGATCCTGCAGCGCCTGCTGCGCACCGGCGTCGGCATCCACCACGCCGGCATGCTGCCGCGCTACCGCCGCCTGGTCGAGCAGCTCGCCCAGCAGGGCCTGCTGCCCGTGATCTGCGGCACCGACACGCTCGGCGTCGGCATCAACGTGCCGATCCATTCGGTGGTGCTCACCGCCCTGACCAAGTTCGACGGGTCGAGGATGCGCAAGCTGCGCGCCCGCGAATTCCACCAGATCGCCGGCCGAGCCGGCCGCATGGGCTTCGACACCGAAGGGCTGGTGATCGCCGAGGCGCCGGAGTTCGAGATCGAGAACGCGAAGGCCGTGGCCAAGGCCGGCAACGACCCGAAGAAGCTCAAGAAGGTCAAGCGCAAGAAGGCGCCCGAAGGGTTCGTGGCGTGGAACCAGTCCACCTTCGACAAGCTCATCGACGCGGCGCCGGAAACGCTCGTGCCCCACATGAAGATCACCCATGCGATGGTGCTCAACGAGGTGGCGCAGGGCGGCGACGCGCGCCGCCGCGTCGACGACCTCATCGACGACTCCGCGCAGAGCCCCGACCAGAAGGAGAAGCTGCACGAACGCGCCGACGAGATCTTCCAGACACTGTTCGACACGAAGGTGATCGAGACCGAGGACCGCGACGACGGCGGCAAGGACTATTTCCTCGACGTGGACGTGCCCGAGGACTTCGCCCTCGACCAGCCGCTGTCGCCGTTCCTGCTCGCCGCGCTCGAACTGCTCGATCCGCAATCCGACACCTACGCGCTCGACGTGATCTCGATGGTCGAGGCCACGCTCGAGGACCCCAAGCAGGTGCTGCGCGCGCAGGAGCGGCAGGCGCGCGACGAGGCCATGGCCCGCATGAAGGAGGACGGCCTCGACTACGACGAGCGCATGGACAAGCTGCAGGAGATCACGTATCCCAAGCCGCTGGAGGACATGCTCACCGCCGCGTTCGACCAGTACCGCCACGACGTGCCGTGGGCGAACGACTACTGGCTGAGCCCGAAATCCGTGGTGCGCGACATGGTCGAGACCGCCTCCGACTTCACCGGCTACATCGCCCGCTACAACATCGCTCGTTCCGAGGGCACGCTGCTGCGCTACCTGTCCGACGCGTACCGGGCGCTCGCCCGCACCGTGCCGATGGAGAAGCGCGACGAGCAGCTGCGCGACGTCATCTCATGGCTGCGCGTGGTCGTGCGTTCGATCGACTCGAGCCTGGTCGACGAGTGGGAGAGCGCCGGCGGCGAGACGGACGCCTCCGAAGCCGCGGCGAATCTGGCATGAGGTTAGATCGGAAGAGCGTCGTGTAGGGAAAGAGTGTAGATCTCGGTG
>OKQJ01000201.1_pt1 | contig 24141 bp, 13 predicted proteins | sample 1614171 | NCBI WGS metagenome assembly OKQJ01 (sample SAMN04436911, study PRJEB24849) | human gut metagenome | biome: human gut; feature: NICU; material: stool | host: Homo sapiens | place: USA: Saint Louis, MO | collected 2012-05-30 | reverse complement strand
GGTCCACCATGTGAGAACCGATATAACCAGCTCCACCTAATACTAATATTGCCATTTCTTATCTCCTTTCTTCAGAAAAAACAATTAATCAGCTAAATTTACAAAATATACAAATGCTTTAAACTGATCCAAGCCTTCACTATTAGTCTTATAAACACCTGCATCTTCTAGTACACGAGCAAAGATATCTGCAACAGATTGTCGAACAACTTCTGTCACTTCCTCAGCCGTAACATTCGGATTTTGAGCTTTGAGTTCATCTGCCCATTCTTGGTGAATTGGAGCAACTTGGTTACCTTGACCTAATACATAATCTTCAACATCTTTAAGTTCTGTTTTCAAACGAGGTGGAAGAATGGCTAATCCCATAACTTCAATCAAACCAATGTTTTCTTTCTTAATATGTTGAACATCTTTATGTGGGTGGTAGATACCGTCTGGATGTTCTTCAGAAGTTTGATTGTCACGAAGAACCAAATCCAATTCAAATTTGCCGTCTTTTCTACGAGCAATTGGGGTAATGGTGTGGTGAGGTTGTCCATCAGACTCAGCCAAGACCCCAGCTTTTTCGTCTGAATAACCACGCCAGCAATTTAGGATTTTAGTTGCAAGAGCGATAAGTCTTTCCTTGTCTTCACTTCTTAGACGAAGAACAGACATAGGCCAATTAACGATGCCAGCCTCAACATCAGAGTAACCATCAAAGCTAACTTTTTCTTTAATGCCTGCTACTTCCATTGGGAAGGTATGGCGACCACCTTGATAGTGTTCATGTGTAAGAATTGAACCACCTACAATTGGAAGATCGGCATTTGAACCTGCGAAATAACCAGGGAATGCTTCAACAATTGTTAGGAGACGGCCAAACGTCAATGGACTGATGTGCATTGGTTCGTGCTTACCATAAAAGAAGATAGAATGTTCGTTAAAGTAGGCATAAGGCGAGTATTGGAAGCCCCACTCCTTGTCTTCCATTTGGAAACGAACAACACGGTGATTGCTGCGGGCTGGGTGATTAATGCGACCCAAATAACCTTCATTTTCCATACAAAGTTGACACTTAGGATAATCGGAAGCTACCGCATTCTTAGCAGCTGCAATAGCCTTAGGATCTTTTTCAGGTTTTGAAAGGTTAATCGTAATTTCCAAGTCACCGTATTTAGTTGGTGCTTTATAAGCAATATTTTGTGCAATGGCTTTGACTTTCACATAATCATTTCGTTTACTTTGTGCATAAAAGTCAGCAATTGCTTGCTCTGGGTTAGATTTATAAGTATCCCAGAAGTTACGATTAACAACGCTCGGTCTTGGTGTAATTAAGTCCATGAGTTGAGCACCGATGATATCTTGTTCTTCGTTAAGTTCACCTACAGAACCAGCTTTAACACCTGCTTGAAGCAATTGGTCTTTAAGATCAATCAATTCAGAGCTATCTGTTTCAACATCAGCAACTCCTTCTCCAACCAAAGTAAAAACTTTGTTTGTCAAATAGATACGGTCCAATTCCTCATAATCACTATTTTCAATAACCAGAGTTACAAAAGTGTTTACTAAATTTTCAGCCATAATCTCTACTTCTTTCTCATTAATCAAGTACTCGTGAACCACCTGCTACTTCGGCAATATAGAAGCTCGGTGCATAACCAATGACTTCTTCATAACGTTGACCAACTGCTTTTTTAAAGTCTTCAACTTTGTCTTTATTTACAAGTGCAATGGCACATCCACCGAAACCAGCTCCTGTCATGCGGGCTCCTAATACTCCTTCTTGTTCCCAAGCTATGTGTGCCAAAGTATCAAGTTCAAGACCTGTAACTTCGTAATCATGTTCCAATGACACATGAGAAGCATTCATAAGGCGTCCAAAGCCTTCCAAATCTCCTGCTTCAAGAGCTTTACGAGCTTGAAGTGTACGTTGATTTTCAAGAACTGCATGGCGTGCACGTTTGATACGGTTTTCGTCTTTAATCAAGTAGCTGTATGCGTCAAATGTCCAGAGGTCTAATTCACCGAGAGTTTGGATATCCAATTTTTCTTGTAGTTCAGATACTGCTGTTTCACATTCAGCACGACGTTCATTGTATTTAGAATCAGCCAATTCACGACGTTTGTTAGTGTTCATGATGACTAAGACATTATCCTTGAGGTCAAGGGGTACCAAGTCATACTCTAGAGTATTTGTGTCCAAGTAAATCGCACGTTGATCAGCTCCCATACCAATAGCGAATTGGTCCATGATACCAGAGTTAACGCCAATAAAGTCATTTTCCGTTTGTTTTCCGATTTTAACCAAGTCAAGGCGTTCCAATTTAAGGTCAAATAGTTTTTCAGCAATAACACCAATCAATAATTCCAAAGATGATGATGATGACAAACCTGAGCCGTTTGGAATGTTACCATAAATGTAAATATCCATACCTGAATCAATCGTATGCCCAGCTTCTTGCAAGAAATGAAGAACACCTTTTGGATAGTTTGTCCAGTTGTGTTCTTTTTCAAAACGAAGATTTTCAAGTGGCACTTCGATGATTCCCTTCTCTTCAAAGTTACCTGAGAAGAAACGCAAAACTTTGTCATCACGTTTGCGGGCCGCTCCGTAAGTACCTAAGGTAATAGCTGCTGGAAACACATGACCACCGTTGTAGTCAGTATGCTCACCAATCAAATTAATACGACCTGGTGAAAAGAAAGTATGATCTGCTTCTACACCAAAAACTTCTTTAAACTTTTCTCTTAACTGTGACGTCTTCATAGGATGTACCTCGCTTATTCTTTTATTTACACTGGAATTGTAACCCCTTTCACATGGAAAATCAACATTTTTACTATTTTTTTAGTAAAATATAGGTAAAAAAGGAAAGTTATGTTATACTGAAATATGAGGAGGATATTATGGCTACATTAACAGATATCGCAAACTTAGCGGGTGTATCTATTTCAACTGTTTCACGTGTTCTTAATAAAGATGAAACTCTTTCCGTAACAGAGGATACTAGACATCGGATATTAACTATCGCTGATGAAATCGGATATACTAAACACAAAACAATTAATAATTCAAAAAAAGAAAAGTATCAAGTGGCAATTATTCAATGGGTTAGTGAAGAACACGAGTTAGATGACATCTACTATTATAATATTAGACTTGGTATTGAAAAAAGAGCCTATGAACTAGACTACGAGGTGCTTCGCTTTTTCAACGACATTCCTTCAAGTCTGGGAGAAGAGGTCATTGGTGTACTCTGTATCGGAAAATTTAGTAGTGAACAAATTGCGAAACTAGAAAGACTAAAAAAGACTCTGGTCTTTGTTGATAGTGATACTCTTAATCAAGGACATCCATGTGTTACTACTGATTTTGAAAACTCCGTACAATCGGCACTCTGTTATCTTAAAAAACAAGGTTGTAATAATATAGGCCTACTCATTGGGCAAGAAAAAACAACGGATGCAACTGAAATCATCTCTGATCCTCGTTTACGTTCTTATCGGAACTACTGTATGGAAAAGGGAATCTATGACCCTCTTTTTATTCTGACTGGTGACTTCACTGTCCAATCTGGCTATGAACTTCTTGCTTCTAAGATTAAGAGTGGAGCTACTTTACCTGATGCTTACTTTGCGGCTAGTGATAGTCTAGCTATTGGTGCACTCAGAGCACTTCAGGAAAATGGTATCAAGGTCCCTGACAACATTCAAATTATCTCTTTTAACGATACAACTCTAGCTAAACAAGTGTATCCTCCACTTTCTAGTGTCACTGTCTATACAGAAGAAATGGGACGAACAGCTATGGATATTCTCAATAAACAATTCTTAGCACCTCGAAAAATACCAACACTTACTAAACTAGGAACAAAATTAACATTAAGAAACAGTACAAAATAGGTAAATCATATCTTCACTATTTTCTACGATTTTGAGATCATAATTACAATATTCAGATAAATGATACCTTTTACTCCAATGTCTAGTTTTTTAGAGATAAAGATTTGAACCATAAACCTGAATAGGAAAATAACATACATAAATTGATTTAAACTAGAGATTTTCATAGAATAACAAACACTAATGAAATTCTCTATTTTTGAACTAAAGTTCAGTGTAAAAAGCGTACGCAACACCACCACCTTACTGTACTGACCCCCAAAAATTAGACAATTAATTTAAGCAAAGGATTTAGTTCTGTATTGCACAGGATTGAGTCCTTTTAGTTTTACCTTAATGCGTTTGTTGTTGTAATAATTAATATAGTCTACAATAACTTGTTCCAATTGCTCAAGCGACTTAAACGTCCTCTCATAACCATAAAACATCTCAGACTTCAGAATGCCAAAGAAGGATTCCATCATGCCATTGTCTGAACTATTTCCCTTACGTGACATAGACGGTTGGATTCCTTTCCCTTCTAAAAATCGATGATAATACTGATGTTGGTATTGCCATCCCTAGTCACTATGGATAAAGATTATAAGCAATAAATTCACTATTGAGGACATCTAAAACGAGTGATAAATAGAATTTTTGGCTACTTGCTGGAATGGCAAATCTGTATAGTGCTTTTCCATTGTTTTAGATGCTTCGAACTAGCGTTGAATGAGATTATCTACTTTCATATCAACCTTTCCTTGATATGAAGAATACTTGCGTCTACGACGAATTAGAGCGGTTAGACCAAGAACTATCATCAGACGTTAGACCTTCTTATGGTTCACTACAAAACCACAATTCCTCAATTCATATATTTGAATTTTATCTTCATAACTCAATTTCATAATAAAAGCACCCCAAAAGTTAGATCTTTTCTGTCTAACTTTTTGGGGTGCAATTCATTTTCGCCAAAGGGAATTCTTTCATCTATTATTTGAAAATAGAACTTGTGAAACTATCTGTCTCTTGTAGGAGTTTCTTATAGACAGCTTCTTTGAGTTTCGTCGTATGACTTGTTGACACAGATTTATTACCCTTATTATCTGTTTTAATAGTTGCAGCATCTTTTGCTACTGCAGCTTTAAACAAGGCTAATAAATCATCGTAAGAGCTTATTGTTGTACCGTCAATTGCAACTGTCGTCAAACCATGTGATGCTTTGTCTTTCACTTCTTTGAAATAGGCCTTCTTGAAGGCTTCTAGTGAGTTGAACTGACCATCAGAAATCTTGCTAATGATAAAGTCGTCTCCAAGGGTGGCCTTACCAGCCGCTTTTGCTTCTTGTTTATACTTGTTAGTCGCATAACCTAGGAAGCCTTTTTCATAGCCATAGTAACCCCAGAGTCTGAAGGTATTATGCTTGAAGGACATAGCTCCTGGAGAACCCTCGCTGGTATTACCACCATAAATAGCAGACATCATAGGGACATTGACATAGGCAGAAGAGAAATCATCTGGTTTATAGACACCATTACCAGGTCCACGATTGGTCATAAAGTTATTATCTACAAGGTCATCAATAGAAGTCAAGTTAATAGCCTTTTCACTATCACTTAGAGAACGAACCTGGTCGTATTGATTTTTACTATTACCTCGTAACTGTTTATCTACCTTCTTGAACCATGCGTTATTGAGCTCTTGATTTCCTTGACTGAGGACTGCTTCCCCTTCAAGTGAGTCAAGAAGCATGAGAGTATCATTGTAGCCCTTCATGTAACGGTCGATAGCTTCACGTGAGTTCAACTTGTTTGGATTAGTGTTGTACCACTGATTACCGTCATTTGCTCTTTCAAAGGCCATGTTAAGTCCTAAGGCGCCGTATTCACCTTGATGCCCCTGAGTAGCTGGTGATTGCAACATTCCTTGGGCATAGGCTTCAACGTCTGTTCCTTCACGACGACCAAAACCTCCAAAGTAGGCAATACGGTCATTGAGATGAGTCGTTTCATGCGTAAAGGCTGAAGCACCGTACTCGCTAATCATGTTAGACATGACGTAAGTAACCTTGGCACGATTGTCGTATGGATTGTCGTAGATGGCAGCATAGGCACCAGCCAAAGCTCCATTATCGCCGTAGTACTCACCGACTGGTCCATAGATTTCACGGATTGGCGCATAGACTTCCGTACTGTTCTTGAATTGGCCGTAGCGCTCTGGCCAACCTGGCCAACCATGACCCCAGACATAGAAACCTTCCCAGATTGGATTGACAATGTCTTTGAACAATTTGTTTTTGACATTATCTGCAGCCAATCTTTGCCAGAAATCAAGGTAGTTGATTTGACGTTGGGCGGCTAGATCAATCTCAGGTTTCAACTTCTCTAGGGTTGTGTTGTACTTGTTAGCTGTTCCATAAGACATGGTGTCATAAGTAGAAATCAGGAACATCTCTGTCTTATCAAGGTTCAACAAAGGCAAAATCATCTTGCGGTGGAGTCCACGACTAAGATTGTCATAAACACGATACTTGTGCTCGCCAACACCTTCATTTTGAGACGCCTTCTCTACAACGTAGACCTTATCCTTAGCAGCATCGATGAACCAATCATTCATATTGTCGATAGTCGTAAAGAGTTTTCGGTTGTAGTTGAGGAAGTCGGTAAGATCACTAGAAAGGGTACTCTTAGCGAGAACTTCACCGAAAGCATCGTAGGTTCTTGAACCACTGATATTATTTTCTTTAGAGCCAATCTCAATCAAACGGTCTAGGACATCCACATTTTTACCATAGAAATCTGGTTTGAAGAGCATGATTTCTTTGATGTTAACATCATCAAACTTCACACCGTAATAACGATTCAAGTAGGTCAAGCCTAGCAAGAGGGCTGCTTTATTTTTCTCGACCTTGTCAAGAATCATTTGTTGGGCAGCAGATGATTGATTAAGTTGATGGTCTTCATTTTGAACCAGTTTAGTCACAAGGTTCGTCAAATTAGTTTTAACAGCGTCAAAGCTTTCTTCTAAGAAGAGGTTCTTGATAGCATTGACCTTATTTTGACCTGTACGACCAAGTTTTTGGTAAATTGGGTCAGACTGCAACTCAATTGGTTTCAGGATATCAACAATCCCATTGATAAGGCTCGAGTGATCTTTTTGAACGATATTTGGAGTGTACTTGATACCCAAATCAGTAACAGTATACTCCTTAACGTTGCTCAATCCTTCAGAACTCTCTGAAAGCTTGAAGTAGTCTTTGGTACCATCAGCATAGTGAACAATAATCTTATTAGCAGAGCTTAGGTCAGTGACAAAATTACTATCCTTCATTGGTGTCACTGAGAGCACTTCTTTGGTGTTCAAGTTGTGGTCCTTAGCCAGTTTGTTGGCTTGGTAGACAATATAATCCTTGTTATAGAATGGCTGGAATTTCTCAATATTCTTGTAAGCCTGCTTGTATTCTGGATTATAATCTTGAATATTGGCAAAATCTGCTTGACTAGAAACGTTGTTAAGGGTATTCAACGCGTAAGGCTCGCTGACAAATGTATCAGCTGTAATCTTGTAACCTTCAACACGCTTGTCGGCTTCTTCCTTAGTCAAATGTTTGAGTTTTTTAGGACTCTTGGTATCTTTACCCGTACCATCTTCGGCCGAGCTGTAACCAACAACACCAAAGAGGTCCTTGATCTGAGGCCCACCATCTTCATCATTGACATCATTAGAAGCAAAAATCTCTTGACCTTTGATAACCTTGGCATAGGTCACGTTGTCTTGAACAGCACCGTATGGCCATGTCTTAGCGACAATACCACCGACATTTCGTGTGTTTTTGACATCAAGAACACCCTTGGCTACTGAATTGGTCACCTTGGCCTTAGTTCCTGACTTCCAACTGTTGAGCATGTAAGTGACAAATGGCACCAACATACTAGCATTGGCATTATTGGCTGTAATAGTCGCATCCACATAGGCCCTGTTGACGAATCCCATGTAGTTTGAACCAGCAATCCCACCAACTGTCGAGTTATTACCGACAGAGTTAATCTTACCAATAAAGGCGACATTCTCAACCTTGCCATCTTCATCAATCTTATTGACGATACCTGCCACGTCATTGTTACCAGTGACTGAACCAGTCACCTTAACATCTTCAATCAGACCCTTGTTTTTAAGGTTAAATCCAACCGTCGCGATTTGATTTTGATCAGGGCAATTGATGTCTACATTTTCAAAGTTGATGTTCTTGATCGTTCCGCCATTGATGACATTAAACAATGGATGCTCCAAATCATAGATTGCAAAGCGTTTGTCACCATCACTGAGCAACTTACCAGTAAACTCAGTCGTGATATATGACTTGCCATTTGGAACGACGTGGCGAGCACTCATGCTTTGACCAAGTCTAAACTCACCTGATGGATTAGCCTGAATGGCATTGACCAACTCAGCAAAATCATAGTAAACATTGGCTTGGCTAGCCTGAGGTTTCTCAATGTAATAGCTATAAGTCTTCGCAAAATGGTTTTGGGCATCACGTTGCACCAAATTATCCGCTTCTGCAGTTACCTTATAAACCGCCTTGCCACCAACTGTTGTTTCTTCGATGGCGTTCACTGCCAAGTAAGTGGTCTTCTGATCCGCAGAAGTCAGCTTCAAGTAGTAATTCGTCAGATCCTGAGGCACAGCTACCAGACGAGTCTCATCCACTTCTGTTTGATTGTCATACTTAATCAAATCCGTACGTGCAAAATCTTTAAGCTCAACCTTCTTGAGATCCAGTTGGATAGTTTGGTCTGCCAAAACCTGACTCTCCTCACCGTTGCCACGATCAAAGGTCATGGTTGTTGTGAGGGTATAAGGCTTGTAATAGGCTAAGTTGGTTAGGTCAGCAGTCAAGGTCGTGCTAGGAATATCAAGCGTTTGAATAACCTGTCCATCTTGCTTGAGAACCGCCTTAATAGTCGTGATAGCTGCTGAACCTGGATTAGTCAAGTTGTAGCTAAGTTTAGCACTGCGACCCAAGTCATCCTTGTCAACCTGTGTCAGTGTAAGAACTGGTTTTTCAGATATCTTAGTACCTTTGCGAACGATACGATCTTGGGCAGGAACTAGCACTGTTTCAGTAACAGTTGGTTCTTCAGCAGTCTTACTTCCCTTAAAGGTCTTATAAATCTTGGTAATTTTATTTTGTCCTTTTTGTCCTTCTTGGACAACCTGCACAACGCCTTTCTCAAGTGTATCATCTTCTTGGACAATTTCTTTAAATGGAAGCTCTACAATAGACTCTTCAGTCGTTGTCCCATCTAGAGGCTTGCTGCCACGACGGATTTTTCTAGGTTGTGGCACCTCAATAACCTTACCTGACACAATAGTCGGCTCACCAATCTTAACACCATCAATGGTTTGGTAAACTTTATGGATTTCTTGGCTACCTTTTTGGCCCTCTTGATCAACAACTTCTTCATCCACATATTTGTTATCATCAGTAATAACTTCGATAGGATAATCAATGGCTTGCGTTTCAGTCTCTGTGATACTTCCGACAACTGGGGTATAAACAGGATTCTCAGCTTGGACAATAGCCTCACCTTCATGACTGGATTCTTGTGTACCCTTAGCTTCTAGTTTGCCTGTATAGTCTGGGTTAGCAGGTTGAACAGCTGCCTCACCTTCGTGACCGGATTCCTGTGTACCCTTGGCTTCCAGTTTACCTGTATAGTCTGGGTTAGCAGGTTGAACAGCTGCCTCACCTTCGTGACCGGATTCTTGCGTGCCATTATCACTAATTGGACCTGTATACTCTGGGGCCACTGGTTGAACAGCTGCCTCGCCCTCATGACCGGATTCTTGCGTACCATTGGCACTAATTGGACCTGTATACTCTGGGGTTGCTGGTTGAACTAGAGATTCGCCTTCATGACCGGCTTCTTGTGTTTCGTTATCACTAATTGGACCTGTGTACTCTGGGACAGTGTGCTCTGGGACTGCCGGTTGGACAAGAGATTCGCCTTCATGACCTGATTCTTGTGTGCCATCAGTACTGATCGATCCAGTGTACTCTGGGACTGCTGGTTGAACAAGGGATTCGCCTTCATGACCTGATTCTTGCGTGCCATTAGCACTGATTGAGTCAGTGTACTCTAGATTGGCAGGTTGAACAAAGGATTCACCTTCGTGACCGGCTTCCTGAGTTCCTTTTCCCCAACTTATATCTTTATCTATTCCATACCGGCTTGCTGTGTTTCTATCTTCTCTTGATGGCTCAAGTCCTTTCAAAGTATTCTCCAAAGGTTGTTCAAGCTCAGGCTTAGATGAGTAACGCAGATAACCGACATACTCATAACCATCAATGGTAATAACACCTTTAGCTAGGTCCGCCTCATCTGAGACAGCTAGATTCTGATTATAAGCCTGCAACTCTTTATTTTGCAAAGCAAGAACCTCAAGAGGAATAAGTAAGCTTTGCCCAGCTACTCCAATCAAGACCAATCCAATAATCTTTTTGCGATATTTTTTTGAAAAGAGGAGCACAGCCAAAGTTGCTGTCGTCAGTCCTAACCCTGTTGCCGCCCAGTCAGAACTGCCTGTCTTAGGAAGAGTAGCTTGACTGTCTCCCTTACGTTTATAAACCAGATAAAAAGTATCATCATTTTGATATGCCTTTGGAATAGCATGAACCACTTGCTTCTGCTCTTCGGCTGTCAATTCATTTTCAGTAACATAAGCCAGATGTACCGATGGATCCGTAGTAACCTGATCCGCCGAAACTGGCTTAGACACGAAAAGACCACCTGCTATTAAGAATGTTCCAATAGCAACTGGTCCAACACCAACTGACAATTTACGAATAGCGTATTTTGTCACTTTTTCAACAACATGATTTGCTTGTTTCATTCATAAACTTCCTATTTGTTAATCATTGTACCTCAAGGTACCTCAAAGGCACGTCAAAAATAAAGACATTATCGGATAAACATGCACTTTATGCATCTATTAGCCTTCTTTAAAGCTCTATCATATCCTTTTTTTAATGTTTAGGCAAGTATTTTCTCTAATTTTTAATCAATATACATAATTGTTTAGCGACCATACTTTTCTTTCATGAAAACATCTAAAACCTTTTCATGTAAATAACTACAAAGACTCTAACATTTGTAAAAATATTCTCTTGAAATTTAAACTAATAACAATCCAAAAGTAAAATAGTTGATCTAATCTCTTTTATTTTACTCTTTATCTAATACTTTAATGTAAGTGAAGATCATTTTTCAGTAGACACAAAAGAGCCCCACTACTGGCACTGCACCCCAATAATGGGACACGAAAAACCTCTTATGCGACCAGTTTTCTGTACTCTACAGGAGACTGGGCATTTAATTTTTGTTGAATTCTAGCTTCATTATAAAATATGATGTCATTTTTAACAATATCTATTATACTATAGTTAAGTTTCTTCAATTATAGAGATGGAAGGTTTCAGAGTTGAGAACAGAATGAAACCATTCGATACAGGCTAGCTTAGTTTCTACTGAATATGCTTTTTTTGACCATAACAAAACACTCCTATTTCTAGTTTACCAGAATTCAACAAGAGTGTTTTCTTGTGTCTCATTTTATGGATGCAGTGCCTTCAATCGCTAACCTATCTGGTGGGCAAAAAGGAAAACTACTCCTACTGCATGTAGTCCTAGAAAGCCCTCAACTCCTAATCTTATATGAACCAACCAAAAATTTTTTACCCACCTCACAACCCCAAGTCCGACAGCTCTTTGAGAACTATCCAGGTGTAATTCTTACAGTATCACATGATGTCAACTATCTCAGACAAGTCTGCCAAAAGATCTATCGACTAGACTCACTCGGTTTAGAAGAAGTTGAGATTTAAGACATTAAATCTGTCGATTTTATAAGAAAAGTCTCAAAAGAAACCTTTTCTTCATATGCAAAGAACTCAGGCAAAACCTGAGTTCTTTTAATGTTAATCAATTTCAAGACCACCAGTATAGAGTCGGTAGTAGGTACCACCTTGTTCCATAAGGGCATCATGATCACCACGTTCAATGATACGTCCATGATCCATAACCATGATAACATCAGAATTAACGATGGTTGAAAGACGGTGGGCGATAACGAAGACCGTACGTCCTTCCATAAGTCGGTCCATCCCCTCTTGTACCATTTTTTCAGTACGAGAGTCAATAGAGGAAGTCGCCTCATCAAGGATAAGAACCGGTGCATTGGCAAGGGCAGCACGCGCAATTGCAATCAGCTGACGTTGTCCATTAGACAAGCCTGCGCCATCATCTGTAAGAACAGTGTCATAACCATTGTCCAAATGTTGCACAAAGGAATCCACATTAGCAATACGGGCAGCTTCAAGGATTTCCTCGCGTGTCGCATCGGCACGACCATAGGCAATATTTTCAGCGATAGTTCCCGTGAAGAGATGGGTATCTTGAAGCACGATACCAAGTGATCGACGAAGAGAATCTTTTTCAATCAGCTTGACATCAATACCATCATAGGTAATCACACCAGATTGGATGTCGTAGAAACGATTAACCAAGTTAGTAATCGTTGTCTTACCTGCACCCGTCGCACCAACAAAGGCAACCTTTTGCCCCTTGTCTGCGTATAGATTAACGTCATGAAGGATTTGTTTCTTACCATCGTAAGAGAAATCAACGTCTTGGAAGACCACATTTCCGACCAACTCGACCAATTCGTAGTCGCCATTTGGACGTGGGTGTTTCCAAGCCCAGAGATTGGTTTTCTTGTCTGTCACAACCATTTGACCGTCTACCAATTCGTAGTTGACCAGAGTGACCTTACCTTGGTCTACTTCTTCTGGCTCGTCCAAGAGGTCAAAGATACGGTCAGCACCAGCAAGCGCCATAAGGACAAAGTTAAGTTGTTGAGAGACCTGAGTAATAGGTCCGTTGAAGGAACGGTTCAATTGTAGGAAGGCCATGAGACCACCGATAGTCAAACCACCGACGCCATTAAGGGCAAAGAGTCCACCGACCAAGGCGGTCAAAACAAAGGAAACATTTCCTAAGTTCCCAAGAATGGGCATGAGAACATTAGCATAGCGATTGGCCAAGTATGATGATTGGAAAAGTTGTTCATTAATCTTATCAAAGTCAGCCATACTTTCTTCTTCATGAACAAAAGCTTTAACTACCTTTTGACCTGACATCATTTCTTCGATAAAACCATTCTCAATCCCTAGGTTCTTTTGTTGTTCACCGAAGTAACGGCCTGATTTGGCGGATACATTTTTAATAACCATAAACATGATACCTACCATGACCAGAACCACGATAAAAAGGAGAGGACTCACGGTAAGCATGGTTACTGTCACACCGATAATGGTAATGGCTGTTTGTAGCAACTGTGGAATAGATTGTTCAATGGCCTGACGGAGGGCATCAATGTCGTTTGTATAGATTGACATGATGTCACCGTGTTTATGAGTGTCAAAGTAACGAACAGGGAGCTTTTGCATACGAGCAAAGAGCTGATTACGAAGGGAACGTAGGGAATCTTGTGAAATCGTCGCCATGAGGAGGGAAGCCACATAGTTGGCAACCACACCGATAAGACAAAAGACCCCAACTGAAGTCAAGAAACGTAACAATGGCCCAAAGTCATGGCTATCCGATTTGAGCATGGGTTGAACGTAAACGTCCACCAAGGACTGAATTGAAGCCGTCAAATTAACCGTTGCCAAAGAAGCTACAACGATAAGGACAAAAGAGATACTAAGTGAAAGCTTGTAGTCTTGCCACAAAAAGCGTAGCAGTCGTGCTAGTAAGCCCCAGCTGGCTTTTTTCTTATTCTGCATCTGCTACTCCTTTCCCTTGTGTTTGCATCTTGTAAACCTCACGATAGATGGCATTATTAGCCACCAAGTCGTCATGCGTACCAATAGCATCGATACGACCGTCATCCATAACAACGATACGGTCCGCATCTTGAATAGATGAAATCCGTTGACCAATAATGATTTTAGTCGTTTCCTTAAGACTTGACGTAAAACCTTGACGAATCAAACTATCTGTCTTAGTATCAACTGCCGAGGTCGAATCATCCAAAATCAAAATTTTCGGATTCATGAGGAGGGCACGTGCGATACAAAGACGTTGACGTTGTCCCCCTGAGACATTGGCTCCACCACGTTCAATCTTGGTGTTATAGCCATCCTTAAACTCTTGGATAAATTCATCAGCTTGGGCAATCTTACAAGCTTCAATGATTTCCTCATCTGTCGCCTGTTTATTTCCCCAACGCATATTTTCCTTAATGGTTCCTGAAAAAAGGACATTGGTTTGAAGAACCATGGCAACTTGCTTACGCAAGCTATCCAAATCATAATCCTTAACATCGTGACCAGCAACCTTAACTTGACCTGATTCCACATCATAAAGGCGAGGAATAAGCTGAACCAAGCTTGATTTACCCGAACCCGTTCCACCAAGAATACCAATAACTTCACCAGACTTAATATCCAAAGTGATATCTTTGAGGACATGGGTCTTGTCACCATTTTCATCCGTGTATGAGAAATCCACATGATCAAAACTGATAGAACCATCTGCAACTTCTGTTAAACCATTTTCAGGTGAAACAATGGTTGAATCAGTGTTAAGCACTTCATTGATACGCTCTACAGAGGCCATAGAGATAGACAACATGACAAAGATCATCATGAACATCATGAGTGACATAAGGATGGTCATGGTGTAACTGAACATCGAAGTCAATTCCCCTGTAGTTAAGCTACCACCAACGATGAGATGGGCACCAAACCAGGAAATCATGAGGAATGACGCGTACATAGACAACATCATGGCTGGATTAGATATGATAACTACACGAATGGCACGCATAAACATTTTGTAAATACGACGTGAGGCCTTCTTGAACTTATCTGTCTCTTCCTGTTCCTTAACGTAGGATTTCACCACACGCATGTTGGTGATATTTTCCTTGATACTGTTGTTAAGGTTGTCATAAGCCTCAAATACTTGAGTAAATAGAGGATATACGATTTTGGTAATAATGGCCAAAACCAGACCAAGGAAGAGTGTTACGCCAACGAAAATCCAAGCCATCTGACCATTGATGAGGAAACTAGCAGTAATGGCGAAAATCAGGTTGAGTGGGGCACGCACACAGATGCGGATAATCATTTGATAAGAGTTCTGAACGTTGGTAACATCAGTCATCATACGCGTTACCAGACCACCAGCTGAGAACTTATCGATATTTTCAAAAGAGAAGGTTTGAACCTTTTTGAAAATAGCCTGACGTAGATTCTTGGCAAATCCAGCAGAGGCAAAGGCCGCATAGCGTGCCGACTGCATCCCACAGAAAAGCGACAGGAAGGCGCAGACCAACATGAGGCCACCATAGAGCCAAATGTTAGACATGTTAGATTGCTGGACACCTTTGTCCAAAAGATTGGCCATAACAAAGGGAATGGAAATCTCAAACATAACTTCTAGCGTCATGAAGAGGGACGCTAGGATTGAGGGTTTCTTGTATTCCTTTATCTGGGCGATCAGGGTTTGAAACATAATTACCTCCGTTTTTTATTGTTTTTTTGATATTTTTCTTTTTTGATGCTTTCTTAAGTGATGGCGGACATCAGCGACCGACTCAGTCGTTCCATGACTAGTTATCGAGCCAAAGTCTCGATAACTCCGCTTCCTATAACTGCTTCTGCAGTTATAGGAATATCATCATGGTGAAAGCATCACTGTTGGGCAGAGCGAACTGTCGAATCGCGAGCAATTCGAACAAGTGCAAATAGATTCCGGATGAGCCCTACCACGACGAAAAATATCATCTGCTCTAGGCAGAGAGAAACTTAAAACCAAGAGTCTTATTGCTCATGCTTTATTTATAAAAGAACGGCTAGACCCTTTTTGAGAGCATACAAAAGCCCCTGAGGGCAGACCCTAGGGATTTTTTCGTTCTCATATATATGTCATTAGTATAGGTTAAATTGAGTAAAATTGCAAGCATAATATCATTTCACTAACATTTGTAAATATTTTATGATATTTGATAAAAATATCGCTCTAAATCCTGCTCATTTTTCACAAACTTATCATAAATGTTCGTAAATTACAACTAAACGTAGCAGAAATTTGTTTTCTGTCCCTATTTATAATAGACTAACACTAACATTAGATGAAAAGGTGACTCTATGACCATAAACCAACTATTTCAAAAACTGGAGGCTACCAGTCCTATTCTCCAAGCTAATTTTGGAATTGAGCGCGAAAGTCTTCGTGTCAATAGACAGGGAAAATTAGCACATACGCCTCACCCTTCCTGTCTAGGGGCTCGTAGTTTCCATCCCTATATTCAAACAGATTTTTGTGAGTTTCAGATGGAACTCATCACACCAGTCGCTAAATCTACCACTGAGGCTCGTCGATTTCTTGGAGCCATTACCGATGTAGCTGGACGTTCCATCAGTAAAGATGAACTTCTCTGGCCCTTGTCCATGCCTCCTCGTATTAAGGCACAAGAAATCCAAGTCGCCCAACTGGAAAATGAATTCGAACGCCATTATCGTAACTATTTGGCCGAAAAATACGGAACTAAACTACAAGCTATCTCAGGTATCCACTATAATATGGAACTAGGGGAGGATTTGGTTGAGGCCCTATTCAAAGAAAGTGACCAGACTGACATGATTATTTTCAAAAACGCCCTCTACCTTAAGCTGGCTCAGAACTATTTGCGCTACCGTTGGGTGATTACTTATCTCTTTGGTGCTGCACCTGTTGCTGAGCAAGGCTTCTTCGACCAAGAAGTGCCAGAACCCGTGCGTTCCTTCCGAAACAGCGACCATGGTTATGTCAATAAGGAAGAAATCCAAGTATCCTTTTCAAGCCTAGAGGACTATGTCTCTGCCATCGAAAACTATATCGAACAAGGTGATTTGATTGCGGAGAAGGAATTTTACTCGGCTGTTCGTTTCCGCGGACAAAAGGTTAATCGCTCCTTCCTTGACAAGGGAATCACCTACCTGGAATTCCGTAACTTCGACCTTAACCCCTTTGAGCGTATCGGAATTAGCCAAGATACCATGGATACGGTTCACTTGCTCCTTTTAGCTTTCCTATGGCTAGATGCCCCTGAAAATGTTGACCAAGCTCTTACTCAAGGTCACGCGCTAAATGAGAAAATTGCCCTCTCTCATCCTTTAGAACCTCTACCTTCTGAAGCTGAAACTCAGAACATTACGACAGCTCTGGACCAACTGGTGCAACATTTTGGGCTTGGTGATTATCATCAAGGTTTGGTCAAACAAGTGAAAGATGCCTTTGCGGATCCTAGTCAGACACTAGCTGCTCAACTACTTCCTCATATCAAAGACAAGTCCCTTGCTGACTTTGCCCTCGACAAGGCTCTTGCCTATCACGATTATGACTGGACTGCCCACTATGCTCTTAAGGGTTATGAGGAGATGGAACTTTCTACTCAGATGTTGCTCTTTGATGCCATTCAAAAAGGGATTCATTTTGAAATCCTAGATGAGCAGGATCAATTCCTTAAACTCTGGCATAAAGATCATGTTGAGTACGTCAAAAATGGTAACATGACCTCAAAAGACAACTATGTAGTACCTCTTGCCATGGCTAATAAAACCGTGACCAAAAAAATCCTGGCTGATGCTGGTTTCCCTGTTCCCGCTGGCGACGAATTTACCAGTCTGGAACAAGGTCTAGCTTATTATCCTCTTATCAAGGACAAGCAAATTGTAGTCAAACCAAAATCAACCAACTTTGGTCTGGGAATTTCCATTTTCCAAGAACCTGCTAGTCTTGACAACTATCAAAAAGCCCTTGAAATTGCTTTCGCAGAAGATACAGCTGTCCTTGTTGAAGAATTTATTCCAGGAACCGAATACCGTTTCTTCATTCTAGATGGGCGTTGTGAGGCTGTCCTCCTTCGTGTCGCTGCCAATGTTGTCGGTGATGGCAAACACACCATTCGTGAATTAGTCGCTCAGAAAAATGCCAACCCATTGCGAGGCCGTGATCACCGCTCACCACTTGAAATCATTGCGCTTGGAGACATTGAACAACTGATGTTAACGCAACAGGGTTATACACCTGATGATATGCTCCCAGAAGGGAAAAAGGTCAATCTACGTCGTAACTCAAACATTTCTACGGGTGGTGACTCTATTGATGTCACTGAGATCATGGATTCCTCTTACCAAGAACTAGCTGCAGCTATGGCAACTAGTATGGGTGCTTGGGCTTGTGGGGTTGACCTCATTATTCCAGATAAAACCCAACCTGCTAGCAAGGAAAATCCTCATTGCACCTGCATTGAGCTCAACTTTAACCCTTCGATGTATATGCACACCTACTGTGCTGAAGGTCCTGGCCAAGCTATCACTCCTAAAATCCTAGATAAACTTTTTCCAGAAGTTGCCACAAATCAAAACTAAAACTTAAATCTTAGGCGCAAACAAATCACCTTTATCTCGAGATAAAGGTGATTTTGCTTTATTAGCCAAACTCTCCTGCTTCTTCCTCAGGATGAGTTTCCATGTACTGGATGTGTTGTATGTAGGCATCTTGAGCCTGATTGAAGGCTTCCTGATCACTATAAGGATAATCTATGTAAAAGAGGTCCCGCCAGCCATTCAAGTTCTGACTATTGTAGAAGCCTTGAATCTTTGTAGGAAGAAACTCTTTGTTGTAGCTGATGCGCAACTTGAGTAGAGTCTTATCCTGAAACTGAGTGATGATACTGTTGGAGGTCTCTTGGCCTTCCAGACTAGACCAGACCTTATTCAGAACAATGTCCTGACTATAGTGATTAGCTTTTATGCGATTTTTGTCCACTGGGAGCTTCTGGGTAGCCTCTAAGAGGTAGGACACCTCCCCTTGAAAATAAGCCTCAATGGTTAAATCCCCAAGACTGGAGCCATATAGTAAGCCATCCTTAATAGCAATGTTTGATCCAAAAAGTCTTTGGCCAGCCACATCAAAGGACATCCCCTCATCCTGCCCGTAGAGCTTGATAGCATAGGCATCCCTTACACGATAGAAATTTTTAGCGACAAGAACACTATCAAGGGTTTCAGTCTTTTTTGTCTCCACCTTGGGACTTGTAGGTTTCTTGGTAAAAGCTGTCAAACCCATTAAGCACAAGATGAGAGCGAATATAATCAAGGTAAGCATTATAGACCTGGAGCCGGTCTTCAGCTTTAACTTGTCTCCATGTTTCAAGGTCTTTCAAGCCTCCTTTTTTAACAATATCAGCATAGCGCCCACCGTTTAAGACATTCTTGGCATTTTTCCACTTCCTTACCATCTTGCGTCTAATCGCATTGTCGGCAGGGTGACGAACATCGAGATAGGTATGGCTATTATTGAGATAGGCCGGTAAGTCAGCATTCAAGCCCTTAGACAGCCCATAGTTAGCAGAGTCCGTATCGGCAATGTCAGCACCATCTTCAATCTTATAATGCTTAGGATTAGAGTCGATGCTGCCGTCTTTCCTTTTCTTGTAGACATTCCACTCAGAGACAAATCTCCCCGTATCCATATTGACAATAAACTCAATAAAACGGGAATTGCTAACTCCGTAAGGGCCCATGACACTGGTCTGAGGTAGCTGAATTTTCATGTTCTGCGGATAGGTAAAGTCTCCCAAGCTTCGATTATGGTAGGAAGCACCTGTCGTGTAATCCAAATGAATCTTCTTGTCCTTGCTGTAGGCCAGAAGCTTGTCCAAATCCGTCTTACCCTTGTAGTTGGTCCTAATATAGTCCATGGACTGCTTATCAATCCAAGACCTAAAAAGATGGAGCTTGATACCTAAGTCATCCACCCCAAGCCCTAGATCCGTCTGATAGGTCTCCATAATAGCCTCACGGAAGTAACTGTAAAAGGGACTGGTTGGCTCTAGTTTCTTGGAAAATTTATAACCTGACTTCCCTAACTGGAGGAACTGGTACTTATCCACATAAACCTGCATGTGCTCCATAACCAAATTGAGCTTGTCATGATTAGGGAGTTGAGAAGCTTGGAAAAAGGCCGTATAGGTATCTGAGCCCACTTCCTTGCTTTCTTGGTCGATTTTTTGCAGAACCTTATCCAACTGGTTCAAAGAAGTCTTCTTCATCTTACTTCTAACCTGAGCCACATAGGCCGGTTTAATGCCTTGATCCCAGTGATCACGAGTTATAATGGCATCTACCTTTTGCGAAATTAAGGTCAACCGTTTCTGATAAGGCTCAGCCTCCAAAGCCAGTTTCAAAGCCTTTGACGGAGTCGCTTCAACCACGGATAAATCACCATAGATATCTGCCTTTAGGACAAGATTTACCTGCATATCATAGGAATGATTAATATGGAGAGCTAGACGAATCTTCCCGTCCTCCTTCCTAACAGACAAAGCATCGAGTTGATAAGATTGGATAACCCCAGCCTGACTAAGTGCCAGTCTATCTATATTTTCCAAAGAATCCTGATAGATATAGGAAATCTCAGGGTCTTTGACCTTCTTTACCAAAGAGTCATTTCGCTGTCGATTGAAAACCACAAGACCAAGTATGAGGATTACAGTCAGAGCACTTGCCAAATACTGTAAAATTACTTTCTTCATAGTACCTCCATTATAGCATAGGACGACAAAATATTCTGAAAACGATTGGCAAACGTTGAAAACAAATGAAAAAACAGGCCTAATAGTACCTGTTTAACTCAATTTTTTATAAATCACTCAAGCAACGATGTTTAATACTGAAGTCAAAATAAGCATTTTCCTGAAGCTTATGAAATATCTCTCTGTAGGCTTCTTCGTCAAAGTGATCGCCACGATAGAGAATTTCAAAGCTTAAGCCCTCATATTCCAAAAAGGCATTGGAAGTCTTAAAACCATTACGCTTATAGAAATCCCAACGCGCCGCACGTTGCTCAGGATTGTCATTGGGTTCATCCAAACGCTCTACTTCCAAGACCATAGAACGCGATGGTCCATAAAAGTCCACCAGTTTATCAATAATCTCACTTCCGTAGCCATGACTCCGCATTTGAGGGACAATGGCAAAGAAACTTACATAAAAAACTTTGGCATTGTAGAGAACTGAGGCAAATCCAACAAAATCATCTTCGTCATAAAAGGCAAAGAAATGATAATCATCACGGCCATCTAGTTGTAAGAACTCACTCAAAGGAATACGTTCTTCCTCTGGAAAGGCCTCGTTGTTTAATCGCTCTACCCTATCTAATTCTGGAAACTCTTTGGTAATTAATTGGCTACGTAAAGCCATAAATTTTCCCCCTTTTTGATACTTATACCTATAGGTCATTATAACACCTTGATATGCAAGTGCAAGTTTCAAGGACTAAGATAGATCTACGGGTAAACTCCTACTACAATTTATAAATGCTGCCTGGATCCCATATTGTCTTTCTTCTTAAAAAGTATAAAAGACAACAACCAATTCTAGTCGTTATCTTTTTTGTGATTCATAAGCTATCGCCTATTTTTTCAATTCCCAAATTTCTTTAGCATACTCTGTAATCGTATCATCTGAAGTGAACTTATGAGATTTAGCAATATTAGCCAAGCTCATACGTGCCCACTTGTCATGATCACGATAAAGGGCATCGATTTTCTCTTGAGCTTCTACATAAGCAGCGAAGTCTTCCAAGAGGAAGTATTCATCGTTGTGTGTGATGAGGGCTTCTTAAATTTCAGTACCTTCAGCTTGAGCATTTGGAATCGTACCGTTAACAAAGGTATCAACAACACGACGAATGACTGGGTTATTTTCATAAACTGCACGAGAATAGTAATCGTGACGTGCATAGTGTTCATAAACTTCGTCCTTGTCCATACCGAAGATAACAACATTCTCATCGCCAACTTCGTCCTTGATTTCAATGTTGGCACCGTCAAGTGTTGCCAAGGTAATAGCACCAGTCATCATGAATTTCATGTTTGAAGTACCAGAGGCCTCTTTAGAAGCCAATGAAATTTGTTCAGATACATCTGCTGCTGGAATGATAAGTTCTGCAAGGCTTACACGGTAGTTTTCTAGGAAGACTACTTTAAGTTTGCCTTGAAGACTTTCATCATTGTTAACAAGATTGGCAACTTCGTTGATGAGTTTGATAACTGATTTTGCGAAGTGATAACCAGGTGCAGCTTTGGCACCAAAGATGAATACACGTGGTAGCATGTCTTTATCTGGATTATCTTTCAGATCCCAATAAAGTTTGATGATGTGAAGAAGGTTAAGCAATTGACGTTTGTAAGCGTGAAGACGTTTCACTTGAACATCAAAGATAGCATCTGTTGACACTTCTACTCCTGTAGTTTCCTTGATGTAGTCTGCCAAACGTTGTTTAGCAGTCTTCTTAACTTGATAGAACTGGTTCAAGACTTCCTTGTCATCCAAGTAGGTTGTAAGATTTTCAAGCTCATGAATGTCGTTACGCCAACCGTCACCAATCACATCATCAATTGCTGCTGAAAGTTCTGGAGCTGCAATTTGTGTCCAACGACGTGGAACGATACCATTTGTCTTGTTATTGAATTTTTCAGGATAAATATTGTAGAAGTCGTGAAGCGTATCTTCTTTAAGAAGTTCTGTGTGGAGTTTGGCAACCCCGTTGACTGAATGACCACCAATGATAGCCAAATTAGCCATATGTACTTGGTTATCCTTAACGATACGTGTGCGTTCGATAACATCTGCAGCAACACCGCATCCAGCCATTTCAGCTACATAACGGTTGTCGATTTCCAAGATGATTTGGTAAACACGTGGAAGAACACGTTTGAAGAGCTGTTGATCCCATTTTTCAAGGGCTTCTTGAAGGATTGTGTGGTTAGTGTAGCTCATTGTCTTAACAGTCGCATTCCAAGCATCTTCCCATGAAAGACCGTATTCATCAAGGAGGAGACGCATAAATTCAGCTGGTGCTACCGCAGGGTGAGTATCATTGATGTGAACAGACACCTTTTCGTGGATATCTTTCAATGGCAAGCCCATCTTGAGGTAAGATTTGATAATGGTTTGGAGACCTGCACTTGTCATGAAATACTCTTGAACCAAACGCAATTCTTTACCTTCAATCGTTGAATCATCTGGATAAAGAATGGCTGTAATATCTTTCACACGACGGCGAGCTTCCAATGTTGGGTAATCCAACTCATATTCTTCAGGAATTTCAACATCCCAAAGGCGAAGGTTGTTAATCACACCATTTTGGTAACCAATTTGTAGCACATCGTAAGGTACGGCACGAAGGACTTGAGCATTTTTATAAGTTGGAACAAACCGACCATCTTCATTGCTTTCAAGGACAACATCACCGAAGAGTTTCACATCAACGATATCATGGTCTTTACGTGTTTCCCAAACATTCCCTGTTGAGCCAAACCAACCATCTGGTAGTTCCACTTGATAACCATCAACAATACGTTGTTTGAAAAGTCCATAACGGTAACGAAGACCATTACCAAAACCTGGGTAACCAGTAGTCGCAAGTGAATCCATGAAGGCAGCAGCCAAACGACCAAGACCACCATTACCAAGTGCCATGTCATGCTCAGCTTCTACTACCTCGCGGAAATCGATATCAAGTTCTGCGAAACCTTCTTTAACAAGGTCAAGAATACCTAGGTTGAGGAGGTTAGTTTCCAACATACGACCTGGAAGGAATTCGATTGAGAAGTAGAAAGCAATCTTTTCTTGATTGTCTGAAAGTGCATGCTTACGTTCAATCCATGTGTCAGTGTAATACTTACGAATCAAACCAGCCAAGGCTGTGAAAATTTCGGTTGGTGTAGCCTTAGCCACTCTAATCAACTGTTCTTGATGGAGCGTATCTTTAAAATCACGGATAAATTGTTCTTTTGTTAAATTTTCGAATTGCATAGAAATCCTTTCTTATACTTCTATACCTTTGATACACATCTTATAGAGTGAGTATTAAGATAAAAGGGAACTGGAAATTTCTTTAAAACTTCCAAAACTTGAAAGTCAAGATTAGAAACCTCAGTTTCTGCATCTTTATTTACAAAAAATGTCAAAAAAGTTAAATTAATGATAACATAATGAGAGTTATACTTCTAGATAGCGCCTCTCTCATTTGCTTTAGCAACAAGATTTGGGCGACTATCTTGTTTTTTTCAACTGCAGTTACAGCGCTTTCAAACTTTTTTGGCTCTATAATTTCTGTAGTGGGTAAAACCACTGTAGAGATTATAGAG
>OKQJ01000198.1_pt1 | contig 24435 bp, 19 predicted proteins | sample 1614171 | NCBI WGS metagenome assembly OKQJ01 (sample SAMN04436911, study PRJEB24849) | human gut metagenome | biome: human gut; feature: NICU; material: stool | host: Homo sapiens | place: USA: Saint Louis, MO | collected 2012-05-30 | reverse complement strand
AGCGCGTGGTATATGTTGGAAGCCGTGAATCTGAGATTGTGGATCAGGGGAGCGCGGCCCAGGACATTGACCACCTCCGTCGCTTCGGTGATGGTCGGCGCGGCGATGGCTCGGCTGCATATCGGGCAGATGGGCACTTGCATCGCAATCCATCTCGAACCTGCATCGTGCGCCGCGAGCCGGGCGCAGCAGAGCCTGCTGCTGGGACGATTCTGGCCGGTTGCCATCCTGTGCCTGCTGGTGGCGCTGTTCCTGCAGATCGCGGTCAATTACGCGAACGACTACTCCGACGGCATCCGCGGCACGGACGCCGGCCGCGGCGCGGACGAATCGAAATCGGGCAAGCCGCAGCGGTTGACCGCATCCGGGTTGGTGCCGGCAAAGCATGTGCTGGCCGCGGCGGTGGTCTGCGCCGGCATCGCCTGCGTGTGCGGCATCGCCGCGGTCGTGCTCGCCAAGGCGTGGTGGCTGCTGGCCGTCGGCGTGGCATCGTTGCTGGCCGGATGGTTCTATACCGGGGGCAAGCATCCGTACGGGTATGCCGGTTTCGGCGAACTCGGCGTGTTCCTGTTCTTCGGTCTGGCGGCGGTGCTCGGCACCGAGTACGCGCTGTGCGGCACGGTGGACGTCGGCGGCCTGCTCGGCGCGGTGGCGGCCGGCCTGTTCTCCTGCCTGATCATGATGGTGAACAATATCCGTGACATCGACGAGGACCGTGAACACGGCAAACATACCTTGGCCGTGCGGCTGGGGGAGCATGGGGCGCGCATATTGCTGAATGCGTGCTGCGCGGCCGCTTGGCTGATCGCCTTGCTGATGTGCTCCACGCTGTGGTGGCCGTGGGGCGGCGTGCTGATGCTGTCGGGTGCCGGCGTGGCGGGAACCCTGATACGCAGCGTGTCGCAGGGTTGGTTCCGTTCTGCCCTGACCGCCGCCAGTTTCCAGACGCTGCTGTTCGCGGTGGTGCTTGCGGCTTCCGTCGCGCTGTGATCCCCGTCCGGCTGGCGCTTTTCCGGTGGTTCTTCCACGATGATCCGGAAAGAGGGCGCGCCGTGACCCAATTGAGATGAAATACGTAAGACGGATGCTCGTGTTTGGGCGCATCGGGCGGTAGACTGATCCGTATGACTTACAAATTAGTACTGCTCCGACATGGTCAGAGCGCATGGAATAAAACCAATCAGTTCACCGGCTGGGTCGACGTCCCGCTGACCGAGCAGGGTGAAGCCGAAGCCAAGCGTGGCGGCGAGCTGCTCAAGGAGAAGAACGTCCTTCCGGACATCGTGTTCACCTCCCTGCTGCGCCGCGCCATCAACACCGCCAACATCGCTCTGGATGCCGCGGATCGCCTGTGGATCCCGGTCCAGCGTGACTGGCGTCTCAACGAGCGTCACTACGGCGCTCTGCAGGGCAAGAACAAGACCGAGATCCGCGAGGAGTACGGCGACGAAAAGTTCATGCTGTGGCGCCGCTCCTACGCCACCCCGCCGCCCGAGATCGATCCGAACGACCAGTACGCGCAGAACAACGATCCGCGCTACGCCGGCGATCCGGTTCCGGAAGCTGAGTGCCTGGCCAACGTGGTCGAGCGCGTGAAGCCGTACTTCGAGTCCGCCATCGAGCCGGAGCTCAAGGCCGGCAAGACCGTGCTGATCGCCGCCCACGGTAACTCGCTGCGTGCCATCGTCAAGATGCTGGACAACCTGTCCGAGGACGAGATCGCCAAGGTCAACATCCCGACCGCCATCCCGCTGCTGTACGAGCTGGATGAGAACTTCAAGCCGATCAAGCCGCGTGGCGAATATCTGGACCCGGAGGCCGCCGCCGCCGGTGCCGCCGCCGTCGCCGCCCAGGGCCAGAAGTGATGAAGTCCCGGTGATATGCCGGGCGTGATCACCGTGAACGGGAGTCGCTGATGCGACTCCCGTTTTTTTTTGTTGCGCTTACGCCGCCGCATCCACGGTTTTGCGCGGCAATGTCGAGTTGTCGGTGCGCCGATGCCGAGATTTCTGTGTTGAGAGGCGTGTCAATCGATTGATGTTCGATGGACAACCGGTTTCACTACTTGCCCGCGCACCGACAACTCGAGGTTGGCATACCAAGGTGCGCGCGGGAGGGCCTGCTTGACGCATATTTTGGCGCATATCCTGACGCATATCGGCGGGTACGACGATGAATATGACGGCGGATACGACAGAGGGCGGGCGCGCACTGCTGCGCACCCGCCCTCTGCGAAATCATTGCCGGTGTCCGAAGCCCGATCGGCAAGAAGCCTTACTCGACGGCGCCATCCTCGTCACGGCTCGGTTCCTTGCTCGGGTCGAAGCCGGAGACGATGAACACGACGCGGCGGGCGGCTGACACGGCGTGGTCGCCAAGGCGCTCCATGAAGCGGCTGAGCAGCACCACGTCGATCAGCTGCTGCTTGGACCCGGTCCACTCGTCGGACAGGGCGAGGTCGAAGGTCTTGGCATGCAGCGCGTCGAGCTTGTCGTCATTGCGGATGATGCGCTCGGCGACCTTGGCGTCGCGGTCGGCCAGCATGGCGACCATGTTGTCGGCGGTTTCGTCAAGGAAGTCCTGCATCTGCGAGAAGAGGTCCTTGGCCTCGTCGGACAGCGGGGACTCGGGGTAGGAGCGGCGGGCGGCCTCGGCGATGTGCCGGGCCAGATCGCCCATGCGCTCGAAGGTCGCGGCCAGTCGCAGCGTGGACACCACCACGCGCAGATCGGTGGCGACCGGGTTCTGCTTGGCCAGCAGCTTCACGCACTGGTCGATGATGCTCGACTCGAGGGCGTCGATCTCGATGTCCCCGTCGATGACCGCCTGGGCGGCCTCCACATCCGAATCGAGCAGGGCCTTGCCGGCACCGTCGATCGCCTTGCGCACATTGCGCACCATACGATCGAGATCGTCGGCGACGGCCTTCATCTCCTCGTTGAAAATAACACGCATATTCTTCTGCCTTTCACTCCGGCGCCAATTCCAACTTATACCAGTGTATTATCCGGCACTGGCGTTCGGCCACAACGTAGCTAAAAGCAACCACTCGTTTTCGTAAAGTTCACGCATACGTTTACCGGGGGTTCACCTGCCGGCATGTCGTTGGTTCGTATGGGAGAATGAGCGTATGTCGCAGGAGCTTTCCACGGTTATCGTGTTTGTGCCGTTCGTGATCATCGCAGCCGCGGTGATCATCTTGGCGTTGTTTTGGGTGTACGACCGGATCCGTCCGCTGATCGACAACTTCGCGGTGGCCAAGTCGGCGGCGTCCGGCGAGGACTCCGACGCCTCCGACGAACACGATGACGGGCGGGAGAAACCCCCCCGTTCCCTGTTGCGATCCGCGGCCGACTGGTTCCGCCATCTCGCCGACCGCCGTCGGAACGATCCCGATGACGGCGAGGAGGATCTGGACGACTCGACGGCCACGCTGCTGTCCATGCTGCCGACCGCGTCGATGGTGGTGAACCGCGAGGACGAGGTGATCCGGGCGAATCCCGCGGCCTATACGCTGGGCGTGGTCGACGATGAGCGCATCGTCAGCGCCGAGGTGCGCGAGGCGATACGGCAGGTGCGCGAGTCCGGCGGCCGCCGTCGCTTCGACCTCACCACCAGCACCCCGGAGCGCTTTGTCGCCGCGGCGGACAGGGGCCCGAGCGGCGCCGATCCCGTCGAGGTGTATGGCGTGGCGCGCCCGAATTGGCTGAAGATCACGGTCGGGCGCATCGACGATCGATTCGTGGTGGTGCTGATCGATGATGTGAGCAATGCGATCCGTTTCTCGCAGGTGCGCGACTCGTTCATCACCAACGTGTCCGAGCAGCTGCTCAAGCCGACGCAGGCGTTGAGCCAGCTGGCGGATTCCCTGCAGGACGATGCGCTGGACGCCGAACAGATATCGTGGAACGCCCATAACGTCAGTGCGGCGTGCGGCCGCCTGAACCGTATGGTGGCCGATCTGCTGCTGCTGATCCAGGCGCAGGAGCCGGTCATGCCGTCGTCCGCGAACCGGCTCAACATGATGGAGCAGGTACGCGCCGCGTGCGCCAAGCTGGAGCCGCAGAGCGAACGGCTCGGCGTGCAGCTCTCCGTCACCGGCGACGATGCGCTGACGGTCAACGGCGATGGCGAGCAGATCCGCGCGGCGGTGTCCAAACTGGTGTCCAACGCGATCGTCTACTCGAATCGCGGCGGCGCGGTGAGCGTGACGGCATCCCGCTCCGACGACGGCACGCAGGCGGTCGTCCGCGTGATCGACCAAGGCGTCGGCATCGACAAGGACGAGCAGACCCGCATCTTTGAGCGGTTCTACCGCGGAACGAACCAGACGCCGCAGTCGCGTGACGGCATCGGGCTCGGGCTGGCGATCGTCAAGCACGTGGCCCTGGCGCATCACGGAGGCGTGGCGGTCTGGAGCTCCAAGGGCAGCGGCAGCACCTTCTCGTTGTCGCTACCTCTGGCGCAGTGACGGCCGCGGCGATGCGGCCGCCGACACCGGGAGGGGGGGAATCCGTCAGGCGCCCAGCCGGCGATAGTCCCATCGATCGAAATGCTCCCAGATCAGCATCGCCACGCCGATGACCGTCCCGGCCGTGCACACGATCAGCACGCGCAGCACGTCGAACTCGAGGAACAGCAGAATCGTGCACACGATCAAGGCGAGGGCCCACAGGCTGGTGCCGATAAGGAACACCTTGCGCAGATCCACGCGAACGGGCTTCGGCGTCGGGCGACACACATCGGGATTGATGATCGGTGCGAACTTCATAACCGTTACCTTAGTACGGGGCGGATACGGGCGGCCGATCGCCGCGGGCGCGGCCATCCGCCGGCGGCCGACCAGACTGGCCGCCGCCCGTATCCGGCGTATCCGGCGTGTCCGGCGTGTCGGCGGTGCCGTCACGCCGGACACGGTGTCGGGTCATGACTGCAGATGATCGACAACGTAGTCTATGCACGCGGTCAGCGCCGCCACGTCGGCCGGTTCCACGGAGGGGAACACGCCGATGCGCAGCTGGTTGCGGCCGAGCTTGCGGTAGCCGGAGGTGTCCACGATGCCGTTGTCGCGCAGCGCCGAGACCACCTGGCTGGCGCTGATGGCGTCATCGAGGTCGATGGTCACCACCGAATGCGACCGCGCCTGCTCGTCGGCGACGAACGGACGCGCGTAGTCCGAGTGCTCGGCCCACGAATACAGAATGGACGCCGACTTGGCGCAGCGTGCGGTGGACCAGTCCATGCCGCCGTTGTCGTTGAGCCAGCGGACCTGGTTCTCCAGCATGATCAGCGTGGCGACGGACGGGGTGTTCAGTGTCTGGTCCTTGCGTGCGTTGTCGATGGCGGAGGTCAGCGACAGGAACGGAGGAACCCACCGGCGGGCACCCTCCAGCGTGGCGCTGTGCTCCACGCTGGCCGCGCGCTCGATGGCGGCGGGGGAGAGCACGGCCAGCCACAGGCCGCCGTCGGAGCCGAAGGCCTTCTGCGGGGAGAAGTAATAGGCGTCGGTGGCCGACACGTCGACCGGCAGCGCGCCGGCGGCGCTGGTGCCGTCGACCAGCGTGAGCGCCTGCTGCTCGAGACTGCCGGGGACGCGGGTCACCGGGGCGGCCACGCCGGTAGAGGTCTCGTTGTGCGCCCAGCAGTAGGCATCCACGCCTTCGGTGAACTCGGGAAGCCGATAGGTGCCCGGCTCGCCCTGATAGATCACCGGTTCCTCGAGGAACGGCGCCGAGGCGGCCGACTTGGCGAATTTGGCGCTGAAGGAGCCGTAGGTGCCGAACGCGGCCCTGCGAGTGATCAGCGAGGCGCATGCGATATCCCAGAATGCGCTGGCGCCGCCGTTGCCGAGTGCGATCTCGTAGCCGTCCGGCGCGTGGAAGAACGACGTCAGCCCCTCGCGGATCGAGGCGACCAGCTGCCTGACCGGCGTCTGGCGGTGCGAGGTGCCCAGCAGCGTGGCGCCGCCGTCATACAGGGCCTGTGCCTGCTCGGGGCGGATCTTGCTCGGGCCGGAGCCGAAGCGGCCGTCTTCGGGCAAGATGGACTGGGGGATGTCAATTGCATTGCTCATGCACCCAAGCGTAGTGACAAGCTGGATGGGCGTAAAGCCCTTGTCCGGCAGCCGGAAACGACGGTGGAAACGAGAACGGAAAACGGCGGCGGAAACGACGGCGGGCGTGGCGGCCTGCCCCGTATGCGATCAGCCGGTTTCGTCCTCCGCCGCGGAGGCTGCCGGCCGGATCTCGGTCCTCCGGCGTGACACGCCCGGCGTGCCGTGGCTTGGCCTTCGGGCGGAGGGCGGGGCCGAACTTTCGCATCCACCGAATTTCAGGGGCTGCGCGGGTGAGAGGAGGAATGCGAGCGTGGCGTCGCTCCGGCGAAGGGGCTGGCCGTTGACGGGGCTCCGTTGTAAAGTGCTCACTTGTGACGGTAGTGTGACGTCGGTGATCTGTTGTGCGCGGACGTCGAATCCGGCAAGGAGTGTGTAAGTATGAGGCATGGAGCCCACAAGGCATCCCAAAGCTCGAATAAGACCATTCGGACTTCGAGGACGCTGTTCGCTGCCAGCCACGGTAGTCATCGCGCGACCGCCGTTGCCATGATGCAGCCCGCCGACGGCGGCGCAGCGCTGCTGGGCATCGATCAGGCTCTGGCCGACAAGCTCAACGAGGTCGCGCCGCAGACCCGCCGTGCGATGCGTCAGGCCGCACGGGCGGCCGAGCGTCGCTCCCATATCATTGCCTCCGCGTCCCTCGCGGCGCTGGTCGGCACCGCGGCCAGTACGATCGCTCTGGCCAATCCCGCCGATACGTCCCGCCCCCTGGCGCAGGATCCGTCGACCACGACCACGCAGCTGCAGCGCGTGAACACCAATGTCGCCTCGCGTTCCGAGAGCCGTACGCCGTTGAGCGAGCTGTCGAGCACGGTGGCGTCGGACTCCGGCGAAGCCGATGCGTCCCAGAGCGGTTCCGGGGCCGCCGATTCCTCCAATGCGTCCGCGGCGAGCGGGCAGGCCACCGACCAGACCACCAACGAGGGTGACTGGCAGCTGGGCGACGCCGGCTCCACGCTGAACGTCAACAACGTGTCCCGTTCCAACGCGCACAATCCGAACGTCGCCACCCTGATGGACCAGGACGCCGGCGTGGTGCCGGACGGCTTCGATCCGAACCATGTCACCGGCGAGAACGGCGGCAACGCCTATCCGTACGGCCAGTGCACCTGGTGGGTGTACCAGCGGCGCACCGAGATGGGCCTGCCGGTCGGTTCCTATTTCGGTAACGGCAACATGTGGGCCGATTCGGCGCGCAACCTGGGCTACTGGGTGGACAATACGCCCCGCCATGTCGGCGACATGGTCGTCTTCCAGGGCGGCCAGTTCAATGCGGATACCACGTACGGGCACGTCGCGATCATCGAGAAGATCAACGCCGACGGCTCCATCGAGATTTCCGAGTCGAACGCCAAGGGGCTCGGCGTGATCTCCAGCAGGACGTTCTCCGCCGCCGACGCCTCGCAGCTGCAGTTCGTCCACTACTGATCGTCGGCTTGGGGCCGCTGATCCGCCGGTTCGCCGACCGCGGTCCGTTCACCGCCGGTCCATTCGCCGCCGTCTCGGGCTCCTCATGGTTGGTTGTGTGATGTACTGATCGATCAACCGTCGTATGTTCGGATTTGTGCCGGTCATTACGGCGTGTCGCGTTATTTTGTGCTATTTGCGTACTTCCGGTCGTGGTTCGCCGGCGACGGGCGGTGCATGCCCCTATGCTACAGTCGGTGAACTATGAGCTCAAAATCAACGATTGCGTCCATGCTCACGACCATCGTCACAGCCCTGTGCGTATCCGTCGTCGCGGTACCGTCAGCCAATGCCGACATCAACGGTACCGAGTCCACCACCAGCGCGGTCACGTCCTCCCGTTCCTTCCCCTCCGTCGTCTCGGCCCGCAAAGACCTGTTCGCCGAGCACGCCTCCACCGCGGTCGAGGAGAACACCGACTGGGGTGGCGTCGAGAACCTCGACGTGCCGCAGACCAAGTCCCAGGCGGAGCGTGATCAGGAGGCCGCTGAGGCCGCCGCGGCGCAGGCCCGTGCCAAGGCCGAGCAGGAGCAGGCGCAGGCGTTGGCGCAAGCCCAATCCCAGGCGGCCAGCCGCAGCCAGCAGCGCGCATCCGTGCAGCAGCGCTACACCGTTGACGATTCCTCCGTTTCCGGCAGCGCCGGCTCGATGGTCAACGCCGCGTACGCGTTGATCGGGCAGCATATGGACTGCACCGCGCTGGTCAGCGCCGCACTCGCCGCGGCCGGCATCAACTTCCATGGATATCCCGAGGAGTACGCCAGCGTCGGCCAGCAGGTCACCGATGGCACGCTCAAGCCCGGCGACATCCTTATCTATCGGTACACCGGCGGCTGGAACGGCGGCGCGCACTGGGACCATGTGGCGCTGTACGTGGGCGGCGGCAAGGCCATCCACGGCGGCTGGAACGGCAGCACCGTGGCCATCGCCGGCACCTTGAACCCCGATATGGTCGTGCGCGTGTTCTGAGTCGGCGGCGACGTCCGGCCGGACCCGGCCGGGCGTGCACGACGGCATGCAAGACAGTATGCAAGACAGTATGCAAGACGAAGCGGCATCCGATGCGGATGCCGCTTCGTCGTATTGACGCCACATTGCCGCCGTATCGCCGCGGAGGCGGCCGCGGCACCGTCATGGGATCGCCGCGTCCGCCCGCGGGAGATATCGTTCATCGGGCCATTCGTGAGATCGCCCGGGGATATGGGAGCCCATTGTGCTAGGCTGTCGTCTCGATGAATACGAAACGTGGTATCTCTCTGTTCGCGGCGGTTGCGGCCGCGAGTTGTGTGTTTGCCTTCACGGTGCCGTCCGCCGAGGCTGCGGACGATAATGCCGTCGTGACCTCTTCGCGTTCCTTCCCGAAGACGCAGTCCGTGAGAAAGAATCTGTTCGCCGAGTCCACGTCCACCAGTGCCGGTGAGAACGAGAACTGGGGCGGCGTCGAGAACCTCGACGTGCCGCAGACCGAGTCCCAGGCCGAAAGGGACGCCAAGGCGGCCGCGGAGGCCGCAGCCCAGGCCGCTGCCGAGGCGCAGGCCCAAGCCGCGGCTCAGGCGCAGGCTCAGGCGGCGAGCCGTTCGTCGCAGCGTGAGACGCTGTCCTCGTCCTCGCAGTCCTCATCTTCGTCCTCGTCCTCCGGCGCGGTGTCCGCCCCGGCCAGTGCCAGCGCGCAGGCCGTGGCCTCCTATGCCTCGCAGTTTGTCGGGGCTCCCTATGTGTACGGCGGTTCCTCCCCCAGCGGTTGGGACTGCTCCGGCTTCGTGGCCTATGTGTACTCACAGTTCGGCATCAGCCTGCCGCGTACCTCCGGTGCGCAGGCGGCGGTCGGCACCGCGGTCGGTAGCATCGCCGAGGCGCAGCCGGGCGACATCATCGCCAATTCCGGCCACGCGGCCATCTACATCGGCAACGGTCTGGTGGTCAATGCGCTGAATCCGGCGCAGGGCACCCAGATCACCGGTCTTGGCGTGTTCAACGGAGGGTATTCCATCCGTCGCGTGCTGTAAGCCGGTATGCCGACGGTCTCCCGTCGGCTGTCAGGATGCGCGGCATCCGTGTCCGTAACGTGAGCGGCGTCCCCGTGGGGGTACGCCGCTCACGTTTTTTCGTATGGAAAAACACGCATATACGGCGAAAACGGGTATTGTTGAGAGTGAAGGCGGCGCATGGTCGCGCCGATAACGTAAGGAGGTCGTCATGATCAACGACAAGGCCATTCTTGTTGGCGTCGATGGTTCCCACGCCAGCTACAAGGCCACATGGTGGGCCGCGAACTACGCCAAGCATGCAGGGTTGACGCTGCAGATCGTGTGCGCATACTCACTGCCGAGCTATGCCGCGGTGTCCTTCGACGCCACGTACACCGCGATGGGGGACGACAATGCGGCGCACAGCGACGCGCAGGAGATCCTGTCGAAGGCCAAGGCCATCGCCGACGAGCAGGGCGTGGAGGCGGCCACGCTGATCGTGACCGGCGATCCGGCGTCCGTGTTCGTCGAGCTGTCCCGCAACTACAACCTGATCGTGATCGGCAACCGCGGCAAGGGCGGTCTGGCCGAGCGCCTGCTCGGCACGACGTCCTCGTCGCTGCCGGCCTATGCGTACTGCCCGATCGTCGTGGTGCCCTACACCGACGACGACGGCAACCTGATGCACCTGAACAACACCATCACCAAGGTGGCGGTCGGCTCCGACGAGTCCAAGTGGGGCCTCAAGGCGCTGGAGATCGCCGCGTCCTTCGCCGACGCGTGGGGCGCCGAGCTCGACGTGATCTCCGCCGTGCCGAAGGTGCAGGGCATCGATGGCGAAAGCGGCGTGATGGAATCCTACATGGAGGATCTCGACGTGCGCATCAAGCCGCTGCTGGAGGCGCATCCGGACCTCAAGATCAACAAGTCGGTCGTGCCCGGTTCCGCGGTCACCGCGCTGACCAAGGCCAGCTACGACCACGACGTCGTGGTCGTAGGCTCGCGCGGGCGCGGCGGATTCACCGGCCTGCTGCTCGGCTCCACCAGCCAGGGGCTGCTGCAGCACGCGGTCACCCCGGTGTATGTGGTGCCGCGCAAGTACGTGGAGGCGGCCGAAAGCCGCCTTGACACCGTGCCGAGCTCGCCCGCCGAAGTGCCGGTCAAGTCGCTCGAGGAGATCAGCGGCGTCGAGGAGATCGCGGTGCCCACGGCGGACGCCGAGGTCGCCAAGACCATCGAGGCCAAGATCGATCCCGATCGCCAGTAGCGGCCGCGGGGAGCGCTTGGCAGACCCGATACAGCAGTGAGGGGGCGTGGGGACCGCGTGGACCCGCCCCCGCCCCGCCCCCTCACTGCTTATGGCGCCGTCGTATGTTTCGGTGCCGGTTCCGTGTGCGCTAGCGCCGGATCGTCACGTCCATGCGCACCGGCGTCTCCTGGACGTACGTGTGCTTGACGGTGCATCCCTTGTCCACATGGCGGGTGATGCGCTCCTTGAGCTTGTCCGCGTCCTCGTCGCTCAGATCGGCGTCGGTCGCGTCGACGACCAGCTGCTCGTTGAAGTTGATGTAGGCGTCGCTGTCGGCGTCATACGTGCCGTCCACGACGATGCGTGCGCCCTTGCCCTCGCCGAGGGTGTGCTCGATGGCGAACTGGCTCGACAGCGCCGCGCAGCCGGCCAGCGCGATCTTGACCAGGTCGCCCGGGGTGAACACGCCCTTGCCCTTGCCGAACTTGATGTGCGCGCCGTCGTCGCTGAACGCGTCCCATGAACCGTCCTTGTTGCGCTCGACCCACAGTCGCTTGCCCATAATGCCTCCTCGTGCATTGCGCGGTCGCGCCCCTCGCGCCCGTCCACTGACTAATCTATCCCAAAAACGTTGTGCCATGCGCGTAGCCGCTCAACAGACAGTCGGATTGATACACTGGTGCGCATGGCTTTAACTCAAGAACAGCTCGCAGATATCCGATCCCGCATCCCGGCGCGCCCCGAAACGGACATTCCCATGCCGTACGAGGATCTGGTGCGCATGATCCTGACCGAAGGCACCCTGAAGTCCGATCGCACGGGCACCGGCACGATCTCGCTGTTCGGCCAGCAGATGCGCTTCGATCTGAAGGACAGCTTCCCGCTGTTGACCACCAAGACGGTGTTCTTCAAGGGCATCGCCTATGAGCTGCTGTGGTTCCTCAAGGGCTCGAGCAACATCCGCTGGCTGCAGGAGCACAACGTGCACATCTGGGACGAGTGGGCCGACGAGAACGGCGATCTCGGCCCGGTCTACGGCGTGCAGTGGCGCAGCTGGCCGGCGCCGACCCCGGAGGATCCGAACCGCACCATCGATCAGATCAGCAACGTGCTCGATCTGGTGAAGCACCATCCGGACTCGCGCCGCATGGTCGTCACCGCGTGGAATCCGGCCGAGGTCGAGAACATGGCGCTGCCCCCGTGCCACGCCCTGTTCCAGTTCTACGTGGCCGACGGGCGGTTGAGCTGCCAGCTGTACCAGCGCAGCTGCGACATGTTCCTCGGCGTGCCGTTCAACATCGCCTCGTATTCGCTGTTGACGCTGATGATCGCGCAGCAGGCCGGGCTCGAGCCCGGCGAATTCGTCTGGACCGGCGGCGACTGCCATGTGTACGACAACCACGTCGATCAGGTGCTCGAGCAGCTGGGGCGCGACCCGTACCCGTACCCGCGCATCGCCATCCGCAAGGCCGATTCGCTGTTCGACTACGCGTACGAGGACTTCGAGATCGTCGGCTACCGGCACCATCCCTCGATCAAGGCGCCGGTGGCGGTCTGACGCACGGTCTGAGGCGTCTATTAGACTTCTGACCCAGTTCGATCCCAAGGAGTGAATGAAATGGAGTATGATAGTAGCCGCAGTGGCTATCACGAACCCGAGCCCGGATCTGCCGGGCTGGAAACCGCCGAGGATTGGGGCGATGACTACCCCAAGACCTTCTCGGTGAATCTTATCTGGGCCGAGGCCCGCGACAAGGAAGGTCGCGCCGGCGCCATCGGCTTCGAGGGCGGCATGCCGTGGCACCTGGCCGAGGACATGAAGCACTTCAAGGAGCTGACCGTCTCGCACCCGGTGATCATGGGCCGCAAGACGTGGGAGTCCCTGGGGGCCAAGTACCGCCCGCTGCCGAACCGCGACAACATCGTGATATCGCATGACGTGAATTACCATGCGCCGGGCGCCACGGTGGTGGAGAGCCTGGACGATGCGCTCGACCTCGCCCGCCAGGAGGCCATTCCCGACGACGGCCTTGATCGCAGCGAGATCTGGGTGATCGGGGGAGCGCAGCTGTTCCGCCAGGCCTTGCCGCTGGCGTCCAAGGCGTACGTGACGCTGCTGGACGCGGTGGTGGACGCCGACGCCTATGCGCCGTCGCTGCGCGACATGGTCGACTCCGGCATGTGGCATGTCGTGGGCGAAAGCCCATGGAGGAAGCCCGCCGACCTGAGCGGCAATGTGGCGGCGTACCAGTTCGTCACCTATCAGAAGGCCCGCTGAACGGCTTCCGCTGACCGCCGGCTCCGGCTCCGGGCATCTCGCCTTGGGCCGGCCGACCGTCAGCCGCCCGTCCGCACGTATCCGGCCGCCGTGGGCGGATCGCAAGAGAAAGTTTGCACTACCGATGACGCAAGATCACCCGTATACCGTGATGACCGTATGCACCGGCAACATCTGCCGCTCGCCGATGGCCGAGATCATCCTGCGCGCCGAATTCGAAAGCCGCGGGCTTGCCGATCGCGTGCGCGTGATGTCCAGCGGCGTGTCCGACGAGGAGTACGGCAACCCGATCGACCGGCGCGCGGTGCGCGTGCTCAAGGCCGATGGCTACGAGATTCCGACGCATCATTTCGCGCACCGGATCACGCGCGAGGAAATCGAGGAGAGCGATCTCTTCCTGCCGATGACCGCCTCGCACATGCGCGCCCTGCTGCGCCAGCTGCCCGCCGACAAGCGGGGCAGCGTGCACATGTACCGCAGCTTCGACCCGAACCTGCCTGCGGTGACCCCCGGCCGCGAGGACGCCATCGATCTGGTCGACCCGTGGTATGGCGGTCCGCGCGAGTTCCAGGTCGCCATCGACCAGATCAAGGAAGTCGCGCCGTATATCGTCGACTGGGTCGAGACGCAGCTGTAACGGTTGCGGCGGCCGAGTCCGGGTGCCCGTCTCCTCTTGTGGGGAGTCGGGCACCCATCGTTTTGGGACGGTTCCGGGGATGCTTGGCCGGGGCGGGTAAGACGTAAGGGCGGGCAGTGCCCGGAAACGAAAAAAGACCAGCTGCGGCTGGTCTTTTCGGGTTGGTACCCCCAGAGAGAGTCGAACTCTCGTTGTCAGATTGAAAGTCTGGTGTCCTAACCGTTAGACGATGGGGGCGGACAACTTGATTGATGATACGCGAGCGCCCTAGGTTGCGCAAATCGGCGTGTCGCTATGCGGCTGGCGCGCCCGGGAGGAGCGTGGCGCCGGGCGCGCTCCTCCCGGCATTCGGACACGCCGTCACACCGCGCGATAGGTGAAGTCGTGGATCGTGCGGCCGGCGGCGAGGCCCTTCTTCTCGAAATTGGTGAGCACCCGGCCGCCGAAGCGTTCGGATTCGGCGAAGTCGGCGTGCGGCATGTCCGCGGCGAGTTCGGCGTTGCCTTTGCCGACGTGCCCGGTCGGCAGGCTGACCGTCAGCCCGCCGGCGTTCTCGAACCCGGCGATGCCGTCCATCACCTCGTGCACATGCAGCGCGTAGTCCTCGATATCGGTGGCGATGCGCCACACCCCGCCGTCCGCCAGCGCGTGCCGCACGCTCGCGGCGAGCTCCGGCTGCACGATGCGGCGCTTGTGGTGCTTCATCTTGGGCCAGGGGTCGGGGAAGAAGGTCCACACTTCGCCGACCACGCCGGCGTCGGCATGCGCGAACAGCTCGGGCGCGTTCACCTGCGCGATGCGGATGTTGCCCAGATCCTGCTTGCCGGCCAGCAGCAGCGTGTGCGCGACGCCGGGGTCGTACACTTCCAGCGCCAGAAAATTCACGTCGGGGCGCGCGGCCGCGGCCGCCACGATGTTCTCGCCCTGCCCGGTGCCGATCTCCACGATCAGCGGATTGTCGTTGCCCCATGCGTTCCGCACGAAGTCGGCGTCGAACCGCACGTCGTCGCGCACGTTCAGCGAGCCCTCGCCCGCCGCGGCGTCCAGCAGGTATCGGTCGGCGTACCGGTCCCATGCCCGCTGCAGACGGTCGTCCAGGCGGCCCGAGCGGCGGACGAACGACAGCACCTTGCGGCCGTACAGCGCCGGCTTGTCATCATCTTGAGTAGTCATGCTCCCATTTATACCGTTCGCCCGCGAACGGGACCGGGGCCCGCCGTGTGGGGACGGGACGCGGTCGGTTCGCGGGCGAACGGTGGATGGGTCGCGGTGCGCGGTTCGCCGGCGGCGGGCCGGCCGCTGCCCGGCGGTCGGATCAGACGGCTTCCTCGAGGTGCAGCGGCTGCGGCATCGGGTCGTTCGAGTGCGGCAGCAGCGCATTCGTGATGCATCCGCCGTCGATCGAGGCGAGCGCGCGGTCGAGCGGCACGTTCAGATGCCCGTTCTCGGCCATCCACGTCGTGTAGCTGCGCACCATGTCGATGTTCGCGGTGCCCCAGTTGCCGTCGGCGTCGAACCAGGACGGGGTCACGGCCTCGAGCGAGGCGGCGATGACCTTCGGGTCGATGTGACACAGCGGCGGCTGCAGCGCGTGCACCGCGGCCGTGGGATCCTCCCTGGCCATCGCATAGCCCTGCGCGGTCGCCTCGGCGAAGTTGCGGACCAGCTGCGGGTTGCGGTCGAGCATCTCGCGGCGCACGGACACGAAGTACGAGTGGTGCGGCGCCACGTCGATCGCGTCGAACGGCAGCACGACCAGCTGGTCGAACGGCTCGGAACCCTGGTACGGCTCCCACCACGCCACGTTGATGAACGCGTCGAATTCGCCGCGCTCCACGGATCGGATATCCGGCTCCCACTCGCCCGGGTCGATCGTGATCAGCTTGGAGAAGTCGCCGCCGTCCTTCTCGACGGCCTGCTGCAGCTCCGTGTACAGGCGCTTGACGCCCATGGGGATGCAGACGCGCTTGCCCTCCAGGTCGCGGAATCGCGTGATGCCGGTGGACTTGTTGGTGATGATGCCGCCGATCTGGCACTGGTTCATCACGGCGAACGAGAGCAGCGACGACTCGCCCTGCTGGTGGAACAGCAGCTGGTTGAGGCGCACCAGGGCGATGTCCACCTCGCCGCGCGCCAGCAGGTAGGCGGGGTCGCCGCGGTAGAAGTCGCCGCTGGTGAACTCGACGTCGATGCCGCGCTCGGCGTACAGGCCGCGCTCGCGGGCCAGGTACATGCCGGCGTGGTTGGTCCAGGGATGCACATATTCCAGACGGACTCTGAGCATGGGTGTTCTCCTTTGATTGTGGGGGTTGATTGGCTGGGAATCGGAAAGGCGGGGGCGGGAGCCGCGTCGCCGCGCTGGGATCTCCTACAGGGCGGCGCGCACGGCGTCGAGGAACGCGCGCCCGGCGGGGCGGAAGAACCATGCGGTGTGCGCGATCAGGGACACGTCATAGCACCACGCCGCATCGTCGGCGCGGCCGGTGCCGTCGGCGTAGTAGCCGATCCAGTTCAGCGACGCCTCCGCTTGGGCGACGGGCAGCATGTCGGCGACCAACGCGCGTTCGTTGTCGCCGAGCGGGCGCACCCGCTGGTATCCACGGATGATCGCGCCGGCGATGTCGGGCCGGCAGGCGGTGTCGTCCCCATTCATGATCTGCACGAATTGGATGGCGTTGCGCTCCAGCGCCTCCACCAAGTCGAACACGGCCGCGTTGCGGTCCGCAAGGCCGAAGTCGAACGCCGCGGACGGCGCGTCGCCGCGCCACAGGAAATTCGACACATGCGGGTCGCCGTGTGTCCAGCAGGACGGCAATTGACGGTAGGCGCCGCTGATGCGTTCCGAGAATCGGCGGTGCTCCGCCAGATCACGGCGCAGATCGCGGTGCGTGTCCTTGAGATATCGGGCCACCGAAGGGCGTTGCGCCAGCCATTCCTCCAGCGCGGCGTCCAGGTCGTCGCTGGCGAACAGGCCGAAACGGTCCTGGAACGGCGAGACGGATTCCGGCCGGGGCTCGTCGAAGGATGCGGCCGCGAGCGCGATGCGGGCGAGAAGGGCGCCCAGCCCCTCCGCCTCGGCGAGACTGCGCGGGGGATCCCAGGTCAGCGCGTCGGCATAGCGGTCCTCGCCGTCGGCCCGCGGGCAGACCTCATATACGGATGGCCCGACGGCGAGCGTGGTCCGCAGCGCGCCGGGAGCGGCGTGCTCGTCGAATTCGAGGAATGCCGGGCACGGCATGCCGGCGCTCGCCAGATGCGCGACGAACCGGTGATAGGGGAGTATGGACGGCGTATCGCGCACCGAGCGGTCGTAGCGCTTGATGAATACGTCGCCGTGATCGGTGCGCACCATCGACCCGGACGCGGTCGGCCGCCCGCTATGGGCCAGCACCTCCTGCGCGCGCATCGGCTCGGCGAGCGCCGCGAGCACGCGGCCCGCCTCGTCGAGGGTCACGTCGGGCCATCGCTGCGCGACGATGTCCAGCTGCGGGTCGTTGTCGGCGTTCTCCATGACGAAGTCCTTTCGTTGGGCGGACCCCATCGTGCGGATCGACGGCGATCCGTGGCCCGTGCGGCGCGTGACGGCGGCGGTGCGCAAGCGGACCTGAGACTTCGTTCGCCGGTACTAGCCGAATCACGTTCTACGGTCGGGATCGTCCCCTCTCAGCTCGCATGAGCCCCCGTGTCTGATGGAAAAACACAGTAGGCCGAAGCGTGTACAACGTGCTATACTCAAATTGTACAAAAAGTAACAAATCAGAGCAAAAGTGAACAAAGGTTCGAATGGTAGCCTCTGTTCGCAGGAGCCCACTGAACAATCGAAAGGCCAGACATGACAGTTCTCGTCACTGGTGGGTGCGGCTATATCGGCGCCCATGTCGTCCACGCGCTTCACGAGGCCGGCGAACGGGTCGTCGTCGTCGACGATCTGAGCTACGGCAAGCCCACCCGCATCGAAGGCTCCCGTCTGTACGGCATGGACATCGCCGCGCCGGGCGCCGGCGAGCGCCTCGCCGAGATCCTCGACGCCGAAGACGTCGATTCCGTCATCCACTTCGCCGCGCGCAAGCAGGTCGGCGAATCCGTCGAGAAGCCGCTGTGGTACTACCAGCAGAACATCAACGGCATGCTCAACGTGCTCACCGGCATGACCAAGTCCAAGAACGCCAAGAAGCTCGTCTTCTCGTCCTCCGCGGCCACCTACGGCGTGCCGCCGGTCGATGTGGTGCCCGAGGACGTGGTGCCGATGCTGCCGATCAACCCCTACGGCCAGACCAAGCTCTTCGGCGAGTGGATGGCCCGCGCCTGCGAGCAGCCGTTCGGCATCCGCTTCTGCGCGCTGCGCTACTTCAACGTGGCCGGCTGCGGCCCCGTCGAGCTTGAGGATCCGGCCATCCTGAACCTCATCCCGATGCTGTTCAACCGCCTGAAGCAGGGCAAGGCCCCGGCCATCTTCGGCGATGACTACCCGACTCCGGACGGCACCTGCGTGCGCGACTACATCCACGTCTCCGACCTGGCCGACGCGCATATCGCCGCCCTGAAGTACCTCGACCGCGACGAGCGCAAGTACGACGCCTTCAACGTCGGCACCGGCGAGGGCACCTCCGTGCGCCAGATCGTCGACGAGGTCAAGAAGGTCACCGGCCTGCCGTTCACCGAGGCCGTCATGGCCCGCCGTGCCGGCGATCCGCCGCACCTCATCGGCTCCCCGAAGCGCATCAACGAGGAGATGGGCTGGCACGCCAAGTACGATGTCGAGGACATCGTCAAGTCCGCATGGGATGCGTGGCAGGCCAACCCCGAGCACCACATCGACGTCGCCGCCTGGAAGCAGGTCGACTAGCGGCGTCGCCGTTCCGCCGCGGGGCGGGTGTGCCGTCGTCCGCCATTCGGCGGCCGGCGGTCGCCCGTTGCGCGGTGAGCGAACGGCTCGTCGAGCCGCGATCGGGCGGTGATTGAGCTGACTGAGATTACGGGGCGCAGTCCGGGAAACCGGCTGCGTCCCGTGCTTTTCCGGGCGTAGACTTGAAGCCATGAGCGATACCACTCCGAATTCAGATCCGCAGGTGCCGTACGACCAGCAGGGGCCGGCACGGGGGCAAGCGCGGGATCAGGCGCAGGGCCAGCAGGGGCGGTCCTCCCAGTCGAATCCATCGAATCCATCCGGTCAGCCGGGCTCCTTCTCCCAATCGGCTCCATCCGCGCCGCAGGCGGGGTGCGGGCAGTCTTCCTATGCGCAGACGCCTTCCGCTCAGCCGTCTCCCGCACAGCCGGCATACGGTCAGGCGGGCGGTCAACCGGGCGGTCGCCCGGACGGTCAGGTGGGGTATGGTCAGGCGTACGGCCAGCAGTCCTACGGCCGGCAATCTTACAGTCAGCAGCCTTACGGTCAGGTGCCATATGGCCGGCCGGGCGGGCCGGCGTATGGCGGGCCGGGCGACGATGGTCGGCAGTACGCGCAGCAAGGCGGGCAGCCGTATGCGGGGCAGGCTGGCCAGCAGGGCAACCCGTATGGCTATCCGCCTCAGTACGGATATCCGGCTGCCGGTCAGCCCTATCCTCCGCAGGGCGTGCCGGGTTACATGGCGCCCTATGAAAAATGGAACGTGATGTGCATCGTGGGCTTTGTGCTGGCGTTCGTCCTGCCGCCGGTGGGGTTGGTGCTTTCGATCGTGGCTCTGGTGCAGATCAACAAATCCCGGGAGAAGAGCAAGGGGCTGTCGGTCGCCGGCATCGTCATCGGGGCGATCAACACCGTGCTGCTCATCCTGATCATCATGTTCATCGGTTGGGCGATCAACGCGGTCTCCAACTATCCGTACGACCAGTCCTATATGTATGACGATTGCTCCTATTCGATGGACGGCGAATGCGACGGCTCGGATGCGTGGGACGATTACGCCGATGATTTCTCCGCCAAATATGCCGGCGCGTACGGTGCTTCCGGTGATGCCGTTGCCCCGCGGGAGTCGGCTTCCGACGCGTTCGCCAATGCCGATGGGCGGTACGCGGTGGAGTATGGAGCGTCGCTGGGTGACGTGCTGGGGGAGTGACCGGCTCGCATGGTGCCACGCGGGTGATTGTCGGAGCGAGTGGTTCCGGATGGGCGATTTCCGCATGATCGCGCGGATCGGCGCCTTGGCGGACGGGTCGCCGGCACGGCTTCGCGAGTGGCGACACGCCGTGATTTGCGTGTGGCTGAGATATCTGTAATATAACTACTCGTTGCCTCGCACAAGTGAGGATCAACACGGCCCCGTAGCTCAGTTGGTTAGAGCGCCGCCCTGTCACGGCGGAGGTCACCGGTTCAAGTCCGGCCGGGGTCGCTGGAAGCGATGAACCCGGATCCTCCGGGTTTTTTCAACTCCATGGCTCTGTAGCTCAGTTGGTAGAGCGAACGACTGAAAATCGTTAGGTCAGCGGATCGATGCCGCTCGGAGCCACCACGCGGAACCCCGCAGGCCAAGCGTCGCAAGGCTTGCGGGGTTTTTCGTTTTGTCCTCATATACCCATGGAACAGGCGAGGGGCGGCCGAACCGGCGGGTTTTAATGCGGCGTCGTATTAAAACCACCCCGACACGCCTACTGACACAAGACTAAACCCGGAACATAAACACCACATTTAGTTCCTGTAACCCGGTTTCCGAACGGGACTCGTTGTCGAGCCTGTGGGCGAGATGCTCCGCTGACGGGTATTTGAGCGAGGCGAAGCATATATCCTGTGGGAATCGTGCTCTGTTGTGTGCTGTATGGGGTGCGGGATGTTGAGACCGTATTCGTGTTGCTCCGCTGAGAAGCGTCTGAGCGGGGTGGATCGTATACCGAGTGGAAGTTGGGCCTTGTCGCGCTCTGCATGGGGTGCGGGATGTTGGGCCTGTATTCGTGTTGCTCCGCTGACGGGTATTTGAGCGAGGTGGATCGTATATCCTGTGGGGATTGCGCTTTGTTGCGCGTCTATACTCGGGGCGGATCATCGAGTGTGTAATTGCATTGCCTCGCTTGGCCATAGCTAGGCGGGGCAAGTCATATACCCTGTACGACGTGCGCTTTGCCATGTTCCTTTACGCGGGGTGGCCCGTCGAACCGCTCATGGCATTGCCTCACCCGGCGATACCTGAGCGGGTTGGATCGTCTGGCCCATAGCCAAACCGCCGCTTGGTGGGTGCTCGAGTGTGTATTGCGACGTGGTTGCTCCATCGGCGCGACCACGTCCTGGCGCATTCGCACGTATATGGGCAGGCCGCAATGGACGAGCTCGGTCAGACGGGCGGACTCGTTGCATTCGCACGTATATAGACAGGCCATATACCGGTGCGGATGGGCATGCTGCTGACTTGCGGTTGCTATTGGCCGCGTAAAAGGCTGGATGCCAGCATGGATGCGGAGGCGCATGCTGGCTTGCGGTCGTGGTTGGTTGAGTAGGGGACCGTATGCCAGCGGGGATGCGCGGATGTGATTGTGCCGGTTTACGGTTGTAACTGGGCACAAGGCTTATTGGATCGGATGCGCGCATTGGCCCATGCCGGGCATATGGATGCTCCGGATGGAAACTGATGCTTGGATGCTTGGATGCTTGGATGCTTGGATGCTTGGATGACGGCATTCGTCCGTCTCGGACGGGCAAGAAGCGCGACACGCCCGGATGCGAAGAAAATTTGGCCTGCAGGCGGGAGAAAAGGCTGTGATATGGGATCGGAAAGCGCTGTTTTCGCAATTTTCGACACGCCGATGGATGTCAATGTTTTCAATGGTTTGCGATGTTGCAGATGATGTCGGTTTGCGCTGGTGGGTGGTTTCGTGTAAGTTATTCATTCGCTGCCGCTCAGCGAGTGGTTCTCCTCCTGGAGAGCTACAAGGTGGGTGAGTGGTGGTGGTTTGAGAACTCAAGAGTGTGTTTGTACTACTTCTTTATAGTCAATGATTGCCAGTTCATTCCAAGCCTTGCCTTGTGGTGGGGTTCCCTGGGAGGGGTTGAATTGGAGTGAGGTTTTTAGTGTGAGGATCCTTCCTTATAGGATTCTTCTGTCATTTTCTTTTTTGGAAAATAGTTTGTGAGTCATCTTTCGGATGCTTTTCATGTTTTTTGTGGAGGGTTCGATTCTGGCTCAGGATGAACGCTGGCGGCGTGCTTAACACATGCAAGTCGAACGGGATCCGGCCAGCTTGCTGGTTGGTGAGAGTGGCGAACGGGTGAGTAATGCGTGACCGACCTGCCCCATGCTCCGGAATAGCTCCTGGAAACGGGTGGTAATGCCGGATGGTCCAGCATGCTGCATGGCGTGTTGGGAAAGATTTATCGGCGTGGGATGGGGTCGCGTCCTATCAGCTTGACGGTGGGGTGATGGCCTACCGTGGCTTCGACGGGTAGCCGGCCTGAGAGGGCGACCGGCCACATTGGGACTGAGATACGGCCCAGACTCCTACGGGAGGCAGCAGTGGGGAATATTGCACAATGGGCGCAAGCCTGATGCAGCGACGCCGCGTGAGGGATGGAGGCCTTCGGGTTGTAAACCTCTTTTAGCAGGGAGCAAGGCTTCGGTTGAGTGTACCTGTTGAATAAGCACCGGCTAACTACGTGCCAGCAGCCGCGGTAATACGTAGGGTGCAAGCGTTATCCGGAATTATTGGGCGTAAAGGGCTCGTAGGCGGTTCGTCGCGTCCGGTGTGAAAGTCCATCGCTTAACGGTGGATCCGCGCCGGGTACGGGCGGGCTTGAGTGCGGTAGGGGAGACTGGAATTCCCGGTGTAACGGTGGAATGTGTAGATATCGGGAAGAACACCAATGGCGAAGGCAGGTCTCTGGGCCGTTACTGACGCTGAGGAGCGAAAGCGTGGGGAGCGAACAGGATTAGATACCCTGGTAGTCCACGCCGTAAACGGTGGATGCTGGATGTGGGGCCCGTTCCACGGGTTCCGTGTCGGAGCTAACGCGTTAAGCATCCCGCCTGGGGAGTACGGCCGCAAGGCTAAAACTCAAAGAAATTGACGGGGGCCCGCACAAGCGGCGGAGCATGCGGATTAATTCGATGCAACGCGAAGAACCTTACCTGGGCTTGACATGTTCCCGACGATCCCAGAGATGGGGTTTCCCTTCGGGGCGGGTTCACAGGTGGTGCATGGTCGTCGTCAGCTCGTGTCGTGAGATGTTGGGTTAAGTCCCGCAACGAGCGCAACCCTCGCCCCGTGTTGCCAGCGGATTGTGCCGGGAACTCACGGGGGACCGCCGGGGTTAACTCGGAGGAAGGTGGGGATGACGTCAGATCATCATGCCCCTTACGTCCAGGGCTTCACGCATGCTACAATGGCCGGTACAACGGGATGCGACAGTGCGAGCTGGAGCGGATCCCTGAAAACCGGTCTCAGTTCGGATCGCAGTCTGCAACTCGACTGCGTGAAGGCGGAGTCGCTAGTAATCGCGAATCAGCAACGTCGCGGTGAATGCGTTCCCGGGCCTTGTACACACCGCCCGTCAAGTCATGAAAGTGGGCAGCACCCGAAGCCGGTGGCCTAACCCCTTGCGGGAGGGAGCCGTCTAAGGTGAGGCTCGTGATTGGGACTAAGTCGTAACAAGGTAGCCGTACCGGAAGGTGCGGCTGGATCACCTCCTTTCTACGGAGAATACGGCCGGATGTTCGTCCGGCGGTGCGTGCCCCGGCGTCGCGGCAGTCGCGGCGGCCTGGGGCTGCTGGTGTGGAAGAGATCATGGGCTTTCGGTGCGTCCGTCGTGGGATGTTCCGCGGGAGTGGTGTGGATGCGCTTTTGGGCTCCCGGATCGCCACCCCAGGCTTTGGCCTGGCGCGATTCGATGCCCATCGTGCCTGATGGCGGGCTGGTCCCGTCCGGACGGCGTGGTGGTGCGTGGTGGCTTGAGAACTGGATAGTGGACGCGAGCAAGACGGGGTTTCCTTTGATTCCTCGTTCTTGCTGTTGATTTCGAATCGAACTCTATTTTTTAGTGTTTGTTTCGATCGTTTTGTGATCATTTTAGTGTGATGATTTGTCGTCTGGGAATTTGCTAGGAAGGATCCTTGCGGCCATGCGCACCGTGTGGTGCGTGTTGCCTGCAAGGGCGTATGGTGGATGCCTTGGCAGACAGGACCGATGAAGGACGTTTGAGGCTGCGATATGCCTCGGGGAGCCGCCAACAGGGCTTTGATCCGAGGATTTCCGAATGGGGGAACCCACCGGCCGTCATGGGCCGGTACCGCCGTGTGCGGGGGGTACGCAGGGAAGTGAAACATCTCAGTACCTGCAGGAAAGGATATTCCGTGAGTAGTGGCGAGCGAAAGCGGATCAGGCCAAACCTTGCGCGTGTGATACCCGTCGGGGGTTGCGCGCGGGGTGTAGAGGGATCGCGTTTGCCGGCTCCGACGGGCCGGCCGTCAGTTGCATAAAACCATGTGCCAGGGGAACCGGGTTGAATACCGGGCCGCAGAGGGTGAGGGCCCCGTACCCGAACGCGCATGGTCTGGCGATCGCGTCTCCCAAGTAGCACGGGCCCCGTGGAATCCCGTGCGAATCTGTCCCGACCGTGGGATAAGCCTAAATATTCCTGTCTGACCGATAGCGAACGAGTACCGTGAGGGAAAGGTGAAAAGTACCCCGGGAGGGGAGTGAAACAGTCTCTGAAACCATGCGCCTACGAACCGTCGGGGCCCTCTTGTGGGGTGACGGCGTGCCTATCGAAAAATGAGTCTGCGAGTCAGTGGCATGTGGCGA
>OKQJ01000197.1_pt1 | contig 24682 bp, 17 predicted proteins | sample 1614171 | NCBI WGS metagenome assembly OKQJ01 (sample SAMN04436911, study PRJEB24849) | human gut metagenome | biome: human gut; feature: NICU; material: stool | host: Homo sapiens | place: USA: Saint Louis, MO | collected 2012-05-30 | reverse complement strand
TACGAGATCGGTCTCGGCATTCCTGCTGAACCGCTCTTCCGATCTAACCTCATCCCCCGTTGGCACCATGCCCGCACCATAAAGAGCGAAAAACCGGCTGGCCTGGAAAGCCTCACCCTAACCTTTTATCAGGATCACAGTGAGCATCGGGTGATTGCCGGGATCATGCAGCAGATTCTGGCAAGTCACCAGGTCACGCTGAAAATCAAAGAGATCGACTACGATCAGTGGCATACAGGAGAGATCGAAAGTGATATCTGGCTAAACAGCGCCAACTTTACCCTGCCGCTGGACTTCTCTGTTTTCGCACATTTATGCGAAGTGCCACTGCTACAACATTGCATTCCCATTGACTGGCAAGCCGACGCTGCTCGCTGGCTCAATGGCGAGATGAATCTGGCGAACTGGTGCCAGCAACTGGTCGCCAGCAAAGCGATGGTGCCATTATTGCACCACTGGCTGATCATTCAGGGGCAACGCAGTATGCGCGGCCTGCGCATGAATACCCTCGGCTGGTTCGATTTTAAATCAGCGTGGTTTGCGCCACCGGATCCATGATTGCTGGTTGATAACAAAATCACTACACTAACGCCGTTCTCAACGGGGTGCCACGCGTACGCGTGCGCTGAGAAAATACCCGTCGAACCTGATCCGGATAACGCCGGCGAAGGGATTTGAGGCTCCTTCTCAAGTCCTTTGCCACTCTTTTTTGAGGTGCAAAGTGTTAAAAAAATGTCTGCCCCTGCTGTTGCTGTGCACAGCGCCCGTTTTCGCTAAACCCGTTCTGACTGTTTATACCTACGATTCCTTCGCCGCCGACTGGGGGCCTGGTCCGGTGGTTAAAAAAGCCTTTGAAGCCGACTGTAATTGCGAACTGAAACTGGTGGCGCTGGAAGATGGCGTTTCGCTTCTCAACCGTCTACGGATGGAAGGCAAAAACAGTAAAGCCGATGTGGTGCTGGGGCTGGATAACAACCTGTTAGACGCCGCCAGTAAAACCGGACTGTTTGCCAAAAGCGGTGTGGCAGCGGATGCCGTTAACGTTCCCGGCGGCTGGAATAATGACACTTTCGTACCGTTTGATTATGGCTACTTCGCCTTCGTTTATGACAAGAACAAACTGAAAAACCCGCCACAAAGCCTGAAAGAACTGGTTGAGAGCGATCAAAACTGGCGGGTGATTTATCAGGATCCGCGCACCAGTACACCGGGGCTGGGTCTGTTGCTATGGATGCAAAAAGTCTATGGCGATGACGCCCCACAAGCCTGGCAGAAACTGGCGAAGAAAACGGTCACGGTCACCAAAGGCTGGAGCGAAGCCTACGGCCTGTTTTTAAAAGGTGAAAGCGATCTGGTACTGAGTTACACCACCTCTCCGGCTTATCACATTCTCGAAGAGAAGAAAGATAACTACGCCGCCGCGAACTTCAGCGAAGGTCACTATCTGCAAGTGGAAGTCGCCGCCCGCACCGCTGCCAGCAAGCAGCCGGAGCTGGCGCAAAAATTCCTCCAGTTTATGGTTTCTCCGGCTTTCCAGAATGCGATCCCAACCGGCAACTGGATGTATCCGGTGGCAAACGTCACGCTGCCTGCCGGTTTTGAAAAATTGACCAAACCCGCAACCACGTTGGAGTTCACGCCAGCCGAAGTGGCGGCACAACGTCAGGCATGGATTAGCGAATGGCAACGCGCCGTCAGCCGTTAATTCCCGGCTGGTTAATTCCAGGTGTAAGCGCCACCACGCTGGTGGTAGCGGTTGCGCTGGCGGCGTTTCTCGCCCTGTGGTGGAACGCGCCGCAGGATGACTGGGTGGCAGTCTGGCAGGACAGCTATCTGTGGCATGTGGTGCGCTTCTCCTTCTGGCAGGCGTTTCTCTCGGCACTGCTCTCTGTCATACCCGCGATATTCCTCGCCCGCGCGCTCTATCGCAGGCGCTTTCCGGGTCGGCTGGCGCTGTTGCGTCTGTGTGCAATGACCTTGATCCTCCCGGTGTTGGTCGCTGTTTTCGGCATTCTTAGCGTCTATGGTCGCCAGGGCTGGCTGGCAACACTCTGCCAATCGCTCGGTCTGGAGTGGACCTTTTCGCCCTACGGCCTGCAAGGTATTTTGCTGGCCCATGTGTTTTTTAATCTGCCGATGGCGAGCCGCTTATTACTCCAGGCACTGGAAAACATCCCCGGCGAACAGCGTCAACTTGCCGCCCAGCTTGGGATGCGTAGCTGGCATTTTTTCCGCTTCGTCGAATGGCCGTGGTTACGGCGACAAATCCCGCCGGTTGCTGCGCTTATCTTTATGCTCTGTTTCGCCAGCTTCGCCACCGTGCTATCGCTGGGGGGCGGTCCGCAGGCGACCACTATCGAGCTGGCAATCTATCAGGCGCTGAGTTACGACTACGATCCTGCCCGCGCGGCAATGCTGGCGCTGCTCCAGATGGTGTGCTGCCTCGGGCTGGTGCTGTTGAGTCAGCGATTGAGTAAGGCCATTGCGCCCGGCACCACGCTGCTGCAAGGCTGGCGCGACCCGGACGATCGTCTGCATAGCCGCATTTGCGACACGGTGTTAATTGTGCTGGCGCTGCTGCTGTTGCTGCCACCGTTACTGGCGGTGATCGTCGATGGGGTAAATCGCCAGTTGCCGGAAGTGCTGGCACAACCGGTGCTGTGGCAGGCGCTGTGGACCTCGTTGCGTATTGCGCTGGCGGCAGGTGTATTGTGCGTAGTGCTGACCATGATGCTGCTATGGAGCAGTCGCGAACTGCGGGCGCGGCAGAAAATGCTGGCGGGTCAGGTGCTGGAGATGAGCGGCATGTTGATCCTCGCCATGCCGGGGATTGTGCTGGCTACCGGCTTCTTTTTACTGCTCAACAACACTATCGGCCTGCCACAATCTGCTGACGGCATTGTGATTTTCACCAATGCGTTAATGGCGATCCCTTATGCGCTGAAAGTGCTGGAAAACCCGATGCGCGATATCACCGCCCGCTACAGCATGTTATGTCAGTCGCTGGGGATTGAAGGCTGGTCACGCTTAAAAGTGGTGGAGCTGCGCGCCCTGACACGTCCACTGGCGCAGGCGCTGGCCTTTGCATGCGTGCTGTCGATTGGTGATTTTGGCGTGGTGGCGTTGTTCGGTAACGATGATTTCCGCACCCTGCCGTTTTATCTCTACCAGCAAATTGGCTCCTATCGCAGCCAGGACGGTGCGGTCACCGCGTTAATTCTGCTGCTGCTCTGTTTTCTGCTGTTTACCGTGATTGAAAAACTACCGGGGCGAAATGTTAAAACTGACTGATATCACCTGGCTTTACCACCATTTGCCGATGCGTTTTAGCTTAACGGTGGAACGCGGCGAGCAGGTGGCGATCCTCGGGCCAAGCGGCGCGGGTAAAAGTACCCTGCTGAATTTGATCGCCGGTTTTCTGACGCCAGCCAGCGGTTCGCTGACTATCGATGGCGTAGATCACACAACTATGCCGCCGTCACGCCGTCCGGTGTCGATGCTGTTTCAGGAGAACAACCTGTTCAGCCACCTGACGGTCGCACAGAACATCGGGCTGGGGCTAAATCCGGGATTGAAACTGAACGCGGTACAGCAGGGGAAAATGCACGCTATCGCCCGCCAGATGGGGATTGATAATTTAATGGCGCGGTTACCGGGCGAGCTTTCCGGCGGTCAGCGACAGCGAGTGGCGTTAGCGCGTTGTCTGGTACGCGAACAGCCGATTTTATTGCTCGATGAACCGTTCTCTGCGCTCGATCCGGCGTTACGTCAGGAGATGTTGACGCTGGTGAGCACGAGCTGCCAGCAGCAAAAAATGACGCTATTGATGGTGTCGCACAGCGTGGAAGATGCGGCGCGGATCGCCACGCGCTCGGTAGTAGTCGCCGACGGGCGCATCGCCTGGCAGGGTATGACCAATGAGTTGTTGAGCGGTAAGGCGAGTGCTTCGGCACTATTGGGGATTACGGGTTAGTATGCACTGTCGGATGCGGCGTGAACGCCTTATCCGACCTACGGGTAGTGCGTTTTGTAGGCCTGATAAGACGCGGCAAGCGTCGCATCAGGCAACCCGCACAAGACTATCTCCTAAACCCCAACCACTTTACGCAAAATATCGATATACACCGGCATCAACGGGTGGCGAATTAACACCACCAGCGCCACCACGCCGATGGCAGAAATCAACGGCGTCAGCCACAACAAACGACCGCGGGACAAATAATGACTCAAACGGTCAGTCGCTTTACCGCTGCGCCATAACCGCCAGCACAGCCAGCCACCAACCCACAAAAACACCGCTGTTGCCAGCAGCAACCATTTAAACTCACCGCTCTGCATTCCGGCAGGAATATCGATCGCCGCGCCCGCCAGAATCCCTGGCAGGAAGTAAAACGGCGGCCACAGCAGGCAGCCGATAATATTCGGCGTAATAAATTTAGCCACCGGCAGATCCAGCATTCCCGCCACCATTGGCACCAGCGGACGCGTCGGGCCAACAAAACGACCGACCAGAATGGTGAACATGCTGTGTTGATGCAACGCATGTTCAGTTTTATCAAGTAGTGCTTTGTTTTTCTTCAGAAATGACCAGCGATGCAACGGCTTTTTAAAACGCCAACCCAACCAGAAAGAAATCCAGTCGCCCATCAAGCAGCCAATAATCCCTGCCAGCCAGGCGTGCCAGAAACTTAACTCGCCGCTGCCAATCAGCGCTCCCAGCCCCGCCATCAGCACCGTACCGGGTAGAATCAAACCGACCAGCGCCAGCGACTCCAGAAAGGCCACCAACACCACCGCCATCAATGAATACACGGTGGATTGGGTAATAAAGTGTTCCAGCAATGCTTGCATAATGTGCCTGTCAAATGGACGAAGCAGGGATTCTGCAAACCCTATGCTACTCCGTCAAGCCGTCAATTGTCTGATTCGTTACCAATTATGACAACTTGACGGCTACATCATTCACTTTTTCTTCACAACCGGCACGAAACTCGCTCGGGCTGGCCCCGGTGCATTTTTTAAATACTCGCGAGAAATAGAGTTGATCGTCAAAACCAACATTGCGACCGACGGTGGCGATAGGCATCCGGGTAGTGCTCAAAAGCAGCTTCGCCTGACTAATGCGTTGGTCCTCGCGCCAGCTTAAGACGCTAACCCCTAACTGCTGGCGGAAAAGATGTGACAGACGCGACGGCGACAAGCAAACATGCTGTGCGACGCTGGCGATATCAAAATTGCTGTCTGCCAGGTGATCGCTGATGTACTGACAAGCCTCGCGTACCCGATTATCCATCGGTGGATGGAGCGACTCGTTAATCGCTTCCATGCGCCGCAGTAACAATTGCTCAAGCAGATTTATCGCCAGCAGCTCCGAATAGCGGCCTTCCCCTTGCCCGGCGTTAATGATTTGCCCAAACAGGTCGCTGAAATGCGGCTGGTGCGCTTCATCCGGGCGAAAGAAACCCGTATTGGCAAATATTGACGGCCAGTTAAGCCATTCATGCCAGTAGGCGCGCGGACGAAAGTAAACCCACTGGTGATACCATTCGCGAGCCTCCGGATGACGACCGTAGTGATGAATCTCTCCTGGCGGGAACAGCAAAATATCACCCGGTCGGCAGACAAATTCTCGTCCCTGATTTTTCACCACCCCCTGACCGCGAATGGTGAGATTGAGAATATAACCTTTCATTCCCAGCGGTCGGTCGATAAAAAAATCGAGATAACCGTTAGCCTCAATCGGCGTTAAACCCGCCACCAGATGGGCGTTAAACGAGTATCCCGGCAGCAGGGGATCATTTTGCGCTTCAGCCATACTTTTCATACTCCCACCATTCAGAGAAGAAACCAATTGTCCATATTGCATCAGACATTGCCGTCACTGCGTCTTTTACTGGCTCTTCTCGCTAACCCAACCGGTAACCCCGCTTATTAAAAGCATTCTGTAACAAAGCGGGACCAAAGCCATGACAAAAACGCGTAACAAAAGTGTCTATAATCACGGCAGAAAAGTCCACATTGATTATTTGCACGGCGTCACACTTTGCTATGCCATAGCATTTTTATCCATAAGATTAGCAGATCCTACCTGACGCTTTTTATCGCAACTCTCTACTGTTTCTCCATACCCGTTTTTTTGGATGGAGTGAAACGATGGCGATTGCAATTGGCCTCGATTTTGGCAGTGATTCTGTGCGAGCTTTGGCGGTGGACTGCGCTACCGGTGAAGAGATCGCCACCAGCGTAGAGTGGTATCCCCGTTGGCAGAAAGGGCAATTTTGTGATGCCCCGAATAACCAGTTCCGTCATCATCCGCGTGACTACATTGAGTCAATGGAAGCGGCACTGAAAACCGTGCTTGCAGAGCTTAGCGTCGAACAGCGCGCAGCTGTGGTCGGGATTGGCGTTGACAGTACCGGCTCGACGCCCGCACCGATTGATGCCGACGGAAACGTGCTGGCGCTGCGCCCGGAGTTTGCCGAAAACCCGAACGCGATGTTCGTATTGTGGAAAGACCACACTGCGGTTGAAGAAGCGGAAGAGATTACCCGTTTGTGCCACGCGCCGGGCAACGTTGACTACTCCCGCTACATTGGTGGTATTTATTCCAGCGAATGGTTCTGGGCAAAAATCCTGCATGTGACTCGCCAGGACAGCGCCGTGGCGCAATCTGCCGCATCGTGGATTGAGCTGTGCGACTGGGTGCCAGCTCTGCTTTCCGGTACCACCCGCCCGCAGGATATTCGTCGCGGACGTTGCAGCGCCGGGCATAAATCTCTGTGGCACGAAAGCTGGGGCGGCCTGCCGCCAGCCAGTTTCTTTGATGAGCTGGACCCGATCCTCAATCGCCATTTGCCTTCCCCGCTGTTCACTGACACTTGGACTGCCGATATTCCGGTGGGCACCTTATGCCCGGAATGGGCGCAGCGTCTCGGCCTGCCTGAAAGCGTGGTGATTTCCGGCGGCGCGTTTGACTGCCATATGGGCGCAGTTGGCGCAGGCGCACAGCCTAACGCACTGGTAAAAGTTATCGGTACTTCCACCTGCGACATTCTGATTGCCGACAAACAGAGCGTTGGCGAGCGGGCAGTTAAAGGTATTTGCGGTCAGGTTGATGGCAGCGTGGTGCCTGGATTTATCGGTCTGGAAGCAGGCCAATCGGCGTTTGGTGATATCTACGCCTGGTTTGGTCGCGTACTCGGCTGGCCGCTGGAACAGCTTGCCGCCCAGCATCCGGAACTGAAAACGCAAATCAACGCCAGCCAGAAACAACTGCTTCCGGCGCTGACCGAAGCATGGGCCAAAAATCCGTCTCTGGATCACCTGCCGGTGGTGCTCGACTGGTTTAACGGCCGCCGCACACCGAACGCTAACCAACGCCTGAAAGGGGTGATTACCGATCTTAACCTCGCTACCGACGCTCCGCTGCTGTTCGGCGGTTTGATTGCTGCCACCGCCTTTGGCGCACGCGCAATCATGGAGTGCTTTACCGATCAGGGGATCGCCGTTAATAACGTGATGGCACTGGGCGGCATCGCGCGGAAAAACCAGGTCATTATGCAGGCCTGCTGCGACGTGCTGAATCGCCCGCTGCAAATTGTTGCCTCTGACCAGTGCTGTGCGCTCGGTGCGGCGATTTTTGCTGCCGTCGCCGCGAAAGTGCACGCAGACATCCCATCAGCTCAGCAAAAAATGGCCAGTGCGGTAGAGAAAACCCTGCAACCGTGCAGCGAGCAGGCACAACGCTTTGAACAGCTTTATCGCCGCTATCAGCAATGGGCGATGAGCGCCGAACAACACTATCTTCCAACTTCCGCCCCGGCACAGGCTGCCCAGGCCGTTGCGACTCTATAAGGACACGATAATGACGATTTTTGATAATTATGAAGTGTGGTTTGTCATTGGCAGCCAGCATCTGTATGGCCCGGAAACCCTGCGTCAGGTCACCCAACATGCCGAGCACGTCGTTAATGCGCTGAATACGGAAGCGAAACTGCCCTGCAAACTGGTGTTGAAACCGCTGGGCACCACGCCGGATGAAATCACCGCTATTTGCCGCGACGCGAATTACGACGATCGTTGCGCTGGTCTGGTGGTGTGGCTGCACACCTTCTCCCCGGCCAAAATGTGGATCAACGGCCTGACCATGCTCAACAAACCGTTGCTGCAATTCCACACCCAGTTCAACGCGGCGCTGCCGTGGGACAGTATCGATATGGACTTTATGAACCTGAACCAGACTGCACATGGCGGTCGCGAGTTCGGCTTCATTGGCGCGCGTATGCGTCAGCAACATGCCGTGGTTACCGGTCACTGGCAGGATAAACAAGCCCATGAGCGTATCGGCTCCTGGATGCGTCAGGCGGTCTCTAAACAGGATACCCGTCATCTGAAAGTCTGCCGATTTGGCGATAACATGCGTGAAGTGGCGGTCACCGATGGCGATAAAGTTGCCGCACAGATCAAGTTCGGTTTCTCCGTCAATACCTGGGCGGTTGGCGATCTGGTGCAGGTGGTGAACTCCATCAGCGACGGCGATGTTAACGCGCTGGTCGATGAGTACGAAAGCTGCTACACCATGACGCCTGCCACACAAATCCACGGCAAAAAACGACAGAACGTGCTGGAAGCGGCGCGTATTGAGCTGGGGATGAAGCGTTTCCTGGAACAAGGTGGCTTCCACGCGTTCACCACCACCTTTGAAGATTTGCACGGTCTGAAACAGCTTCCTGGTCTGGCCGTACAGCGTCTGATGCAGCAGGGTTACGGCTTTGCGGGCGAAGGCGACTGGAAAACTGCCGCCCTGCTTCGCATCATGAAGGTGATGTCAACCGGTCTGCAGGGCGGCACCTCCTTTATGGAGGACTACACCTATCACTTCGAGAAAGGTAATGACCTGGTGCTCGGCTCCCATATGCTGGAAGTCTGCCCGTCGATCGCCGCAGAAGAGAAACCGATCCTCGACGTTCAGCATCTCGGTATTGGTGGTAAGGACGATCCTGCCCGCCTGATCTTCAATACCCAAACCGGCCCAGCGATTGTCGCCAGCTTGATTGATCTCGGCGATCGTTACCGTCTACTGGTTAACTGCATCGACACGGTGAAAACACCGCACTCCCTGCCGAAACTGCCGGTGGCGAATGCGCTGTGGAAAGCGCAACCGGATCTGCCAACTGCTTCCGAAGCGTGGATCCTCGCTGGTGGCGCGCACCATACCGTCTTCAGCCATGCACTGAACCTCAACGATATGCGCCAATTCGCCGAGATGCACGACATTGAAATCACGGTGATTGATAACAACACACGCCTGCCAGCGTTTAAAGACGCGCTGCGCTGGAACGAAGTGTATTACGGGTTTCGTCGCTAAGTAGCCGCATCCGGTATGTAACGCCTGATGCGACGCTGACGCGTCTTATCTGGCCTACACGCTGCGATTTTGTAGGCCGGATAAGCAAAGCGCATCCGGCATTCAACGCCTGATGCGACGCTGGCGCGTCTTATCAGGCCTACACGCTGCGATTTTGTAGGCCGGATAAGCAAAGCGCATCCGGCACGAAGGAGTCAACATGTTAGAAGATCTCAAACGCCAGGTATTAGAAGCCAACCTGGCGCTGCCAAAACACAACCTGGTCACGCTCACATGGGGCAACGTCAGCGCCGTTGATCGCGAGCGCGGCGTCTTTGTGATCAAACCTTCCGGCGTCGATTACAGCGTCATGACCGCTGACGATATGGTCGTGGTTAGCATCGAAACCGGTGAAGTGGTTGAAGGTACGAAAAAGCCCTCCTCCGACACGCCAACTCACCGGCTGCTCTATCAGGCATTCCCCTCCATTGGCGGCATTGTGCATACGCACTCGCGCCACGCCACCATCTGGGCGCAGGCGGGTCAGTCGATTCCAGCAACCGGCACCACCCACGCCGACTATTTCTACGGCACCATTCCCTGCACCCGCAAAATGACCGACGCAGAAATCAACGGCGAATATGAGTGGGAAACCGGTAACGTCATCGTAGAAACCTTTGAAAAACAGGGTATCGATGCAGCGCAAATGCCCGGCGTTCTGGTCCATTCCCACGGCCCGTTTGCATGGGGCAAAAATGCCGAAGATGCGGTGCATAACGCCATCGTGCTGGAAGAGGTCGCTTATATGGGGATATTCTGCCGTCAGTTAGCGCCGCAGTTACCGGATATGCAGCAAACGCTGCTGGATAAACACTATCTGCGTAAGCATGGCGCGAAGGCATATTACGGGCAGTAATGACTGTATAAAACCACAGCCAATCAAACGAAACCAGGCTATACTCAAGCCTGGTTTTTTGATGGATTTTCAGCGTGGCGCAGGCAGGTTTTATCTTAACCCGACACTGGCGGGACACCCCGCAAGGGACAGAAGTCTCCTTCTGGCTGGCGACGGACAACGGGCCGTTGCAGGTTACGCTTGCACCGCAAGAGTCCGTGGCGTTTATTCCCGCCGATCAGGTTCCCCGCGCTCAGCATATTTTGCAGGGTGAACAAGGCTTTCGCCTGACACCGCTGGCGTTAAAGGATTTTCACCGCCAGCCGGTGTATGGCCTTTACTGTCGCGCCCATCGCCAATTGATGAATTACGAAAAGCGCCTGCGTGAAGGTGGCGTTACCGTCTACGAGGCCGATGTGCGTCCGCCAGAACGCTATCTGATGGAGCGGTTTATCACCTCACCGGTGTGGGTCGAGGGTGATATGCACAATGGCACTATCGTTAATGCCCGTCTGAAACCGCATCCCGACTATCGTCCGCCGCTCAAGTGGGTTTCTATAGATATTGAAACCACCCGCCACGGTGAGCTGTACTGCATCGGCCTGGAAGGCTGCGGGCAGCGCATCGTTTATATGCTGGGGCCGGAGAATGGCGACGCCTCCTCGCTTGATTTCGAACTGGAATACGTCGCCAGCCGCCCGCAGTTGCTGGAAAAACTCAACGCCTGGTTTGCCAACTACGATCCTGATGTGATCATCGGTTGGAACGTGGTGCAGTTCGATCTGCGAATGCTGCAAAAACATGCCGAGCGTTACCGTCTTCCGCTGCGTCTTGGGCGCGATAATAGCGAGCTGGAGTGGCGCGAGCACGGCTTTAAAAACGGCGTCTTTTTTGCCCAGGCTAAAGGTCGGCTAATTATCGACGGTATCGAGGCGCTGAAATCCGCGTTCTGGAATTTCTCTTCATTCTCGCTGGAAACTGTCGCTCAGGAGCTATTAGGCGAAGGAAAATCTATCGATAACCCGTGGGATCGAATGGACGAAATTGACCGCCGTTTCGCCGAAGATAAACCTGCGCTGGCAACTTATAACCTGAAAGATTGCGAGCTGGTGACGCAGATCTTCCACAAAACTGAAATCATGCCATTTTTACTCGAACGGGCAACGGTGAACGGCCTGCCGGTGGACCGACACGGCGGTTCGGTGGCGGCATTTGGTCATCTCTATTTTCCGCGAATGCATCGCGCTGGTTATGTCGCGCCTAATCTCGGCGAAGTGCCGCCGCACGCCAGCCCTGGCGGCTACGTGATGGATTCACGGCCAGGGCTTTATGATTCAGTGCTGGTGCTGGACTATAAAAGCCTGTACCCGTCGATCATCCGCACCTTTCTGATTGATCCCGTCGGGCTGGTGGAAGGCATGGCGCAGCCTGATCCAGAGCACAGTACCGAAGGTTTTCTCGATGCCTGGTTCTCGCGAGAAAAACATTGCCTGCCGGAGATTGTGACTAACATCTGGCACGGGCGCGATGAAGCCAAACGCCAGGGTAACAAACCGCTGTCGCAGGCGCTGAAAATCATCATGAATGCCTTTTATGGCGTGCTCGGCACCACCGCCTGCCGCTTCTTCGATCCGCGGCTGGCATCGTCGATCACCATGCGTGGTCATCAGATCATGCGGCAAACCAAAGCGTTGATTGAAGCACAGGGCTACGACGTTATCTACGGCGATACCGACTCAACGTTTGTCTGGCTGAAAGGCGCACATTCGGAAGAAGAAGCGGCGAAAATCGGTCGTGCACTGGTGCAGCACGTTAACGCCTGGTGGGCGGAAACGCTGCAAAAACAACGGCTGACCAGCGCATTAGAACTGGAGTATGAAACCCATTTCTGCCGTTTTCTGATGCCAACCATTCGCGGAGCCGATACCGGCAGTAAAAAGCGTTATGCCGGACTGATTCAGGAGGGCGACAAGCAGCGGATGGTGTTTAAAGGGCTGGAAACCGTGCGCACCGACTGGACGCCGCTGGCCCAGCAGTTTCAGCAGGAGCTATACCTGCGCATCTTCCGCAACGAGCCATATCAGGAATATGTACGCGAAACCATCGACAAACTGATGGCGGGTGAACTGGATGCGCGACTGGTTTACCGTAAACGCCTTCGCCGTCCGCTGAGCGAGTATCAGCGTAATGTGCCGCCTCATGTACGCGCCGCTCGCCTTGCCGATGAAGAAAACCAAAAGCGTGGTCGCCCCTTGCAATATCAGAATCGCGGCACCATTAAGTACGTATGGACCACCAACGGCCCGGAGCCGCTGGACTACCAACGTTCACCACTGGATTACGAACACTATCTGACCCGCCAGCTACAACCCGTGGCGGAGGGAATACTCCCTTTTATTGAGGATAATTTTGCTACACTTATGACCGGGCAACTTGGGCTATTTTGAGCAAAAAAAAGAGTTCGCCAGATACCATTTTGATGCGTGACGAATGCTTTGCCATCCAGTACCATAGCGCCCTTTCCATTCCTGGACCTGAATAACACCACTACCTCATAAGCACGGTAGCGGGTGGTTATTGCCTGCAATTAAAGATATAGAGCCGAACACATATGCCTTTTACACTTGGTCAACGCTGGATCAGCGATACAGAAAGCGAATTGGGACTTGGAACCGTTGTCGCGGTGGATGCGCGAACTGTCACTTTACTTTTCCCATCTACTGGTGAAAACCGTCTGTACGCACGCAGTGATTCCCCCGTGACCCGCGTGATGTTCAACCCTGGTGATACCATTACCAGCCATGACGGCTGGCAGATGCAAGTCGAAGAAGTAAAAGAAGAAAATGGCTTGCTGACCTATATCGGTACTCGCCTGGATACTGAAGAGTCCGGCGTAGCCCTGCGTGAAGTTTTCCTTGATAGCAAACTGGTGTTCAGCAAACCGCAGGACCGTCTGTTTGCCGGGCAGATTGACCGTATGGACCGCTTTGCGCTGCGTTATCGCGCGCGTAAATATTCCAGCGAACAGTTCCGTATGCCGTACAGCGGCCTGCGCGGTCAGCGTACCAGCCTGATCCCGCATCAGCTCAACATCGCTCATGATGTTGGTCGCCGCCACGCGCCGCGCGTCCTGCTGGCTGACGAAGTGGGTTTAGGGAAAACCATTGAAGCCGGGATGATCCTGCATCAGCAACTGCTCTCTGGCGCTGCTGAACGTGTGCTAATTATCGTCCCGGAAACCTTACAGCATCAGTGGCTGGTAGAAATGCTGCGCCGTTTCAACCTGCGCTTTGCGCTATTTGATGATGAGCGTTATGCCGAAGCTCAGCACGATGCTTACAACCCGTTTGACACCGAACAGCTGGTGATTTGCTCGCTGGATTTTGCCCGTCGTAGCAAACAGCGCCTGGAACATCTCTGTGAAGCCGAATGGGACCTGCTGGTGGTCGATGAAGCGCATCACCTGGTGTGGAGCGAAGATGCGCCAAGCCGTGAATATCAGGCCATTGAACAACTGGCAGAGCACGTGCCGGGCGTTCTGCTGCTGACCGCGACCCCGGAACAGCTGGGGATGGAAAGCCACTTCGCCCGTCTGCGTCTGCTGGACCCGAACCGTTTCCACGATTTTGCGCAGTTCGTTGAAGAGCAGAAAAATTATCGTCCGGTTGCGGACGCCGTTGCCATGCTGCTGGCAGGTAACAAACTGAGCAATGACGAACTGAACATGCTCGGCGAGATGATCGGCGAGCAGGATATCGAGCCGCTGTTGCAGGCAGCAAACAGCGACAGCGAAGATGCCCAGAGCGCCCGTCAGGAGCTGGTTTCGATGCTGATGGATCGCCACGGCACCAGCCGCGTGCTGTTCCGTAACACGCGTAACGGTGTGAAAGGATTCCCGAAACGCGAGCTGCACACCATTAAGCTGCCGCTACCGACGCAGTATCAGACGGCTATTAAAGTCTCCGGCATTATGGGCGCACGTAAAAGTGCGGAAGATCGTGCTCGCGATATGCTCTACCCGGAGCGTATTTATCAGGAATTTGAAGGTGATAACGCCACCTGGTGGAACTTCGATCCGCGCGTTGAGTGGCTGATGGGCTACCTGACCAGCCATCGCTCTCAGAAAGTGCTGGTGATCTGCGCCAAAGCTGCCACTGCGCTGCAACTGGAGCAGGTACTGCGCGAACGTGAAGGTATTCGCGCTGCGGTGTTCCACGAAGGTATGTCGATTATCGAACGTGACCGCGCTGCCGCCTGGTTTGCCGAAGAAGATACCGGCGCACAGGTACTGCTGTGCTCAGAAATCGGTTCTGAAGGACGTAACTTCCAGTTCGCCAGCCACATGGTGATGTTTGACCTGCCATTCAACCCGGATCTACTGGAGCAGCGTATTGGTCGTCTGGATCGTATCGGCCAGGCGCACGATATTCAGATCCATGTGCCTTATCTGGAGAAAACCGCTCAGTCGGTGCTGGTGCGCTGGTATCACGAAGGTCTGGATGCATTTGAGCACACCTGCCCGACCGGACGCACTATTTACGATAGCGTATACAACGATCTGATTAACTATCTGGCTTCACCGGATCAAACCGAAGGCTTTGACGATCTGATCAAAAACTGCCGCGAGCAACATGAAGCGCTGAAAGCACAGCTGGAACAGGGTCGTGACCGCCTGCTGGAAATCCACTCCAACGGTGGCGAAAAAGCCCAGGCACTGGCAGAAAGCATTGAAGAGCAGGATGACGATACCAACCTGATCGCCTTCGCCATGAACCTGTTCGATATTATCGGTATCAATCAGGACGATCGCGGCGACAACATGATCGTGCTGACGCCGTCCGATCATATGCTGGTGCCGGACTTCCCTGGCCTGTCGGAAGATGGCATCACCATCACCTTTGATCGTGAAGTGGCGCTGGCGCGTGAAGATGCACAGTTTATTACCTGGGAGCATCCGCTGATCCGCAACGGTCTGGATCTGATCCTTTCTGGCGATACCGGTAGCAGCACGATTTCACTGTTAAAAAACAAAGCGTTGCCGGTAGGTACGCTGTTGGTGGAACTGATTTATGTGGTTGAAGCCCAGGCTCCGAAGCAGTTGCAGCTCAACCGCTTCCTGCCACCGACGCCGGTACGTATGCTGCTGGATAAAAACGGCAACAACCTGGCGGCGCAGGTAGAGTTTGAAACCTTTAACCGCCAGCTTAACGCGGTTAACCGTCACACCGGCAGCAAACTGGTTAACGCCGTGCAGCAGGATGTTCACGCTATCCTTCAACTGGGTGAAGCGCAGATCGAGAAATCTGCCCGTGCATTGATTGATGCAGCGCGTAACGAAGCCGACGAAAAACTGTCTGCCGAGCTGTCTCGTCTGGAAGCTCTGCGTGCAGTGAACCCGAACATTCGTGACGACGAACTGACCGCCATTGAGAGCAACCGTCAGCAGGTAATGGAAAGCCTGGATCAGGCAGGTTGGCGTCTGGATGCCCTGCGTTTGATCGTTGTAACGCATCAGTAACGGAGCCGAAAATGGGGATGGAAAACTACAATCCACCGCAGGAACCCTGGTTGGTTATCCTGTATCAGGATGACCATATTATGGTGGTCAACAAGCCGAGCGGTTTGTTGTCAGTGCCGGGTCGTCTGGAAGAGCACAAAGACAGCGTGATGACGCGCATTCAGCGTGATTATCCGCAGGCAGAATCGGTGCATCGTCTGGATATGGCTACCAGCGGCGTGATTGTAGTGGCGCTGACCAAAGCCGCGGAGCGGGAGTTAAAACGCCAGTTCCGCGAGCGCGAGCCGAAAAAGCAGTATGTGGCCCGCGTCTGGGGGCATCCATCCCCCGCAGAAGGTCTGGTGGATCTGCCGCTGATTTGCGACTGGCCAAACCGCCCGAAACAGAAAGTCTGTTACGAAACGGGTAAACCTGCGCAGACGGAATATGAAGTGGTGGAGTATGCGGCGGATAACACGGCAAGAGTGGTGTTAAAACCGATTACCGGGCGTTCGCATCAATTGCGTGTGCATATGCTGGCGCTGGGTCATCCGATTCTCGGCGATCGTTTTTATGCATCACCAGAAGCGAGAGCGATGGCACCACGTTTGTTGCTACATGCAGAGATGTTGACGATTACCCATCCGGCGTATGGCAATAGTATGACGTTTAAAGCGCCAGCGGATTTTTAACCTTTCCTGTACGTTTATACCCTCATCCTAAGGGCTGCCTCTTGTACATAAATCCCCGAGTCCGGGGATTTTTTGTTTCTGCCAAACTGCTTTCAGTTGTTGCGTGTGGCTACGCTTTCCATTCGGTAATTCCCTTCCTGCTCCACAGCGAATTTTTGAACTTTTTCTTCACCCGTTGACCGTCTCTTATATTTCATTTTAACGGGTCTGTTATGGTCCTTTCTGATTGTTATTCATGGGCTAATTAGCAGTCTGGTTGGCGATGCCCATCTCGGTGATCCGTGTCCTGCACGACGCCTTGCGTCACTAGCCTCTTCTCTAGCTCATCATGCAGGTCTTTCTAATTGTGAAATCATCCCACGCTACTGCTAAGGTTGAAGGGGCGTTCCAGCCCCTTCAACCTTAGCTTATTCTGGCTCATTCAATAATTGCGTTGTCAGTAATTTGTTCAGCAGTACTTTTTTAGTAGCAACTTCTTCAGTAGCAACTCCTTTAGTATCAATTTTTTTGGGGGGGATTTTATTAATAATAATTACCTCATCATATAGGGAGGTAGCACCGTTCACGGTAGCACCGTCCAGGATAGCACCGTCCAGGTTAGCACCGTCCGGGTTAGCACCGTCCGGGGTAGCACCGTCCGGGGTAGCACCGTCCGGGGTAGCACCGCCCAGGTTAGCATTCCACCCAGGTCTCTCATAAAGGATATCATTGCTACCTTTCATTGTTTTTTTACCAAGGTAACAATCCCTCATGTCAACGCCGGGAAGGTAAGCCTTTCTAAGATCAACGCCCAAGTTACCTTGGCCCTTATGCAGCTGCAACGTCTGAGTACATATCTTATTCTTTTCAATGAAAAAAGTGACACTTAACTCGATATCCCCGAAGGTCTGGGCGACCCAGCGCATATTGCCCTTTGCGACCAACTCATCCGGATTTTTTGCGCATGTTTTAAGTTTATTGAATAATTCCAGGCTATTGATAAACTTTTCTCTCTCATTCTCGTTGATAGCCCCAGTAAAGTATTCTGAGGCGTTGATGTTGCCAGTCTGGTTATTCACGAAATTGAACAGAAGTTTATAAGCCTCAGTCTGTTTATCTGACCAGAACAGATGGCGTAACGTCTCCCACAAGCGTTGAAAGATATTCATCTTCACGTCCATCTTGTCCCCGCTCACCATCTTATAAATATCGTTCTTGCTCATATTTAAAAGTGTAACCGGCATGCCTGGAACTGATACTTTCATGGTAATAGCCTCGCATTGAGTTAAAAACTCATGATGCGCGTTCTGAATAAATATACTTTCAAAAATCGCTCATTCAGGTATGTGTTTTTTATTTTTAAGACGTAAAAATATAATTCCGCTCGTCGTAAAGCTCTCAACCTTAAGCAGGGTCAACGCGATAAAACCTACAGAACCCCTCCCGTAAACCGTGCATTGAGCCTGTCCACCATTCTGAGTAAACGCCTTTTCTCAAAGAAGTGACCGCCAGGGCGGCCACCTTTAATCGTGGGCAGTTACTCAGCATCATTTACAGGGTCATTTAAACCCTTTCTGCTGCTTTATCAGCTCATATGCCTGCTGAATTTCCTGCGCTTTCTGCTTCGCCATCTCCATCATCTCAGGCGGCAAACCTTTCGCCACCAGCTTATCGGGATGGTGTTCACTCATCAGCTTACGGTAGGCACGTTTGATGGTGGTCGCATCATCCGTCGGCTTCACGCCCAGCACATTACAGGCATCTTCCAGCGTTGGGCCACGCTGCGCTTGCTGCCAGTTACCACCGCCAGTTTGCTGCTGATAACCGCCGCCAAACTGTGCACCGCCCTGCATCATGCGCAAAAACTGGTCAAACTGAGCGCGGGAGATCCCTAATTCTTCTGCAATGACATACAGCACCGCCCGTTCATTCGGGTGCAGTGAACCATCAGCAAACGCCGCCTGAATCTGGATCTCCAGAAACATACGAATTAAGTCAAAACGACCAAAGCAGACACTGCGAAACTGGCGCATCTTTTCGCGCAGCGGGTAATTGTCTGATTTTCCCACCCGGAACGCATTTTGCGCCGCAGTACGGGAAGCGCCATGAAGATTCATTCGGTCCATCAACTGGCTGGCGATATGAATATCAGCCTCCGTGACGCGACCTTTGGATTTGGTTAAATGCCCCATCACTTCAAAAGTGGTGGCAAAAAACAGCGCCTGACGCTCACGCTGGTTGGCGAACCACGCCATTTTACGGCTACGGGCTTTATCAAACATATGGCCAATTAACAGGCCTAACACTACGCCCCAAAAGCCGCCGCCCATCAGTAAGGCCACGGCCACGCCAATGATTTTTCCCCAATACTGCATATATTCCCCAAATCGACACACGGATATCAGGGCTATCTCCCACAATATAAAGGTGCTTTTACCGTTTTCCGGCTGCGGTCAATTGTGGGACATCGCCTATAATTTGCATTATCATACCTGTCATTCAATGCCGTGCCTAACACCACTGACGCTATTCGGACAGGATTAACACTAGCGTAGAGATGACGAGTACGTTAGTCTCTGACCGTTTGTCACGCGCAACGTTACCGATGATGGAACAATAAAATCAACGTATGAAAAAACGTATCCCCACTCTCCTGGCCACCATGATTGCCACCGCCCTTTATAGTCAACAGGGACTGGCAGCCGACCTCGCCTCACAGTGCATGTTGGGCGTGCCAAGCTATGACCGTCCTCTGGTACAGGGCGATACCAATGACTTACCCGTGACTATCAATGCTGACCACTCGAAAGGGGACTACCCGGATGACGCCGTGTTTACTGGCAGCGTGGATATCATGCAGGGTAACAGCCGTCTGCAGGCCGACGAAGTGCAGCTCCATCAAAAAGAGGCACCAGGACAACCGGAGCCGGTACGTACCGTTGATGCGCTCGGTAATGTCCATTACGACGATAACCAGGTGATCCTCAAAGGGCCGAAAGGCTGGGCGAATCTGAACACCAAAGATACCAACGTCTGGGAAGGTGATTACCAGATGGTGGGTCGCCAGGGTCGCGGTAAAGCGGACCTGATGAAACAACGTGGCGAAAACCGCTATACCATTCTGGATAACGGTAGCTTTACCTCCTGTCTGCCGGGCTCTGACACCTGGAGCGTGGTAGGTAGCGAAATTATTCATGACCGCGAAGAACAAGTTGCGGAGATCTGGAACGCCCGCTTTAAGGTGGGTCCGGTACCGATCTTTTATAGCCCCTATTTGCAGTTGCCGGTGGGTGACAAACGTCGCTCTGGTTTCTTGATCCCGAACGCCAAGTACACCACCACCAACTACTTTGAGTTCTACCTGCCATATTACTGGAACATCGCGCCAAATATGGATGCCACCATCACGCCGCATTATATGCATCGTCGTGGCAACATCATGTGGGAGAACGAATTCCGCTACCTCTCCCAGGCGGGCGCTGGCTTGATGGAACTGGACTATCTGCCTTCAGATAAAGTCTATGAAGATGAACACCCGAACGATGACAGTTCACGTCGTTGGTTATTCTACTGGAACCACTCCGGGGTCATGGATCAGGTGTGGCGTTTCAACGTCGACTACACCAAGGTCAGCGATCCTAGCTACTTCAATGATTTCGATAACAAGTACGGTTCCAGTACTGACGGCTACGCAACGCAAAAATTCAGCGTTGGCTATGCGGTGCAAAACTTCAATGCCACCGTTTCAACCAAGCAGTTCCAGGTTTTCAGCGAACAGAACACCAGTAGCTACTCGGCAGAGCCGCAGTTAGACGTTAATTACTACCAGAATGATGTTGGTCCGTTTGATACGCGTATTTACGGCCAGGCAGTGCACTTTGTTAACACCAGAGACGACATGCCTGAAGCAACCCGTGTTCACCTGGAACCGACCATCAATTTGCCGCTCTCTAATAACTGGGGCAGCATCAATACCGAAGCGAAGTTGCTGGCAACCCATTATCAGCAAACCAATCTTGACTGGTATAACTCCAGAAACACGACCAAGCTGGACGAATCCGTTAACCGCGTAATGCCGCAATTCAAAGTTGACGGCAAAATGGTCTTTGAACGCGATATGGAAATGCTGGCTCCGGGTTATACCCAAACGCTGGAACCGCGCGCGCAGTATTTGTACGTGCCGTATCGCGATCAGAGCGACATCTATAACTACGACTCGTCTCTGCTGCAATCTGACTACTCTGGCCTGTTCCGGGACCGGACTTACGGCGGTCTTGACCGTATTGCCTCCGCTAACCAGGTGACGACCGGTGTCACATCTCGCATATATGATGATGCTGCCGTTGAACGTTTTAATATTTCCGTTGGTCAAATCTACTATTTCACGGAGTCTCGCACTGGCGATGACAACATAACATGGGAGAATGACGACAAAACGGGTTCACTGGTGTGGGCAGGCGATACTTACTGGCGTATCTCCGAGCGTTGGGGATTGCGTGGCGGGATTCAGTACGATACACGTCTGGATAACGTAGCGACCAGTAACTCCAGCATTGAATACCGTCGGGATGAAGACCGTCTGGTACAGCTGAATTACCGTTACGCCAGCCCGGAATATATTCAGGCTACGCTGCCTAAGTACTATTCCACTGCTGAGCAATATAAGAATGGTATTTCGCAGGTAGGTGCTGTCGCCAGCTGGACAATTGCCGATCGTTGGTCCATTGTTGGGGCCTACTACTACGACACCAATGCTAACAAGCAAGCCGACTCTATGTTAGGTGTGCAATACAGCTCCTGCTGCTATGCAATTCGCGTCGGTTACGAGCGGAAGCTGAACGGTTGGGATAACGATAAACAACATGCGGTATATGACAACGCAATCGGCTTTAACATCGAACTTCGCGGCCTGAGCTCCAACTACGGTCTGGGTACGCAAGAGATGCTGCGTTCGAACATTCTGCCGTATCAAAACACTTTGTGATTTGTTGATTTACCACGTAATCCGCAGTGCGGTTAATTGAAATGGAAAAAGTATGAAGAACTGGAAAACGCTGCTTCTCGGTATCGCCATGATCGCGAATACCAGTTTCGCTGCCCCCCAGGTAGTCGATAAAGTCGCAGCCGTCGTCAATAACGGCGTCGTGCTGGAAAGCGACGTTGATGGATTAATGCAGTCGGTAAAACTGAACGCTGCTCAGGCAAGGCAGCAACTTCCTGATGACGCGACGCTGCGCCACCAAATCATGGAACGTTTGATCATGGATCAAATCATCCTGCAGATGGGGCAGAAAATGGGAGTGAAAATCTCCGATGAGCAGCTGGATCAGGCGATTGCTAACATCGCGAAACAGAACAACATGACGCTGGATCAGATGCGCAGCCGTCTGGCTTACGATGGACTGAACTACAACACCTATCGTAACCAGATCCGCAAAGAGATGATTATCTCTGAAGTGCGTAACAACGAGGTGCGTCGTCGCATCACCATCCTGCCGCAGGAAGTCGAATCCCTGGCGCAGCAGGTGGGTAACCAAAACGACGCCAGCACTGAGCTGAACCTGAGCCACATCCTGATCCCGCTGCCGGAAAACCCGACCTCTGATCAGGTGAACGAAGCGGAAAGCCAGGCGCGCGCCATTGTCGATCAGGCGCGTAACGGCGCTGATTTCGGTAAGCTGGCGATTGCTCATTCTGCCGACCAGCAGGCGCTGAAAGGCGGCCAGATGGGCTGGGGCCGTATTCAGGAGTTGCCCGGGATCTTCGCCCAGACATTAAGCACCGCGAAGAAAGGCGACATTGTTGGCCCGATTCGTTCCGGCGTTGGCTTCCATATTCTGAAAGTTAACGACCTGCGCGGCGAAAGCAAAAATATCTCGGTGACCGAAGTTCATGCTCGCCATATTCTGCTGAAACCGTCGCCGATCATGACTGACGAACAGGCCCGTGTGAAACTGGAACAGATTGCTGCTGATATCAAGAGTGGTAAAACGACTTTTGCTGCCGCAGCGAAAGAGTTCTCTCAGGATCCAGGCTCTGCTAACCAGGGCGGCGATCTCGGCTGGGCTACACCAGATATTTTCGATCCGGCCTTCCGTGACGCCCTGACTCGCCTGAACAAAGGTCAAATGAGTGCACCGGTTCACTCTTCATTCGGCTGGCATTTAATCGAACTGCTGGATACCCGTAATGTCGATAAAACCGACGCTGCGCAGAAAGATCGTGCATACCGCATGCTGATGAACCGTAAGTTCTCGGAAGAAGCAGCAAGCTGGATGCAGGAACAACGTGCCAGCGCCTACGTTAAAATCCTGAGCAACTAATGGTTAAAACCCAACGTGTTGTGATCACTCCCGGCGAGCCCGCCGGGATTGGCCCGGACTTAGTTGTCCAGCTTGCACAGCGTGAGTGGCCGGTCGAACTGGTTGTTTGTGCCGATGCCACTCTCCTTACCAACCGGGCAGCGATGCTCGGTTTGCCGCTCACCCTCCGCCCTTATTCCCCCAACTCCCCTGCACAACCGCAAACTGCGGGCACATTAACGCTACTTCCTGTCGCGCTACGTGCACCTGTCACTGCGGGGCAGTTAGCGGTTGAAAATGGGCATTATGTGGTGGAAACGCTGGCGCGAGCGTGCGATGGTTGTCTGAACGGCGAATTTGCCGCGCTGATCACAGGTCCGGTGCATAAAGGCGTTATTAACGACGCTGGCATTCCTTTTACCGGTCATACCGAGTTTTTCGAAGAGCGTTCGCAGGCGAAAAAGGTGGTGATGATGCTGGCGACCGAAGAACTTCGCGTGGCGCTGGCAACGACGCATTTACCGCTGCGCGATATCGCAGACGCTATCACCCCTGCACTTTTGCACGAAGTGATTGCTATTTTGCATCACGATTTGCGGACCAAATTTGGTATTGCCGAACCGCGCATTCTGGTCTGCGGGCTGAATCCGCACGCGGGCGAAGGCGGTCATATGGGTACGGAAGAGATAGACACCATTATTCCGGTGCTCAATGAGCTGCGGGCGCAGGGGATGAAACTCAACGGGCCGCTGCCTGCCGATACCCTGTTTCAGCCGAAATATCTTGATAACGCCGACGCCGTGCTGGCGATGTACCACGATCAGGGTCTTCCCGTGCTAAAATACCAGGGCTTCGGGCGCGGTGTGAACATTACGCTGGGCCTGCCCTTTATTCGCACATCAGTGGACCACGGCACCGCGCTTGAACTGGCGGGACGTGGCAAAGCCGATGTCGGCAGTTTTATTACGGCGCTTAATCTCGCCATCAAAATGATTGTTAACACCCAATGAATAATCGAGTCCATCAGGGCCACTTAGCCCGTAAACGCTTCGGGCAAAACTTTCTCAACGATCAGTTCGTGATCGACAGTATTGTGTCTGCCATTAACCCGCAAAAGGGCCAGGCGATGGTCGAAATCGGCCCCGGTCTGGCGGCATTGACCGAACCGGTCGGCGAACGTCTGGACCAGCTGACGGTCATCGAACTTGACCGCGATCTGGCGGCACGTCTGCAAACGCATCCATTCTTAGGCCCGAAACTGACGATTTATCAGCAGGATGCGATGACCTTTAACTTTGGTGAACTGGCCGAGAAAATGGGTCAGCCGCTGCGTGTTTTCGGCAACCTGCCTTATAACATCTCCACGCCGTTGATGTTCCATCTGTTTAGCTATACTGATGCCATTGCCGACATGCACTTTATGTTGCAAAAAGAGGTGGTGAATCGTCTGGTTGCAGGACCGAACAGCAAAGCGTATGGTCGATTAAGCGTCATGGCGCAATACTATTGCAATGTGATCCCGGTACTGGAAGTACCGCCGTCAGCCTTTACACCACCACCCAAAGTGGATTCCGCCGTCGTGCGCCTGGTTCCTCATGCAACGATGCCTCACCCGGTTAAAGATGTTCGTGTGTTGAGCCGCATCACCACCGAAGCCTTTAACCAGCGTCGTAAAACCATTCGTAACAGCCTCGGCAACCTGTTTAGCGTCGAGGTGTTAACGGGAATAGGGATCGACCCGGCGATGCGAGCGGAAAATATCTCTGTCGCGCAATATTGCCAGATGGCGAACTATCTGGCGGAGAACGCGCCTTTGCAGGAGAGTTAACGATGATCAATTCGCCCCGAGTGTGTATTCAGGTTCAAAGCGTCTACATTGAGGCTCAATCTTCACCTGATAATGAACGTTACGTTTTTGCTTATACCGTAACCATACGCAATCTGGGGCGAGCGCCAGTGCAGTTGTTGGGG
>OKQJ01000189.1_pt1 | contig 25363 bp, 20 predicted proteins | sample 1614171 | NCBI WGS metagenome assembly OKQJ01 (sample SAMN04436911, study PRJEB24849) | human gut metagenome | biome: human gut; feature: NICU; material: stool | host: Homo sapiens | place: USA: Saint Louis, MO | collected 2012-05-30 | reverse complement strand
CCACGAAGATTATCATCGCCCAGCGCGTGGCCTCCGTGCAGGAATCCGACATGATCCTCGTGATGGACAACGGCCGCATCATGGCCTCTGGCACGCACGACGAGCTGCTCGGCACCTGCGACGAATACCGTTCCATCTACGAATCCCAGACCAAGAACCAGGCACAGCCGGACGCCATCTCTGGCTCCCCCTCGCAGGGGGAGCTGTCGCCTCAGGCGACTGAGGGGGTTACCGGTGAACCGGTTGCCGCTGAGCCAGCCGAAACCGTGACGGTGACAGTAACTATGCCCACGACCGATACCGATGCGGCCGACACCAAGGAAGGAGAGGCGCGATGAGCAACGACCAGAGCTTCAAGAACCGCAAGCCCGCCATGGGCAAAGCCGAACCTGACACCATCAAGCGCATCTTCGGCTATATCTTCCAGTACAAGTGGCGCGTCATCGCCATCGTGGCGTGCATCCTGATCGGCGCCGCCGCGCAGGCCGGTTCCGCGCTGTTCCTCCAGTCGCTGATCGACACCTACATCCTGCCGATGGTGGGGGAGTCGAACCCAGACTGGGCGCCGCTGCTGCGCGCGATCACGTTCATGGGCTGCCTGTACGTGGCCGGCATCGTGGCGTCCTGGGCCTGGCAGTGGCTGATCGTCACCGTCGAGCAGGGCACGCTGAAGAAGATCCGCGACGACATGTTCGCCCACCAGCAGAAGCTGCCGATCCGCTATTTCGACAGCCATGAGCACGGCGACATCATGAGCCACTACACCAACGACACCGATACGCTGCGCCAGGCCATCTCGCAGTCGTTCCCGCAGATGTTCTCCTCGATCATCTCCGCGATCGCGGCGCTGCTGTCCATGCTGTGGCTCTCGATCCCGTTCACCGCGTTCGTGATCGTGTTCACCGTCCTGCTCTACTTTATCGTGCGCAAGATCGTGAGCCGCTCCGGCCGCTACTTCGTCAAGCAGCAGGTGTGGATCGGCGACGTGAACGCCTTCGTGGAGGAGTCCGTCAACGGCCAGAAGGTCATCAAGGTCTTCAACCACGAAGACGCCACCCAGAAGACCTTCGACGAGAAGAACGAGGAGCTCTTCGAGGCGTCCGCCGAAGCGAACACATGGGGCAATGTCACCATGCCGGTCGTCGGCAACATGGGCTACCTGCTGTACATCCTGCTCGCCATCATCGGCGCCGCCGTCTCGCTGGCCGGCGTCAACGACATCGGTCTGACTGGTGTCAAGCCGCTCACCCTCGGTACGCTCGTCTCCTTGCTGACCCTGTCCCGTTCGTTCATCAACCCGATCGGCCAGGTCTCCCAGCAGCTGACCATGGTGATGATGGCGCTCGCCGGCGCCTCGCGTATCTTCAAGCTGATGGATGAGCCGATCGAGTCCGACAACGGCACCGTCACCCTCGTCAACGTCGAACTCGGCGAGGACGGGCGTACGATGAAGGAGGTCGACCGCGAGACCGGCCACTGGGCGTGGAAGCGCGAGGCCGGCGACGACGGCACGCGGTCCCTGAAGGCCGCCGAGAAGCTGCGCGGTTCCGCCCGTGACGTGGCGATGAAGGCAAAGGAGCAGGCGATCACCTCGCCTGACGGGCGCTACACGCTGCTGCGCGGCGACGTGCGCTTCACCAACGTGACCTTCGGCTACAACCCGGACAAGCCGGTGCTGCACGACATCACCTGGTTCGCCAAGCCCGGCCAGAAGATCGCGCTCGTCGGCGCAACCGGCGCCGGCAAGACCACGGTGACCAACCTCATCAACCGCTTCTACGATATCCAGGAAGGGCAGATCCTGTACGACGGCATCTCCGTGGCCGGCATCAAGAAGCCCGACCTGCGCCGCTCGCTGGGCATCGTGCTGCAGGACGTGAACCTGTTCACCGGCACCGTGATGGACAACATCCGGTACGGCCGCCTGAACGCCACCGATGAGGAGTGCATCGAGGCCGCGCGCCTGGTCAATGCGGACGGCTTCATCCGCATGCTGCCCAAGGGCTACGACACGATCCTCGAGGGTGACGGCTCCGGCCTGTCCCAAGGCCAGCGCCAGCTGATCTCCATCGCGCGCGCCGCGGTGGCCGACCCGCCGGCGCTGATCCTCGACGAGGCCACGTCGTCGATCGACACCCGCACCGAGGAGGTCGTGCAGGCCGGCATGGACAACCTGATGAAGGGCCGTACGGTCTTCGTCATCGCCCACCGCCTGTCCACCGTGCGCAACTCCGACGTGATCATGGTGCTCGATCACGGCAACATCATCGAGCGCGGCTCGCACGACGAGCTGATCGCGCAGCGAGGGGAATATTACCAGCTTTACACGGGTGCCGTGGAGCTGGAGTAATCGGAACGGACTGCCCGCGGCAGCCGACTGGGGTGGTCATGGCTCGGTCTTCGGGCTATGACCATCTTTTGGGATCGGGCTCCGTGTCGACGAATGATCCGACGGGACGCCCCGGGCATGTCCGCCGAGTGCGGGACGAGCCGTCAATGTCACCGTACGGTAAGGTGCGGGGGATAACGTGAATGGGGTGAATGCCCGCAATACGGATGAAAGGTGCTGGTAATGGCACGGGATGACGATCGTACCAAGGGTCGGCCGCTGACCGAGGAGCAACTGCGGATGGTCAGCGATCTGGCGGCGGCGCCGAGCAATGCCGAGGAGTCGAAGATCGAGACCTTCCGCCGGCTGCGCGGGCGCGAGCGCTGGGCGTTCTTCCGGGAGCACTTCCTCGGGTGGAGCCTGCTGGCGGTCGGCATCGTCGCGCTGGTCGTGGCGATCGTCGTGCATATGCTCAATCCCGCGCCGCAGATGCGCCTCGAGATCATGGTGATGGACATGGTCGAGGACTCGCAGAGCATCGACGCCATGTCGGAGGAGTTCGCCAAGGCCGCCGGCGCCGACCCCGACACCATCTATTTCGATTCGACCTACACGTCGTCGAGCTCGTACACGGACGGTTCGGACGCCAAGCTGTCGACCCAGTACTACATGGGCAACCTGACGGCCATCATCGCGCCGAAGGACGCCTTCCAGACCATCGTGTCGCGGGGCATGATCGTGCCGCTCGACGAGGCGCTGGGCAAGGACGAGGCGGCGAAGCTGGCCGATGACGCGCAGGAGTTCGATTCGCCGACGAAGTCCGACGAGGACGATTCGATCACGACCGACGGCGAGCCGTACGCCTATGGGCTGAATCTGTCGCATTCCTCGACGTGGACCGGCCGTTTCGGCACCGATGAGCCCAACGGCGACATGTATCTCGGCTTTGTCCGGGACGCGCATACCACGGATCTGATCGGCGCGCTGATCGATTATCTCGCATTCGAGTAGGGCGGTCTTGCTTCTGTCCTTAGCCCTGGGGCAGAGTAGGCGAGGCATGGACCTTGTTGGCATGTCGCACAAGCTGCTATATATGACCCCTAAAGGTATGGCTAAGGTATGGCGGAGGCTCTCCGCTGCCTGTGGTTGTGTCTGGCGCCTCTGGGCGTTCAGTATGCTTTCCGCGATGTCGGCAGTGATGGTACGCTACACTGGAAAGTAAAGAAATTTACTGAATGCGACGTATGACCATACTTGCGCCGCGCCGCGCGGTGCGCATGCGTGCCATACGGGCCATATCGAGGGGAGAGCCGATCATGGTCACAATCAGGGAAATAGCGCAGCGCGCGGGATACTCCCAGGCCACGGTATCCAGGCTGCTCAACGGCGACCCGACGCTGTCGGTCAAGGACGATACGCGGCGCAAGATCATCGCGGTGAGCGAGGAACTGGGCTATGCCACCCAGACGCCGCGCATCGCCTTGCCCCGCGCGGTCGCGGTGCTCAGCAACTTCACTCCCGACGAGGACCTTCAGGACGCGTATTTCAACGAATTGCGCGACGTGCTGGAACGCAGCGCGGGCCGGCAGCGCATGGACCTGACCTCGTTTTCGGCGATCGGCGAACTGATCGGGCAGGCCGCCCATTTCGACGGCTTCATCGCCATCGGCCCGTCGCTGCTGTCTGCCGGCGATCTGCACGCCCTGCACGCCGTATTGCCGTACGGCGTGTTCATCGACGTCAACCCCGCGCCCGATCTGTTCGATTCGGTGCAGCCGGATCTGAGCCAGACCATTCTCGACGCGCTGGACCGGCTGATCGCCTCCGGCAAGCGTCGCATCGGGTACATCGGCGGCACCGGCTACACCATGGGGCTGCACGGCTACCCCGAGGACAGCCGGCTGATCGCCTTCCGCAACTGGAGCGAGCGGCTTGGCGTGGAGACCGATGGGCTGATCTACGCGGGCGGCGCGTTCACCGTCGACAACGGCCGCAGGCTCGGCGAGCTGGCCATCCGCGATCATGCCGGCGCGCTGCCGGACGCATTCGTCATCGCCGCCGACTCGATCGCGGTCGGCGCGCTGCAGGCGTTCAATGCGGCCGGCGTGCTGATCCCGCGAGACACGAGCGTGGTGAGCATCAACGACCAGTCGATCGCGCGATACACCTCGCCGCCGCTGACCACCTATGCGATCGACCAGAACGAGCTGGCCGACACCGCCATCACCATGCTGGCCGAGGCGATCGCGCGCCGCCGCGCCGTGCGGCACCACACCTTCATCTCCACGCCGCTGGTAGTGCGCGGCAGCTTCGTGCCCGCACACTGAGCCGGCCAGCAGGCACGGGGCCGGGGGACGCACGGGATGCGGCCCCCGGCGGATTAATCAGATCAGTTCGAGCGTCACGTCGAGCGTGTACGGGCGGTCCGCGGGCAGCTGATAGGCCTCATGCACGGGCGCGCCCCACGAATCGTCGCCGCCGACGCCCATCTGGGCGGCGAGCAGACGCAGGAACGTATGCCGCACGGCGGGCAGCTCGTCGGCGTGCGTCGCCTCTTCGAGCATGAGCGAGCTGTAGGGCAGCAGGCTCGCCGCGAAGGGCTCGTCGCCGGCCTGGCTCACGCGCATGCCGTGGCCGTCGCCGTCGGTCACCTCGGCCCAGCGCACGCCCTCATGGTTGCCGGTCTCCTGCGGCACCAGGTATGCGGCGCAATCCTCGGACGCGGTCCGCTCGAAGACACCGAGCCTGGCGCCATGCAGGCGGTCGCGGTACGTCTCCTCAGGGCCGAGACCATAGAACCGCAGATTCGCGTACTGCTCGGGCAGCATCCATTCCAAGCCGAACGCCGGCAGCGTCGGCGCCTGCGCCCCGCCCGGATAGTTCACTGTCAGGCGGATGCGCCCGCTGGAGGCATCCACCGCGTAGCGGACGGTCACTGCAGTGCGGTTCGGCTCGGCCAGCGCGTAGGTGTACTCGGCGGTCACGCCGGCGTCGGTGCGTTCGATGCGCGTGCCGGTGACGCTCGCGTAGCGGCCGGCCCCGAACCATTGCGCGCGGTCGAAGCCGCTCGCGTTGCCGCGGTCGTTGTCGGTCAGCGGGCGGAAGCAGGTGATCGAGGGGCGCCGGATCACCATCTCGCGGCCGTCCCGCACAAAGGAGATGATGCCGCCGTGCGCCCGCGACAGCAGGATTTCGCTGTCCGGGGTCCTGACGCCGATGTTCCAGCGGCCCATCGTCACCGAGCCGGAACCCGACGGGGACGCGGCGCCGGCATCGGATTCGCCGGAATCCGCGCGCGCGGCCGGATCCGGCGCGGCGGCCACGCCGTCGACGCGCTCCGTGAACTGGCCGAAGGTGATCTCGTATCCGGCCGGAGCCCACGGCGTCGACTCGGCGAGCCGCTGGCTGACCTCGTACGTGACCTCGACGATCGTGCCGTCCGCGCCGAGCCCGCGTGCGCCGGCCGCAAGGGCTGCGGCATCCGGGAACATGATCGGGAACTCGCGCGTCTCGCCGGCGGCCACCGCGAACCGGCAGTCGGCCTGCCAGTGCGGCTCGCCGTTCACCAGCATGCGCGCGGTGAACAGGTCGCCCTCCGTGGAACGGAACAGGTTGCCGTTGGCGATCGCCACGCCGTGGCCGTTCGGCGTGATCGTCACGTTCGCATACAGCCGCTTGACCTCCTGCAGCTTCGGCGTCGGCGTGCGGTCAGCGAACACCAGGCCGTTGCCGGAGAACTCGTAATCGCACGGGCGGCCGCCGAAATCGCCGCCGTAGGCGAGCCGCTCGGTGCCGTCGCCGATGCGCTGCCAGATCGCCTGATCGATGAAGTCCCAGATGAACCCGCCCTGATAGTGCGGGTAGCGTTCCAGAGCGACGTATTCGTGCAGCCCGCCGACCGAATTGCCCATGGCGTGCATGTACTCGCAGGAGAGGTACGGCTTGCGCGGGTCATCGGTCAGATACCGTTCGATCTCATCGGGCTTGGCGTACATGCGCGTTTCGATGTCGGTGACGTCCTCGTAGTCGCGGTTCCACGTCATGCCCTCGTAATGGACCGGCCGGGTCGGGTCGGCGGCGTGCGCGAAGCGGTACATCGCGCGGAACACGTCGCCCGCGTATGATTCGTTGCCCAGCGACCAGATCAGCACGCTCGGGTGGTTGCGGTCCCTGCCGATCATATTGGCGACGCGGTCCACGCACGCGCCGAGCCACCGCTCGTCGCTGCCCGGCACGGCGGTGTCGGACATTACCACGTCGCCGGGGGAGGACCAGGTGCCGTGCGTCTCGAGGTTCGTCTCGTCGATCAGGTAGATGCCGTACTCGTCGCACAGTTCGTACCAGCGTGACTGGTTCGGGTAGTGCGAGGCGCGGATGGCGTTGATGTTGTTGCGCTTGCATATGGTCAGATCGGCGATCATGTCGGCTTCGGTGATGGCGCGGCCCCGGCGCGCGTCGAACTCATGGCGGTCGGCGCCCCTGAACACGATGCGCTTGCCGTTAAGCGTCATGATGCCGTCGACTATGGCGAAGCGGCGGAAACCGAACCGCTGCGGCACCACTTCGATGATCTCGCCCGAATCGCCCGTCAGGGTGATCGTCAGCGTGTACAGACGGGGGTCCTCGGCGCTCCAGGGGAGTACGGCGGCCAGCGCCGTGCCGAAGCGGATCGCGGCGGTGCCGATCGTGCTGTCGGTGAACCGGGAGCCGTCGAGGGTGTCGACGATGGAGGCGACGTCGTAATCATCGCACCACAGCACGGATCCGTCGGCGTCGGCCAGCGAGACCTTGGCGCGGCCGGCCCTGTCGGCGTCCCGGACGATGGCGCGCACGTCCAGCGTGCCGCCGCCGCTCACATGGTCGTAATCCGCGGTGACGTGCAGGTCCTCGATGTGCGCGGCCGGCTGTGCGGTGATCTCGACGCTGCGGAACAGGCCGTGCAGGCGCCAGAAGTCCTGGTCCTCGAGCCAGCTGGCGCTCGCGAATTCGTAGCAGGCGACGGTCAGGATATTGCCGTCCTCGCGCAGGGCGGCGGTGACGTCGAACTCGCTGGGGGTGAAGGAATCCTCCGCATAGCCGATGAACGCGCCGTTGAGCCACACGTAGATCGCGGTTGCGGCGCCGTGGAAGGTGACGGTGACGCGGCGGCCGACCCGCAGGGCGGCCTGTATCGTCGCGCTCGGGGCGAAGTTGCGCCGGTAGACCGCGACATGGCCGTGATCCGGGATATCCGGCGCCTTCGGGTCGGCGTGGCCGTCCCACGGATACTGCTGGTTGACGTACTTGGGGGTGAGCAGCCCGGCCATTTCCAGCATGGAGGGGACCTCGACGCCGCTGAAGGCGGTGTCGTCGTAGTCCGGCAGCGCGAAATCGGGGGTTGCGTTGGCGGTGGTTGGGCTGGTCGGGCTGGTTGCGTTGGTTTGGGCGGTGGCGGGAGCGGCGTTGCCGGCGGCGGCTGCGGTGGCGGTGGGGAAGGAGGGGAAGGCGTGGCGGGGCGCCTCGGTGACGGCGACGCGCCACCGGCCGTCCAGGCTTTGCCTGAGTCCCATCGTCTCGCCCGGCAGCGGCGCGTGGTCGTAGAAGCGGTGATCGGAGTGCGCGGGTTCGCGGTTGACGGCGAACACGGTCGGGTCGGTCAGCCAATCCATGCAGGCTGCGGTGGCGACGAGTTTCGATGAGGACATGAATTCCAGCTTTCCTTGTCGGTCGGTGACGATCACTGCCGGCGGTCGATGCGTGACGGCGTAACGTCGTTGTTCATTACACAGAGGTAAAACTCTTTACTGAATAAGGTAATGGTTTTGCTGGGGAAAAGCAAGTGCTCGTTATGTCGGTGTGGTGCGTCCTGGCGGATCCGGTGCGCTCCGATTGTGACGGATATGGGTGAGATCGAGGGGATTGCCGCTGCCGGCGTGTGGGCTGATTCGGCGCAGATTGCCGAAGTGTCGAAATTAGTAAAGAATTTTACTTTTTCTAGGTAACGTCATATACTTTTGGCTGCGGTGGCCGTGGATGGTCCCGTGAGGATTCTGGTAAGGAGCGGTGACGCATGAGCGAATCGAAACAAGGAGAATCGGGCCGCTGCGGCGATCGGGACGAGGCCGTTGCCGAACCGGCGCTTCGGCCGGCGGAACGGATCGCCGTACAACCCGATGGGCGGCGGCCCGACCGGGGCGATGGCCATCGCCTGCGCCAGCGCGTCGCCTATGCGTTCGGCAATCTGGGCCAATCCGCGTTCTACAATGCGCTGAGCACATACTTTGTGGTGTACGTGACCAGCACGCTGTTCGCCGGGGTCGACCGGAAGGTCGCAACCGGGCTCATCGGCCTGATCACCGGGCTGATCGTGGTGATCCGCATCGCCGAGATCTTCCTCGACCCGTTGCTGGGCAACCTGGTGGATAACACGAATACGCGGTTCGGGCGGTTCCGTCCGTGGCAGTTCATGGGCGGCTTGGTGAGCGCGGTGCTGATCGTCATGGTCTACACCGGACTGTTTGGACTTGTCAACGTGAACCAGACGTGGTTCATCGTGCTGTTCGTCATCGTGTTCGTCCTGCTCGACGTGTTCTACTCGATGCGCGACATCTCATACTGGGGCATGATCCCGGCCCTCTCCTCCGATTCGCACGAGCGCAGCGTATACACGGCTCTCGGCACCTTCACCGGTTCGATCGGATACAACGGCATCACCATCGCCGTGGTGCCGATCGTTACGACGTTCAGTTATCTGTTCACCGGTTCGCGCGCCGAGAGCCAGCCGGGATGGACCGCCTTCGCCGTCATCGTGGCATTGCTCGGCCTGGTCACCGCGTGTTCGGTGGCGTTCGGCACCAAGGAGAACGAGAGCGCGCTGCGGTCCAGGGAGGCCGGCAGCGGCAACCCGCTGCAGGCGTTCGCCGCGATCTCGCGCAATGACCAGCTGCTGTGGGTGGCGCTGGCATACCTGCTGTACGCGATCGCCAACGTGGCGACCAACGGTGTGATGTATTACCTGTTCACCTTCGTGCTCGACCGGTCCGGCGCATTCGCGATCACCGGCGTCATTCCGGTGATCGCCGGTCTGGTCATGACGCCGCTGTTCCCGGCGGTCAACCGGCGCGTGCCCCGGCGATGGCTGTTCATCGGCGGCATGCTGCTCATGGTGGCGGGCTACGTGCTGTTCATCGTCGGGTCGGGCAGCCTGCCCGTGGTGATCGCCGCGCTGGTCATGTTCTATCTGCCGGCGACGTTCATCCAGATGACCGCGATCCTGTCGCTGACCGATTCGATCGAATACGGCCAGCTGAAGACCGGCAAACGCAACGAGGCGGTGACCCTGTCGGTGCGTCCGATGCTCGACAAGATCGCCGGCGCGATGTCCAACGGGCTCGTCGGCTTCATCGCCGTGGCCGCCGGCATGGTCGGCGCCGCCACCGCCGCCGATATGACCGCCGAGAACATCCAGACCTTCAAGACCTTCGCGTTCTACGTGCCGCTGGCGCTCATCGTGCTCAGCCTGCTGGTGTTCGCGTTCACCGTGAAGATCGACGAGAAAATGCACGCGCGTATCGTCGACGAGCTGGAGGAACGGCTGGGTTCGGAAGGGGCGTGACGGGCCGCCTGCGGAGGAGCGGGCCGGCCGTGCGGTTCGATGCGACCGTGCGGGCCGTTCCCCAAAAGAAGACCGGCTCGCACGGGTCGGCGCATCGTTTTCTCCCGACGATGCGCCGTGTCATGGTGGGCCCGGCGATCCGCCGCCGGGAACGCATGGCCCTGCCGGACGGCCGATTGCGCGTGTGGACGTTAGAATGAAGGAGCATAAGCGTTCGGCGGCGGGAGAATGACATGGCATATGTGACGATACGGGATGTTGCTCGTGAGGCCGGTGTCTCCGTGGCGGCCGTATCGCAGATCCTGCATGATAAGGGACGGTTCTCCGACGAGACGCGCAAACTGGTGCGCGATACCGTGGAGAGCATGGGCTACGTGCCCGATCAGCGCGCGCGTTCCATGCGTTCCTCCGAAACCAAGACCGTGGGGTTGCTCGTGCCCGACCTGCGCAACCCGTATTTCGCCGACCTGGTCTCCTCGATGGAGGACGAGCTGTACCGCCGCGGATTCACCACGCTGATCGGGTCGTCGGGCGAGAGCGTGGAGCGACAGGATTCCTTTATCGAGAATCTTCTGGGGCAGCGGATCGACGGCGCGATCGTCGTGCCGCAGGGCGTGGATTCGCCGGGCGTCGAGTCGCTGGTCCGCCGTGGCCTGCCGCTGGTGTTCGTCGACCGCCGCGTCCCCAGCGTCGACTCGGTCCCGTTCGTGGTGTCCGATCCGTACCCGGGGATACGCAGCGCCGTGGCGGAGCTGATGCGGTTGGGGCATCGCCGGATCGGCTATGTCTCGCATCCGGCGCTTGGGTCGTTCAGCGTCAACGAGCGTGAAGTGGCGTTTCGCGCCATAACGGGCGAGCTGCTCGCCGATGGCGAAACGATCGTGGTGAATTGCGACGCGACATACGAGTCCCGGCAGCGGGCGCTCGATGAACTGGCGGAATCCGGGATGAGCGCCGTCGTGTTCGCCTATTCGCCGGACGCCATTACCATGCTTGGCCTGATGACCGACCGTGGCCTGGAGGTCGGGGCGGATATGTCGGTGGTGTCGTTCGACGACATCGCGGCGTTCACGATGATGACGCCCTCGGTATCGGTGATCTCGCAGCAGGCCGAGACGATGGGGCGGCAGGGCGTGGAACTGCTGATGCGCCAGCTCGCCGGCGACGGCGAGGCGGTGGCTGGCACGCAGTATGTGCCGACCGTGTTCATCGCGCGGAAATCCACGGGGTCGGTCCTGCGGTGAGTCTGCCCGATCGTTTGCAATGATGCGATACGTAAGAATCTGTTGGTTAATCTACCGGTTACGGGAGCGGTGATTGATTTCCGTGATATCGGCATGCCGGCGTGTATGGCTGATGAGGCGTACGCGCCGACATGCATATAGCGTTTGACAATGATGATAAAACCTTATATCATAAATTTTATCGCTTGATTTAACGTTTTATCAACAATGCTGTGATATCACGATGACTCACTGCGGAGGTTCGGAGAAGTGCGCATTGCGATCAGTCATGACGCCCTGACGGCGGAACTCTATGAGAGTGTGCGTGAAACCGCCGATTTCCATCACTATGACATCGAAGATGTCCGTACCGCGTTGTCCGGAGGGCTGTGCTCGGTGGTCGCCTATGTCGATGGCGAGGTTGCCGGCATCGGTCGTGTCGTCGGAGACGGGCGCATCGCGTTCTTCATCAAGGATCTCGTGGTTCTTCCGGAATACCGGCACTGCGGCGTCGGGGCGGCGATGCTTGATGCGCTGATCGACCGTATCCGGGAGCAATGCTGCGATCATGCCTATGTCGGGCTGATGTCCACGCCGGGCAAGGAGCAGTTCTACGAAGGCCTCGGATTCATTCGCAGACCGACGGGAGGTTTTGGCAGCGGCATGGTCCGCTTCGTCGATCATGCGTGAAACGGAAAGATTCTTTTCGACGTAGAAAAAACACAATCAACCACCACAATCACCCCGCAGGAAAGGACAAACCATGAAGCGCATTCCGCTGATTATCGACACTGATCCGGGTATCGACGATGCCGTCGCCATCGCTTTGGCGCTGTACTCGGATGACATTGATGTGCGGCTGATCACCACGGTCTCCGGCAACGTCGGCATTGAGGCGACCACGACGAACGCACTGAAACTGTTGGCGTATTTCGGCAAGGACGTGCCGGTCGCCAGGGGAGCGTCCGAGCCGCTGATCCGAGCCGCTCAGGATGCCAGCGACATTCACGGCGCCACCGGCATGGAAGGTTTTGACTTCCCCGAGCCGAAGCGCGAGCTGCTGATGGAGAGGAACGCGATCGATGCCATGCGTGATGTGCTGATGAAATCCGAGGAGCCGATCACCATCATGCCGATCGGACCGCTGACCAATATCGCCTTGCTGCTTAAGGCCTATCCGGAAGTCAAAGCCCGCATCGAGCGCATCGTGCTGATGGGTGGTTCGGTGACCCGCGGCAACAAGGGGGTCATGGCGGAGTTCAACATCTACGTCGATCCGGAAGCCGCCAAGATCGTGCTCGCGTCGGGAGTGCCGATCGTCATGGCCACCCTGGACGCGGGTCTCGGCACCGCGATCCCGCCGGAGAAGACCGCGCAGCTCAAGGATATGGGCAAGGTCGGTCTGATGGCCCACGATCTGTTCCAGCGGTACCGTAAGCGCAGCTTTGGCACCGGACTGAAAATGTACGATGCGTGCGCGGTCGCATGTCTGCTCAAGCCCGATCTTTTCGATATGGCGGATGCCTTCGTCGACGTGGAGACGGCCGGCGAGCTCACCGCCGGCTGCACGGTCGTCGATCTGAAGGGCTATCTCAAGCGCGAGCCGAACGCAACGGTCACCACTGGCGTGGACTCGGACCGTTTCTGCGATTGGTTCATGGAGGGCATCGGCCACTGCGCGTAAGGTGCGCGAACCGTACCGTGCATGGCGGCGTCCACGCCGTAATCGTTTGAATAATCAAGAAAACAAGAGATAAGAAAAGGAAACAATTATGGAATTGGTGGTTATGTATCTTGTGGCCATCGCCGCGGTGGGAATCGTGGGGTTCATGCTCATCAAGAAGATGGATATCAAGATTTCCCTGTTCCTGATCGGCATCATCCTGATGTACATAGCCCTGCTGATGGGCAAGGAGATCTCGTTCACGGACTTCGCATCCAGCGGCATCACCTGGCTTGATCCGTTCAAGCTGGTCGGCGATCAGTTCGTCAGCACGCTGACTTCGGCCGGCTTCATCATCCTGATTCTCGGAGGCTATACCGCGTACATGTCGCATATCGGCGCCAATGAGGTCACCGTGAGCGTGCTGGCCAAGCCCATCGCGCACATCAAGTCCCCGTATGTGCTGGTGCCGATCACCTTCCTGCTGGGCAATCTGCTGTCCCTGGTCATTCCGAGCGCCTCGAACCTGGCCATCATCCTCATGGCGACCCTGTTCCCCGTGCTGCGTCAGGCTGGCATGAGCCTGCTGAGCGCCGCCGCCGTCATCGCCACCACGGCGACGATCATGCCGACCCCGCTCGGTTCCGACAATGTGGCCATCGCCGCGGAACTTGCCAAGACCGACATGTTCGCGGGCCTGACCGCCAGCGAGTATGTGTTCAAATATCATGTGCTCGTCTCCGTGCCGACGCTTCTGGTCATGGCTGTGGCGCACTACTTCTGGCAGAAGTTCATGGACAAGCGCACGGGCGCGGATCTTGCCGACGGCGATGTGAAGCTTGCTGACGTCAATAAGGTCGAAGGCGGTGCCCTGTATCGCACCGTGTACGCGATCCTCCCGTTGCTGCCGATCATCATGCTGCTGGTCGTATTCGCCATCACGTCCCTCACCGGTCTCAAGATCGACCTGAGCGTGGAACTGGCCTCCATTCTTTCCTTCGTGATCGCCATCGTGTGCGAGCTTTTCCGTACCCGCAATGGCAAGGAAACACTGGATGGCACCGAGGCGTTCTTCAAAGGCATGGGCGGCGCGATGCCGATCGTGGCACTGCTGGTCGCCGCGTCGGTGTTCGTCGTCGGTCTCAAGTCCATCGGCCTGATCTCCGAGCTGCAGAATGCAATGACCGGGCTGCAGGGCTCCGGCATGGGCTTTGTCCTGCCGCTGATCCTCGTCGGTCTGACCGCGCTGATCGTGCTGCTGTCCGGTTCCGGTACGGCACTGTTCTTCGCCATGGTTCCGCTGATGGTCCCGCTCGCCGCAGCGGCCGGTATCAACGTGCTCGCCGTGTCCCTGCCGATGGGGCTTGCCGGCAACCTGCTGCGCGCGGTATCCCCGGTTTCGGCTGTGGTCATGATCGTCGCCGGATCCGTCAAGAAGAGCCCGATCGATATCGTGCGCCGTACCAGCGTGCCGATGATCGTCGGCGTCGTGGTTATGTTCGTGCTCTCCATGATCGTCTTCCTGCCGATGGGCGCGTGATCGTTTCCTGGACCCTATGCTGGAGTTACATATCGGAAAGGAGCGTTGATGACCGACTTCGCGACTCTTGCGGCGCTGAGCCGCATCCATGGCACGGTGTCGGTGGTCGGCTCGATGAACGCCGACTACACGGTGACCACCGAGCGGCTTCCCGGGCCGGGCGAGACCGTCACCGGTGGTCCGCTGCAGGTGCTGCCTGGCGGTAAATCCGGCAATCAGGCCGCCGCCGCGGCGCGCATCGGCGCCACGGTGCGGATGTTCGGAGCGGTCGGTTCGGACACCAACGCCGATTTCCTTCTCGGGCAGCTCGGCGAAGCCGGCGTGGACACGTCGAATGTGCGGCGTGTGCTCGGGGCCAGCGGCACCACGGTGATCACCGTGGATGCCGCCGGTGAGAACACGATCGTGTATTCGCCCGGTTCGAATGCGCAGGTGAGCGTCGACTACATCGAATCGATGCGCGGATCGCTGACATCGTCGAGTGTGCTTGGCCTGTGCCTGGAAAGCCCGATCGAAACGGTGACCGCCGCCGCGCGGATGTGCCACGATGCCGGGGTGAGGGTGCTGCTCAACAACTCGCCGTTCACGCCGACCCTGCCGGATTCGCTGGTGGAGTCGTCCGATGTTCTGCTCGTCAACGAGCATGAGATGGCGCAGATGCTGGGCATCGACGAGCCGGCTGATGATGACTGGTCCGGATTCGATTGGAACGCCGCGCTGGAGCGCATGCGCGAGTTCGGCTTCGAGCAGTCGATCGTCACTCTTGGCGGAGATGGTTCGATGGTGCTTGACGCGACCTGCAGCGAGTCCCCGGCGACGCGCATCGATCCGGTCCGGGTCAATGCCGTCGACACCACGGGGTGCGGGGATTCGTTCATGGGCACGGTGCTGGCCGGCCTTGCATCCGGTTTCCCGCTGCGCGACGCCGCACGACTCGCCTCTTTCGTCTCCGCGTACGCGGCAACCGGATATGGCGCGCAGGCGTCATACGGTACGGCGGCGCAGATACGGGAACGGTTCTCGTGATGCGCATCGCTGTGTAACCGTGTGATGTGTACGGTTTGGGGCCGCAGTTCCTATCGGGCTGCGGCCCCAAACCATATCGGGACGATGCCGGATGCCGTGCCCCGTCAGGCCGCCGTGCGGGGAAGCGTGCCCCTGACCAGCGCGCCGCGGCTGACCACGGCGACGATGTTGTCGAGCCGGAGATCCTCGATACGTTCCCATGGACGTCCGCGCATGACCAGCAGATCGGCGCCGTAGCCGGCCCGCAGCCGGCCGACGGTGTCACCGATTCGCATCGCATCGGCGGCGTCGGCGGTGGCCGCGTGCAACGCGCGCTCGGCGTCCCAACCGAAAACCCGGACCATGTCGCGTACCTCCTCCATCTGATCGCCGTAGGCGACCAGCGAGCTGCACGCGTCGGTACCCAGTACGAAGCGCACGCCCCTGTCCGCCGCTTTGCGGAACATGTCGTCACGATGCTCGACGATACGGCGTGCCTTATCGCGGGCCTCAGGCGAGACCGGTACGTCGCCATGGGCGATGCGGTCGTTGATCAGCAAGGTCGGCGCGACGGGGATACGCCGTTCGGCGATGGCGTCCATCTGCTCGTCGGTCATGGCGGTGGCGTGTTCGATGGAATCGACATGTTCGTCCAGCGCGATCTGGATGCCTTCGATGGTGTGCGTGTGCGCCGCCACTTGGAATCCCAGTGCATGCGCTTCGTCGATGGTGGCGCGGATCTCGGCGATGGTCTGGTTGCGCCAGCCCACCTTGTCTCCCATGGAAAGCACGCCGCCGCTGAGATACAGTTTGATGCCGGTCGTGCCCTCACGGGCCCACGAGCGCACAAGTTTGCGGCATTCGTCGGGCGAATCGGCTACGGGGTTGCGCTGACGTGCCCGAGGCGGCGTGAACAGGTCGCCGTGGCCTGCGCTCATGCCGACCTCGCCGTTGACCAGCAGTCGGGGACCGGGAACCACCTGTTCGTCCAAGGCGCGGGCCACGGCCATTTCCGTGCTATGGGACGACATGTCGCGCATCGTCGTCACGCCGTTGCGCATGCATGCCAGCGCATTGCCCAGCACATGCAGCGAGCGTTCCTCCGGAGGCGTGTACAGGGGCCATGCCGAGGTGTCCGCGATCCTGCGGTTGCCTGTCGGATACCACAGGTGCAGATGGGTGTCGACTAGGCCGGGGATCACGCACAGTCCGTTCATGCCCGGGGCGTCTGCTCTGACCGTTCGATCGGTGTCGGAACCGGCGGATGAGAGGCCATCGGCATGCGAGCGGATCTTACGAATGATTCCGCCGTCCCAAGTCACGTCGCAGTCGCCTTGGTAGCGTTGCCCATCCCAAAGCGGTATGTTCACTAAGGTGCCGTTATCGGCCATTGCATCCTCCATCGATGTGGCGCTCGGGGGAGCGCATGACGTCGCCGGTCCCATATGGCGGCGATCATTCGGATTGGTTGATTATAAGCGAGGTGACGGTCCGATCCTTGGACCGCCACCTCGCTGCATCGTTATGGGCCGGCGACTGTGGTGCTGACTTGAGTCCGCCGGACCGGGAGCGTGCTCAGTCCTGTGCGTAGAGGCGTGCGACCAGATCGTCGATGATGCTCATGACCGAATACGCGACCATGGTCACCAGTGCGATCGTGACCGCGGATGCCCACATGCGGCTGTAGGAGAATGCGGCCACTGCTTTGGAGATCGAGCCGCCCAAGCCTTCGCCGGTCGAGAGCCATTCGGCTATCATGGCGCCGACCACCGCTGAAGGGATCGAGACCCGAGCCGATGCGAACAGCGAGGGGATCGATCCCGGCAGCGACACCTTGAGCAGGAGGGTCAGCGCATTGCCTCCGAACGCGCGGATCACGTCACGATGCTCGCCCGACACGTTGCGCAGACCATATAGGATGTTGGCCAGCGCAGGCAGGAACACGACGATGATAACCAGCGTCGTCACGCTTTTCTGCCCGATGCCCAGGATCAGCGTGATCAGCGGGGTCATCACGACCAGCGGGATCGAGCGCAAGACCATGGCGGTCGGCATGATGATGTTCTCCAGAATCGGGGAGAAGCAGAACAGCAGCGCAAGGATGAATGCGGTCAGCAATCCGGCTACGTATCCGATGCCGGCGTCGCGCACGGTGACCAGCAGGTCGGCGCCGAGGGTCTGCCGATTCTGTGCGGCCCCGTCCCCGACGAACAGGAACCGATACACGTCCCACGGCCGCTTGCCGATCATGGTGTTCACCTTGAAGATTTCAAGAATGAGCGTCCAGAGTACGCAAGTTACGATGATGGCCAGCACGGTCATCACCGTGCGGCGCAAAATGAAGCGGGGAATGCTGGTGCTCATCGATGACCGTCCTTCGCCCAAGGCGTCAGGCAGCGGCCTATCAGACCGACCAGACCGTAGCCGAACAACGAGATCAGTCCGGTGATGATGCTCAGCGCCCATACGCGCTCCGGCTGGACCTGGCGTTGCGCGGCGTTGAGCGCCACGCCGATGCCCGTGTCGATGCCGCCGAGATACTCGCCGACGATGGCGCCGAGCACGGCGCCGGGGATGGCCACCTGCAGCGCGGAGAACACCGACGGCAGCGCGGCGATCAGCCGTACTTTCCAGACCTGGGTCCATGAGCTGCCGCCGTAGGCGGATATGACGTCAAGCATGGTGCGCGACGCGGATTTCAGGCCGACCAGAGACCCGACCAGCGTGGTAAAGAACACCAGCATCGCCGACAGCACAATGGCCGAGACACGACTGCCGAAGATGATCATGACCAACGGGCCGACCGCGGTGATCGGCAGGCAGTTCGTGATCACGCCCATCTGCGAGACCATTTCCTCCAAGCGGGGGAGCACCAGCACGATGGCGGCCAGGGCCAAGGCCACCAGGTTGCCGATCAGGTATCCCCATCCGGCACGGCCAATCGTGCTGCCGATGTTCGCGCTGTAGAAACCCCAGCCGTCGTCGACTACGGAACGCGCGACCTTGACGGGATTGGGGAAAGCGGAATTCTCGTGGCTCGTGGTGAAGATCCACCATACGGCCAGCAGAAGGACGATGCCCACGGTGCCGCCGACCCACGGTTTGCGCAGCGTCATGCGAATCGAGGAAAGCATGCGTGATCAGCGCTCCCCGTCGTCGGCGCGACCGTCCGCCGTCTGCTGCTGATCGAACAGCAACGAGCTCAGGTAGTCCACCGCTTCATGGAATTCCGCGGAGCGCATCGTCTCCGCCGTGCGAGGGCGTTCGAGCCCGATGCGCACCAGTTTGACGATACGGCCCGGATGCGTTGACATGACCGCCACGTAATCCGACAGCAGCACCGCCTCCGAAATGCCGTGCGTCACCATCAGCGTGGTGGCCGAACGCTGCATCCAGATGCGCTGCAGTTCGAAGTTTAGACGCTGGCGTGTCATATCGTCCAAGGCGCCGAACGGTTCGTCCAGCAACAGGAACTTCGGCTTGACCGTCAGCGCGCGGGCTATGGAAGCGCGCTGCTTCATGCCTCCCGACAACTGGCCGGGGCGGGCCTTTTCGAATCCCTTGAGCCCGACGAGTTCGATGAGATCGTCGACCACCTTATCGTCCTTGCGCTTCTGGATTTCCAGCGGCAGCTCGATGTTGCGACGCACGGAACGCCATGGCAGCAACGCCGAATCCTGGAATGCGATGCCCAGACCGGCCGCGGGGGAACCGGGCGTGACGATGGCGCCGTTGACTGAGACCGTTCCGGAGGTGGGCGTCTCAAGTCCGGCGAGAATACGCAGCACGGTCGACTTGCCGCAGCCCGAGGGGCCGATCAGCGAAACAAAGGCGCCGGCGGGAATCTTCAGATTGATATCCGAGATCGCCTGGAAGGTCTTGCCGGCTCCGACGCGGAATTCCTTGTTCAGATGCTCGATGGCGATGCCGGAGCCATCGAGCTCGTTCACATCTTCAACGCTCATTTGAGATCCGCGTTTTCCTTATAGACTTCGTTGATCAGCGACGTGTCGAACAGTGCGCCCTTGTCGATCTTGATGTCCGCGTAGGCGAGCGTCTTGACGGTGCCTTCCTGCAGGTCGTCGCTGATGGTCATCAGGCCGTTGGCCTTGGTCTCGTCCGTTTCGATGATTGCCTGCTCGCGCTTGAGCGTCAGCGCCATCTGGTCCGGATCGTATTCCTGGCTCTTGCCGTAGTCGTTCACCGTCAGGTCGACGGCCTTGCTCTGGTCGGACAATGCGTCCTTCCAGCCCTTGATGGTGGCCTTGAGGAACGCCTTGAGCGCATCTCGACGATTGTCGATGTTGTCCTGCGTGGTGATGAGCGTTTCACCGACCATGGGCAGACCGGCATCGGCCATCAGCAGTTCGGTCGCCTTGAATCCGGATGCATTGAGCGCGGCCGCACCGGTGGTCGTGTAACCGATGTACCCGTCCACCTGACCGGTGGTCAGCATGCTCGTATCGGAGAACGGCACGGTTTCGACCTTGCTGGAATCGATGTTGTTGGCCTTGAGGAATGCGTTCCAAACCAGTGTGTTCGAGTCGCTCACGCCGATCTTCTTTCCGATGAGATCGTCGACCGACTTGATCGGCTTGGATTCGGCCGACACGATGGCGAACGGGTTGACCTGATAGAGCGCGGCGATGACCTTCAGCGCGGCGCCCTCGTTGTTGATGGCCGGAGCGGTGATCAGCGGAGAGCTGACGCCGACCAGGGCCTTGCCGCTGACGACGGCCGCTTCGGCGCTGGTCGCGGAGGAACCGCCTGAAATCAGATCGACCTTGTCGAAACCGGCATCCTTGTAATAGCCGTTTGAATCGGCCATGTACATGCCTGCGAACTGCATGTTCTTGAGCCAGGAAAGCTGTACGCTCGCGGTGCCATACCCATTTTGGTCATCCGTTGAGGCATTGTTGGAACCTGAGGAGCAGCCGGCAAGGCTCAGTGCCAGCGCGGCGGTAACGGCGACGGCTTTCACCAATCGGCCGAGACGGGAACGGGAATCGGAACGCAACTGCACGATGAACCTCTGTCTTTCTCTTGAATGGCCGTGACCAGCTATGTGGTGTATGTGGCCTGTAGCGCATATAGTGGGCGGGCTCTCCTGAGGGCCTTTGAGCGTTGTGAGTGCTTTGGGACTTTTGTTGAGAGCGGTGCCTTGTGCCTATTAAAGCATCGGCACGTTACCGGCGAAATTCGGCTGGGGGAATGGGATGGGGATAGGGGTTTTACGGTTTCGGACGGGGTGGTGCGCTATGCAAAGCGGTAACGTGTCCGGCTGCATATCGGATACAGCCGGATGCTCACGTAGGTAGAAGCCAAACGATTTCGATCCACGCCCTCACGAAGAAGGCGACTGTATGGAGCCCTAGAGTATTAGTGGTCTGTCTAATACTCTGAAAGCGATGAACCACACTAACTATCATCTCACGGGATGTCGTGGTGATGAGCATATTCGAGAATATCTACTTTTATTTGCTGAAATCGTGTGCGACTGTCTGCGTCGTTCATGCGTGTTACGCGCCGCGTTTGACAAATATGATTTAACGTTTTATTGTTGCGTATGCCGATGATAAAACGTTAAAGCATGTGACATTGCGTGGCTGCAGTATCATGCGCTTTCGCGTCGTCGGCGGTAACGATGACAGGCAACGCCATCAATGAAGAAAACGGGCGTTTGCCGGAAAGGGTGTACATCATGAACAAGCTTATTCTCGATCTCGATACCGGTGTGGATGACGCGCTTGCCATTGCCTATGCGCTGGGCAGTCCGGAAGTCGAGCTCATCGGCATCGCCGGCACCTACGGCAACGTGTTGCTCGACCAAGGCGTGCGTAACGCGCTCGCCGTCACCGATCTGCTTGGGCATCCGGAAGTCAGGGTATACAGGGGCCTTCCGCATTCCAGCACCACTGATTCCTTCGTCGTGAGCGAGATCTCTGCTTTCATTCACGGAGCCAACGGTATTGGCGATGTCGAAATCCCGGATTCCAGCCGCGCGCCGGAGACCGAGTCCGCGGTCGACTTCATCATCGATGCGGTCAAGACCTACGGCAAGGAGCTGACATACGTGCCGACCGGCCCGATGACGAACATCGCCGCAGCCCTGAGGAAAGCCCCCGAAATCAAGGATGAGATCGGCCGCATCGTGCTGATGGGCGGCGCCCTGACCGTGCCGGGCAACGTGAACGCATGGACAGAAGCCAATATCTCGCAGGATCCCGAGGCGGCTGACTACCTGTTCCGTTCCGGCGCTCCGGCCACGATGATCGGCCTTGACGTGACGTTGCGCACGTTGCTCACCTACCGGGAAACCAAGCGTTGGCGCGACCTAGGCACCAAGGCCGGCGCGTTCCTCGCCGATATGACCGACTTCTATATCAGGGCGTACGAGACGACGGCTCCACACCTCGGCGGATGCGGTCTGCATGATCCGCTCGCGGTCGGCGTCGCCGTGGACCCCACGCTGGTGCACGTGCTGGACCTCAATATGAAGGTCGATGTCGAAGGGCCAACCCGCGGCCGCACCATCGGCAACGAGACCAGACTCAACGATCCCGTCACCACCATGAAGGCCGCGGTCGGCGTGGACGTGCCGCGCTTCCTCAACGAGTTCATGACCCGCATCACCGCGCTCGCCGAGCGCGCCGAGTAACGCGCTGAACAATCATATGGCGTGGTCATGCAGCCGCGCCCATCCAGAACCTCTCCTGATGCGCCCGTAAACCATAAGAATCGTAGGCATCGAAGTTCCTGTCTTTTTTTCTAATACAACGACATCGCATGCAGTCAGCAAGGGACTTATCATGTCAAACACCACCGCAACCGTGATCGCCGACCCCTGGGCGGATCCGAAAACCAGCAACTCGATGGCCATCAAGGCCCTGATCCCGCTGCTCATCACCTTTATCCTCGGTACGCTGTGCCTGCAGGGTTTCAATCTTGTCTTCACGCAGGTCGGCGAGGATGTGGGCGCCGCAGCCCAGGCCTCGCTGATCACCGCCATCCCGAGCATCGTGCTCGGCATCGTCTGCTTTATCTACGGCTCGCTCGGCGACTTCGTCTCCCTGAAGAAACTCGTCGTGGTCGGCCTCATCACTCTGTTCGTCGGCTCGGTCTTCGGCTTTGTGGCAAACTTCTTCTTCGCCGCGAACCTCTGGACCGTCATCATCGCCCGCGTGCTGCAGACCGCAGGTGAGCAGGTCGCCGGCTCGGCGTTCCTGGTCGTGGCCAGCAAATACCTGAAGCCCTCGCTCAAGGTGGTGTTCTTCGGTCTGTTCACCGCCGGCTACCAGATCTCCGCTTCCATCGGCGTGTTCGCGGCCGGTATGCTGAGCGCCATCGCCTGGCAGTACCTGTTCCTCATTCCGTCCGTCGCCATCCTTTTCCTGCCGCTGCTGCTCAAGAACCTGCCGGACAGGCAGGGCAACGGTGAGAAGGTCGATTGGCTGGGCTTCACCATCATCGGCTTCGCCGTCGCCTTCCTCACGCTGTTCTTCTCCTACAACGCCATGTGGATGCTCGCGCTCGCCGTCGTGCTGTTCGTGGCTTTCGCCGTGTACATCAACAAGGCGTCCCACCCGTTCGTCACCCCCGAGTTCTTCCGCAACACCCGCTGGGTTGCCGCGATCATGCTCATTCTGGTGTTCTACTTCACCAACTACTGCGTCTCGCCGATGTTCAACGCCATCGGCGCGAACGTGTACGGCATGACCACCTCGCAGGTCTCCATGCATATCGTGTTCGCCTTCCTGGTGGCCGCCGCGTTCGGCATCTGCTCGGGGGCGATCGTCGGCAGGATCGGCGTACGGCCCTCGCTGGCCCTCGCCGGCGTATTGATGGCCGTTGGTTTTATCGGCGCAGGCTTCGCCGTGAACGCGGGATTCGTGGTGCTGACGCTGTTCGCTTGCGTGTTCTATGCGGGGTGCGGCCTCATGTACTCGCCGGTCGTCTCCACCGTGCTCGGTACCTTGTCTCAGGACGAGTCCGGCCGTGGAGTGGGTATGAACGACCTGGTCATGAACGTTACCGGATCCATCGGCATCGCTATCTTTGGCGGCTTGATGAGTTCGCAGGCGTTCTCCGGATCGAGCATCATCGGTGCCACCGGAGCCGCGGCGAGCTACTCCAACCTGCTGCTTATCGCCGGTTGCGTGCCGCTTGTCGGTGTGATCTACTACCTGGTCGTTCGCAGGAAGATCAGCGAGTGACTATTGCCTTGTCCGTCGACGAAAACGAAAGGAATCACCATGACGGCATCTGACATCCTTGCGTCGCTTGACCGACTCCGAGGCACGGTTTGCGTGGTCGGTTCGATGAATGCCGATTACACCGTAGTCACCGAGCGTCTGCCCGGGCCGGGGGAGACCGTCACCGGTGGCCCATTGCAGATGCTGCCCGGCGGTAAATCCGGCAATCAGGCCGCTGCGGCCGCGCGCATCGGCGCTGCCGTCCGTATGTTCGGTGTGGTCGGATCCGACGCCAACGCCGAATTTCTGCTTGGCGCGTTGCGCGAGGCCGGTGTGGATACCCAGCATGTGCGTCACGTGCCTGGAACCAGCGGCACCACGGTTATCACCGTGGACGCGTCCGGCGAGAATACGATCGTCTATTCGCCCGGTTCCAATGCGCAGGTCAGCGTCGATTACATCGAAGCGATGAGGGATGAGCTGGGCTCGGCGAACGTGCTCGGATTATGCCTGGAAAGTCCGATCGATGCCGTTACCGCGGCTGCGCGCGTCGGGCACGAGGCCGGTGTGCCGGTGTTGCTCAATAACTCGCCGTTTACGACTGCGCTGCCGGATGAACTGGTGGAATTCGCCGATATCCTGCTCGTCAACGAGCATGAGATGGCGCAGATGTTCGGCATCGCCGAGCCGCAGAATGGCGACTGGTCCGGTTTTGACTGGCTGGCTGCGGCTGATCGTATGCGGGAGTTCGGATTCGATCGGGCCATCGTCACGCTCGGGGGTGATGGGTCCATGGTGCTGGATGCGTCATGCGCCGTTTCGTCCGCGACGCGTGTGGCGCCGGTTCGCGTCGAAGCCGTGGACACCACCGGGTGCGGTGACTCATTCATGGGCGCCGTGCTGGCGGGACTGGCTTCAGGCTTTGAATTGCGTGAAGCGGCTCAGCTTGCCTCGTTTGTCTCCGCGTATGCGGCCACCAGTCTGGGCGCTCAGACATCGTATGGTTCCGCCGCCCAGATCCGCGAGCTTTTCGTCTCCTGACTGACCTCCGACGGATTCCCGCAATGGCCTCAACCAGCGCGTTGCGTTCGCGCTGGTTGAGGCCATTGCATTGGGTCTGCAAATATGAACAGTCGTGTTGATTTGACCGCGCGGCGTGTTAAGATATGCCACGTTGTGAGGCAATGATCCGTTATCAGCGGGGAGTCTTCGGAAGAACGGCGGTAAGCGCCTAGTAGACCCGACGGGGTCGGCCCGAGATAGCCGAACACAAGCGGTCGTATGGGCCGCGCTGCGTCGAGTGCAATAGTTCGAGGCGGCGTAACCGGTGCGACAAGCGAGGTGGTACCGCGGTGGCGGTTGCGCAAACGGCAACGGTCATCGTCCTCGTAGGCAGGCGTGGCGGTGATGGTCATGCCGAATGGAACCGTGGGTTCCGGCCGCGAGACCACCGGTCGTGCGGCCGCCGGATTGTCCGGGTCCCGCGGGCTCCGTCTCGGTATGCATCGTCAGTGTGACGTCTGTAGGACCAGTGCACATCATACCGAGGAGAACCATGGTGAGCGAGACCACCAATCATGTCTATCCCAAGGCGAATGAGGGCGGCGAGACCGCACGCATCGCGCCGAACCCCAGCTTCCCCAACATGGAGGAGACCGTTCTCGACTACTGGGACAAGGACGATACCTTCCAGAAGTCCGTCGAGCGCAACCCCTCCGGCGACCACAGCCAGAACGAATTCGTGTTCTTCGACGGCCCGCCGTTCGCGAACGGCCTGCCGCACTACGGCCACCTGCTGACCGGCTATGCCAAGGATG
>OKQJ01000184.1_pt1 | contig 26149 bp, 22 predicted proteins | sample 1614171 | NCBI WGS metagenome assembly OKQJ01 (sample SAMN04436911, study PRJEB24849) | human gut metagenome | biome: human gut; feature: NICU; material: stool | host: Homo sapiens | place: USA: Saint Louis, MO | collected 2012-05-30 | reverse complement strand
GAAGAGGACTGGGCGGCGGGCGAGGACGCGGGCTGCTCTTCCGACGAGGCCGGCGCGTCCGTCTGTTCGGCGGTTCCCGCGGCCGGCGTCTGAACGGCTGCTGATTGGCCGGCGGCCCCTTGGTCGGCGGGCTCCTGGCCGGAAGGCTCCTGATCGGCGAGTGCGTCGGCGAACAGGTCGCGCGGCTGCGCCGTCTTGGGCTGCATGACATTGATCGGCATCGAATCGGGGAACGGATCGTCGCCGGCCGAGTCGCCCGGCACGTCACCGGCCGACATGCCGCGAAGCGGCGGGAAGCTGCGCGATTCCGCGGCCTTGAGTTCGCTGGCCCGCCGCGCCACGCTGCCGGCGTTGAACATGCTCGTCGGCTCCCCCGCGCGCAGGTTGAGGATGTCGTCCACGGACAGGTCCATCGCATCGGGTTCGGGCTTGCTGTCCGACAGCGCGTAGTCGAACAGGTCGGCCACCGGCTGGAACCGTTCCTCGGCCGGTTCGTCGACGCGGACGAAATCGATCGGCACATCGCCGAACTGCATGCGTATCGCCGAGGACGGCAACGGGAAATCCGTGTCCTCGGGCAGGCGGATCAGGCTGCCGTCGGAGCGCACGACATACGTGCCGTTGGTGGAATGCAGGTCCCGGATCTTGGCCGAGCCGTTGGCCGCGACGGTGAACAGCGCGTGGCGCTTGGACATGGAGCGCGTCTCGTCACTCACCTCGAAGCGGGGCACGCCGTTGTCGACGAGCGGCCGAATCGGCCTGCGCCCGATCTCCAGCTGCTCGGACGGCAGGACACTGACCTGCTCGCAACCTTCGACCTTCACCAACCACCGCTGCGACATTCGCTGATCCTCACTCACCGTGCACCCTTCCTTTCACCACAACTCGCGTGCAGGACACACTACGTGCCATTGTGTCACGATTTTCCGAGAATACGCACGATATCGGAACAGGACTTGACAACTTCCGCCCATAATCATCGCGCAATCCCCCTACTCGAGGATAACCCAGTATAACGGAAAACCCCGCCACCGCGACAAAATCGACGGCAACGGGGTTCACGCGAGTGCATGAGGCGGCCTTGGGGCCGCGGTCATTACTTGAGCTCGACGGTGGCGCCAGCCTCTTCCAGCTGAGCCTTGGCCTTGTCGGCATCTTCCTTCTTGGCCTTCTCGAGGATGGCCTTCGGAGCGCCGTCAACCATGGCCTTGGCCTCGGCCAGACCAGCGTTGGTGATGGCCTTGACGGCCTTGATGACCTGGATCTTCTTGTCGCCGACGGCGGTCAGGACGACATCGAACTCGGTCTTCTCTTCCTCTTCGGCAGCGGCGGCGGCCGGAGCGGCGGCGACGGCGGCAACCGGAGCGGCGGCCTCGACGTCGAACTTCTCCTCGAAGGCCTTGACGAACTCGGAGAGCTCGACGAGGGTCATTTCACCGAAAGCTTCCAGCAGCTCATCGTTGGTGTACTTAGCCATTGTGGCTTCCTTTCATTCTGGCGGCTACCGGCTTGTGCCGAACTGCCGTCTCAATGTTTTTGTTGTTTTTCCGAGTGGGTTCATGCGGCGAGCCGCATGAGGATCAAGCTGCCTGTTCCTGCTTCTCGCGCAGGGCGTCGATCGTACGCACGGCCTTGGTGGGCAGAGCGGTGAACAGGTACGCGGCCTTGGCCGTCGTAGCCTTGACATCGCCGGCGAACTTGGCGAGCAGCTGCGGGCGAGACATCATGTCCGCCAGCTTGGCGGCAGACTCGCCATCGTAGACGGTGCCATCGGCATAGCCGCCCGAGATAACGAGAGCCTTGTTGGTCTTGGCAAAGTCACGCAGCGTCTTCGCAGCCTCAATGAAGTCGCCCTTCACGAAGGTGATGGCGGTCGGGCCCTTGAGCAGGTCGTCAAGACCCTCAATGCCCGCTTCCTTGGCGGCGATGCGCGCCAGCGTGTTCTTAGCCACAGTGTAGGAAGTATCGCGGCCTAGCTTTTCGCGCAGTTCGGAAACCTGCGGAACGGTAAGCCCGCGGTACTCGGTCAGGTAGACGGCATCAGCGTTACGGAACTGCTCCGTAAGCGCGGCGACCACCACTTCCTTTTCGGGCCTCTTCATGGCGTTCCTTCCTAGATCGGCCGTTGATCCATCCGTCCGGAACGCTTTGGTCAGTATCCGCAGGGCAATAAAAAAGCCCTGCGCACAGGCAGAGCAACATTCGCCGCTTTCGCGGGCCACCCCGTGAAGGGCAACTATCTCTCAACCTGCGCTGGCTTGGCGAACCAAACTTCGTGGAGCATACGCCCCCAACCAACGGTCTGTGGTTTACAAGAATGATAATATACGCGCCGACCACGACAGAGCGCAATCCAGGCGTGTCGAAGGCGTGCCGGCGGCGTGCCGTTGGCGTGAGGTGGCGCGTGGCGCCGGAGGGTTGGTCGAATGCTTGGCGCCGCAGCTTTTCGACCACCCCCAGTCCCGCCAGCGGGGGCAGGAACCCCGCATCCGGAAGAAGCGCGGCGGTCCGCCCCGGCGCGGCACCGACGCAAAAAGGGCGGAACCCGTGCCATCACGGATTCCGCCCTTATCTGCCATATCGAAAGGCATGCGCGTCACAGTGCGCGCGCCGGCCGCGGCCATAGGCCGCCGCAGCCACAAGGCCGCGAACTACTTCGTGTAGTCCTTGTCCTTGCTCTCCTTGATCAGGAACAGCGCCACGAGCGCCAGCGCGGACATCACGCCGAGGTACCAGCCAAGCGACATGATGCCGTACTTGCCGACCAGCCAAGTGGCGATCGTCGGGGCGAACGCGCCGCCGAAGATCGCGGCGAGGTTGTAGCTCAGGCCGGCGCCGGAGTAACGCACGCTGGTCGGGAACAGCTCGGGCAGGTAGGCGCCGGAGGGGCCGAACAGACCGCCCATCAGCAGGAAGCCGATGCACAGGAACACCATGATCATGGCCACGTTGTGCTGTAGCAGCGCCGGGCATACCAGGCTGAACACGAGCGTCGCGGCGGTGGTGGCGAGCAGCACCTTCTTGCGGCCGGACTTGTCGGCCCACAGGCAGCCGACGATGATGAACGCGGCGAAGAACACCACGGAAACCATCTGCATGCCAAGGTACTCGGGCTCCTTGAAGCCAAGGCCGGTCACGCCGTAGCTCAGCGACCAAGTGCCCAGCGTGTAGAACAGCGTGTAGGTGATGCCCATGGCCACCGTACCGAGCACGACTTCCTTCCAGTAGGGCAGCAGATCGCGCAGCGGGTGCTTGGAGGTGCGCTTCTCCTCGGCGGCCTTCTTGAAGATCGGGGTCTCGCTCATGCGCTCACGCACGTACAGGCCGACGATCACCAGCACCGCGGAAAGCAGGAACGGGATGCGCCATCCGAAGGAGAGCATCTGGTCATGGGTGAGCGAGGTGGTGAGCAGCAGGTTGATGCCGTACGCGCAGAAGAAGCCGATCGGGGCGCCGAGGTTCGGGAACGAACCGTACAGCGCGCGCTTGTTGGCGGGCGCGTTCTCGGTGGCGACCAGCGCGGCGCCGGACCATTCGCCGGCGAGGCCGACGCCCTGGCAGGCGCGGCAGACGCACAGGATCACGACGGCCCAGGCGCCGATCTGCTCATAGCCGGGCAGCAGGCCGACGACAAAGGTGGAGATGCCCATGGTCAGCAGGGCGATCACAAGTGTCTTCTTGCGGCCCATCTTGTCGCCGAAGTGGCCGAACAGCAGGGAGCCGAACGGACGGGCCAGGAAGGAGACGGCGAAGGTGACGAACGACATCAGCGTGGCCAGCGCCGGGTTGGACTTGGCGACGGAGGTGAAGAAGATCGTGCCGAAATAGCTGGCGGCGGCGATGGAATAGCAATAGTTGTCGTAGAACTCAATGGCCGTGCCGACCATGGATGCGGCGATGATCTCGGGCACGGAATCTTTTTTAACGGTTACTTGTGTATCAGTAGACGCGACTGCACTTGCCGACATGGCGTCTTCCCCTTATTCTCGAACACTTCTCAAGGAAATCTCAAACTGCCGTTGCAATGGGTTGTCCTCAAACGGCGAAAACACACGGGGCGCGCCACGCGCTCGCTTCTGGCTGCGGTGACGCACACCGCTGTGCCAATCACCGATAGTGCCCCAGCGCCGTCCGGAATAAAAGAGAGCGCTCACATAGTGAACACCGAACGCTTGGGGAACGTCGGGGGGCACCACGGTTCCGCCAATACAAAAAGCTCCCCCGTTGCCGAGGGAGCTTAGAGCGGTACCCGAGCGTTACGCGAGGAACGCCATCAGGATGAAGTCGAGGACGAACAGACCGGCCACGCCCCAGATCACCGGGTGCACTTTGCTCGCCTTCTTCTTGCAGGCCATCACCACGCAGTACATGATGAAGCCGCCGGCGATGCCGTACGAGATCGAGTAGGAGAACGCCATGAACACGGCGGCGAAGAACGCCGGAATGGCCTCCTCGATGTCGCTCCACTCGATTTCCTTCAGCGACGAGGCCATCATGCAGCCGACGATCACCAGCACGCCGGCGGTCGCGGCGGACGGCACGGCGGAGACGATCGGCGAGAGGAACGCGGACAGCGCGAAGCAGATCGCGACGACCACGGAGGTCAGGCCGGTGCGGCCGCCCGCGCCGATGCCGGCGGCGGACTCGACGTACGTGGTGGTGTTCGAGGTGCCGCAGATCGCGCCGATCGACGTGGCGACGGAATCGGCGAACAGGGCGCGGTCCATCTTGGAGGAGAAGCCGTGGCCGTCCTCGAGCGCCTTCTCGTCGGCCTCGGAGAAGATGCCGGTGCGGCGGCCGGTGCCGATGAAGGTGCCGATCGTGTCGAAGGTGTCGGACATGGAGAACGCGAAGATCGTCACCAGCACGAGCGGCAGGCGGGACGGGTCGGAGAACAGCGCCGGGAAGCCGTCGCCGGAGAAGATCGCGCCGAAGGTCGTCGGCAGCTGGGCGAAGGTGTCGGAGATCGACACGGAATCGGACATCGAGGTGACGCCGAACGGGATGCCGATCACGGTGGTGGCCGCGATCGAGATCAGCAGGCCGGCCTTGACCTTGAGCACGGTGAGCACGATCGCCAGCAGCAGGCCGATCAGGAACACCCACAGCACGGGCTTGTTGAGCGTGGCCAGGCCCGGGGTCGCGGCCGTGGCCAGACCCTTGCCGGCGGCCTTGGGGTCGCCGGGAGTGAAGGTGATCAGGCCGACGTTGAGCATGCCGACGTAGGCGACGAACAGGCCGATGCCGCCGCCGATCGCGTGCTGGAGCATCGGCGGGATGGCCTGGATGATCATCTTGCGCACGCGGGTGACGGTGATGAGGATGTTGATCAGGCCGCACAGGAACACCATGCACAGCGTTTCCTGCCAGCTGAAGCCCAGGCCGAAGCACACGGTGTAGGTGAAGAACGCGTTCAGGCCCATGCCGGCGGCCTGCGCGTACGGCACGTTGGCGAACAGGCCCATGATCAGGGTGCCGATGATCGCGGCGATGATGGTGGCGAGGAACACGCCGCCCCACGGCATGCCCGTCTGGCTCAGGATCTGCGGATTGACGACGATGATGTAGCTCATCGCGAAGAACGTGGTCAGACCGGCGGTGATCTCCGTCGACACGGTCGTGCCGTTCTCCTTGAGATGGAAGAACTTCTCCATAGACTTCTCTTCTTCTTCCTTGTTTCTTGGGTTGTGCGGGGCGCTGGCCCCGGCGAGAATTGCGACTCGCCCGAAGTGATGCACGGAATACCTTCGAACGAGGTTCACCATATCATCACATGGAGTCAGGCAGGTTACGCCAAGAGCATGGCCCCTACAACGCGGAAAACCCCGCACAAGGCGGGGTTTACGCGCACGGCTGTGAGTTGTCTGTCGAACCGATCGAGTCCTGCAACAGCGGACTTGCCTCCGGCAAGACTCAACCTGTCCTCGATCGGCTACCGCCTCACTCGGACTGATCCTACGGACAATCCACTGGATTGTCCGCTTAACGGATCAGCCAAAGCGGCCGGAGACGTAGCGCTCGGCTTCTTCGTTCTGCGGGTTATTGAACATCGTGGTGGTGTCGGTGAAGTACTCGAGGTGACCGGGCTGGCCGACGGCCTTGAGGTTGAAGAAGGCGGTGAAGTCGGCGATACGGGCGGCCTGCTGCATGTTGTGCGTCACGATCACGATCGTGTAGTCGCCCTTGAGCTCCTGGATCAGGTCCTCGACGGCGAGCGTCGAGATCGGGTCGAGCGCGGAGCACGGTTCGTCCATGAGCAGCACCTGCGGGTGCACGGCCACGGCGCGCGCGATGCACAGACGCTGCTGCTGGCCGCCGGACAGGCCGATGCCCGGGTTGTCGAGACGGTCCTTGACCTCGTTCCACAGGTTCGCGCCGCGCAGCGCCCACTCGACCAGATCGTCGGCGTCGGACTTGGCGAGCTTGCGGTTGTTGAGCCGCACGCCGGCAAGCACGTTCTCGCGGATCGACATCGTGGGGAACGGGTTCGGGCGCTGGAACACCATGCCGACGTCGCGGCGCACGGACACCGGGTCCACGTCCTTGTCGTACAGGTTCTTGCCCTCGAGCAGCACCTCGCCCTTGACGTGGGCGCCGGGGATGATCTCGTGCATGCGGTCGAGCGTGCGCAGCACGGTCGACTTGCCGCAGCCGGACGGGCCGATGAACGCGGTGACCTTGTTGGGTTCGATATTGAGGTTCACATCCTCCACGGCCAGGAAGTCGCCGTAGTAGATGTTCAGATGGTTGACATCAATGCGCTGTCCCATGTGATTTCCTTATGTTTTCCTTGGGTCCTAGTAGTGGATGGTTAGCGTTCCGACTTCACGGCGAAGACCTTCGCCACGAGGCGTCCGATGAGGTTCAGGATGAGCACGATCAGGATCAGCACGAGGGCCGCGGCCCACGAGCGTTCCATCGGGATCGTGGTCACGCAGCTCGCGTCGGCGTTGGCCGGGCAGGTCGCGTTGAGCTTGGAGTACTCCTGATACACATACACCGGCAGCGTGGTCATGCGCCCCGAGAACAGGTTGACGTTCGTCGAGTTGATGTAGCCGGCCGTCATGAGCAGCGGCGCGGTCTCGCCGATCACTCGCGCGATGGCGAGGATCGCGCCGGAGACGATGCCCGGCAGCGCGGTGCGCAGCACGATCTTGGTGATGGTGCGCTGCTTGGTGACGCCGAGCGCGTAGGAGGCCTCGCGCAGGTCGCCGGGAACGATCTTGAGCATTTCCTCGGAGGACTTGACCACGGTCGGCAGCATGAGCAGCGAGAGCGCCACGGAGCCGACGAAGCCGTTGACGGTGCCCGGTCCGACCAGGATCGTGAACATCGAGTAGGCGAACAGGCCGGCGACGATGGACGGGATGCCGCTCATCACGTCGACGAGCAGGGTGATGGTCTTCGCCAGCTTGCCGCGGTTGGAGTACTCCACCAGATAGACCGCGCACATCAGGCCGATCGGGATGGAGATGACCATGGCGCCGAAGGTGATCTCGAGCGTGCCGATGATCGCGTGCAGGATGCCGCCGTAGCCGCCGGACGGGGTCGGGTTGCCGCCGACCACGCCGGTCATGTTGTAGCCCAGGAAGTTGAGGTTCAGGCGCTTGATGCCGTTGGCGATGGTCGTCCACAGCACGGAGACCAGCGGGATGCAGGCGATGACGAAGGCGAGCGCGATGAACACGCGCATGACCATGTCCTTGCGCTTGCGGGAGGCGACGAACGAGCGGGTCGGCTTGAACTTGTCGAAGTCGATGACGGGGGCGCCGTCCATGGCGGACTTGGGGGTTTGCGTTGCTGCGGACATCACGCCACCTTCTTATCGGTGATCCTGCGGGCGATGTAGTTCACCACGAAGGTGATGAGGAACAGCACCAGGCCGGTGCCGATCAGCGTGGACACGCCCAGATCGTTGGCTTCGGGATACTGCGCCGCGATGTTGGCGGCGATGGTCTGGTTCTGCGAGGCCTGCAGCAGCTTGATCGAGTAGTTGAGGCCCGGGGACAGGATCATGAGCACGGCCATCGTCTCGCCGAGCGCGCGGCCGAGGCCCAGCATGGACGCGGACACGACGCCGGACTTGCCGAACGGGATCACGGCCAGCTTGACCATCTCCCACTTCGTGGCGCCGAGCGCGAGCGCGGCCTCCTCCTGCAGGCGCGGGGTCTGCAGGAAGATGTCACGCGACAGCGAGGTGATGATCGGCAGGATCATGACGGCCAGCACCAGCGAGACGGTCGCGACGGTGCGCGACGGGTTCGCGGCCGGCCCCTGGAACAGCGGGATCCAGCCAAGATACTTGGCGACCCAGCTCCAGAACGGATAGATGGCCGGGACCAGCACCAGGCCGCCCCACAGACCGTAGATGACGGAGGGGATGGCGGCGAGCAGGTCGACCACATAGCTCAGCGCGGTGGCGAGCTTCTTGGGCGCGTAGTGGGAGATGAACAGCGCGATGCCGAGGGAAACAAAGAACGACACCAGCAGCGCGAGCGCCGAGATCAGCACGGTGCCGAACAGCAGCGGACCGACGTAGCCCCAGAAATTCGTGGCCTTGCCGCCGGTGAAATCGGAAATGGTCTTGCTGTTGGCGCTCTGATCGCCGCCGATGAGCGGCCACGCGCGGAACAGCAGGAACAGGGCAACTGCGGCGAGCACTACGAGAATAAGGATGCCGCAGGCATAGGCAATGCCCTTGAACACCTTGTCGGCGGTTTTGCCACCGACCGGCTGCTGCGCCGTCTTGTCTTGCGAACTCACAGGTTCTCCTTCGTGTGACAAGTACTGTCAAATACCTTAGTGACCATCGTAATGCCCACCGGGCTTACCCGCGTTTCAGGCCGCAGCCACGCTCGGCGGCTGCGGCCTGAAACTTCGTCAGGATTCCCGGAAGGGAGTCGATGGGATGATCACTCGGTCTTGATGGCCTCGATGGACTTGGCGATCTTGCTGGTCAGCGAGCTCGGCAGCGGGGCGCTGCCTGCGGCCTGGGCGGCGGCCTTCTGGCCGGCGTCGCTGGTCACGTAAGTGAGCCAGGACTTGACGAACTTCGCGGTGGAGGCGTCCTTGTAGGCCGGGCACGCGATGTCGTAGGAGACCAGGACGATCGGGTAGGCGCCGTCGGCCTCGGTGGCGTGGTTGATCTTGACGACCACGCGGTTGTCGCCCTTGGCGTCGGCGTCGAGCTCGGAGTCGTCGATCACCTTGGAGCCGGCCTCGGCCGAGATCTCGCTGTACTTGTCGCCGACCTTGACGGCCACGGTGCCCAGATCGCCGACCTGGGAGAAGTCGGCGTAGCCGATGGTGCCGTCGGCCTGCTTGACGGTGGAGATCACGCCGGAGGTGCCCTTGGCGCCCTGGCCGACCTCGTTCGGCCAGTTCTCGGACAGGTCATAGCTCCAGGCGTCGGGGGCCTGGTCCTTGAAGTAGCTCACGAAGTTCTGGGTGGTGCCGGACTTGTCGGAGCGGTGCACCACGGTGATCGCGGTGGCGGGCAGGTCGAGGTCCTTGTTCTGGTCGGCGATGGCCGGATCGTTCCAGGTGGTGATCTTGCCGTCGAAGATCTTGGCGATGGTGGCGGCGTCCATGTTGATGTGCTTGCCGGCGTCGGACACGCCCTTGAGGTTGAAGACCACGGCGATCGGGGAGATGTAGACCGGGACGTCGAAGGCCTGGCCGGAGGCGCAGACGCTCTTGGACTGCTCGATCTCGTCGTCGGCGAGGGCCTTGTCGGAGCCGGCCCACGCGGTGGCGCCGGTCAGGAAGGTCTTGACGCCGGCGCCGGAGCCGGAGGGCTCGTAGGAGATCTTGGCGTCCGGGTTGCTCTCGTTGTAGCCGGCGATCCACGCGTCGACGGCGGCCTGCTGCGAGGAGGCGCCGGCACCCGCGAAGTTGCCGGAGATGGACTCGGTCTTGGAGCCGCTGTCGGTGCTCGACGCATCGGTGGAGGCGGTGTTGTCGCCGCAGGCGGCGAGGGAGGCCATCATCACCAGACCGGAGACCGCGGCAAGGGAACGAATCAGAACATTATTACGCATAATTCTCGTTTTCCTCTGTCTATCAACTTTCTGACGGCTCTCATTCGGCCGCCAATCTTTTGACAGCTTCTAGCCTATGGGGCATTCGGAGGGTTCCGAGACGAAATCGGTGAACGGAAGATGAACAATGTTCAATCAATTCGACTACGCCCCGACTACGTCGTTGTAGCCGGGGCGTGAGGTGACGGGGGCAGGGAGGGGAGGCGGCTATTCCGCCGGCTCGTCGATCTTGTATCCCAGACCGCGCACGGTGGTCAGGTAGCGGGGATGGGCCGGATCGACCTCGATCTTGGAACGCACGCGCTTGACGTGCACGTCGAGCGTCTTCGTGTCGCCGACGTAGTCCGAGCCCCAGATGCGGTCGATGAGCTGGTGGCGGGTCATCACGCGGCCCTTGTTCTGCATGAGGTATTCCAGCAGCTCGAACTCCTTGAGCGGGAAGAACACGGTCTCGCCGCGCACGCTCACCTGGTGCTGGCCGACCTGCATGGCGATGTCGCCGCACACGAGCGGGATGTCGTCGTCGACGGCGCCGGCCGATTCGGAGACCGCCTGGTTGCGCCGCATGACCGCGCGGATGCGGGCGAGCAGCTCGCGGAACGAATACGGCTTGGTCACGTAGTCGTCGGCGCCGATCTCCAGACCGACGACCTTGTCGATCTCCGCGCTTTTGGCGGTGAGCATGATGATCGGGACGCGGCTCTGCTCGCGGATGCGGCGGCACAGCGCGGTGCCGTCGATGCCGGGCAGCATCAGATCGAGCAGCACCAGATCGATGCCGCCCTTGGTGAACAGCTCCAAACCCTCCTCGCCGGTGGCCGCCGCAGACACGTCGTATCCCTCGCGGGTGAGCTGATACACCAGTGGCTCACGGTATGATTCCTCATCCTCGACGATAAGAATTCGCGTCATGTCTGCCTTTCTCTGTCAATCCTTGGCGCGTCCCGCCACCGCGGGTCCCGCAGGTCCCGCGATTCTCGTACTGCCATTATCGTAACCGGTCAGTAACGCGACGATGGCGATTCGCACCAACTACGTACTTTATCAAGCGGGGTTCGTCTCGGTTCCGGACTCGGCGCCGGACGCGGTTCCGGATTCGGCGCCGGATTCGCGGGCGGGAAGCTCGATCGTGAACGTCGACCCCTCGCCCTCCCTGGACCACACGGAGATCGTGCCGCCGCATTCCTGCACGCAGTGCTTGGTGATCGCCAGCCCCAGCCCGGAGCCGCCGGTGGCGCGCGATCGCGCCGGATCGACGCGGTAGAACCGCTCGAACACGCGGCCGAGCGAGGCCTGGGGAATGCCGATGCCCTGGTCGACCACGCGGATCGTCACCTTCCCGTCGCGCTGGGCCACGCCGACGCCGACAACCGTGTGCTCGGGCGAATAGTGGATGGCGTTCTCGACGAGGTTCTTGACCGCGGTTTTCAGCGACTCCGCGTCGGCCATCACCGTGACGTCGGGGCCTTCCGGCGCGGCGCCCCCCTCCCCCGCGGCGAGCGGTACCGGCTTGCCGGCGAAGGTGAGGCGGATGTCGATGTGCTTGGCGTCGGCCTGCACCTGGTTCTCGCCGATCGCGGCGCGCACCACGCCCATCGTCGACACCGGCTCCGACGCCACCATGCCGTCCATGGACTGCGCCTTCTGCAGATCGATCAGACGATGGACGAGCTCGGTCAGGCGGCCGGACTCCTTGGCCACGCGCCCCGAGAAGTAGCGCACCGCGTCCGGGTCGTCGGCGGCGTCCGAAATGGTCTCGGCGAGCAGCGAGATGGCGCCGGCCGGCGTTTTCAGCTCGTGGGAGACGTTGGTGACGAAATCGCGGCGCATCGCCTCGAAACGACGCTGCTCGCTCATGTCGGCGAGGAAGACCGCGTACAGCCCGTCGGCCACCTCGCCGATCCGCACGCGCAGGTACAGCGTGTCGGAGGGGACCGGCTTGCCGGCCTGCACGCCGCGGCCGGTCATCGCGTCCGCCCGCTCGCGGCGGCTTCTCGGGTCGACGGGCAGCTGGATCTCCCGTTCGCGGGTCTGCCCGTCGCCGACGACCAGCCGCAGGATCTCGCCGATCTCGTCCAGAATCAGCCGGTCGCGGCCGACTAGGCCGAACACGCGGGCACCGGGACTGGCATAGCGCACATGGCCGGACGCCTCACACATGATCATGGAGTCCGGCATCGCGTCGACCAATCCCCGCTCCAGCGTGCGCACGGGTACGTCGTCGCCGAACAGGGATCTGCCGTCGGGATCGTCGTTGTTCCCCGCGGCCGCCGTCTCGCCGGCCTCCCGGCCGATCAGGTACGCTACGACAACAATCGCAACCACTGCCGCGATGATGAGCACCACTGCGACGTATTGCCACCAAGCCATCAGACGCCTCCTTATGAACCTCCGTGGTTCATCAGCGTAGCCGCGTATGGCCGCAAACCCACCGGCCGACTACGTAAGTTCGCCAGCTGTTCATCTTAGGCCCTGTTGCGCGTCGCGGCACATGCCCCGCAAGGCGTTACAGGCGCTTGACGATGTCGATGGCGAGGCGCGCCGCGGTGTCGGCGTATTCGGAGATGTCGAACTCGCGGAACACCTCGTATTCGGTGTCGGCGTTGTCGGAGAGCGCGCGGATCACCAGCGCGGGCACGTCGTTGCGCGCCGCCACATGCGCCACGGCGGCGCCTTCCATCTCCACCGCGTCGGCGCCGGTGTCGTGCACGACCTTGCGCGTGAGCTCGTCGCCCTCCACGAAGTAGTTGCCCGTGGCGATGATGCCGGTGATGTGCGTGATGCCCATGTCGTCCAGCGCCTCGCCGGCGATGGCGAGCAGGTGGTCGTCGGAGTGGAACTCGGTGACCGGCTCGGCCTCGGTGCCGGGCTTCCACTGGCCGACCAGGCGCATGTCGGTGTCCAGATAGCGCAGCGTGCCGCCGAGCACCACGTCGTTGACGTGCAGGTTCGGGTTGAGGTTGCCGGCGATGCCCGTGAAGATCACCGCGTCGGGGCGGTATCCGTCGATGAGGCGCTGCGTGGTGGCCGCCGCGTTCACCAGTCCCATGCCGCCGACCGTGGCGACGACGGCGATGGTCTCGCCGCTGGCGGCAGTCAGCGTGCCGCGCGACACGTCGAGGCTGGCGCCGGTGTCATGCTCCACGTCGTTCAGGGACTTGGCGATCAGCGCGACCTCTTCGGTCATCGCGCCGATGATGGCGATGGTGTGCATGGGGTTCCTTTCCGTTTCCATACCATGGATCAGTTGATTCGGGTCAGTTGATTCGGGGCTGGTTCGGGTTGGTTCGGGGGCGCCGGAGTCCGGCGCCGCGCTACCGCCAGCGGCGTTCGCTGACGGCGGCCGCCAGCTCGCGCAGCAGCGCGGCGGTCTCGTCCCAGCCGATGCACTTGTCGGTGATCGACTTGCCGTAGACGAGCTGGTCGAGCGGCGCCGCCGGCTGGTTGCCGCCCTCGATGAAGCTCTCCATCATGATGCCGGTGATGCCCTGCTCGCCGGCGGCGATGCGGCGCGCGATATCGCGTACGACCTCGGCCTGGCGGTGCTCGTCCTTGCCGGAGTTGCCGTGCGAGCAGTCGATGATCAGGCCGTGGGCGGCCGCGGAATCGGCCGGCATCATCGCGCGCACGTCGTCCATCGCCTTCGCCACGGACGCGGCGTCGTAGTTCGGCCCGTACACCGAACCGCGCAGCACGACGTGGCAGTCGGGGTTGCCGAGCGTCTCGACCGCGCAGGCGCGTCCAAGATGGTCGATGCCGAAGAAGGTGTGCTGCTGCGCGGAGGCGAAGCACCCGTTGACCGCGGCCTTGACCGACCCGTCGGTGGCGTTCTTGAAGCCGATCGGCATCGACAGTCCGGAGGCGAGCTGGCGGTGCACCTGGCTTTCGGTGTTGCGCGCGCCGATCGCGCCCCAGCTGACCGCGTCGGCGATGAACTGCGGGCTGGTCGGCTCGAGGAACTCCGTGGCGGCGGCCAGGCCCTCGCCGAGCACGCCGAGCAGGGTCTTGCGCGCGAGCAGCAGGCCTTTGCGGATGTTGTGGGTGCCGTCGATGTCGGGGTCGTTGATCAGGCCCTTCCAACCGACGGTGGTGCGCGGCTTTTCGAAATACACGCGCATGATGATGAGCAGCTCGCCGTCGAGCTCGTCCATGAGGCCGGCGAGCCGGTGCGCGTAGTCGAGCGCGGCGGCCGGGTCGTGCACGGAGCACGGGCCGACGATCACGAGCAGGCGGTCGTCCTGCCCGTACAGGCAGGCGCGGATCTCGTCGCGCGAGTAGGCGACGATCTCCTGGGCGGCCGCGTCGAGCGGCTGTTCGGCGAGCACCTGGGCCGGGGTCGGCAGCGGTTCGAGTTCCACGACGCGGCGGTTGATGATGCGCTCGACGCCGACCTCGTCCTCCCACCGGGGCACGTCGGTGACGACGAGCGGATTCTTGCCCTCGCGCATCGCCTGGCGGATCGCCCTCAGCTCTTCCGGCGTATTCAACGGCTGCGGGCCGACATGCCACTGGCTGTCATCGGGCATCCGCCCGGGCGCCTGCCCGGGAACGGCCCCGGCGTTCCCGCTCTTCTGCTGCTGCATGCTGATTCTCCTTGGGACATGGTCTTCACCAAGGATAAGGGCCCGCGGGAACAAATGCGCAATCAGCGCGCAGCGGCGGTGCGGCGGGCCTCGACGGCATTCGCCAGCGTGTGCAGCAGCTCGTCGGTGCGGTCCCACGGCACGCAGGCGTCGGTCACGGACTGGCCGTACACCAGCTGGTCGAGCGGCGCGGGCCTCTGATGCCCGGCCTTGAGGAAGCTCTCCATCATCACGCCGAGAATGCCCGGCTCCCCGGCGGCCACGCGGGAGGCGATGTTCTCGATGACCTCGGCCTCGACGTTCTCGTCCTTGCCGCAGTTGCCGTGCGCGGCGTCGATCACCAGACCGTACTCGCTCGGGCCGGAGGCCTTCGAGCGCTTCAGCGCCTCCAGCGCCTCGGCCACGGACTGCGGGTCGTAGTTCGGGCCGTGGCTGGAGCCGCGCAACACCAGATGGCAGTCCGGGTTGCCCTTCGTCTCGGCCGAGATCACCCGGCCGTCGAGGTTGATCGACAGGAAATGATGCTCGAAGCCCGCGGCGTAGCAGGAATCGGCTGCCGGCTTGATCGAGCCGTCGGTGGCGTTCTTGAAGCCGACCGGCATCGACAGGCCGGAGGCGAGCTCGCGGTGCACCTGCGATTCGGTGTTGCGCGCGCCGATGGCGCCCCAGCTGATGAGATCGCAGATGTACTGCGGGGTGATCGGGTCGAGCCACTCGGTCGCGGTCGGCAGCCCCAGGTCCAGCACGTCGGTGAGCACCTTGCGCGCCAGCCACATGCCCTTGCGGATGTTGAAGCGGCCGTCGAGGTCGGGGTCGTTGATCAGGCCCTTCCACCCGACGGTGGTGCGCGGCTTCTCGAAGTACACGCGCATGACGATCATGAGCCGGTCCCTGAGCTCCTCGTTGGCCGCCGCAAGCTTTTCGGCATATTCGTGCGCCGCCTTCGGATCGTGGATCGAGCACGGGCCGACGATCACCAGCAGGCGGTCGTCGCGGCCGTGCAGCACGTCGCGGATCTCCTGGCGCGAGCGCAGCACCAGATCGCTCATCGCGTCGGTGAGCGGCAGCTCCTTGAGGAAATACCGCGGCGCCGGGATCGGATCGAGCTGACGGATGTTCACGTCCACCGTCTCGGGGAAGACGGCGTGCTCATCCAATCGCCGTGCATCCTCGGAACTGCTCGGACCGCGAAGACCTGCCATCGTACCCTGCTCCTCCCGCTCGCGCGCCCGTGGCGCGCCGACTCATCGTACCGAACACAGCGTAGTTGATACCCCCCGCGATGGCAAACCCCGGTTGCATCGTGGGACGGCGGGGCCGTGGGGGCGCGCCGCGCGGCACGCGCGCGGGCGGGCGTTCGGTCAGACGAGCAGCTCGCGTATGCGCGCGTGCTGATCCTCGGTGAGCTGCACGGCCGGCTCGCGGATCAGCGTGGAGATCGGCAGCCCCTTGGCGGCGACCGCGCCCTTGATCGCGGCGATGAACAGGTCGGACACGTCGTACAGCGCCATCAGGTGGCTGACGCGCCGCGCGGCCTCGATGGCCACCGCATAGGCGCCCGATTCGTAGGCCCGGTGCATCAGGCCGAAGGTCTCCGGCTCGACGTTGGTCAGGCCGCAGATCACGCCGGCACCTCCGGACACGCGGTTGACCAGATAGTATTCGTCGAATCCGGAGAACACGGCGAAGCGCGGGTTGACCCGGTGCACGGCGCGGATGATCCGGCGCGTATGGCTGATCGTGTCGACGGTGTCCTTGATGCCGACGATGGTCGGATGCTCGGCCGCGAGTTCGGCGACCAGCTCGGGGCTCAGGTCGGAGCCGGTGCGCGCCGGGAAATTGTAGAGGATCACCGGCAGGTCGCTCGCCGAGGCGACCGCGCCGAAGAAACGCTTCGCGGCCTGTTCGGACGGGCCGAAGTAGTACGGGGAGACGACGACCAGACCGTCCACGCCGGCCGCCTCCGCGCAACGGGCGAAGTCCACGACCTTGCCGAGATCCGTGTCGCCGACGCCGGCGAACACCTTGATGCGCCCGGCGACGTGCCGCACGGCGAATTCCACCGCCCGCTCCTTGACCTCGAGCGGGAACGCGTAGAATTCGCCGATACTGCCGAACAGCAGCACGCCGTTGACGCCGGCCTCGATCAGGTGGTCGAGGTGGCGGCCCCACAGCTCGTAGTCGATGGAGCCGTCGTCCGCCGTGACGGTGATGGAGGGGCAGATCACGCCGGAGAAGTACGGTTCCGCGCCGTTCGCGGAGTCGTCCGGCGAAGTCGGCAGCGAGTGGTTGGTCATGATACGTTCCTTTCGTTACGGTCCTGCGGCCGGTATGAGTCAGTCGGCGCCGCGCTCCGGCGGCACCGCATCGATGCCGTAGGCGCGGCGCGCGTTGCCGAGGAAGAAGTCCTCGTCATCGCCGAACATCTCGCGCATGAGCCGCAGGTGGTCGGCGAGCGTGGAATTCAGGCCGACGACCGGCCAGTTGGAGGCGTACAGCAGCTTCTTCGGATCGAACACCGCGCGCACGTACGCGACGACATCGGGGTCGACCGGGTCGTCACCGGAGATCTTGACGTACGCGTTCGGCAGCTCGGCCATATCCGCGAGAGCGCGCTTCGATGCGTCGTCCGGCCCCGGCACGTTGCCCATGTGGTCGATGATCACCGTGACCTCGGGCACCTCCCGGAACACGCCGACCATGTCGGACAGCTCGCCGGCGCGGTTGCACAATTCGAACGGCATGCCGCGCGCGGCGAGCAGCTCGAGGCCTTCGATGAAGTCCCGCTCGCGGCACCGCCCCCGCGGCTGCGAACCGATGTGCAGGGGCTCGCGGATGCCGTCGGCGGCGTCGGGCAGCGGCATGCCGGCCGACAGCCGCGCGCGCAGCATGCGCTTGAGGATCAGCGGGGAGGGGTTGGCTGCAATCAGCCGGTTCTCGAGCCCGGGGTCGGCCGCGTCGACCTCCACGTACACCGCGCCGCGGAAGTCGACGCCGAGCTGATCGTAGGCGGCGGCCAGATCGTCGATCGTGTAGCGTTTTCGCAGCCGTGGCAGGCCATCGAGCCACTGCAGCCGCTGCACCGCCGGGTCCCAGACGTGGACGTGCGAGTCGATGATGCGCAGTGTCATGGTGGGCCTCAGGTCAGCGCGCGGTCGAGATGGACGTAGCCGCCGTCCGGGAAGATCCACTGGCCGGTGGTGTGCGAGGCCCGGTCGGAGAGCAGGAACGCGGCGGTGTCGCCGATCTCCTCGACGGTGGTCATGCGGTGCTCGAGCGGGATGCGGTCGGTGATCTCGCTCAGGCGCTCGCGCTGGGCGGCCTCGTCGCCGAAGCTCCTGATCCACTTGGCGTACAGCGGGGTCCAGCACTCGGCGACGACGATGGCGTTGCCGCGCACGCCGCTGGGCGCCAGCGCGGCGGCCCACTCGCGGGTCAGCCCGAGGATCGCGCCCTTGGCCGCCGCGTAGGCGCTGGTCTTGCCCTGGCCGGTCAGCGCGGTTTTGGAGGAGATGTTGACGATCGCGCCGCGGCTCTCCTTGAGATGGCCGACCGACGCGTGCACGAGCTCGTAGTAGTGGGTCAGGTTGCCGTGGATCGACCGCTCGAAATCGCGCCAGCCGGTGGTTTCGAGATCCTTGTTGTCGTTGACTCCGGCGTTGTTGACGATGCCGTCGATATGGCCGTACTTGCGGTAGGTCTCCTCGACGATCGGCGCGATGCCGTCGGTGTCGTTCAGATCGAGCAGGTGCGTGTCGTACGTTTCGGCGTACCGCCCGATGTCGCGGGCGAACTGCCCCTGCGCATCGTCGGAGCGGTTGATGACCACCGGGATGGCCCCCTCCCGAGCCACCTGGAGCGCGATGCCCTTGCCGATGCCCTTGAACCCGCCGGTGATGATGATGACCTTGCCGTCCAGATGCAAATCCATGGAATGCCTTCTTTCTTCTGCCGCCGCGCCGCAGCCGGCTGCCGTCAGCCGCGGTGCAGATACCGTTCCGCGGTCTCGATCGTCATGTCGGTGCCGTTGCCCGGCGCGGTCGGCGCCACGTAGTTGCCGTTCCTGATTTCGGTCGGATGGACGAAATGTTCATGCTGATTATCGACATATTCGATCATGCGGCCTTCCGTGGTGCCGGACACGGCGACATAGTCGAACATGGCGAAATGGCAGACCGCCTCGCACAGCCCGACGCCGCCGGCGTGCGGGCACACCGGCTTGCCGAACTTCCTGGCCAGCAGGTACTCGAGCACGATCTCCTGCGGCCCGGCCACGCGCGTGGCGTCGATCTGCATGATGCCGAAGGCGTTGGCCTGCAGGTACTGCTTGAACATGATGCGGCTCTGCATCTGCTCGCCGGTGGCGACCGGGATCGGGTTGATCGCCCGGGCGATGGTCGCGTGCCCGATCACGTCGTCCGGGCTGGTCGGCTCCTCGACCCAGGCGAGGTCGAAGTCGTGGAACCGGTTGATCCACGCGATCGCGGCCGGCACGTCCCACACCTGGTTCGCGTCGACGGCCAGGCGCACGTCGGGGCCGATGGCCTCGCGCGCCAGAGCGAGCCGGCGCAGGTCGTCGTCGAGGTTGCGGCCGACCTTGAGCTTGATCTGCCTGAAGCCCTTGACCTGCGTCTCCTCCTTGGCGAGCGCCACCATCTTCTCGTCCGAGTAGCCCAGCCATCCGGGCGCGGTCGAATAGCCCGGATAGCCGTGCTCGAGCAGGTGGGCGATGCGCTCCTCCCTGCCTGTCCGCCCGGCCTTGAGGATCGCGACGGCCTCGTCCGGGGTGAGCGCGTCGCTCATATAGCGGAAGTCGAGCGTGGCGACGAGCTCCTCGGGCTCCATGTCGGCGAGCAGGCGCCACAGCGGCTTGCCGGCGCGCTTGGCCTTGATGTCCCACAGGGCCGACAGCACGGCGCCGATCGCCATGTGCTCGACGCCCTTTTCGGGGCCGAGCCAGCGCAGCTGGGAATCGTGCACGAACAGGTCCCACGCGCGCTTCATGTCGCCGAGCAGCTCCTCGACGTTGCGGCCGACCAGCGCCTGGCCCATCGATTCGACTGCCTTGCACACCACGTCGTTGCCGCGGCCGATCGTGAACACGAACCCGACGCCCGTGATGCCGTCGTCGGCGTCGGTATGCGCCTCGACGTAGGCGGACGAGTAGTCCGGGTCGGGGTTCATCGCGTCCGATCCGGACAGCGTCATCGATGTGGGGAAACGAAAGTCGAAGGTCTTTACTGCGGTGATCACGCTCATGGCTTGGCTCCTTTGCCGGATACGTATTGCAGCCCAGCATAGCACCTTTTGAGAAAAATGAGAAATAAGAAACGAATATTTCTTTCCACATATATGCATGGCATCCGAATATCGCAGCGTCGCCCTTGCCGCGCATACGCTACGATGGAAGCCACAGGCGTACGGGAGGGGTGGCCATGGACAGCGGCGGCGCACACAAGCTCAAGGTCAGCGAACTGGCGAAACTGGCCGGGGTCTCCCCCGCCACCGTGTCGAAGGTCATCAACGGGCGTTCCGGCATCTCCGAGGAAACGCGGGCCGCGGTCGAGGCGATCCTCAAGCAGCACGGCTATTCGAGGCCGCTGGTCAGCACGAAAGTTTCCCCGACCATCGAGCTGGTGGTCGAGTACATCGAACACAACGGCACGATGGAACTCATCAGATACGCCTCACACTGGGCGCAGCAGGCCGGGCTGGCGATCACCGTGACGCAGACCGACCACGGCAACGCCACCGAAAGCTGCCTGCGCGGCATCATCGACCGCAACCCGCTCGGCGTGATCATGCAGCAGCTCGGCGGGCTCGACGACGAGATCAAGGGGCTGCTCAGATCACGCGGGATCCCGCTGGTCGTCATCGACCCGATCATCCCGGTCGACGACGACGTGATGGGGGTGTCGATCGACAACTGGTCGGCGGGATACCAGGCGGCGCAGCATCTGATCGATCTCGGCCACACGCGCATCGGCGTGATCCGCGGGCTGCCGACGGCGCAGTCGTCGGTGGCGCGCTACGGCGGCATGCTCGCCGCGTTCGACCATGCCGGCATCCCCCTGCAGCCGCAGCTGGAGGCGGAGGGCGATTATCTGCCGGAGCGCGGGTACGCGGCGGCCTGCACGCTGCTGGATTTGGACCCCGGCCTGCGCCCGACGGCGATTCTGGCCTGCAACGACCTGACGGCGGTGAGCATATACCGCGCGGCCCGGGAACGCGGCATCGACCTGCCGTCGCAACTGTCCGTCATCGGCTTCGACGACGTCTACCCGGCGCAGTACCTCAAGCCGTCGCTGACGACGATCCACCAGCCGTTCGACGAAATCGGCAGGCGCGCCGTGCAGCTGATCCTCGACACGCGCGAGAACCGGCCGACCGACCGCCACGTGATCCTGCCCGCGCATCTGGTCCGCAGGGAGAGCACGGTGGCGGCTGCGGGGGCGAACGGCGAGGCGTGAACACGCGAGAGGCCGGGTGCGGATGGGATCCATCCGCACCCGGCCTCGTGCGTATTGGGCCATGGCAGTGTTTTTGGCTCCTCTCAGAGAGGGGAGCCAAGAACGCCTGCTATCAGGCCAAAGCGCCCATCGGATCCCATGCCGGGAGCATGGTGGCGGGCTCTTCGAGGGCGGCCTGGTACTCGGCGGGGAGCATCGCCTTGGGGACGGCGACCTCGTAGACGTACTCGGTGAACCAGTCGTCGCTCATCGTGAAGTAGCCCTTGTCGGCGATCTTGTCGCCCCAGGAGTTCTCCACGCGCCAGCGGCGGGTGGTGGTGCCGTCATCGGCGACGTCCACGCCGACGAACGCCATCGCGTGGTTCATCGCGGAATCGCCGAAGCGCACGCGCGCTTCCTTGTCCAGATCGAAGTCCACGTCGTAGACCTTGCCGTACTCGAACAGGTCGGTGGCCCAGGCACCGGACTCGCGGTCCATGAACGGGCCGCAGTCCGCGCCGAACCACACCGGAATGCCCTGCTCCTGCAGGATCGTGCGCACGCAGTCCTTCATGAACTGGTTCGGCACGTTGAGGTACTCGGTGGCGTCGCCGCCGGCCACGTTGCCCAAGTGCTCGATGCCGATCTTCTTGCCCTTGGCGTGCTCGGCGCGCGGGTCGTCCACGAGGCAGACGTAGCTCTCGAGGTCGGCGGAGCCAACGTACTTCTTCCAGAACTCGACCGGCGTGATCTCGCCGTCGCGGTGGAACTCGCCGTCCTTGTCGGTCCACTCCCAGTCGAAGGAGACCGGCGGCTCGCCAAGGTGGATCGTCAGGATGCGGTGGCCGGCGGCGGTGGCCTCGGCGATGACCTGCTCGGTCTTGGCCGGATCGCCGGCTGCGGCGTACAGGTGCGCCACGGCGGTGTGCAGCATGCGGCGCAGCTGCGTGTTCATGCGGCCGGTGTCCTTGGACGACTCGGTCTCCGGGAACAGGTCCTTCGGCACGGCGCCGTACTTCTTGTAGACGTTCATCGCCATCGTCCACTGGCCGCCGTCGCCCATCACGTCGGCGAGCAGGTGCTGCACCAGGCGGGAGTCGGCGGGCTCGCCGGCCTCGACCAGCGCGGCCACGTCCTTGAGGAAGTAGTTGACGCGCTCCAGCTTGTCGTAGTACATCGCGTAGTTCTGGGAGAACTCGAACTCCTTGAGACCCATGTTCTGCTTGGCGACGAAGCGGGCGACGTTCAGCGAACTGAACAGCCAGCAACGGCCGGAACGGTCCTGATGGGTCACCTCGCCGTTGTCGACGGTGGTGGAGAATCGGCGCTGCAGCAGGCGCGCGCGGTCATAGTTGCGGGCCACCTTGTCGATGCCGGCCGCCGTGACGGCGTTCATGGCAAGACGGTTGGCGTCGCTCGCATCGAACTGCTCGCGCAGCGAGGCAAGGGTCTGCGGTTCCAGCGTGGTGATGTCGCTCATATATGCTCCTTTGAACTCGGTGGCCTTGCGGACGCTTGCGCCGCAGGGCCGGCACAACCCCCACGGCACCCCGCCTCCAAACGGAAACGGGGTGCCGTGGATATCAAACAGGCTCCAGTCTACTCGGCCTGATCGCCATTCGCGGACTGCTGGCCCGAGGGCTCCTCCTCGTCGGACGAACCGCCGTGCGCGGCGCCTTCCACGGGCTCCTGCGGCCGGGGGGTCTCGCCGTCGACCGCGTTGGCCACCGGGAGCCCCGCATCGGGCGCGCCGGCGAACGCGCCGAAGCCGGCGAACGCGTTGGAGAACATCGCGCGCAGCTCGGACACGCGCTGCGTGATCGTCGATTCGCGCTGCTGCAGCTCGCTGATGTGGTGCTGCAGCTCGTCCAGTTCCGCCTTGGCGGCCTGGCGGCGCTCCTCGACCTGCGCCGCGGCGGTCTCGCCGGCCTTGCGCACGATCTCGGCGGCCTGGGCCTCGGCGGCCTGGCGCTTGTCGGCCGCATAGTCGTCGGCGTCCTCGCGCACGGTCTTGGCCTGGCCGATCAGCTCGTCGGCCTCCTGCTTGGCGGCCTGGCGGCGCTCCTCGAGATGGTCGAGCAGCTCGTTGACCTTCTTCGTGGCCTCGTCCTGCTGGGCGGCGATGTCGGCGCGGATCTGCTCGACCTCGGCGTTCACCTGGCTCATGGTCTGCGTGCGGCGCACTTCCGCGTCGTCGGTGATCTCCTGCGCCTTCGCGGTGGCGGCGTCGGTGATCTCGCCGGCCTTGCGCTGCGCGTCGGTGAGCATCTTGGACACCTGCTCGCGCACGTCGGCCAGCTTCTTGTTCGCCTCGGCCAGCGCGGCCTCGATCTGGTCGCTGGTCTCGCTCTTGAGACGGGAGATCTCCTCGTTGGCGGCCTTGCGCTGCGCGGCGATCTGCTGGGTGGCCTCGGCCTTCATGTCGGCGATCTTGCGATCCTGCATGGCCTTTTCGGAGGACATGCGCTTGACGTGCTCCTCGCGGGAGTTGTTCAGCTCCAGCTCGGTGGTCTGGCGCTGCTCCGACACGGTCTTGGCGGTTTCGGAACGCAGCTGGGCGGCGTCCTCCTGCGCGGACGTGATGATGGTCTGCGCGGTCTCGTTCGCCTTGTCGGTGGCCGCCTTGGCCTTCGCGGTGGCATCAGCGACGATGTGCTGCGCGTCCAGCTTCGCGTTGTTGATCAGCGTCTCGGCCTGGGCCTGCGCGTTCGAGCGCGTGGACGCCGCGTCCTGCTTGGCGCGGGCCAGCAGCTCGGTGCTGGTCTGCTCCGCGGAGGCGAGCATCTGCTGGGCGTTCGCTCCGAGCGAAGCGAACGAATTGCCCTGATTGCCCTTCTTGCTGCGCTCCTCCTGCAGCTCCGCCTGCAGCTGAAGGATCCGATCATCGTCCTGCTTGATCTGGTCGCGCAGCGACACCAGCGTATCCTGCGCCGTACTGAACGCCTCGTCGACCTTGTCCTTGTCGTATCCGCGCAACACGATGGGGAAACGATCCACCATATCCTTGTCCTTTCACCGTCTTTCGACACCCCGAGCCCCGATTTAGGGGCGCCCACAAACCGCACTTTATCGTATCAAAGGGCGCATATCGCCGGGCACGGCGCATCATCACAGAAGACACAACTGGGCGCGTGTCGCCGCCGGCCGCGCAGGGGCCGGAAGGCACTCGATAGGGGGCATCGCCTCACGCGATCAGGATCTCGCCCGACGAGGGGCTGCGGTGGTAGCGCACGGTCTCGCGCACCACGTCGCGGCCGGCCGCCACCAGCTGGCTCAGCGGCAGACCGCGCTGCGCCTTGCGGTCCTCGCACACCGGCGGGAAACTCACGAAACCGCTGAGCACATGGTCCTGCGTCGCCGTCCAGTTGAGCAGGCTGTAGAACAGCGAGTTGCACACGAAGGTGCCGGCGTCGGAGCTGAGCGTGGACGGGATGCCGTCCCGCGTGAAATCGGCGAGGATCGAGCGCAGCGGCAGCCTGGTCCAGTACGCGGCCGGCCCGGACGGGTCGATCGGCACGCGGCGCGGCGTCGCGTTGTCGGCGTCCGGCTTCGCCGCGTCCATGAGATTCGTGGCGCAACGCTCCAGCATCACGCCGCGAGCGTCGTGCTTCAGCCCCGTGGCGATGACGATGTCGGGGCGCGCGGCCTCGATGGCGTCGCGCAGCGCCGGCCACGCGTTGGCAAAGCTGATCGGCAGGCTCACCGCATGGATGTTGACCCGCACATCGGCGAGCGGGTCCTCGAAATCGCCGGCCACGGCGCCCAGCCCCTGTTCGGCGAGCGCGCGCGGCACCTCGACGGCCGGATTGACCTCGACGCCCGGGTACCGCTCGAAACCGGAGATCACCACATTGAACTGCTGCATGACATCCAGTCTAGCGGGCCCGCAACGCTACAGCGTGGACGCGATGCGTTCTGCGATCGGCAGGTCCTCCTGCGTGGTGATCTTCATGTTGGTCTCCGACCCGGAGACGATCGCGACCGGCTCGTCCGGCAGGTAGTCGACCACCACGCGGGTGTCGTCGGTCGGGTGGAAATCCGGGTCCGACGCCGCCAGCTCGTAGGCGCGGCGGATCACGGCGAAGCGGAACGCCTGGGGCGTCTGCGCGCGGAACATGTTCGCCCGGTCGGGCACGGAGGCGATCACCTTGCGCTCGCCCAGATCCTCGGTGAGCAGCATCGTGTCGGTGGAGGCGTACGCCACGGTCGCCGCGGTGAACTGGTCGAGCGCGTCGATGCAGCCGTCGATCGACGACTGCGCCACGAACGGGCGCACCGCGTCATGGATCAGCACTTTCGCGATGGGCGGAATGCCCGCCGCAGCGAGCGCGTCCAGCGCGCATGCGGTGCTGTCGACGCGCTCCGCGCCGCCGTCGATCACCATGCGCACCTTCGGGTAGCCGGCATCGTCGATCAGGCGCTCCACGGCGTGGCGGACCTGGGGGTTGACGACGACGATGGTGTCGGTGACGCGCGGGTTGTTCTCGAACGCCTCGATGCTCCAGCAGACGATCGGCTTGCCCATGACCGACACCAGCTGCTTGGGGTTGCTCGGGTCGAACCGCGTGCCGAAGCCCGCGGCGAGCACCACCGCCACAACCGGCACGTTCTGGGGCGTCGATTCCTGTGATTCTCTCTGACTCATACGTTCCACCGTAACCTTATCCGCAGCCGGCGTGATTCACGCCACACCGGTTCTGCACCGAATGTACGCGCCCGGCGGCCAGGCCGACGGGTCGCGAAGCCAGCAATACCGCCTATTCCCGCACGATCAGCGCGAGCAGGCGACCTTCGTGGGCCTTGCCGGCGAGCGCGGCGCGCCGGTGCGAGTACCAGAGCGGATTCTCCAGCGTGCACATGCTGTGGCGCACCGCCGCGAACCGCTCCGGCAGGGCCGGCCCCTCGCCGGCCGACGCGCACAGGGCCGCCAGTTCGCCGTCCTCGGACAGGTACTGCGTTGCCGCGGCCACGCGCGGGCGGGAGGCGACGACGCTGTCCATGGGCACGCCGGCCGCCTGCAGCTCCTGCAGCGCCGCCGCGGCGATGTCGATGCCGGGCTGTCCGAAACGGCTCAACG
>OKQJ01000176.1_pt1 | contig 27237 bp, 24 predicted proteins | sample 1614171 | NCBI WGS metagenome assembly OKQJ01 (sample SAMN04436911, study PRJEB24849) | human gut metagenome | biome: human gut; feature: NICU; material: stool | host: Homo sapiens | place: USA: Saint Louis, MO | collected 2012-05-30 | reverse complement strand
CAGGTCCTCTCTAGATGTTAGCTTTTCGTCACCCACTACAGTTGACAAAGAGCCATAATTATATTATCTTCGACAAACCTTTTATGACTACAACTACAAAAGGTTTGCTAGCTGCATTTTCTCTGTGTGCGACAATGGTTACAATCAGCCTATCCAAATCAAATAGGAAGTAAAGATAAGAAAAAGGTATAAGTTTGCAGACTTATACCTTTTTTGGTAAAACATTACTTAATTTTGTGTTTGTTCATTTTTTCTTCAAAAATAGCTGTCATAATTTTACGCAACTCTTGGCCTTCTTTTTCAGGAAGGTCCCCTTGGCGTTTGGCTACTGCGTAGAGTTCAGGATATTGCTTGGCTACACGCTCTACCGTCTTAGTCGTCGCATGCCCTCTTACAAAGAAAGGAATGCGTTTAAGCCATTCTTGCGGCACGAGAGCGAGCAACTTCTTCGCAGCTTCCTTGTCAGAAATCTCAGCTGTGCTCAAACCTTGGTTGATTTGTTCTTGTTCTTTTTCAGTAAAATCTTTTAATTTCATTACTAATTCCTCTTAATTTTTATATAGTAGATTTTACACTCTTACATGAGATTATACAACTGATTGAGACTGGTGGGACAAGGAATTGACTAGCTCATATGTCATGTTTCTACCCTACTCAAACTTTCGTTGCACGTTAACCTAGTCCATATCCACCCATTTGCCATTGTCCATGATAAAGGGTTTGGCTAGACCCGGTCCGGTGTAGTCCTTGTACTTGGTTGTGAGATACTTGTAGCAGTCCTTCTTGCTAGCAAATCTAATAGCTTGGTAAGGCTCTTCAAAGGTCAACTTTTCAACAAATAAGTAGCCATCCGTCGTAGAGACTAGGACACCGACGTGACCGACAAAAAGGGAATCTCCATCCAGATTATCCTGGACAATAACCGACAGCATGCGTGCCTTGTCATCAAAGGAGAACTGCTTGTAGTAATCCTCCATATGCTTGGCGTGAACCTTGACATTTTGGGTTGGGTTAGTTTTGACCCGTGAAAAGAGAATTTCAAAGTTTGCCTGCTCCTTGGCATCAAAGAGCTTCCCCTTGTCAATGGCATCTTTATCTTGGAAAAGGAGCTCACTATCACTTTTGACTTGTGGAATCTTTATTTTTCCTTTCAGTAGCATGTAAGTGTTAATACGACAGTTGGTACCGATAAAGTCATCATGCTTGGCTGTCCACAAGCCACTGATTTTTTCCACATCATAGTCGGTTTTAGTAAATGGTTTAAAATCCCCAGTTAAACCAACAGAACCAACGGTATCATTGTAATCCTCGACCAGATTGATAAAATTCTCCACACTCCCTTCGTCCAAATGTTTCGAGAGAATGGAACGCACCTCACTAACACTAGCCTTACTATTGAGGTTGGAGTAGCTTGGTTGCTTCTCCTTTTTGTGGAAATGTGTAAAAACTGCTAATCCGACAAGGAATAGGCTAGAGATAGATAAAAGAATCAGCGTCTGTTTTTTTAGATATTTCATAGGCGCCTCCTTGGCTTCATTATATCAGATTTTGTGGACTACTCCTTCTCAAAACGCTCTTCCACAAGAAAAAGCCTTGTTGCCAAGGCTTTTCCTTCTACATACTTTCTAGGCCTCACAAGCAGTGATACCGTCTCGACATGCGTTGAGAGTACACTTTGTATCTTTCTATGTTAATACCGATTTGTCTTTATTTTTGAGTTGATAGATTGAATAGATTTGTGGAAAGAAGTCACTCAATGGTCCCTTCTCTTTTGCTTAAATTTGAAATGATAGCTACTTACCTGTTTCAATTCATCAAGTTCATCAAATTTATGACGACTTATTTCTTTTGTATCACGATTGACTAAAACAACCTCGTAAGATTCCGGATTATTTAACATAGAATTATATTCATTAATCGACATTTCAAATTCTGTAATTGATGATTTTACCTCAAAGTACATATTCCCTTTCTCTGGGTCTTGAACCCACATATCACAAACAATTCCATTTGGCGGTTGTTTGTTACGGTCTGAAGATTTACTAGAATATTTCGAATTCCAAATTACATCAAGTTCTTGATTCTGAGTCAATTCAGCGTAAGCAATTTGTTCTGCTATTTCACCAGCATCATCATTTACGGAGTTTCTATTATCATAATCTCGTTTACTTCTTTCTCCATTTCGTGTGTTCTTACCTTTCCTACTGACACTATTTAATGGTTCAAGAATGGTTTTAACAGTTGATGTTTCTCCAATAGAGAAGTCGGATTTTCCTCCATTCAAATCATCATTACTTTCTGTAGTAATGAATTTCAGTATATCTTCTCTTAAATTGGACGGAATACCAAAATACAGTAAGGAAGAAACCTTTTGATGACCTCTAATATAATAATCAAAATCATCTTTTGTGATGGCTGCCTCCGTGACTAACTCTTCGACATTATTATCATACAAACCATCAATGTCAATCTCATCAGTAATTGACACACTTATCTCTGGAAATTTCTTCTCACTTTCTTTCTCAATGTCAACTTGAACTGAATTTGGAATTTCAGAAATCTCAAATTGATAATCATTGTATCTTCCAATTTTTTCTAAAAATGTTTCTTTGAGTTTTTTATCATTTCTCTTTTTTGCCTTGCTATATAAAATCTGGCGGTAATGTTTCGCTTTCTTATCTAGATAAGATCTTAATTTCAGTTTCCAAAATTCACGAATATCCAAATGAATCAATTCTGACAATCCATTCAAATCCTCAATATCTTTTGAAATGCTTTCTAGTACTATCGCTAACAATTGATACTCTTCTTCTTTTAATGCATATGAATAGTCAATTTCAAAAATACCAGGATATTCCTCTTCGTTTAGTCCATTTAATAACAAAAATTCATTAACTTTTTTACTTAAAGCATTTTCGCTAAACAATAGCTCAAACGATTCATTCCACCTATCTACACCGAATTCTTCAGTTATTTTTCTTTGTTTATGTTCCGTATCTCGGGAAATTAACAATTCAATCAAATTCAAATCTAAGCTTAGATTTAACACCTGCTTGAATATGTCTACGATTGCTGAAGAAAATGTATCAATTAAACGTAATTGACTAATTTCAATATGGTTAGCAGGTAATTTTAAATAGAATGTTTCTTCACTTTCCACAAAATAATAATCTTCCAAAACGATTGACTGATCATCTTGCTCATCTTTAGCAGTTATTTTGCTGCATGGAATAATCTGAATACGTTTTAATGAACTAACATTTTTACTATTGTCATCTATCGTAGATAATACCGCGGTTTTAATATCATCAATCTCTTTTTTGAAATCCTCAGAATAATCCTCCAATAGATCAAATGCTTCCAATTTTAAATTTGTTTTGAAGCGTTCAACCCCAAGCCATTCATATATCGTAGTAGTACTAGCTTTTTCAGGCACGTAAATAAAACGCATTTGTTTCTCTATTGATTTAGGCAGTCGCTTATCAGCATACCTTAATTCTTTATTTGGATAAAATAATCCATCTTTGGCTAAGACTGATAAGCCTTCGGTAGAATAAGTAGGTCTCATTCCCTTTTTATTTCTGATAAGTTCATTATACAATCTACGGCTAATTTCACCTTTATCGAATTTTGGTAATTCGACTAATATAGATTTTATCTCATTATCAGAAAACATCGCCATATTTTTTTTGAAATCCAACTGTTCAACAATGCGTTGCCCTAGAAGTTCTATTAAGCTTTGTTCAGAAACTCCATACAATCCCGGAACGTGTGCCTTAAGCTTTTCATATAGCACAATTTGTCTGGGACTATATTTCTCTCCGTCAATTTCAATCCATGGTGTTTTATTCAAAATGTATTTCACATACTCATTTGAATAAAAGTAAAATCCGTTCCAGTTTGATTGCTGACTTGCACTTGATTCTTTTTTTATCGAAGATAATAAATCTGTCAATTCTTCATCTTGATTAAGCCAATTGACAATATCTTTTGTGTCTAATTTGCCTATTAATTCTTTAAAATTCTTGATGTTCTTACACGTTAAATAATTAATATTCTTAAATTTTATCTCATTCTTATATTTGTTTTCAATAAATGTTTTAAAGTCATCATCATCTTTCAAAGAATCGTCTTTAATCTTAGGATATTTTGAAACACCACATCTAAGAATAAATGATAGAAAATCACTTTCCCTAGCAAAACTAGAGCAATCTATTTTTTTCAATGCCATGTAATCTGTATCTTGAAAAAGCTTATCTCCTAGTTCATTACCATACTCTTTTCCAAGATAGATTTTATTAGAGGGCTGAATGCCACCAGCAACGTTTGGAAGATTAAATGGAACTTTAGACAACTCGCTTCCAGCTAATAGTTTTTCATTGTATTTATCATAAAACCAATTAATGAAACTGATAGATTTTTCAACAGTATCAATTTGTCGATTAATCGTCCCTATAATCAAATCTGAACTGCTTTGCTCAGTGAATTCAATTGCAAGATATTTTTCACTGAATGCATCTAAAATACGTTTATCTCCTGTACGTTCAGCTTTATATACATTAGCTGTTTCTTCCCACTTATTTTGCCAACTTGATGATGTCTTAATTTGGTCAATTAACTTATCAACATATGTTTGATTCAGTATACATAATCTTACCCATGAAGACAATTCTTTTGGAAGCACTGTAATACCTGTATCTGTAGGTAAGAATACCCTGTCTGATTTCATCACCCAATTATCACTATTATCCTTGAACAGTTTAGGGATAATTTGATCATTTTTATAATGCTCACTCCACCACAAAAACACCTTTGTTCTTACTCCGTTTCCCCAAGTAGACGATAGTAAGTTAATTTTCTCAGCTAGCTCTTTGGTCTTAAATAATAACTCAGTGTATCCATTATAATCAGCAAGTTCTTGTATCAATTTAGTGCTTTCGTTTGTTTCTAACAATTGCAATAAGGTGGAAAATGTCTCACCTATTAGCTCATCAGGGAATTCCTGAAGGAAAAGTTTTGGTTTCTCCTTGATAGAAATATATTGCAAATTTACAGTTGGTAGTATTTGGGCATTAGATAAAATACCCAAATATTTATTCTTTAAGTCAAAGACATCTGAATCCCATAGTTTATTATCTAAAAAAGGAGTTACCATTTTTAAAGCTATGTCTTCATATTCAGGCTTAGACAATTTTTCCGCTACTTCAGAAATAAATTCGAGCACTTCAGTAAATATTCTCTTATTTATTTGTTCGCTATCATCCGGAACATCGTCACGTGAATTATTTGTTATAAACGGTGCATTTATAAGTGCATGAATTGGTGTATCAAAATTACGTACTGGAAAGTAGCAATATAATTTTTCTTTGGAGTAATCGTAGTGAGAATCTTTTGAAATAGCTATTGCAATTTTAGCAATCTTATCTCCTATCCTAGATACTTTGTCAAAAACAAAATATTCTTCTGACGACGACGGACCGTTAACGTCACTTTTTTCTATCAGTACATCATTTTCATCGACAATTTTCTCTGATATTTTTTTATCTTCAGTTGTTTCAATAACAATTTTTGTTATATTGGGCAAAAATAACAGCGACTTATAAAATGGTTGCTGAAGTTGTTTAGAAACACTCGTTCCTTTGGTTAAATTTCTTTCTTTTAGTTTTACTCGTATTAATGTATCAAAATCAGAGTCTATCTTGTTTATTAGTTGAGGACAGTTCATTATTGGAAAACATAAATCATAATCTTCTTTTTTCCAATTTTTCTTCTGTTCAAAAATTAATTCACTGAATTTATCTGAATCTCTTGATACATACTGCTCAAAAAGATTTTTCGTGAATTCTTCACTAAATCGGATAGCAAATTCTCCCGAATACAGTTCAACCCACTCTGCATCGTTTAACAAGGAACGAAAACCAGTCCCCTTATTTCCAATATTTTGTGATGATTTATTACTCGCTCTCCCTAAACACAATCTTTCAATTGTATCTTTTGAAAATGACGTGCCTGTATTACCAACTTCCAAGATATTATTTTTATATGTTACCTGAACTTTTACTTCGTCATTACTAGCGTCATTATTTGATTTTATATCTCCATATGCATCGTCTACATTCTGTAATAATTCTAAAATCTGGCGACCATTATAATCACGCATCAATTCATATTCTTCACTACAAGCCTTTTCAAGTTCATTACTCAACTCAGAATCGGTATATTTACGAATAAAAATATCTCTTAATTCATCAATTGTATTCCACTTACTCATAGAACTTCGCCCCCAACCTATTTTTTACATAGCATAATATATTATATCACTAATCATTTTATGAAATCCAATCAATAAAAACGTTAATATGGATGTCCATACTAATGTCTAGTTCTAACTATTCAAATTTAAATTAAATTTCTACAGCTACACTCACCCCACTTTTGAAATCAACAACAATCTTCTTTTCAAATATGGTTACCTCCTCAATCAATCTTCGAACAAGTACTTTGCAATACTCGGTAATGACATCGTCTTCTTTTTCAAAGGCTTTCATCTCGTCGACCCGTAATTGCAAATAGGTATCTGCTACTATTTACTTTTCAACCGCATCTCGCTCATCTCTTAGTGACTATATTTAGCTTATATGTTCATCATAGCCTTGACCACCAATTGCCATGCTGATGATTTCAAATTCTAAATCTTTTAATTGTTCAGTCAATTCATATAACCTATCAACTCTACGGTGAACCCCGAAATTGTCATTTTTACACGAAAAAGAGCAATACAGGTATTAACCCGAACTGCTCAAAAGCTTATTATATCAACGTTTCAAACGAGTTAGCAGAGCAACACACTCCACATGTGTTGTCTGTTCCTTGAGGATACAATTTTTTATCCTCGTCACTGTTTTGAGGACACAATTTATCTGATTCTAGTTTAGCATTTTTACGTTTACTTTTAAATTGTTTACCGTCCTTATTTTGTGTTTCTCCTGTTTTGAACATAATAGTTAACATTGCAGGGTCTATTTCCCCATCGCTATTAACACCACCTACAATAATTTTCTCAACAATACTTTCAAAAACTGTACGATCAAACTCAGTGAGCATTTTCTGTGAAGACAGTAATTGTTTAAACTCAGTTAGTCTTTTCTTAACATCAATTTCTGACTTCAATGTTGTTTCAACATTTACTTTTTCTTCTGCAAGATATTCTTTTTCTAAGGAGAGCTCATTATATTTTTCATTATAAATTGAATCACTTATTTTCCCTTCTAGTTTTAAATTTACAAGATTCTCCTCTTTTTTTAGTAAAGTACGAAGCTTATTAGTTATTTTTTTCAGTTCCTTGTTGAGGCTATTGTCATTTAATTCAGATTCAATCGTTTCAAGTAAATCTGACACTATATTTTCATTCGAATGATAGAGTTGTCTATATGCTTCCATGAAAGCTCCCTCAATAGCCAGTTCCTCTAATCCTTTACTATGTTTACAGTATTTTTTCCCTTTTTTTATCGAAGTAACACAATGCCACACAACTTTTCGATAATCTGAACGACAGTGCCAACTTCTCCTAGACAATAATGAACCACAAAAACCACATTCTAACATACTACTAAAAGCATACATTTTTGAATAGCGTTCACGTTTTCCATTCACATTTGCAGCTGTCTTTTTATTTCCTGCCCTTCGCAACCTAATCGCCTGTGCTTTTTCAAAGTCCTCTTTAGATATTATAGGTTCATGATTATCTTTGATGTAGTACTTATCTTCTTCACCCAAATTACTCAATCGTCTCTTACTTATTGGATCAACTGTAAAAGTTTTTCCCATTAGAATATCGCCCTTATATTTTTCATTTTTTATGATTCCTAAGACCGTTGTATCATTCCAATGATCTAATCCTCTCGGAGATTTGTAACCTAGTTCATCAAGTTCCCTTGCTATAACTTTCCCTCCAATACCTTCCAAGTACCTTTCAAAGATATAACAAACTATTTTTGCTTCTTTTTTATTGATAGAAAGTTGCTTGGTTTCTACATCATAGTCATACCCCAAGCACCCTTGAAACCCTATCAGTTCACCACGTTGCATCTTCATTTTTAAGCCCTTTTTCACATGTGCAGATGTATTTTCTACTTCTTGCTGTGCAACAGAGCTAAGAATGGTTAGAAGTAGTTCTCCATCCATAGTAAGGGTATCTATGTTCTCTTCCTCAAAATAAACTCCAATTTGCATATCCTTTAACATTCTGACATATTTCAAAGTATCTAAAGTATTTCTTGCAAATCTAGCAATTGCTTTTGTTACAATATAATCAATTTCTCCATTTACACAATCATTGATTAAGCGTTGAAAATCTTGTCTCTTTCCTACTTGTGTTCCTGAAATCCCCTCATCTGCATAGATACCTGCCAGTTCCCAATCCGACCGCTGAGAGATATAATCTTTATAATGTCTCACCTGAGATTCATAGCTGTTCTTCTGATCTTCGCTATCAGAACTAACTCGGCAATAAGCAGCAACCCTTTTTGAGTCTCTTTTGGAATTGTCGCCTCTTCGACGAACTAACGAATCAGCTTTTATTATTTCAACATTATTGTTTTTCATACTGAAATTCCTCCTTTTGATTCTATATTACCGCGTTCAGATCAAAAGGTCAGCTATTTTGTGTACTTAATACGCAGTCTATTTTTAATTTTTTCGTATTCCTTTTTGCTCACCATATTTCTAGAATATAAAAAGTTGAGCATTGAAAGTTGCATACTATATTTTACTACTGATTGTTCCAAAACTTTCCCTCCTGTTAACATGTTACTCTAAGTTATTCTCTGTGGGTATGACTGGTTAAATCAATCATGGGAATTTCACCCGCTGTCCTTTTACGATGGCAGCCTGAACGGTCAGAAGTATCATTATCATTATTTGTGTCATGGCAGATAGGTTACCATCCTATTTTTGAATCAATGATTTTCGCTCATTTCCTGGCGCATTACACTCTATTGCTCAACAAATAAATATAGTCCCACCTAGAATTATTCAATTGTCAATGAACAAATCAGGAGAGACTATTTCTTATTTTTTAAGCGATAGGGAGTGTCTGTAAGTCCAAGTAAATAATCCGTACTCACTTGATATAATTCTGAGATTTTTATCAAGAAATCAACAGGAATCTGACGTTTGCCAGACTCAATCTTAGAATAAGCTGACTGACTACATGATAAATACCGTGCAAGATACTCTTGCGAATAATCACAATCCTCTCTCAGATCCCTAATGCGCCTATACATTCGTTCACTCCTAAGAAAATTATAGTTAAGTTCTGAACGAATCTTAGTTTTTATTCCAAATTGGCATAAGTTTTTGATATAGATATTACTATTTCATATTTACTAATTAAGCTATATCTCCATAATCCAAATCATAATCAGAGAAAAATCATTTTGAACAATTATTCATACACTCGTCAAAAATAATATAATTTTAATAGCACCCTATCTAATATATTCAAATGTGAATAAATCAGGTATGAGTGCTAATTGTTGAGATTTTAAAATATTTTTATCAGTATATTTACTTTCTGAACTTCATGGTATTCAAGATTACGATATTCAAGCCTAAGCATAGTCACTACTTTTTATCGGAATAATTAATTTAACCATAGCCCCATTTTCCTTATTATGCAGTTGTATATCACCTGAATGAATGCTCATTACTTGTTTTACAAATGCCAAGCCTATTCCAAAATGTTCAAACTGTGAATTTCTGCTAGTATCTTCTCGATAAAATAATTTTCCAAAATTTTCTAAAACATCATCCGAAAATTTGGAACCATTATTCCAAATACTTACGGTAATATTACTATCTGCAAACTCAAAGGTAACTCTTATTTTCTTTTTAGCATCATTTGCATAAGCTATTGCATTATTAACAATATTTGCTATTGAACGGATAATTAAATCTAAATCTAAATCAATATTACAGTCTCGTTCTATTTTAGTGTCATATTTGTAGTCGATATTATCTCCAATAAGGTATGCACACTCTTGTTCCAGTATTTTTGATAAATTACTGATACTATGCTGATGAAAAGAAATCTGATCAGAGTAAAAAGTTTTAGAATAGTTAATCAACTGATTAAAATAGTTATCTAATTGGTTACTTGCTCTTTCAATGTCCCTAAGACATTGAAAATCAATACCTGATAAAGGGGCAAATTGCAACAATTCCGAGTTTCCTTTGATAACAGTCAAAGGTGTCTTTAAGTCATGCGCCATTGCTGAAACTTTAAATAGAATATCCTCCTTTTGATCTTTTTCTATCTGAATCATATTTTTTATTCTTTGCTGCATTAGTTCAATGTGTTTGTTAGTTTCTATGAATTCAAGAATTGTTAATTTAGACGATGTGTTTACAGAGGTCAGCCACATACTACCATGATAAACAATCTCCATTTCTTGCTTTACTTTTTTCAATAAGGCTTTAATATTAATAGAAACTATAACAATCAAAGATATACAAATATAAACCCATGAAAAAACATTAAAGAATATTTCTAACAAACCACTAGCGATTGAGTGAGTTTCTGAATGAATGTCAATAGAAATAGTTGATAAAGGAAAAATATATGCTACAATTACACTCAAACAAAATTGTTTAACAATCGTCCACTGCGTCTTTTTTACTAAAGCCTTAAAATCTAATTTTCGTTCCAACTATATCCGCCTCCCCACTGTGTCTTAATCGGATTAATTGAAAAGGGTTTTAATTTTGACCGAATTTGATAAATATACTCAGCAATAGAACGAAATTGTGCATCTGATTCCGATGGATATATTCTCTCATAGAGTTCCTCTACAGAATATACTCTTTTCGGGTTACTTGCTAGTGTATACAAAATTGTAAATTCTCGCTTCGTCAATGATATAATCTCTTCTTCAATCAAAATTTCTTGCTTGCTGACATTAATTATCATATTCTTTGTGCGTATTTCTTTATTATTTTTACGATTTCTCTCTTCCCTTTGGATATGCATTCTAACACGAACAACTAATTCCGTAATGCTAAATGGTTTTTTTATATAATCGTCCGCACCTGCCTTTACCCCACTAGCCAAATCACTATCCAATTGCTTAGCTGTTACAAAAATTATCGGGACATCGATTTGTTCGCGAATGGATTTACAAATTTCTAAACCATCAATAGACATCATAATATCTAGTAAAATTAAATCAAAACCTATAAATGAACAAATATCTATGTTACTTACTTCACTTCTGGTCGTAACTTCAAATTCTGATCGTTCTAATGAATTCTTTATCAAACGAAGAATACTTTCATCATCATCAATTGCTAATATTCGATATACTTTTTTTTCTTTCATAATTAAATAATATCACAAAATACAAGATTTTTATCGGACCACTCTCTTCCTAAACAGCAAAATAGAGAAAGATAATAGCAAGATCCCCCATAAAAATTGAATTGCAATACCTACTGTAGAAGGTATATAAGGTTGATTTTCAGTCATAAAAAATGAATTCATGGTGGAGATTATCGGGAAGTAGAGAAAGGCATCACTGAATTGCAGAAGCATTTGACCTAACCCCAACAAGAAAGACAAGGACATCCCCATCGGAACAACTATACTCCTTGTTATAAGAACTAAACTAAAACATATTAGCACCAACCCAATCAGTACCAACGTTATCTTTATTGCATAGGCATAAATAAGTATAGGAATTAATATACCATAATAAATATATACCACAAAAATAGTACAGAAGGTAACTAGACTCCAAACCAATACAGTTATTGATAATATAATTATTAATTTTGTAAAAAAGAATTTCCATCGTATTGGGTTAGCTAATAAACTGCTTCTTAAAGTTGAACCGTTAAATTCTTGCCCTATAAATAGTATTGTAATGATAATAATACCAGCTTGTCCCAGATAGAAACTTTCTAAGATTTGCGTTAAAACATAATCCTCGGTTATATTACTTGGAGTTTCATGTAAAAAAATAACAAATAAAGGTATTAAAATTAGAGTCACTAGGACAGTCAATAGTAACCATTTATTATAAATGAACTTTAAATACTCACTTCTAAATGAATTCATCTATCTTTACCTACATCTTCTTTTAAAAATTTGTAATATCCAAAGCTACTAATTACTAGCACCCAAATACTTAGAAATAAAACACTGCGTCCTGGTGTTGTGATTTTCAAAGGAGACGTTGCAATTAAATCTTGCCCTAAAGATACTGGTAAATACTTAGCAAGCTGAATTCTGTCAGCAAGAAAACTACCTAAATTATAGACTTGTGGTAGTAAGAATAATAATGATCCAAGTGAGGATTTAAAGTAAAAAGCAATTGAATAGGCTAATACCGTTAGTAACGACCATGACAATGAGCCCAATAAAATAAAGTACCAAACATTACTATTTAATATCAGAGGATTCAACCCCTCTCTTCCCAAACCAAACTGTGCACTTGCAATAGATAAATAGATTGAAACGAATGACACAACAAAAATAAATACACTTGTAACAAAAAATTTTATTACAAAAAATACTACCTTATTCGAGCACAATAGCAAGCTGGTACGTAAAGAACTATTTTTATATTCCATACTTCCAAGAATTGCTCCTAAAATAATCATAGCAAACAAACCCAATAGTATTGCATCAAAACCAATATATTCAATTGGTGGTATTGGTTCTGCTAAACTGCTGTTTGTTTCAGGTGTTGCGTTCAACCCAACCGTTAAAATTTGTTTAGAACTAATATAAGACAATAGCGGCTGAAGAATAAGAACAATTGGTATAATTATTTTGGTTGATTTGCTATAAAAAATTTTATATAGCTCTGATAAAATATTATGACCTTTCATACTACTCCTCATAGTTGCCTCCCGTCAAATAAAAGAAAACATCTTCTAGATTATCAAATCCATTCATTATATCATGAAGTGTACCCGAAGTTATGATACTTCCCTTATTAATAAAAACAACCCTATCAGTTACCGCTTCTACTTCTGAAAGTATATGTGAAGATAACAATACTGTCTTACCCGCATTTGCTTGTTCCCTAATAAAATTTCTAAACCATCTAATTCCGCTAGGATCTAAACCGTTTGTAGGCTCATCTAAAATTAGGTACTGGGGATTTCCCAATAATGCTGTTGCAATACCTAACCTCTGACCCTCTCCTAGTGAAAGATTTCCTATTTTTGAATATCTTTTATGTTCAATATCAGTAGTGGATAGTACCTCTGATATTCTAGAAAAATTAATTCCATTACTAGCAGCAGCGATTTTCAAATGTTGAAGAACTGTTCGATCACTGGGTGCTCCTACACCATCAAAAGAAGCTCCTACAGTTAAAAGAGGACAATCAATATCACAATACTTCTTACCTCCTATTAAAGCGGAACCTGAAGATGGTCTATCTAGACCTAAAAGTATCCGTAAAGTTGAACTTTTTCCAGCACCATTAGGTCCCAAAAATGCAGTAACTTCTCCCATTTCAGCCGTAAAGGATACATTTCTTAGTATGTCTCCATCTTTGTAAGATTTTGTAACATCTCTTATTTCAATTCTATTTGTCATTATACAATACTCCTATGTTAAAAATTGTTCTTTGGCCAACTCTTTATATAAGGGAACAGATTCCAGTAGCTCCACGTGAGTCCCACTTCCTACAAGCCTTCCGTGTTCTAAAACAAAGATTTCATCTGAGTCTAAAATTGTAGATAATCTATGAGCAACCATAATTATGGTTCGCGCACCTCTCATACTTTTGATTGCTTCCTTCATTTTCCTTTCACTAAGACTATCTAGATTAGAAGTTAACTCATCCAGCAAGAGAATCTTTGCATCTGAGAGTATTGCTCTTGCCATTGCCAATCTTTGTCTTTCTCCTCCTGATAAATTGAGACCTCCTTCACCAATTTGGCTTTCAATCCCAAAAGCGCCTCTCTGAATCAAATGCTCCAAGCCAACTTTTTCTAAAGCCTCACAACATTCATCATATGTCACATTACTATTTCCCATTTTTAAATTTTCTAAAATTGTACCAGCTACTAATGGTGAATTTTGCTCAACATATGAAATATTTGAACGTAAAGCCTCACGACTCATTGTTCGGAAATCTTGCCCAAATATTTTTATACTACCACTGGTAATATCATAGAATCTTTCAATGAGGTAAAGAAGTGTACTTTTCCCTGCACCAGACGGACCAACTATGCTGACGTAATCTCCACTATTTATTTTGAAAGTAATATCCTTTAATATATAATTATCATCCGATTGAAAGTCCTGAAATTTGTAAGAATCATATGAAAAAGTTACATTCGCAAATTCAATTGCTTTACCTCTATCTGACTTAGTTTCTAGATTTAAAATGATATCATTATCTTCTTCTTTTGGAAGGTCAATTATTTCAGTAATTCTACTTAAAGCTCCCAAAGCTTCTGAAATAGTTGTCACTGACGAAAATATTTGACCTACTGGTGAAATCGCAATATACATTAAAAGCATAAAAGAAGTCAGATTAGCAATAGACATTTGTCCAGTAGAAACACGATATCCTCCAACTCCCAAAATAATTATCCCACACAGCTGCAAGCTAAAATTTGATATCGGCGTCATTATTGATTGTACTCTTGCTACTCCAATCCCCAAGTTTTTTACTTCTTGTGCCTCAGATAGCATTTTAGATAATTCTGAATTCGTTTCATTTGTCGATCGAATGGTTCTAATTCCCACGATTAGCCTATTTAAGTACGCTGTCATTTTCCCCAAACCCTGATGAGCTTTATAACTTGCTGTTTGTATCAAACTACTCATCAATAAAATAAATAGGAATGATAAGGCTATAGAAATAATTGTAATTATTGCAAGATAAGTATCCTTTAAAAATAACGTAAATACCGCACCTAAACTCAAGAATAATCCACTCGTCAGTGCAACGGTTGATTGAATAATTCCTGTTCTTAATTTACTTGTATCACTGCTAAAGCGACTAATTAAGTCTCCTGCAGATAAATCATTATATTTATAAATAGGTAGTTTTAGAAATTGAATAATTAAATTTTTCCTTGATTGAAATACTGCACTTTCTCCCATTAATTGTAAAAAGTAATATTGCAAACTGGAAATAATCGTTGAACCTACGGTAATAGCTATAAGAGTATATAGAGTGGGATTATTGAATAAATTTACTCCCTTTTGAGAGATTACTTTAGACAAAAGTTCTGGTTGTAATAACGTTAAAATAGACGTAAGTATTCCCAAACATAGAACGATTAAAAAATACTTTCTTTTATTTTCTATCAAAGCAAGTAAATCACGGAACTTTACGTTGGTCATGGTATCATTTACTTTTTCTATATCTTCAGTTATCATATGTTTACGCTCTTCATTTTTGTCATCTAAAGTTTTCACAACTCTTTCGTACGCAGATACTTCTTCTAGCTCTTTAATTGGATTTCCATTTACTTCCACCCATGCATGAGATCTAAAGGGATTCATAGCAAATCCAGTACACCAACTTGCACGTTTATTTAAAAGAAGTAAGAACATTATTACTCCTAATGATCTTTTTACGCATCCATCTTGATTCCTACACTTACGACTTACAGTACATATTGCATCACGAGCCAATACAACTTCATTTTCTGTAGCAGATAATTTCGAGTCACTTAACTTATTAATCAAAAATTCAATTCTTGTAGGCGAGATCTTTGTAAGCGGATAAGAGACTAGTAAAGCTATTTGTGCCAGTAATCTGTACTTTAGCTGAACATAGGAGTATGACTCTTGATTGAGTTGCATATCCATAATCTATATCCCTCCTTTTTTTAGAGACTGTATAAAATCTTTAACATCTTGTTTTGCAACATCGGTCTCAATGGAATACGCATCAGATATAGTGCTAACAATATCTTCTTCGTTTTTATTTTTAGAAAGTAACTCTAAAATTTTAACACCTACTTCATTTGTTTGAAAGTATATCCCTTGATCTTTATCAAATACAATTGCACCATTATCTTGTTTTATTATTTTTAGTCTTGTTTTAGATTCTTTATTAAACATAATTACAAACCTCGCTCATCCTTCATATACAATTTGATCTGCCTAATCCAACGTTCTACCGAGCATAACTTTTCAAAATAATCAATTTTATTCGGATTTCCCGCTGGTAATGACAGCTCTAATTTTAACTTTTCAACATCAACAATTCCCATTTTTACCAATTCAAATTGTTCTAACTTATGGAAGTTTTTATGAACTGCTTCTCTGTATCCACCATATAAAGCATCAGAATAATCGCCTTTAACCCCCCTGTTAAAAACTTCAATTGGTACGATCCCCTTCAATGCTTTTTGCAATACCGGTTTTGTTAATTTTGAACTAACTTTATATTTTGCTGGAATTTGAAGACAAATTTCTACTAATTTTTTATATAAAAATGGTGTTGCCCAATAAATGGAATTAGTGGTTAATTGAATTTGTCGCAATACTGATTTTTGAAATATTAAAGATTGAATCATTTGGAATGTTGTTCTATCAGTGATTATAGGTTCAGAATTGGAAAATAATAACGAGTTTAAAAAGCTTTGCGATTCTTTCTTTGATTTTTCGCTGAGCCAACTTGGTACCTGTAGGCTATCCATCCACCCCAGTTCTCTTTTGATAGATTCAGAAGATTCATTGAATATAACATCTATTTTTTTTGTCATAGTTTCCAAATATCCTCTATTGTCTAACAAATCCAATAGGCAACTAAAAAATGGCCTTCTCATTATCAAACTATATTTCAGAGAATAAAGTAGTCCACCTAAATTTTCCTGACGGACTATACTCCAGGGATTAGAAGGCATCGGTGTGAATAATTCATCACCACCAATACCTAGGAAATGAGTCGGATGTTTTTTACCTTCTTGATAAGTAATCACTGATTTTAAATATCCTTCTGAATCGGCCCACAGTAATGGAAAGCTTGGAATAATACCATTGATATATCCTTCTTCTATTGCAAATCTTTTCTCTGTTATTTCTATAGAGTCAAATTTTTTCAACTCCCTACCAAGATTTTTTGCAATAAATGTCGCCCATTTAGTATCACTATTGGCAGTAGCACTTGATTCAGCATGCAATATAGAGAAGTCAGGTATCATTTTATTCAATGTAAAAGCAATTGTCGCAGAATCAACACCTCCTGATACATCACTTGACACTTCATTTCCCATATTTAGATCATGATTAATGCTATTTAAAAACTCTTCTTTTATTTTAATTATTAGTTGATTAAAATCTTTAGTGTCTACTTCATAACTTGGAACCTTTTTTTCTAAACAACCTTTTTCGGTTATTTCTAAATAGTTTAAAGGTTTTATATTTACTAGCTCTTCCCAGAGGCTAATTGTTTGAAATGGATAATATGGAAGTCCAAAAACAAATTGACTCGCTAAACGCTTCGTGGAAAGTTTTAATTTCAGATATTTTGCAATCTCTACAGAGGAATCGCTAAAAATTATATTTTTACTATTCTCAAACCAAGACAGCCTTGTATCTAAGTAAGGAGAAATAACATAAGTTCTATCAGCCATTTCAATAATAATTAAACCATTTATAACACACTCCTGAAGTAATGATATTGTTTCTTCAAAATTCCTGATAGCATTCTGTTCTATAATTGAGCATATTTCTTCGACATAGTCTTCCAAACAATAGATTTTTGTATTATTTACAGAAACGATTCTATATAAATTTTTAGTAAGGAATATTATTTTTTTATCAGAATATTTTTCAAAAAAATACTTATTTAGCATTATATTAACAACCTCAAAAATAAAAAACAAAGCATCTCGATATTCGTAGTTCTGGAATGAATATCAAAATACTTTATTAAAAATTATTTACTGTTGTAATACATAGTTCTAAGCTTAGAACTCAATTGTAACTCTTACAATTGCACGTCCACCAAAGACATCACGAAACTTACCAGTCCATAGACCTTTAGTGTCTTTTTTGAAAGTTGCAATTGATTCAAATGTTGGTTTGCAATATTTCATTTTAAACTCCTTCTATCATTTAGACTAATGCCAGAACCCATTGGTGTAAATGAAAAATAATTTTCAAGAGTTACCTCTTGATTCAATTAAATTCTACAATATGAATTTCGGAAAAATATCAGAAAATAAATGAAGGTTTAACATATTTCAAATATTTCTTGTCTTAACTCCGTGGATTATTTAGTTTTCACATTGATTACTATATCAACTTTATAAATATATCTGGGTAATGGATTATATTCTAATTAAAAATAAAGCCCTGCCACCAAATATATCTCTGAAGCTACCTGCAACTAATCCTGCTGTACCATTTTTAAAAGTAGAAATTTTTTCTATAACTGGCTTTGTATAATTCATTTATTTTCCTTTCTAAGTCAATTTTAATAGTCTAGACTGTTTGACTGTTAAAATAGTAACAAAGGTTATTCGGATTTTTTTCAGAAAAAACAAATTTATTAACAATTACTGATTTAAGCGAGCTTAAATCAAGGATAATTTCAAAATAAAAATGATAAAGTGACGCCACTATCCTTGTTTGGTTTAACCATCACCATCGACAAGCTCCAACTGATAAGGAAAATCTCCAAATTTCAACTGAGTGTTTTTTAGTCTAGTCCCTTATCATAATCCACTCTTGTTCTAGGGGCTGTTCTGTTCAATACTGCCACAAACGTTTCCAGTTTTCTGACGGCTTCTTCATAATGGTCAAGCAACTGACTGAGTTGGTCTTGATTATTGGAAATCTCTCGTTCGATTTGCTCCAAAGTTACACTATCTGTCAGATTGAGTTTGGAAAACTCATACCTTGCCAATCTTCTACGTTCGGAATCATGACTTTTAAGATTGATAAGTACTTCCGCCATCTTATTTAAGGTGGCGGTTTTGTCGTTGAGTTCTGAAATGGTAACATCGTACGTCGCAATCTCCGCCACTAGCTCATCTTTAATATCCGTGTAGTCTCTACCTGTGATATTGAGTTCAATCAAAAGATTGACTTCTGCGATTTTATCTTGTAACTCTTTTAGATTTGGTCGCCTACGATAAGGCAAGCTTTTGCTGTCTTGTGTCAGCTGACGAATTAGGGCACGTCCTTTCATATAGCGGTTCTTATCAGAACTTTCCTTATGGTAGATGAAGTAAGATGAGGTTTCCCGGAGATGAACCTTAAACCTTTTTTCCTCCCCGTTCTCAATCTCATCCAGCTGATAATTGGGAATAAAAATCAATCCTTCTTTTTTCACACCAAAGGCTACCTTGATGAAAATGCCATCTTCAACTTCTTTGTCAACCTGATGAGGGGCAAGTTCCACTTCAAACTCATGAACAGCCTTGCGATTTTTGGAAAAAGTTTGATAATCTGATACAATACTCTCTACTTTCGATAACTTCTCCGACTGTTCTACGAGAAGTGCTTCGAAGTCTTCCTTGATATTATCACTCAGCTCAATGTCAGCGTCTGACCGTTCTGAAAAATAATCATGGAAGAAAGAGACATCATAAAGAGCTTTCTTGCTCACTTCTTGGTGCCCAAGAGAAATCGTATGATTATTTTCTGTCAGGGTAAATGTCACATTTTTCTGTTTGAGTTGAATGGCTAGCCCCAATTCTTTCGCTTGCTCTAGTAAGTCTTGTAGAGTTTTCACTCTGGGCAACAAAAATTGTAATCGTTGTTCAATGGCAGCTTTGGCAAATGCTTTTCGGAAGTAGTCCTCATCATAAGGTTCTCTACGATTAAGTTGGCGTCCTCGAATTGGTTTTGTCATTGCTCTATCCGTCATCATGAATCGACTATGTTTCTGACTAAAATCAATATAAACATGTAACTGCACCGCTTTTTCTAAAAAATCATCAAAGGACTTTGACTGCTGCATCAAAAAATAAAGGCGCTGCTTCAATTCAAATTTATGACTAGACTGCCTATATTTTTGATAGTCACGATACGAGTAACGCTTCTCAATAATTTTTGCTCCAGCCATTTTAGAAATGCGGTCTGAAATCATACGAAGGTTTCGTTCCAAGGCATAATTCCATATCAACTTTTTATCTGAATTGCGGTCAATAGCATTGATTAGGATGTGATTATGAACATGATCTTTGTCTGTATGAGTCGCTACGATGAAACGAAAACGACCTCCTGTTAATTCCATCATGGTCTCATAACCAATGCGGTTAATTTCTTCAGGTGTCAGATTATCCTCGGGAGAAAATGATTGGATGAGGTGATGGGCATGGATATTTTGTTGGTGTTTTTCTTGTCGGTCATTTCTAGATTCGTACAACTTGTCGTTATTGGTAAAGTTGACATTGTACATTTCTACCATTTCTTCATAGCTAGGAAAGTCTAAGTAATTGCTCATGCCAAAATCAGATACTAATTTCAAATTGTCTGTTTTATCTGGATTGAGAATATACTTAATCAAACGCCTGCGATATTTTTTACCATGTGTTGCAAAGTGCTTAGTGACTACCATGAAACTCCTTCAGTCTTTTCACCTCCACTTGAAATTCTTTCTCTACTCCAGTAATCAACTCACTAACTCCCTTACTCAATTCTTGTAACTGTTCCTGAGAAATCAGAGAGCTTTGGTTAATAGCACGCGCAATTTGATTGATATTATTTCCAATCCGCCTCAATTCAAAAACCAACTGCTCATAGATATCCGTGTTAATTGTGACAATAGACATGTTTGGATTAAGCAATACTTTCCTAGCATAGACTGAGAAATTTTGACAATTACTCTTAGCAATTCGCTCATTCAATTGATGTAACTCTGAATCTGTTAGAAATACTTTTTTGAGATTGGTACGATAACGATAAACCATAGTAGCCTCCTATCTCATGTATTTTTCACGAAACTCACGACTGAGTGGCTGGGCTTGATTAACTTCCGCAATCAATTCTTGAACACAGGTCAATAAGATTGACACGTGTTCTTGAGTCACTTGGTGATTCTCTCTTGCGACAACTAGAACTTCATGCACATCTCGACTAATTTGTTCAAACTTCTGAGACTGCCAAAGGGAAAACCACTCTTTGGTAGCTAACTGTTTACCATCAATCATCAAAATTTTATCTCTGACGAATGGTGAAAAATGACGATAATTATCAACCTCCATCATTTTTTCAATCTGTTTTAGCTCATCTGCGGTTAGATTTACCTCTTTTCGAATGTCACGGTACTGTTCAGACATCTCTTTCCCTCACTTTCATCCTTTCTCGGGTAACCCCCGACCCCGTGTGTCATACGGGAAATTTCTTAAAGTCCTTGTTCGGTCTTTGCGAGCTCAGGCATTGTGGTCACAATACCCAAAAAATCATATCGCCAGCCGATCAAAACCTTCCAGTTTTGACAACCAACGATAAGATAACTTGGTGGCTTCGCCCCCAACCCCCCAGTGAAAAATCAAGACTTGATTTTCTTAGGAATGATATTAGAATAACAAGGATGATTTGGAAAAGTTATCACAGCATGAAAAAGAGTGTAAGAAAAAAGAGAGCTGGATAGCTCTCGGAAAAATTTAGATTATATTAAATTTTGGACCTTACCAAAAATACTCTCAATATTTGCTAATATGTTTTCTTGTATTTCAGCAATATAAACCACATGAAGATTTATTTTTGCTCTTGAACATGCTACATAAAGAAGATTACGAATTTCATTAAACCGATTAACATCATCAGTTCGATTATCATAATTTTCAAAAAAATATTTACAATAATCCTTTTTCTTAGCAAAATTATCCTGTAACACAACAACTACATTATCAAATTCTAAGCCTTTTGAACCATGTAATGTATAGTAGCTAATCCCCTCATCTTTAAGGTCATCAAAAATATATTTATACCACTTGATAAATTGAGAAACATCTAGCCCAAAAAATTCTTCAATAACTGACAGTTCACTTTCGGAGTCCTCCTCCAAATCTCGGGCATAGTAAAAATAACTATACGCTTTATTTTTAATAGCCAATAAAACGTTTTCAGAGGTTTCATCTATCAAGAATATTTTTCTTAAAATCTCTTCACCTGAGATTGGTTCTTGAATATTAACTATTCCATTAATACATTCACCAATTGTCAAAGTTGACAAACTGATTTCTCTCAAACTACCAATAAACTGTTTCATATTACCAAATGTTAGTGTTGATTTAGACGATGATATAAACTGAACAATTTCCTTAACAGTTGAATTAGGATCTGATGATTTTTGAATAAAGTCTATGAAAGTTAAAACATCTCTTAAAAACCATCCCATCTGCTGTAAATTCGTCTGCAAAAATTCATTGGTTACATTTTCATAGTTACCTCCACTAAATCGAGGAAACTTTTTCAATGCAGATAATAGTTCATCAAATCCTCGAGCTTTCGAAATATCATCATTTTTCATTAAAAGACAGGCTGTATTATTAATCAAGCTATTTTCCTGTAAAAAAATATCTAAATCAAAATTATCATCTGCGACATAAAAATTATAAGAACCATTATCAAAATCAGTATATATAGATTGTTGACCAAAATTGTCATTCCTAATTTTTTCAATCAACTCTACTATTTGACTAGAAGAGCGGCGATTGAATATTTTTTCTATACTCTTATATTCTTCTTTATTTGGCAGAACACCCACTCCTGAACCGTAAATATTTTGTAAGGAGTCTCCAAAAAAACCTACCACAAAGTTCTGCTTAGAATTTGAGTACTCTCTTATACTATCAATAATATTGACAACTTTTTCATCCGTATCCTGATACTCATCAACTAATACATATGGATATCTATCTGAAAATAATCTCTTTAATAAATTCTGACTCGTAATGATATTCTCACAGTAAAGCAATAATGTATCATGGCTAATAACATAATTTTCAAGTTTATCTCTGTTCTGAACAGGATTATAAATAACTTTTTTAGATTTTTTATCTTCAATCTCCTTCAGTGTAATTCCAAGCTTATACTTTTTATTAATATCCTTAACAAAATCTCTAAAGCTCTTAACACTACTTAGATATGGACTAAAGTATTCATCAAAACCTTTAATCACTTCTTTGAAAGTTTTAGCAGGACTACTAGATACACTATAAAATACTTTTAGAAAATCTTCATCACAGATACGCTCTCGAAATTCATTCTGTTCCACATTGCTAGAAAGAGAATTTCCATTTATTTTTTGTTCAATTTTTTCGAGTTCACCTTTTATTTTATTTTTATGTTCTTCAGTCAGTAGTTCTTGCTGAATCGCAATAAACCCCCAAAGAAATTCATGAATGGTAGATACTACCACCGAAGAATTTTTTCCAAGTCGATCAAGAATCTCATTTTTTGCAGCATTAGTATAAGTAATACACAAGATTTTTTGATTACTTAACTTTAAAATTTCCCCCTCCGACTTTAAAATATGCTCAATTGATTTTTGAAGTGCATAGGTTTTTCCGGCACCAGCACCAGCATCAAAACAAAAGCTCTCAAAATTATCTAAACATTCATTAATTTCTTGCTGAATATCAATCTCTAATTGTTTATTTTCTGGATTAATTGTAAATGCCATTAGTTACTCCTCAAAATAATCACAAAGCAATTTCAAACCTGATTCAATATACTTAGGTTGTTTAAGGTTAAACTCATCATCAGTTAAAGATAAATATATAATTCCAGTAGAAAACTTTGATTTCCCATCAGATAATTGAGCTTGATACATATAAGACTTATCTGCTATTTCTGAAGATTCATCAATATCTCCAAAATATTTCTTCTTTGGATGAACAAATTGTAGAAGTTTAATTAGTGATTGTTTATTTTTATGGCTACCTTCACTGTTTTTAGCATTTGTTAAAATAATTGCTTCCTCAAAGCTAGTAGCATAGTATCGGTTGATTTTACCTTGAGAATATACGGAAATATTTTTATACTCAACAATCAATTCTTCTTTATCAGTTAGCATGTCAATTATCTTGCTATTAATTTCACCAAATTTAGCATTTTCATCATTTAATTCTGTTTTTATAAAATACTGTAAAGTACCATTAGTGGTCAAAGAACTTCCCATTTCTCCATATTTTCCTTCTAAATCATCAATATTTGAAGGAATAATATCAAAATCACTAGGATCTTCAAAAACTTTACTCTTTATTTCAATTTTCTTTTCATCTTCAGATCTTTTTAGATCCAAATCTGTAAAAATAACCGTTTTGATTTCTAACAAATCTAATAAACTAATAAACTGGTGAGCATAAGCTCCATCAATTCTATAAACTTTAATATGATGATTTTTCAATATTGGATGCTTATCAATTTCATATCTTAAATAGGTTTCTTCTGAAACACCCTCAACTAAAATGACTGCATCAGCAAAGAAAATATCTGATACCTCTAGCCTTAAATATTTCTTGATATATTCATAAGCTTTTTTGTCAATATCTCTTCCAGATACTATTGCGTCATCACTTATGTTTTTTATAATATTATTTGCTCCTGCTTGACCTAGATAACTAATATTATTAAGTGTATTTCCTGATTGAATCTTACTGTTCAAAATATGTGTTGAGTGAGTCGTAATAATAATTTGAAATGTATCTAGCTGCTGTTTTTTACCTAATAAGGTAGCGATTGCTTTTGAAATATTCTTTATAAATAGCTCTTGCATCTGTGGATGCATAAATGACTCTGGCTCCTCAATACAGAGAATATTTACTGAACCATTAATATCTTTCTTGCTGTATAATTCAATGTAATCAACAATCTTTGCAATAATAACCATCAAATTTGTATAGCCCATACCAAACTGGCTTTCAGGTATATTATTATTTCCCTCTTGATACTCATAGATAATACTATTTGCAAAAATCTTCTCTAAAGTTACATCTGGATGTAAATTCATCTTTAAATTCTTAGTTGATTCAATGCTTGATACTGCACTCTGAAGAATATTCTTGATATTGGTATCAACCATATCCTTCACTTGATAATTAATATCACCAACTAATTTATCAATTGTAGTTATATCATTATTTTTTATATAAGTTGAGACTATTTTATTGTAAGCTTGCGAAAGTGTCTTGTCATTTTTAACCGTATTTGCCTCTATTGTTTCAACCTTTAGTAATGAAGATAGAGAAAATTCTTTAGTAGGCTCCTCTCTTCCTATAGGATAAAAATTTAATACAAAATAATTACTGCTAAATAAACCTAAAAATTGTCGATATTGAATCTCTTTTTTATAAACGATATTTTTATCTTGCTGATTATCTGTTTCTGAATTACTATTTTTTAGTTTAATAAGCTCTTCTCTAAAAGATCTCTCATCCGCCACTTCATACTTAATATCTATAGTTACTTCCGCAATATCTTGGTTTTCTTGAGTTTCTACTGTTTTTATACCACTTACTACTAATATATCTTCGAAACTTGAAATCAAATCATTTTCATCATCAATTCCTAATACTAGTTGAAACTCCAGAAACGGAAACTTATCAAGTTTTTTTATCTCTTCTTCAGATTTACTCTCAATATTCTCTTGATACCAATCTGACAACATTTTTAAATTAAAATCTGTATACTTAAAAATATTTCGACTACCTGACTTGGTATTTTGGAGAGTATTTAATAATTTTACTATTGTACTTTTACCAGAATTATTTTTTCCTACAATTAATGATGAACTTTTTGATATATACTGTTCTGTTATATCTATTTTTTTTGATTCACTTTCATCATCTGTCTTTTCTGGCCATTTACTATGAGCGAAGTTGATGGTTTGTTCTTTTTCGCCATATTTTCTATAATTTTTTATTGATAAACTTTTTAAATACATTCCATATCTCCTCTTAATTTTCGTTCATCATAGAGAGCTCCCTCAACTGTTCCTGTCCCACTTTCAACATTTCCTTCTCCACCTTGCTCCATTGTCCAAAGAGGCATTATTGTAGAACTTCTGCTACTGAACCATCATCTGTTTCAGAATCATAGACACAGGTTCTATCTCTCTGATATATCTGAATTTGGTCAAAGAGTTTATCAGTTTCTAACTCTCGTAAGTTATCAACTAAATGCTCTACAATACCATCGTGATGTTCTTTAGGAGTTGCTCTAGCCTGATTTGGATTTACGGCATAAACTTCTTCATAACGGATTAAGGTGCTGAGATAGGACAATTCTGGCTTGGTCGCTATCAAAGCTAAAGAGACTTGATAGCCCCTTGATTTTAATAGCTGCGCAGTTTTTCTTGGGACTTCTGTTGTTCTCAAGGTTCCTTCGATTAAAAAATGATAACCCTGCTTACTTAGCTCATCGACAAGATGTTCTACCATTTTTCCTGCAAATCCTTTGGTATAATCCACGCTATCCTTCCCGTACTCTTCTTGTAAAGTTAAATAATTCGGCTGTAAAAAACGGTAGCTATCACCGTCAATAATAATGATATTCCCTTGAAACTCTTTCTGCTTGATACGGTGTATCGTTGTCTTACCTGCTCCGCTTTGCCCACCAAGTAAGATGGCTTTTGGGGTAACTGATGTCGTTTTACCACGAGTTAAGGAACGCATAGTCCGTTTTAAGGCTATATCAAAGTCATCTTGGCTAAATGCTTCTAAGCTCATTAAGCAACCACCTGATGACGAGCAAGCTCCAGCATCCGCTCAATGCCATCCAAATAACCATTATAACGCTCTACTTCATCAAAGGTATTGACAAGATAAATCTTCGTGTTGATAAGGTCTGACAAATCATCACTCATCAAAATCCAAGGATTAGACTCATCATCAAAAACAATCCCTTGACTATCTTGATAGCGATACAGTTGGGATAAAATCGCTGCGCCTCGCTCTTTAATGATTTCTATTTTTAGCGTTAATTGATAATCTTCTACTGGTGTTAACATCTTTTCTTCCCCTACAATATCGATATACGACACGTTGAATTTCTGACAAATACGGTCTATCAGTTCTGTTGAAACAGAGCTTGTTCCATTTTCATAACGACTAAGGCTATTTCGTGAAATACCCACTATCTTAGCAAACTCTGGTTGCGTCAAATCATGAGTTTTTCGTAAAGATTTGATATTCTCTCCAATCATAGTTAACGACCTCCTATTAGTTACTTTCATTATAACGGCTCTTTGTCAACTGTAGTGGGTGACGAAAAGCTAACATCTAGAGAGGACCTGA
>OKQJ01000173.1_pt1 | contig 27942 bp, 25 predicted proteins | sample 1614171 | NCBI WGS metagenome assembly OKQJ01 (sample SAMN04436911, study PRJEB24849) | human gut metagenome | biome: human gut; feature: NICU; material: stool | host: Homo sapiens | place: USA: Saint Louis, MO | collected 2012-05-30 | reverse complement strand
GGCCGACACGGCGATCAACGCCATACCCGGACCAATCAAACAACTCACCGACACCACAACGTCCGCACCGACGACCGACGACTCGTCCGCACAGCAGTTCGCCTACACCGCATACAGCGTACAGCCATCGCAGCCGACCGCACCGCCTTCTTCCCGGCCCGATTCCGATGCAGCCAAAGCCAAAGCCCAGGCCGAGGCACTGCAGACCAGCATGAATCAGCTGCAGGAGCTGCTGGGCATGTCTCGCGATGATGCCGCACAGGTGCTTGGCGTCACCCCGAAGGTCCCGTCGGCAAACGCCGCGCGACGATCCACAACGTCACCGTCCGCGGCGGCATCCGCATCGTCCACGATCCGCCGGCCGCACGTCTCCCCCATCAAGCCGGCGGCATCCCGCAAGCAGTCAACCGCCGTTGCGAAGCAGCCGCCCAGCAACACCGTAGCGGCCCTGCTGGCGATCTTCAGCCTATTGGCTCTGACAGCCGCACTGGGTGTGCAGCATCTGACCGAACTGGGCATCAGCTCATGGCCGGGATTCCTCAACCCGCTGATGGGGGCAGTGAGCGGCGAGCCGTTCCCGGCAATTCTGACCGCCGCCTTCCTCAATCTGATGCTGCTGGTCATCACCGGATTGCCCCGGCACACCTGGTCCCGAGTCACGACGGTGCTGGCCGCGGATGCCCTGTATCTGGTGGCCGGCAATATACGGGAACTCACGGCGATGAATCATACGATCGATATCCAGATTCTCGTCGGCCCGGCCCTACTCGTATTCCTCACACTCGGCATCCTGTTACGGCCTTGGTTCGGCCGTCAAGCCACGCCGTACCGTATTTCGGCCACAAGTCTTCGGCGCAAGCGTATCCGCATGGGTTTAACCGGCGCCATCTCGTGGGCGGTGATCTGCATGGCCGGACTGCCTCCCGTTATCCTGACACGGTCGATGCTGATGTGGAGTACCGCCGCGGACAATACGGCGCAGTATGGGCTCATGGAGTTGTACGGGCATCTCATCTTCACGCGCGAGTGGTGGGTCGGCGTACTGCTGCTGCTCATCGTGGCGATCCTCTACGTGCTGGTCGCTCTGGCCGTGTCTGGTCTGACCTATCGTGGCAACGACTTGGCCCATGTCATCCTCGGCGGTATCGCAGTCTTCGGCATCGCTATCGGACTGCCGATCCTAGCCCAAATCCTGATGAGGTGAACGCATGAGTATAACGATTCTGCAACCCGGCACGCAGGTGGTCCTGCGCAATACCGGCATGAAGGCGCACCGCTCGTCGGTGCGGGTGCTCGGCGTTCTCGGCGAGGACGAACGCGCGTGGCATGCCGCCGCCCGTACCGAGGACGGTGAGCAGGTTGGTCTGACGTTGTTCCGGTCGTCGGTTATCCATGCTCCCCAGGAACGCCGCGTCGCATACCGCAACATCGAACGGGCCACGCGCGAGGCGACCTCCCGCTTCGGCCTACACCCGAGAGATCTGACCCGCGTGGCGCCGAACGGCGGATTCGGTTGCGTCACCGAGCCCTTCCAGCCGGACCGGTCCGGAACGCTGGGCGACCTGGTGCAACTGCCCCGGCGCTTCGATTCCCCGGATGCCCTGGTCACCGCCGCCTTGGAACTGAGCCGCATGCCCAACATACTCGACACGCCCGGAAACCGCCGAGCCGCGATCGACCCATCGACCGGAAAGGTCAGTATGGCCGACATGGTGCCATCCGGTGCCCGGCCGTCCCTGATGGATGCGGTCAGCCCGCCACATTGGCAGCTGCCGACCCTGACCGACGGTGACGAGGCCATGCACGATGCGATGCTGCGCTACGTGCTGGCGAACTGTCTGCTGCTCCTGTTCGTCTCCGGCTGGGCCGCCCTACCCCGGTGCGCGTCGGCGGACCCGGCGGGGGATCTTCGCAACGGCAAAGCTTCCGGACCGACCTGGGACGCCATACCCCGGTTCGTACGCGACGCCTTCGCTCCTCTGACCGACACCGGCAAGTCCCTGCGGTTCGGCGGCATACCCCGGCAATACGCACCGGACTGGGAGCATCTGATCGGCCGCCTGCGCACGCATATCATCGCGTGCGGATCCTGCGGCAACCGCATATTCAAGGATGGCGACGCCCCCTACGGCACATGCCCCGTCTGCGCCGCATCCGTATAGGATACCTGCAAACCATAGATCACCCATCGAGGACACATCATGGAACACCCATCACTACCCGCCACACTGAACGTCGCCATCATCAGCACGCCGGACATGGCCAACTATTTTGCCGATCCCCTGAGAGACCCGATAGCGCTGTGGAATCGCACACGCACACCGAGCATACCGATGCTGCGCGTGATAGCGCCGTCCGAGGACGTCACCGGCGCGGACATCGTTCTGGCCATGTTCGGCATGCGCGCCGACCGCGAAGGCGAACCGTTCACGCAGTCGGCCGCGGCTCACGCGCTGGACAAGGCCTCGGCCGCTGGCGTGGTCTGCGGGGCGTTCTTCTACTACGAGTCCTCGTCGAACGCAAAGACGGCCGCGCACAGCGGTCTGACCACGGAGCAGGAGCTGGAGGACCAGCTGGCTTACAAACAACAGTTGCGCGACGCTGGAATACCGATCGGAACCTTCGGTCTGAGCACCGGCGCATCCACTTGGCGGAAAGCTCTGAGCGAGCTCGTGCTGCGTATCAAGCCGAAGCAGCAGCCCGATCGCGTCGTGAGGAACACAACGCCTACGGGCCGCGCCACCCAGGACACGACCGGCACGACAGCACACGCTACGCAACAGGCCGGAGGCCAGACGGCTGCGCCGAAACCCGTGTCCACCCCGAAGTCAACTTCGACGGCGCCAACGCAGAAGCCGGTTTCGGCTTCCGTTCCGCCGAAACCGAAGCAGCCGGTCGCGTCGAAACCGACGCAGACGCCTGCTCCTGCACCAAAACCCACTCCGGCGACACCGGCTCCGAAATCGAAGCCCGCCCCTGTTCCGCCGAAGCCGAAGCCAACGCCGAAGCCCGCTCCCCGAAAGCCGGACGATCCGCCGACCCGCGACAGGCTGGTCGAGATCCTGCGCAAGGCGCAGGTCGACCTGACGGGGCCGATTCCCCTCGATACGGTTATGGATGCGCTGTCCCGCAACGGCGTTCGCCCTCCGACCACGCTTCCCGCACGGCTGGCATGGCTGGACGTGATGGCCGCCCGGCCGGATTCGGGCATCATCGTGCGCGACGACGCCGGTCAATCATCCATACTGATATACGACGCCGATGCAACGGGCACGGATCGGTATCGCGGCAAGCCCGATCTCACGACTGACGCCACACCAGCTCAGGCTCCGGCGCCGGCTCCAACCCCCAAGCCCGCATCCACTCCGGCACCAACCCAGGCACCGGCATCTACGCCGGTATCAGCACCAGCTCCCGCATTGGCGCCGGCCACCAAGACCAAACCGGTTTCCGCTCCGGCACCAACGCCGGCCCCGGCCCCCGATCCTTCGACGTTGGTGCGCTTGCCGTGGAACCCGGCCCTGTACCGCGGCAAGGGCAGCCTGATCGAGCAATGGGACGACAAGCAGCTCAAGCAGCTCCATCTGAGCCCCCTGCCCGACGACCAATACGACAAGGTTCCCGGTCAGGATGCCCTGCTGTCCGAGGTACGATTGACGCCTGCCGTGGTCGCCGAATTGCAGCGTTGCCTGGTTCCGGCGACCCCGGCCCCGTCGATGCTCGCGTCGGCGTGGTCCGGAGCATGCGCCTCGCGGGCGCTGTATCTCGACAAGGAGCAGCGCGTCGCGTTCCCCATCGACAGCCCCGACATGCGCGATTCCCGCTACCGCATCGGGTTCATCAAGCGGACGGCGGATGGCACGTCACCGTCATGGGAACTCGCCGCCGTAAACGATGGCGACATGTACCCCACTCCCGTGCGCCAATTGGATCATTTCGCCCGGATCGGCCTGTACGACAACAAGACCCATCGATCGGGGAAAAAGGTCGAGGCACTCAGTCGCCTGGCCGAGTACGCCCTGCCGGAGCACTGGCAGCTTGACCGGAAGGACAACAAGAAGGTCTACAACATTCTGGATGGTTACCTTTCATCGACCCTGTGCCGGGCCAAGCGCGAGAACAAGCTGCTGATCAGCCGTGACGGCGATCGCTGGCTGGCGGCGTTCAATACCGGCCTGTACACGCGCGTCGGCAAGCAGCCCATCATCGCCTGTTTCGAGCGCAATAAAGACAAGCACGGCGACTACCGCCCCCAGTGGAAGCTCGTCGATTTCGCCACCCAGAGCGGCAGCATGTCAGGCATGTACTCGCGCAGCGTCAAAAAGGTCCTTGATCGTTTCAACATGCTGCCGGAAGAGGTCACCTACGACGTGCCGACCTTCGACTACCAGTCCCTGACCGACCCGAACCGGTCCATTCTCAACGGCCAGCACATCTTCCAGGAACGGCTCTTCCGCTTCCCCGTGGAGTTCCTGTGGGATGTGACCAGGGACGAGCCGTCAATACAGGAATCATGGCCGAAGCTGCCTCACGGGGTGGACGAGTGCGAGAAGTTCTCCCACGAGGCCCAGACCCTGATTGGCAGGAGCCCGGATCTGCAGGACCGACTGAGGGCCCGGTTCGAGGAACGCCAGATCCGCGCAGCCCGCGATGCCGCCGCGGGCAGGACGGTGGTTCCCGCCTACCGGCAGCAGGACGATGCCATCAATTTCATGCTGCCCATCTCCCTTGGTCTGCGGGGCGACAATCCGCGGAACCGGCGTGTGCTGGTGGTGAACCAGCAGACCGACGACGATGGCAAGGTCAGCACCAATATCACCACGATATTCACGCTGAGCTACGCGTACGAAGCCGCCCGCATCGTCGGCCCGGTCAGTGCGCCGTGGCTCACCCAGATCTTCCGATCGCCGGCCGATGACCCCGCGGCGGCCAGCGCCCCCGCGCAGTGAGTTTCGTTTGTGTTGGCTCCCCTCTATGAGGCTGAGCCAAACCTAACGCGCTACTGGATCAGGGAGTCGATGCCGACGCGGGACAGGCCGACGCGCATGTCGACCGCCTCGCGCAGTCCGAGGGGCGCATGCTGGAACGAATGCACCGTCAGCGGGGCGAAGGCCAGACGCTCGCCCGCGACGGACCGGTCCAGGCCGGACAGCTCGGCGAAGGCGTCCGCCTGATTCTCGGTCACCGGCCCGTCGGCGCCCAGAACGACGATGTCGTACCCGGTGACCAGCGAGAACGGGTCGAATCCGGGCTCATCCATGCGCTCGACGCGGCGGAACAGCGCGTCGGCCGCATCGGCGACCCCGTCGGATCGGAAGGAGTCGATCATCGTGTCGACCTGATTGCGGCACCGCTTGAGATCACGCGCGGCCACGGCGGAGCCGAGCCCGTCGATCAAATGCGCGATATCCATGCCGAGCGTCACCCCGGTATCGCCATCCCCATCATCCTGAGACCAAGCCGCGACCGACAAGTCGCCGTCCGCGACGGGCTGGATCGCCGTCGCGCCGACGGACTCGTCCGCCGCGTCCATGCTCACGGTTCCCAGGTCGTTGATCATCTGCGTGCCATTGCTGTCCGTGTCGGAGGCGACCACCATCCGCTGGGTCCCCGCGCTCCTGTGCAGCATCTGGATGCAGTCGAGCACGTCCTTCATGAAATCGGCGCAATTCTGGTAGCGCTGCGACTCATCCATGTTCATCGCCTTGAGGCAGATGCGGTCGAGCTCCTCGGGGATGGAGCCATCGATCCGCACGTCGCTGGGCTTCGGCGTCCGCAGGCTCCGCTCGCGGAGCAGCTGTTCCACGCGCTGGGCCGTGATCACGCCCGCATGCTGCTCCCGCGGGAAGGGCAGCGTGCCGGTGAGCATGTCGAACAGCACGATGCCCAGCGCATACAGATCATCGGAAGGTTTCGCCGAATTCCCCCGGCACCGCTCCGGGGACATGTAAACGAATGACCCGATAGTGCTGCCGGTGGCCGTCAGCGACGGCGAGATCCCGTCGACCGCCACGCCGAAATCGATGACGTGCACCTGCCTCGGATCGCTCAGATACCGCCCGCCCTCGACGATGATGTTGGACGGCTTGATGTCGCGGTGTTTCACGCCGGCACGGTGGGCGCCGGCCAGGGCCTCCAGCACGCCGACCGTGATCTCCAGGGCCGGCAGCGGATCGTATTGGCCGTATTCCCTGATCCTTGAGGCCAGCGTCTCGCCGGGCACGTAGTCCATGATGATGCAGACGCGTCCGTCGTACAATTGGTCGCCCGACCGCATGCCGGCCCTATATCGGCCGTAGTACCGCAGCCGGGGAATGTGCCGGTTCGATATGCGCGACAGGATGTCCGCCTCGCGTTCCATCCGCTGCCTGCTTTCCTCGCTGCCTTCGTTGGAGAGGAACTTGACCGTATAACTGGTCGGATCATCGCCCGCCAGCACATCCAGCAGCCGGTGCCGATGTCCCTCGAACACCTCGCCCATGCTGCCGGAGCCGAGGCGCCTGTCGAGCGACATCATCGTCACGTCGAACCCGCTCAATCTGCCATCCTGCTTCATGGCCGTTCCATCCCTTCATGCTCGATGATACGCCGGATCTCCGCCGTGTAATAGCCCAGCACCTCGCTGACGATCATGACCGTCAGCAGGGAGCGCGATACGCGCGTATTGCGGATGAACACCGGGTAGTCCGCCTCGGGCGAGATCGCGCCAGGCGAGATCACCCGGCACGCGTCCCCGTGCAGCCGCACGTTCTTCGGCACCCGATCCTTCAGCGGGCGCCCCATCGTGTCGTCCACGATGCATACCGACACCAGACCGTCCAGGAAGCCCGCCAGCATATCGGCGTCGAGGAACCGGCGGACATCGCCGTCCCTGCTGGAGATCAGCAGCACGGGCACGCGGCGGCGGGAATCGCGCAGCACGCCGAGCAACGCCTCGGCATGGGCCGCATCGCCCACCACCACCGGGGACAGGGACCATGCCCCCTGCCCGGCGCCATGCCTACGCACGCCCATCCACTGCCTTTCCCTCACTCCCAATACCGTACAGATCATCACAGCACTGTCTGGTATCACTTATGATACAACGCGATTGGACCCGATCATCCCCCCGTATCCGCACTATTATGCCGCACCGGCCGGGGCGGCGCACGGAGGCTTCGTTACCATGCGCCGGATCATGCCCGTGACGCAGCGAGGCCCCCGATCCGCGGCAAACGGATCGGGGGCCTCGCGATGCGTCGGATGTCCGGACGGCAAGCGCCCGAACATTCAGTCAGCGTTCAGCGCGACGGGCGAATCAGTAGCCCATGTCGGCGCCGGCGCCAGCGGCCGGAGCGGCTGCCGGCGGCTCCGGCTTGTTGGCGACCACGGCTTCGGTGGTCAGGAACAGGCCGGCGATGGAAGCGGCGTTCTGCAGGGCAGAGCGGGTCACCTTGACCGGGTCGGTGACGCCGGCGGCGAGCAGATCCTCGTACTCGTTGGTCGCGGCGTTCAGGCCCTGGCCGTCGGGCAGGGAACGGACCTTGTCGATGACCACGTCACCGGACAGGCCGGCGTTCTCGGCGATCTGCTTGATCGGGGCCTCGATGGCGCGGAAGACGATCGCGGCACCAGTAGCCTCGTCGCCCTCGAGCTTGACGTCCTTCTCGGCCTTGGCGGCAGCTTGGACGAGGGCCACGCCACCACCGGGCAGCAGGCCTTCCTCAATGGCGGCCTTGGCGTTGCGCACGGCGTCCTCGATGCGGTGTTTGCGCTCCTTGGCCTCGACCTCGGTGGCGGCGCCGACCTTGATGACGGCCACGCCACCGGCCAGCTTGGCCAGGCGCTCCTGCAGCTTCTCGCGGTCGTAGTCGGAGTCGGTGTTCTCGATCTCGGCGCGGATCTGGGCCACGCGGGCGTCGATGTCCTCCTTGGAGCCGGCACCCTGCACGATGGTGGTCTCGTCCTTGGAGACGATGACCTTCTTCGCGTGGCCGAGCACGGAGGCGTCAACGGACTCGAGCTTGAGGCCCAGCTCGTCGGAGACGACCTGAGCGCCGGTCAGGATGGCCATATCCTGCAGCATGGCCTTGCGGCGGTCGCCGAAGCCCGGGGCCTTGACGGCGCAGGACTTGAAGGTGCCGCGGATGTTGTTCAGGATCAGGGTCGGCAGCGCCTCGCCGTCGACGTCCTCGGCGATGATCAGCAGCGGCTTGCCGGTCTTCATGACCAGCTCGGCCACGTGCACGATGTCCTGCTGCGAGGAGACCTTGCCGGAGGTGAGCAGGATGTACGGATCCTCGAGCACGGCGGTCTGGTCGTCGGCGTTGGTCACGAAGTACGGGGCGATGTAGCCCTTGTCGAAGCGCATGCCCTCGGTGAACTCGAGGTCCAGGCCGAAGCGGTTGTTGTCCTCGACGGTCACGACGCCGTCCTGGCCGACCTTGTCCAGGGCCTCGGCGATCTTCTCGCCGACCTCGGGATCGGCGGCGGAGATGGTGGCGGTCGCGGCAATCTGATCCTTGGTCTCCACGTCCTTGGCGGCGGCGATCAGTTCCTTGACGATGGTCTCGGAAGCCTTCTCGATGCCGCGGCGCAGCGCGATCGGGTTGGAGCCGGCGGCCACGTTCTTCAGGCCTTCGTGCACGAGGGCCTGGGCCAGCACGGTCGCGGTGGTGGTGCCGTCGCCGGCGACGTCGTCGGTCTTCTTGGCGACTTCCTTGACCAGCTCGGCGCCGATGCGCTCGTACGGATCCTCGAGGTCGATCTCCTTGGCGATGGACACGCCATCGTTGGTGATGGTGGGAGCGCCATACGTCTTGTCAAGCACGACGTTGCGGCCCTTCGGGCCCAGCGTGACCTTGACGGTGTCGGCGAGCTTGTCGAGGCCCGCAAGCATTCCCTGACGAGCTTCCTCGTCATACGCAATGATCTTTGCCATGGTTGCAATTCCTCCAAATGGCTTCACGGTATTGGTTCCACGTCGCGGGCCACGAATGGCGCCGGCCGTCAGCTGCCGGTTATCACTCCCAACCCCCGAGTGCTAATTGGGAGATTAGCACTCTCGGGGCCCGAGTGCCAACCGCGGGCATGGCGATTGCGCTGTTGGCATGAAAAAACGGGCTCGGAAACGCAAAAAGGGCCCCGGATCTCGTGATCCGGAGCCCCGAGGGATCGTTCCCAACGCAGTCTCTACAGCTTGACTACCTTGGTAGCCTGCATGCCCTTCGGGCCATGCTCGGCTTCATATTCGACTTTGTCCCCCTCGTTGAGCGTCTTAAACCCATCGGCGTGAATCGCCGAATAATGAACGAACACGTCCTCACCACCGTCATCCGGATTGATGAATCCATATCCCTTGCCCGGGCTGAAGAATTTCACGGTTCCGTGTGCCATAACCATTCTCTCCTTGAGAAATTCGGTGCCGCAATACTAGCGGAAGAACACACACAACCCAATCGCATCCCCCTGCCTCGCGACTCTTTACCATTGTAGTGGCATACGGGACTTTACGGGGATATCCCCGAAAAGTTAACGTTATCGGCGTTTCGCGCCGGAAATTCAGTTCATTAGAATGGCGACGACGGGAACGTCGAGCCCCGACGTCTGCTGCACGTCGGCGATGCCGAGCGTGGTGGCCACATCCTGAGCGGTCGCCTTGTCGGCGTCGTTCTGGTACCACACCACCGAAGCGGACGGCAGCGTGCCCGTCGGATTCGCCGCCTCGACGCTCGTGTAGCCGGCTCCGTTCAGCACGCCGGCCTGCTGCGCGGCGTATCCGGAGACACCCGTCGCGTTCACGACGCGCACCGCGGTGGCCTTGTTGGGCTGGGCGTTCTGGTCGGCCTGCTGCTGATCGGTCTGCTGCTGGGACTGGTCGGCCTGCGCTCCATCGGCCTGGTTCGCGTCGGTCGAACTTCCCTGCTGGTTCGAGTCGGACGAGTTGGCCGAATCGGAGGAATTGGAGTCCGTGCCGTTCGCCGCATCGCCGGACGCGGCGTCTCCAGACTGCTTCGAGTCGGAGGACTTCGTGTCGGACGACTGCGAGCTCTGCGTCGAACCCGGCAGGTTGAGGATCTTCGCGAATTCGCCGGTGGTCAACCCCCAGGTCAGCACGCCCACGAGCAGAGCGACCAGCAGCACGCACAGGTACGGCGCCATGCGGGCCCCCGCGGAACGCGGGCCGCGGTGGACGCCGACCGGCCCGATCGGCGGATTGTCAAACGCGTCCGGAGCATACGAATCGTAGGTTGCCTTGTCTTGCTTCGCCATACCAGCCCTTCCGTCACATCTATGAAAGAGTCTAACCGTCCCCTCTCCCCAAAGCCGGGGAGCGGCACGCGGCGTGCACTGTATATGCACACTCTCCTACAGTGGTATCCATGGATACCACTCACGTCAAACCATTATCCGAACTCGTCGAGGCGGGCTGGGCCGAGGCGCTGGCCCCCGTCGAACCCGACATCCACCGCATGGGCGACTTCCTGCGCGGCGAGCTGGCCGCCGGCCGCCGCTATCTGCCGTCCAGCCGCAACATCCTGCGGGCCTTCACCATCCCCTTCGACTCGATCAAGGTGCTCATCGTCGGGCAGGACCCCTACCCGACCCCGGGGCACCCGGTCGGCCTGAGCTTCTGCGTGGCGCCCGACGTCCGGCCGCTGCCGAAAAGCCTGATCAACATCTATAAGGAGCTGGTCAGCGACCTCGGCGTGCCGGTGCCGGCCAACGGCGACCTGACCCCGTGGACCCGGCAGGGCGTCATGCTGCTCAACAGGTGCCTGACCGTGGGCGTAGGCCGGCCGAACAGCCATCAGGGCAAGGGCTGGGAGCCGATCACCGAGGCCGCGATACGCGCGCTCAACGCGCGCGTCGACGAGCAGGGCCGCCCCAGGCCGCTGGTCGCCATTCTCTGGGGGCGAAACGCGCAGAGCCTCGAACCGCTGCTGACCAACGCATTCATCATCAAATCTCCACATCCGAGCCCGCTGTCCGCCTCACGCGGCTTCTTCGGGTCGAAACCGTTCTCCCGGGCCAATGCGGCGCTGGTCGCCGCGGACGCGCAACCGGTGGACTGGTGGCTGCGGGCGGCCGATCCGGCAGCGCAAGCCGCTACCATGTAATGCAGTCGTGAGAGAACCGCACCGCCCCGCCACAGGGGGCCAATAGCCAAGGAAAGGTGAACAATGCCACTGTTTTCACCCCAGCAACCCGTCGTCCCGGCGGCTCCCGCCGTACAGCCCCCCGCGCCGGCCGCCACGGCCGCGCTCGGCCCCGACGACGTGTCGCGCGCCCGCCAGCTCGCCGGTCGCATCCGCACGCGCTTCGCCTCCACGCTGGTCGGGCAGGACAACCTGCGCGAGTCGCTGATCGTGACGCTGGTCGCCGGCGGCCACATCCTCATCGAATCGGTGCCGGGCCTCGCCAAGACGACCGCCGCGCAGACGCTGGCGACCTCCGTGTCCGGCACGTTCAAGCGCGTGCAGTGCACGCCAGACCTCATGCCCTCCGATCTGGTGGGCACGCAGGTGTTCGACTTCGCCTCGCAGCGCTTCACCACGCAGATCGGCCCGATCCACGCGAATTTCGTGCTGCTCGACGAGATCAACCGCTCGAACGCGAAGACGCAGTCGGCGATGCTCGAGGCGATGGCCGAGGGCGCGACGACGATCGGCGGCGAGCGCATCACGCTGCCCCGCCCGTTCATGGTGATCGCCACCCAGAACCCGATCGAGGAGGAGGGCACCTTCAACCTGCCCGAGGCGCAGATGGACCGCTTCATGATGAAGGCGGTGATGGGATACCCCACCGCCGACGAGGAGACGCGCATGCTCGCGCTGCTCACCAGGCGCGGCTCGGACACCATCGACCCGACCGTGGCGCCGGCCGACGTGATCTCGATCCAGGACGTGGAGTTCCTGCGCTCGGCGGCCCGCCGCGTGCACGTGTCGAACGCGATCATGCAGTACGCGGTCGATATGGCGGCTACCTCGCGCGGCGCCGGCTCGCGCCCGATCAAGGGGCTGGCCCAGCTGGTCCGCCTGGGGGCCAGCCCCCGCGCCTCGATCGCGCTCACGCGCATCGGCCAGGCGAACGCGCTGCTCGCCGGCCGCGACTACGTGGTTCCCGAGGACATCAAGGCCTTCGCCCATGAGGTGCTGCGCCACCGCGTGCTGCTCACCTTCGAGGCGCTGGCCGACGGCGTCACCGCCGATCAGGTGGTCGACTCGATCGTGCAGGCGGTTCCCGTTCCATGATCGAACCAACCCATGCCGCGGATCCGATCCGGTCGAAGATCGAATCCCTCGGCACCTCGCTGAGCCTGCCGACGGTGCGCAAGGCGCTGGGCATCCTCGAAGGGGAACACGCGTCGCAGCGCCGTGGCGGCAATGACGACGTGATGGACATCCGCGCATACGAGCCCGGCGACGAGGCGCGTCTGATCGACTGGAAGATCAGCGCGCGCCAGGGCCGGCCCATGGTGGTGCAGCGGGAGCGCCCGGCCACCAGCCGCGTATGGATGCTCATGGACGTCGGCCGGCAGATGACCGGCTCGTGCGAGCGCGGCGAGCGGGCCTACGAGGTCGCCGCCAACGCGCTGCGCATGTTCGCCGCGCTGTCGCTGCGCCGCTCCGACGACATTTCGCTCGTGTTCGCCGACGCGGCGAGCATCACGCGCATGCCCTTCAACGGCGGGTTCGGCCAGTTCGAGCGCACGCTGGACCAGGCGCTGGAGCGCGGGTGGGACCATGACCGCAACATCGATGCGCTGCTCGGCTACGCGCGGCGCATCCGCGACCGGCGAGCCCTGATCGTGATCGCCACCGACGAGCACGCGCTGGGCGAACGCCACGTCACGGCCATCGGCCGGATCGCGCGCACGCATCCGGTGGTGCTCATCGACGTGGCGACGGTCAATCCCTTCGACGCCGGCGCCGCGCCGTCCGTCGCGGACGGGCTGGACGGCAAGCGGGTGCCGGCCTTCCTGCGCGTGAAGGCCAACGCCGATCAGGTGGCCGCGCACCGCGGCTTCGTCGCCACGGCCTTGGAGCGCGAGCTGGCGCGCTACGGTTCGCGCATGATACGCGGAGCCTCCAGCGAGGCGATGTTCGACGCGTTCGTCCGGCTCGTATCCCGGTCGCTGGCGCCGACCACGCGCAACCAGCTGCGCCGGGCGCCCGAACTGCCGAACGGGATGCCGAACGCGATGCCGGCCGGAAGGCCGGCCGAACCGCCGCGGGGAGGTGCGCGATGATGGCCGTGACCGAAGCCGCGCGGCATGCCGCCTTGCCGCTTGCCGACGGCGATCTGACGCCGGTCGGCCAGATCGATCTGACGATGCCGCTGCTGGCCGTGGCCGGCGGCTGCCTGGTCGTCGCGATCGTGCTGGTCGCCGTGGCCGTGGTGCTGTCGCGCCCGCGACGCAAGCCGGCCAAGCCTTCCAGGCAGGGCGCGCACGTCCCGGCCGGCGCCCTGTCCATGTGGCAGCAGCGCATCGACGGCATCGTCGCGCGCCACGCCGACGGGTCGCTGGGCCGAGAGGAGGCGTTCGTGGAGCTGGCCGACGTGGCCCGTTCCTTCGCCACGCAGGCGACCGGCAGCGATCTGAGCGCCAGCACGCTGCGCGATCTCGCGGCCATGCCGCGCACCACCGGTTCGGCGCAGGGGCTGTCCCTGCTGCGCCAGACCGTCGAGGCCCTGTACCCGCCCGAGTTCGCCGATGCCGCCGTCAACCGCCAGGCCGGGCAGGTCGGCGTCGAGGAGGCGGCCGGCTGGGTGTCCGATCTTGTGGAAAGGTGGCGAGGATGACCCTGTCATGGCAATGGCCGTGGGCGGCCGCCACGGGCGCCGCGGCCGCATTGGCCGTCATCGTGCTCGTCGTGGCGCTGACCCGGCCCCGCAAGGGCGCCGCCGACGCCACCGTGTTCTCTCTAGACGACGACCTGGCGACCGAGCATGCGTCCGCCATGCTGCGGCGCTGGCGTGCGCTGTCGCGTTTCGGCACGGTGCTACTGGCCGCCGCCGTGGCGCTCGCGCTCGTGCTGGTCGCCCGCCCCTCGCTCGTCGATCAGGGCGAGGAGCGCTCCAGCAACAGGGACATCGTCCTGTGCCTCGACGTGTCCGGCTCGGCCCTGCCCTATGACCGCGAGGTGCTGGACACCTATCTGAGCCTCGTCTCCAATTTCCAAGGCGAGCGCATCGGGCTGAGCATCTTCAACTCCACGTCGCGCACGGTGTTCCCGCTTACCGACGACTACGCGCTGGTCACCGACCAGCTCACGGCCGCGGCGAAGACGCTCAAGGGCGTGGAGACGCAGGACGACATCGACAAGATGAGCGACGCGCAGTACCAGCGGATCTCCACCTGGCTCGAGGGCACGCAGAACCGCACGAACGCCACCTCGCTGATCGGCGACGGCGTGGTCAGCTGCGCGGCGATGCTGCCGGGATTCGCCTACGGCTCCGCGAATCAGGAGAACGCGACCCGCCAGCGCGCGGCCTCGATCGTGCTCGCCACCGACAACGTGGTGTCCGGCGACCCGACCTACACGCTGTCGGAGGCGCTGGCCCTGACCGAGCAGGCCGGCATCACGGTCGACGGCCTGTTCTCCGGCCCCAAGTCGAGCGAAGGCGAGGCGACGACCACCGACATGAAGGACCAGATCGAATCGCACGGAGGCGTGTTCCTCACGCAGTCCAACGGCGCCAGCGTCAACGAGCTGGTGCGCGAGATCAACACGCGGCGCAACGCCGTCAGCCAGCAGGATTCCCATGCCGCGGTGATCGACGCGCCGGGATGGTGGGCGCTCGCGCTGGCGCTGATCGTCGCCGCGTGGCTGATCGGAGCCTGGAGGTTGAGACGATGACCGATCTGACGCTCTCCCCCGCGCTCGGCTGGCCGGCCGGCGCGGCGCTCGCCGCGGCGATGGCCGCTCTGGCGGTGTGCTGCGTGGTGCTGCATGTGCGCCGGCGCGGTTCCAGCGACGAGACGGCAGTCGCCTGCGTGCGCCGCTGCCTGCTGTGCGCCACGATCGCGCTGATGATGCTGACGCCGAGCGTGCTCACGACCACCGACAGCCGCGCGGTGAACGCCACCGACGTGGTGATCGCGGTCGACGTGACCGGCTCGATGGCCGTGTCCGACGCGCATTACGGGTCCGACGCCACGATCACCCGCATCGACGCGGCGAAACAGGCCGTCAAGGACATCACGTCGCTCTATCAGGACGCCAGCTTCCTCGGGCTGCGATTCGGCGCGACCGGCACCGTGGACGTGCCGCTGACGCCGGACGCGCGCGCCATCGGCACCTGGGCCGACACGCTGAGCGTCGAGGCGACCTCCGTATCGGCCGGATCAAGCCTGGACGCGCCGCTCGACCAGCTGCTGCTGAGCCTCAAGTCGATCCGCGAGTCGAAGCCCGACGACGCGATCATCCTATACCTGATCACCGACGGCGAGGAGACCGGCACCACCACGCGCCGCTCGTTCTCCACGCTGCGCAAGTACCTCAACGACGGATTCACGGTCGGCGTCGGCTCCACCGAGGGCGGTACCATCCCGATCGTGCGCGACGGCGTCGGCGGCGGGCAGATCGACGGCAACGCCTGGGTGACCGACCCGGCCACCGGCCAGCCCGGCATTTCGAAGATGGACGAGGCGAATCTGTCCGCCATCGCCGACGAGATGAGCGGCACATACCTGAAGACCGGCCCCGATTCGACCATGGCCAACGGCGTGTCCGCCCAGGCGTCGCGCCAATGGCAGGTGACGCGTTCCGCCAAGAAACGCACCCGCGCCATACCGGTGGTCTGGCCGCTGGCGACGGTCGCGGCCGCGCTGCTGGCATGGGAATTCGGCGCCTGGATCTCGACGTCAAGGAGGCTGCTATGAGCCGAGCATCACGTACCGACCGCGCAGGGCGCGCCGCAAGCACAGCGCGCGCCGCTCGCGCGGGGTTGCCCGTGCGCATCATCCTCATCGCGCTCGCCGTGGCCTGCCTGGCCGTCGCGGCGCTCGCCGCGGTGAACCTGCATGCGGTGAGCGCGTTCAACCAAGCCACGGCGAGCCTGACGCGGAACATCGAGGACTCCGGCAAGGACACGGTCGACTACGGCAAGCTGCGCACCCGTCAGGAGCAGACCGACGCGCAGTTCGAACAGGCCGCATCCATGGAACCGGTGCTGCTGCCGTCCGTCAAGGCGGCGATCCAAGCCAACGCCGCGGTGTCCGCACGGCTCACCGAACTCGCCAAGCTGCGGCTGAGCGAGCAGCAGGAGGGCTCGGGCGCGCAGAACGACGCCGCGCAGAGCCAGCCCCAGCAGCAGGAGCAGCAGGAGCAGAACGCCGCGAACGGCGGCGGACTGACCGACGAGCAGCGGCAGAAGGTCGAGGAGCTGCTCAAGGCCAACGAGCAGTCCACGCCGGCCGAGTCCACGACCACCGAGCAGGGCGGGCAGTCCGCCGAATCCACCACGACCAACAATTCCGGCAACTCGTCCAAACCCTGGTAGCGCCGCCGGTATCCCGCGCCGTTATTTCATTCGCTATGTCGGGCCCTCTCGGAGGGAGCCCGACATAGCCAGCACACGAACAACGCAGTGCGTCAAAGAATGCAGCGCATGACGTATGCCCCCGCTGGCGGGGGCTGTCGGCGAAGCCGACTGGGGGTGGTCGACACCACTGCAACGCCAAGCATCCGACACACTCCGCACCCCGCCATGGGCAGTCCGTCCACAGGGCTACGCTCCATCCACATCGCATGTGGAACGACACGCCGGGTGTGGATAACCCGGGAGCCTTCGACCACAGCACCCGTTCCGGCTGGACGGGCACCGGCGCCATCCCCTTCAATGGGGCCATGAGCACCAACGACATACCCGGACCTGCGCCGATACCGCCATTCGGTGCGCTGCCATCCCCGTTCGGCGGCGCACCCGCCGCATTCCCGTCTCTCACCGGCTGCCGCTGCCATGCCGCCGTCGGCCATGGCAGGGACCTTGTCAACGTCAACGCCACACGGGTCGGCATCGCGGCCGACAACACGGTCTCCGCCCGCGCCGCGGCCGACGCGATCGACTGGCAGGGAGCAGCCGCCACCCTGTTCCGCCAGAAACTGGCCCGATGCGTCGCCGACGGCGAGCGCCTGCGCGACGAGGCCTCGGCCACGCTGCGCATGGCATGGATCGGGGACGAATGATGGGCTGGGAGGTATCCTCATACGTCTACGGCGGCCAGTCGTACACCGCATCGAGCGCCGAGGAGTACACCGCGCTCGCCAAGGCGCTGGAGGGCGCCGCGGCCGAATGGCGCGCGGCCTCCATCTCGTGGGGTGCCGCCTCGCTGCAGCTCGCGCAGCAGTGCGCCGGCATGACGATGTGCCCCGCATCCGTCGCGGGTCTTGCCGGAGTGCCGGTCAGCGGCCATGCCACGCTCCCCTACAGCCAGCTGATCCGGCGATTCTCCGACCATGCCGCCGCATGCGGCGCGATCGCGGCCACGATAGACGAGATGGCGTCGCTGCTGATCCGCGCGCATTCGCTGTACGCCAAATCGGAGCTGTGGACCAGGCGGCTGTTCACCGAGCTGATGCAGCTGATCACCACCGTCCGGCCGAAGGAGGCCTCCCTCGCCATGGGGATATTGGCCGCTGGCGGTATTCTCGGCGGATCGATGATGGACGGCAAATTCTCGCCGTCATACGGCAGCGCGATCACGGCTCCTCTTCAGGAAGGATATCTGAGCGGCATCGCGCCGTACATCGGCACCATCGACCCCGCCAGACCGCAGCAAGTCGATCCGCTGACCGGCCTGTTGCGCACCGACGAGGTGAACGGCGCGGCCGGCGCGATCTCCCAGTACAGCCAACCGGCTGACGGTCTCAGACAGGGCACGCTGCACGTCACGGAGGTGTTCACGGACGTGCCGGTCGTCGGTGCGTCCTCGTCGGTGGCGCAGGCGCTGGAGCAGCTGCGGCGGCTGGCCGAGGAGCGGCTCGGCAAGGTCGATCTCGACAGCGGGCTGAGCTATGCGACGATCGCGGTGCAGCGCTATCGGAGGGATGACGGGTCGCCGGCATGGCTGGTGACGATCCCCGGCACGGACGGCAAGCCCGATTCGCCGTTCGGCTGGCCGCAGAATGTGGAGCTGATGAGCGACGATCCGGCGCAGCGGATGAAGGCCGACAGCGCGATGATGGTGCTCGAGGCGATGCGCCAGGCCGGCATCGGCAAGGACGATCCGGTGGCGCTGATCGGCCACTCGCAGGGCGGCATCACGGCCGCAGCCATCGCCGCCGACATGAGCGAGGAGTACACCATTGAGCATGTGGTGACGGCCGGGTCGCCGGTGGCGAACCATCCGATCCCGCCTTCGACCTGGGTGACGAGCATCGAGATCGGCGACGAACTGGTCGCCGCGCTCGACGGCGCCGCCAATCCCGCCACCGACACCTGGCTGACAGTGCACGGCTACGCCTATCCGACCGGAGCCTCGTCGACCGGGGAGGTCGGTCCGAACGGCGAATGCGCGCCGGGGGACGCCACCTCCTCGTGGAATCGCGGCTACCGGGGCGCCGAGGTCGCCGGGGCCTCCGACGGCAAGGAGCTCACGCACTGGCTCAAGTACCATCAGGCGGCCTACCAGAACGCCACCGACCTTGGTTCGCCTGCCGTGGCGAACCACGAACGCCACTTCCGGCAGGTCATCGAAGGCGAGCTCGAGGAGACGCGCTACTTCCAAGGCCGCATGTCGCACGACAACGAATGACCGGCGCCGCGACACATGGCGCATTGACAATCGGTAGTTAAAACACTACCGTAGGGAGGTGAATTCGATGCTGGAATTCGAGGTGTGTGCATCGGCTGACGGCTCATCGCCGTTCCGCGAATGGATGGACGGTCTCGACCGACGGGAGCGGGCAAAGGTATATGCAACCATCCGCAACGTCGAACGGTACGGGATAGGCACAGCCTTGCGCAACGAGTGGGTGAAGAAGCTCGACGCCGACATCTGGGAGGTCCGCGCGCAGTTCGGAGGCAATGCCCAACGCGCGCCGTTTTTCTTCGTCTGCGGCAATACCTGCGTCATCGCCCACGGCTTCAGCAAGAAGACACCGAAAACACCGCGCCGAGAACTGCGGCGCGCCCACCGCATCATGGCACGGTACAAGGAGGAGCGCGATGCCTACGGAACGATTTGACGATATGTTCGACGATGCCGTGAAGGATCCCCGGATGGCGGAGCTCATCCATGACTGCATGGCGCAGATGACCATCGGCATGCAGCTGGCCGAGGCCCGCGCGGACTCCGGCATGAGCATGGACGCGCTGGCCCGGCGGAGCGGCGTGGCGAAGACCACGATCCTCAACATCGAGCATGGCGACGCATCGCCCACCATCGCCACGCTGACCAAGCTCGCCGACGCCATGGGCAAGCGGCTGCAGACCGCATTCGTGTGACGCCCGTCGCGGATGGCATCCCACGCGGGCGCCGGACACCCCGCACGACAACGAATGACCGGCGCCGCGACACATGGCGGTTCACGGTTGGAAGTACCCTAGGAACCATGAAGCTTACCGATATTTCCCCCGCAATCGCACTGACCCCGCTCGACGGCCGCTACCACAAAGCCACCGCCCCGCTCGTCGAATACCTGAGCGAGCCGGCCCTGAACCGCGAGCGCATGCGCGTCGAGGTCGAGTGGATGATCCTGCTGGCCAACGGCTTCTCCGGCAACGGCAACCAGCCCGTCGTCGAGGGCGTCAAGCCGTTCACCGAGGCCGAGATCGCGTTCCTGCGCGCCATCCCCGAGGACTTCGGCGCCGAGGGCATCAAGCAGCACGCCGCGCACGAGGCGGTCACCCACCACGACGTGAAGGCCGTGGAGTACTACATCGACGACCAGCTCGACAAGGCCCCGGCCGAGCTGACCAACATCAACGACGCGCTCAAGACCCTGGTCCACTTCGCGTGCACCTCCGAGGACATCAACAACCTGTCGATCGCCCGCTGCGTGAAGAACGCCATGGAGAACGTGTGGACCCCGGCGTTCAAGGAGATCATCGACCACCTCGCCGAGAAGGCCGACCAGTACCGCGACAAGTCGCTGCTGAGCCTCACCCATGGCCAGCCGGCAACGCCGACCACGCTCGGCAAGGAGCTCGCCGTCTACGTCTACCGCCTGGGCCGCCAGCTCAAGCGCATCGAGAACCAGGAGTACCTGGGCAAGATCAACGGCGCCACCGGCACCTTCGGCGCGCATCTGGCCGCCTGCCCCGACGTCGACTGGATCGCCGTCTCGCGCGAGTTCGTCACCAACCGCATGGGCCTGACGTGGAACCCGCTGACCACGCAGATCGAAAGCCACGACTGGCAGGCCGAGCTGTACGGCACCGTCGCCCACGCGAACCGCATCATGCACAACCTGTGCGTGGACGTGTGGATGTACATCTCGCGCGGCGTGTTCGCGCAGGTGCCCGTCAAGGGCGCGACCGGCTCCTCCACGATGCCGCACAAGGTCAACCCGATCCGCTTCGAGAACGCGGAGGCGAACTTCGAGATCTCCTGCTCGCTGCTCGACACCCTTGCGGCCACGCTGGTCGAATCCCGCTGGCAGCGCGATCTGACCGACTCGACCACGCAGCGCAACATCGGCTCGGCGCTCGGCTACTCGCTGCTGGCCCTGACCAACCTTATGGGCGGCCTGACGTCCATCCACCCGAACGACGCCGTGATCGAGCGCGAGCTCGACGAGAACTGGGAGGTGCTCGGCGAGCCGATCCAGACCGCGATGCGCGCCTGCGAGCTCAAGGGTCTGCCCGGCATGGACAAACCCTACGAGAAGGTCAAGGAACTCATGCGCGGCCATGAGATCAGCCAGGACGATGTGGAACGCTTCATCGACGGCCTCGCCTTCGATGCGGAGACCGCCGCGCGGCTCAAGGCCCTCACTCCGGCCACCTATACGGGCGTGGCGGCCAAGCTGGTCGATTTCGACCGCTGACCGTGCGGGGCGCCAGCCTTCCGCCAGCGACGATTCCCAATCGCGAAGGGTTCTGATGACCGATCAGACGCATTCGACCGTTTCCGGCGACGATGACACCGTCACGTCGCCGGAAACGCGTTTTTCAGACGTTGTTTCCTCCTCCCCCCGCATCGACGACGTGCCGCCGAGGCGCACCCACGACTTCGGCGACCTGTTCCGCGCCGGGGGCGCCGTGCTGTTCGCCGCCGTCGTGATGCTGTCGGCGACCTACCTGAGCGGCATCACGCGGGGCGTCGAATCGGACGCCCACACCGCAGGCAAGGCCCTGGACTGGATGGTCAACCTGCCGACGTCGATGCTGCAGCAGCTCGCCATCGTGGTCATTGTGGTCGGCGTGCTCGCCCAGCTGCTCATCAGCCGCGAATGGCTGCAGTCGGCGATCTCGATCCTGGCCATGTTCGGCGGCTACGCGCTGGCTGGCGTCCTGTCCATGCTCGTATCGCACAGCGGCAACATCACGCTGATCTCCGCGCTGAGCTCGCCGAGCACCTGGTACGGCCCCGTGTTGCTGCCCGACTTCTACGCCGGCGCCGCGGCGTTGCTCACCGCGGCCGGCCCTCGGCGCACCCGCTCCACGGTCAAATGGGGCTGGAACATCATCTACACCGTCGCCGCGCTGCTGGTGGTGCTGTCCGTCAATTCGGTCGCCGGCGTGCTCGTCTCCTTCGCCACCGGGCGCCTGGTCGGCATGCTCGTGCGCTTCCTGATCGGTACCAAGAACCAGGGTGCGTGGGGCGACGACGTCGTCCAGGCGCTGGCCGGCATCGACCTGCGCGTCGTCTCGCTGGTGCGGCGTCTGGACGAGACGCCGACGCACAGCGCGCTGCGCGCGACGCTGGACGACGATCTGGTCGAAGGATCGCGCCTGTACGACGCCGTGGACGACCACGGCCGGCACTTCGTCGTCTCCGTGCTCGACAGCCAGGTGCGCGCCGCCGGCTATCTCAAGCAGCTGTGGCAGTGGATCCGGTTCACCGGCGTCTCCATGCGCCGCGACCGTTCGCCGCGCGAGGCCACGCAGCACCACATGGCGATGATGCTCGGCCTGAAGAACAGCGGCCTGCCGACCCCGCAGGTCTACGGCGTGGCCGATACCGGCGAATCGTCGATTCTGGTGCTGCAGGGCACCGACATCATGCACGAGTGCAATCTCAACACGCTGTCCGACGACGACGCGATCGCGCTCATGCGCTTCCTGTCGGTGGCGAACCGGCGCGGGTACACGCATCGGCGCATCACGCCCGACACCGTGGCCCGCCTTGAATCGGGCACCCCGATCATCGCCGGATGGCAGAACGGCGACGATGCCAGCACATCAGCCAACGTGGCCCTCGACCACGTGCAGCTGCTGGCCCTCCTCGCGGTGCTGATCGGCCCGGAGCGTACGGTCGCCGCCGCACGGCAGGTGTGGGGCGACGACACCCTGGTCGGATTGGCCCCGTTCGTGCAGAAGGCCGCCGTGCCGTCCGGCACGCGCGCGCTGGACGGCTGGGACCGGCATGTGCTGGATCGGCTGCGCGACCGGCTGCAGGCCCTGGCGCCGCAGGAGGTCACCGAATCGCTCGAGCCGGTGTCCCTGTCGCGCTTCAGCCTGCGCTCGTTCATCGGCATCGCGCTGCTGGTCGTGGCGGTCGCCGTGGTCTTCACCCAGCTCAAGCCGGACGAGGTGATCGACGCGGTCAGGAACGCCAACCCGGAGATGGCGGCCGTCTGCCTGCTGCTGAGCGTGATCGCCTGGCTGGGCTCCGCGCTGGAGCTCGGCGCGTTCATCGAGCCCGGCAAGCGCAACCACCTCGGCATTCTCATGTCGCAGGTGGCGCAGGGGTTCGCGATGGTGTCGATGCCGGCCGGCGTCGGCCCGGCCTTCGTGAACCTGCAGTTCCTGCGCAAAAGCGGGTACCGCAATACGCCGGCGACGGCGATCATGACCGCCGTGCTGGCCGTGTATTACGGCGGCACCATCGCGATGATGATCCTGATCGGCCTGTTCACCGGCAGCGACGCGCTCTCCGGCATGATCCCGACGAACACGCTGATCACCGTCATCGGCATCGTGCTCATGGCGCTGGCCATCGCGATGATGATACCCCCGCTGCGCCATTACGCCACCTCGCACCTGCTGCCCCTGGTCAAGACGTACGCCAGGCAGCTGGTCGAGGTGCTGGGACGGCCCAAGGAACTGGCGTTCAGCGTCATCGGCATGCTGGTACTCAACATCGCCACGGGACTGGGCTTCTGGGTTGCGATGCTCGCGTTCGGCCACATGACCAGCCCGATCGAGACGGTGTTCATCTTCCTGCTGGCCAACGCGATCGGCTCGGCGATGCCCACGCCCGGCGGCCTGGGCGGTGTCGAGGCGGCGCTGACAGTGTCGTTCGGCGCCGCCGGCGTGCCCGCCGGAGTGGCGCTGTCGGCCACCCTGCTGTACCGCGTGGTCTTCTACTGGCTGCGCATCCCGCTGGGCGCGATGGCCATGAAATGGCTGGACCGCCGCAACCTCATCTAGGGCCGGTCCGCGCCGGCCATCCCCTCGACCGGCGCAACGGGGAACTTCGGGGCTTTTTCCCGTGAAATCCCGTGAAATCCCTTGAAAAATGCGGTAATTGACGGCAACGTGCGCTAATATTCAGTATGAACGTGTGAACCGGCCGACCGAATTAGGCGGTTCCCTAACCACAAGAAGGATGCTTTATGGCATACAACAAGTCTGATCTTGTCTCGAAGATCGCCCAGAAGTCCAACCTGACCAAGGCCCAGGCCGAGGCGGCTGTCAACGCTTTCCAGGACGTGTTCGTCGAGGCCATGCAGTCCGGCGAAGGCCTGAAGCTCACCGGTCTGTTCTCCGCTGAGCGCGTCAAGCGCGCCGCTCGCACCGGCCGCAACCCGCGCACGGGCGAGACCATCGAGATCCCGGCGACCTACGGTGTGCGCATTTCCGCCGGTTCCCTGCTGAAGAAGGCTGTGACCAAGTAGTAGTCGGTTACGCTGGGCGTCACAATGGGAAAGCCCCTGACCATGGTGGTCAGGGGCTTTCTCCGTATCGGGCGGTTGCACCGCTGGCACGCGCCCGCCGGCAATTTCCGATATCTTCCGATATCGCATGCGCTGTATGCCCCACATCTAAGCTGTACCGCCGGTCACGATAGGCAATGGAGGGCTATCGCGACGAACTCGTCTTCATCCTCGCCGGATACACGGATGAAATGACCAAATTCCTCGACACCAATGCCGGCACCAAATCGCGCGTGCCCATGTGGCTGAATTTCCTCGACTATTCGTCTGAGGAACTCACCATCATCACCGGCAATCTCGCCAAACGCGATGGCTATCAGCTCGCTCCCGACGTGGCGGAATTCCACCACGCGGTCTTACCTCCACCGCGATGTTTTGTTTCCACGGCGCGGTAAACCTTCCACGGCGTAATAAGCAAAACGTTGAAATACCGCGGATAACCCAAAACGACAAACCGCGCGGTGGAGGTATTACCGCGCCGTGGGAGCTTTACCGCGCCGTGGGAACGCCGTCGCAGATCCAGCCAATGGGGCTTGGCTGGATCCTTCGCGCATCAACAATACGCAGTACTTGCTCCCCTATTCCAGCGCCCGCATCAGACTCTGGCAGTCGGCGGTTGGCGTGGCGTTGAACGGGTCGAGCAGCACCGCCTCGCGGTGCTCCGGGTTGGTCAGCACCAATCGCGTCCAGTCGCACGAGAACTGGGCGCCGGACCGCAGCGCGGCGGCGACGAACGCGCCACGCAGCGCGGCGCGGGTATCGTGCGGCGCCTCGGTCATCGCGCGCTCGATCTCATCTTCATCCACGAGCCGGCGCAGCGCGCCGCGGCGCAGCAGCGATTCATAGAGCGAGCCGTTGGCGATGTCGTGGTAGTCCATGTCCAGCTGCTCGAGCTTCGCCTGGGATACTCCGCCCCTACGGGCGTGCAGCGCCTCGAACAGGCGCATTTTTGCCACCCAGTCGACACGATCGGACAGGGACTCGATCTCGCCGGCGCGCACGGCATCCAGCACGGCCCTCCACTCGCCGAGGATACGGCCGACACCGGTGGACGGCAAAGCTACGGCCAGCGCCTGCTCGTGGTCCCGCATGAAGCGTTCCACGATGGACAGGTACCGGTACTGGATATCCAGCACGGTGGGCTCGCACGCGGCTTGTGACGAGCCGGCGCATCCACCGCTCAGCGTACGGCCGACGGCACGGTACGCGTCCGGATCGGCCAGAGCCAGCCGGGCCGAGCGGCCGGTCAGATCGCGACTGACCGCCCGATTCGACTCCCCCGGGTCAGCCAAGGCGCATGCCTCGAATCCCGAGGCCACGCCGAGACGCGCGCATTCCTCGATCACGCACAGCACCAAGTGCGTGACGGCGAGCTTCATCCACGTGGCCCACTGCGACCGGTTCGAATCCCCGATGATCACATGCAGACGGCGGAACTCCTCCGGATCGGCATGCGGCTCGTCGCGCGTGTTGACCATCGGCCGAGAGCGCGTGGTGGCAGAGGACACCGCCTCGTCCAGGTAATCGGCCCGCTGCGTGATCTCGAATCCCTCGTCGGTCACGCGCCCTGCGCCGGTATACAGCTGACGGGTGATCAGGAACGGCAGCAGCTCGTGCTCCACCTGCTCGAGCGATACGAAGCGCCGCACCAGGTAGTTCTCGTGGCATCCGAAGGAATGCCCGGCCGAAGCGGCGTGGTGCTTGAACATGTGCACGCGCACCCGCTCGCCGCGCGTGGCCTGCAGCCGCTGCTGCGCCTGCAGCGCGAGCCGCGCCATGATCCGCTCGCCGGCCAGATCCTGCGCAAGCGCCCCATGCGGGTCGCGTGCCTCGGCGGTCGCATACTCGGGGTGCGAACCGACGTCGAGGTAAAGCCGCGACCCGTTGGACAGATACGTGTTCGTGGACCGCGCGCGCGAGACGATCGGCTGGAACATCATCATCGCCGTCTGGCCGGCCTCCACCGGCCGGTCGGCGCCGGTCACGGCCACGCCGTACTCGGTCTCCACGCCGAAGATGCGCGCGAATCCCTCAAACTGCGGGGAACGCTGCACCCGCGCCGCCGCGCCGCTGTTGGCGCTGTCGCGCAGTTGGGGCATCACTCGCCGCCTTTTTGCACGAAGCTGCTCACATACTCCTCGGCGTTGGTCTCCAGCACGGACTCGATGTCATCGAGCACCGAGTCGAGCACGTCGCCGGCCGCTTCGGCCTGCGTGGCCTCCACCCGCTCGGTCTGCTCGCTGGCTGCGGATTCCTGCGCGGCCTTAGCCTGTTCGAACTGCTGAGGCATTTCCTCTCCCCTTGTCTCTTGTGGCTACTTGCTGGTTGGTCCCGTACCCGATTGCACGACTCATGCCCCCGCTGGCGGGGGCTGTCGACGCAGTCGACTGGGGGTGGTCGAATGCTTGGTGTTCCGATGCTTCCAGCCACCCCCGTCAGCTTCGCTGACAGCCCCCGCCAGCGGGGGCACAACACAAACCGCTGACCGATGGATGCCGATCGCCGGACCGTCTACTGGAGCGCCGCCTCCAGATACGGGCGCAGCTCGCCGACGATCAGGCCGTTGGAGGCCACCACGTCGTTCTCGCGGCGCCAGTGGACCAGACCGCCGTTCCAGGTACGCAGCTTGGCCTGCGCCTCCCAGATCACGACCGCGCCGGCGGACATGGCCGGCACGTCCCACTTGTGCAGGTTCGGCTCGAAGTAGGCGTCGTAGGTGCCGTCCGCGACCTTGCACAGGTCGAGCGAGGCCGGCCCGACGCGCTTGATGTCGGCCGGGCGGCCGGCGATCGCGCTCACCACGGCCAGCGCGCGCTTCGATTCCTCGGGCACGTACGACATGCCGTAGCTGACCACCGACCCGTCGAGGTGCTCGGTGGTGGAGGGCATGATCTTCTCGCGCTTGTCGCCGATCGGCGTCTTGCGGATGCGGATCGCGCCCTGCCCCTTCGCGGCCAGATAGGTCAGGCCCAGGCCCGGGGCATGCACGACGCCGAGGATCGGCTGGGCCGAGCCCTCCTCGTTGAACTCGAACAGCGAGATCGTGATGGCCCATTCGGGCATGTTGCGCGTGTAGTTGATCACGCCGTCGATGTTGCCGACGCACCAGTAGCGCTCGCCGGGCTTGCACTGCTCGGGGCGGTCGCGCCACTGGCCGTTGAAGCTCTCCACGTAGGAGATGCGGTTGGAGATGAACCGGGACAGGCGGTCGTCGACGTCCAGCGTCGACTGCCGCGACGAGGACAGCTGCAGCCCCTTGAGGTCGCGGGGGTTCGTCTGGTCGGTCAACGCGTGGCGGCCGGCGTCCTGCGCGATGCGCGCTACTTCCATTGTCAGTTCTCGTAATTCCATCGTCATCCTCATCCATGGTGTCGGTACCGCGGGTCCGGATCATCCGGCCACGCGCCCGCGACCGGAGCACCCGGCGCCTGCCTCCCCGTTCCTCGGGTGCCTCGCGCCGCGCATCCGGCCGTCGATCATTGCTGAGTCGATTTTACCGAGAAGACGTGATGTTTGCTGCAAGCTTGGTGAGCGTTTCGGCGGCGGTACCGCATTCGTTCACGATTCGTTCGCATTGCCGCCGGCCGAACGCCAGCGGATCCGACATGTCCAGCGCGAACAGGTCGGATTGGCGCACGGCATGGCGGCTGGCGTTGCCGTATTCGTCGGCGTACTCGTCGGCGGCCGGGTGGGCGCGCACGGTCAGATGCGACCACGACGCGGCCACGACCTGCTCGGGATACCGCGAGACGATCGCCGCGCGCAGCCAGGCGCGCGTGTCGTCGGGGGCATGGTCCGTGGCGGACCGAACGTCGTCCGGGGTGTCGATGCGTTCGGTGTGCGGCTGGAGCCGGGCGAACACCGAGGTATTCGGATCGAGCGCCGCCCAGCTCAGGTCGAGCGCGGCCAG
>OKQJ01000158.1_pt1 | contig 30821 bp, 24 predicted proteins | sample 1614171 | NCBI WGS metagenome assembly OKQJ01 (sample SAMN04436911, study PRJEB24849) | human gut metagenome | biome: human gut; feature: NICU; material: stool | host: Homo sapiens | place: USA: Saint Louis, MO | collected 2012-05-30 | reverse complement strand
ACATCCTGTTCATCCGCAACTCGGTCAACGGCCGCATCGAGGCCCGCTACCGCAAGACCGGTATCGAGCTCAACGCCAAGCTGCACAAGAACTGAGCCCGCTGCGGCGGCGTTTGGCCGCAACGGCAAGACGGAGAGGCCCGGACGCTTGTTGAGCGTCCGGGCCTCTTGCTGTTCGAAAAATGTATGCTGGCGGGCTACCGCTCGTCCATCGGCACGTAGTCGCGCAGGTCCTCACCGGTGTAGACCTGGCGCGGGCGGCCGATCTTCGTGTTCGGGTCGGCGAGCATCTCGCGGTACTGCGCGATCCAGCCGGGGATGCGGCCGAGCGCGAACAGCGTGGTGAACATGGCCGGGTCGAAGCCGATCGCGCGGTAGATCAGACCCGTGTAGAAATCGACGTTCGGATACAGGTGGCGAGACACGAAATATTCGTCGCTCAGCGCGATGCCTTCCAGCTCGGTGGCCACGTCGAACAGCGCCCGCTCGTCGGCCGGCAGCCGAAGCGTGTCCTCGCGCTCCATGATCTTCTGCAGATACGTCTTGGCGATGGCCGCGCGCGGATCGTACGACTTGTACACGCGGTGCCCGAGCCCGGAGATGCGCTTGCCGTTCTCCTTGGCCCATTCCACGAATTCCCCGACCGTCTTGCCCGAATCGCGGATGGCCTTGAGCTGGCGCAGCACCGCCTCGTTCGCCCCGCCGTGCAGCGGGCCGGACAGCGCGTTGACGCCGGCGGCGACCGCCGAATACAGGTTCGCATGGGCGGAGCCGGCGATGCGCACCACGGAGGTCGAGCAATTCTGCTCGTGGTCGGCGTGGATGATGAGCAGACGGCCGAGCGCATGCACGTACAGCGGATCGGATTCGCACGGCTCGGACGGCACGGCGAAGCACATGCGCACGAAGTCGTCGACGTAGCCGCGCGCGTAGTCCGGGTAGAGCATCGGCTCGTCACGGCGGCGGCGGAAGATGTAGCTCACGATCGTGCGCACCTTCGCCATGATGATCGTCGCGGCCTCATCCAGCTGGTCCGAGTCGTTGACGTCGGTGGTGTCCGGGTAGAACGTGGCGAGCGCGTTGATCGCGGAGGCGAGCACGCTCATCGGGTGCGCGGTGCGCGGGAACGAGCCCATGAAGGTGCGGAAATCCTCGCCGACCATCGTGCGGTGGTTCACGTCGGAGCAGAATTTGTCGTACTGGTCCTTGGTCGGCAGCTCGCCGTGGCGCAGCAGCCAGGCGACCTCGAGAAAATCGGACTGCTCGCACAGCTGCTCGATCGGATAGCCGCGGTAGCGCAGGATCGAGTTGTTGCCGTCGATGAAGGTGATCTTCGACTCGCACTGCGCGGTGGTCAGGAATCCGGGATCGAGCGTGACCCAGCCGTCGTTGCGCAGATCGGAGACGACGATGCCGTCCGGCCCCGCGGTGGCCTTGACGACCGGAAGCGTGTACTTGCCCTCATCCACATTCAGCTGGGCGGTTGCCATATCCGCGCTCCCCTCGTTCTATCGATCAGATGCCAGAAGTATGGCTCACTATATGGCATATCTGTTTCAACGCCAATTCCCCGTCTCATTTCCACCTTCGGCGCATGGACATCCCGCATCAGACGTCACTGTCGGAGATCCTCGACGTCGCGATCCGATCTCGTAAGGACCGTCATGCCGGCACGCCACCGCAGTACGCCGTTGTTATCGCGCGGAACCCCGCCGTGTAACGCGCGTTGCGGCGAAATATCGAGTTGTCGGTGCACGGGTGACGAGAGAACGGGTTTTGGAACGTTATACAAGCACCATTTGGCGCTAGGCAACCGGTTTCTATACTGACCCATGCACCGACAACTCGAAGGCAGCGATCATCGGAGTTCCGGGTACGGGCCCGATACCTATGACACCGCGGCAAAACGGCACCGCGGCACCGCGGCACCGCGGCACCGCGGCACCGCGGCACCGCGGCAAAACGGGGCGCCCATCGGCATACCCGGGCGGCAATACGACGCAGGCGGCGCCGACCCCTGAGGTCGGCGCCGCCTGCGTTCATGCATTCAGCACACTCAGCACGTTCAGCGCGCGCGATCGGTCATGATCACAGATTGGTGCGATCGGTGAAGATGATCGGGCCATTGTCGGTGATGGCGATCGTGTGCTCGCTGTGGGCTCCGCGCGAACCGTCCTGGGCGCGCAGGGTCCAGCCGTCCTTCGGATCCTGATAGATCTCGTCGGTGGTCTTGAGGAACCACGGCTCGATCGCGATGACCAGACCCGGGCGCAGACGGTAGCCGTGGTGAGCCCTGCCGTCGTTGGGCACATGCGGGTCGCCGTGCATGATATGGCCGACGCCGTGGCCGCCGAAGTCGAGGTTGATCGGGTAGCCGTACTCGCGCGCCACATCGCCGATGGTCGACGAGATGTCGCCCAACCGGTTGCCCGGCTTGGCCACATCGATGGCGGCGGCGAGCGCCTCCTCGGTGCACTTGATGATGCGCAGGTCGGAGGGATCGGGATCCTTGCCGACCACGAAGCTGACGGCCGAATCGGCCACCCATCCGTCGACGTTGATCGCGAGGTCGAGGCTGACCAGATCGCCGTCCTTGAGGCTGTAGTCGTACGGCACGCCATGCAGCACCGCATCGTTGACCGAAGTGCAGATGTAATGCGCGAACGGGCCGGTGCCGAAGTCCGGCGCATAGTTCACGTAGCAGGACTCGGCGCCTTTGCGGTCGACGATCTTCTTGTGGACGAACTCGTCGATCTCAAGCAGATTGGTGCCGACCTTGGTGGTCTCCTTGAGTTCCTTGAGAATGCCGCCGACAAAACGACCCGCCGGCTTCATCTCCTCGATTTCCTTCGGTGTTTTCAGTTCGATCATGAGGCTCTTTCTACCTTATTGAGAGTTGTTCTCACATTATCGCGTCGCCTCGTCAATTACGCACGCCCATCGAAGGTATCACCGGCCACGGATCATCTCTGGTCAAGAACACTCTTCATGCGCATACAGCGAATCTTCCGGCCTCAAGGAGCAAATCTCCTAGCTTCCAAAGGTTTCGTCCCGCCGATTTGCACCCTAGCGGGGCAAAGCTCCCAGCCTCTGACAAAACCGCCTTCATCGAACCGTCTTGGCGCGGCAAAGCGCCAAACCCATAGAAGCCCAGCCCCGCCAAGCCCATATAGAGCGAAGCAGAACTCCCATCCAATAATGGGAGCACCCCGCCAGCATGCTCCTCAGCGAGGCAGAACTCTTACCCCTTACCAGCAACGCCTTACCGGCCGACCGCGGCAGAGCAACGGTCACAACATCCAGAAGATTGGCCCCGCCGAGGGCATGCCAAGCGAAGCAGAGCTTCTACCCTCTAACGGGGCCGCTCCGTTGATCCGCCTCAGCACGACAACACTTTTAACCTATAGGAGCCTTGCCCCGCCGGCATACTTCCCAGCGGGGCAAGGCTCCTAGTATCTAGCAGAAAAACCGTGCTAGCCGGCCCTAACGGAATAACAGCCATAGACCCTAGAAGCCCGGCCTCGCCGAAAATACGCCAGGTGAGGCCATACTCCTAGAGCCCTAAAACATGATCCGCGCGCGGGAAGCGACCTACTTCTTCGACGGCTTGCCGAAGGTGAAGGCGCGGACCACGGAGGAGATGCCCATCACGATCAGCGCGCAGCCGGCGAAAACCACCAGCCACACGGTCGAGTTGACCGGGGAGAACAGGATCACGGCTCCGGCGATGATCGAGACGATCGCATACAGCACGGCCCATCCCGAACTCGGCATGCGCCAGGACTCCGCCAACGCCATCACACCTTCCAGAATCCAGCCGATGCCCACGGTCAGCGTGACCAGCATGGCCAGCGTGGTGCCGGAGAGTGCGATGTTCTTGAGCACGGAGACGCCGCCGATCGTCAGCAGGAAGCCGATGAAGATGTCGAGGATGCGCCACCCGGCGGGCAGCCCCAGCTCCACGATGGCGCTGACCATGCGGATCACGCCGGACACCACGAAGTAGATGCCCAGCGCCACGGCGAACACCATCAGCGTCTTGCCCGGCCAGAACAGCAACGCGGCGCCGAGCACGATCGCCGCGACGCCGATGACGCCGTAGATCGCGCGGATGGCGCTCTTGGCCTTCTGCGGCAGCATCTCCTCAATCAGCTTGAACGGGTTGAACTGCCGCCCCATGTTGGGCCACTGGCCACCCTGCTGCCCCTGCGCATTGGGATCGGTGTAGGCGTATGGCTGCCCGTACGGGACCTGCCCATACGGGTTCTGCCCGTAGTACTGGCCTCCGTTGGGATTTGAATACTGCCCCTGCTGGCCGTATTGGCCATTGGGGTTGCCATTCGGATTGGCCGCATACGGCCCGTACCCGGGCTGACCATTCTGGCCGTACTGCTGCCCGGCGTTCCCCTGGGCGCCTGACTGGTTCGGCGCATAGGCGCCGTATTCCGGCTGCCCCTGCTGGCCTGACTGGTTCTGCCCATTGGCGTTCGGATCGCTCATCGTGGCTCCTTCCATCATCGATGACATTGATGCGTTGGTACTAATTCTAGGCAACTTGTCTAATTCTCACCGCCGGCATAATAGGCCATTATGTCTAATTATTCGGCCATGCATCCCTTGGCTCGGTCCGCCGATTGTCATTCAACGCGAATAGGCTTTGAACCATGACTACAGATTTGACTTCCGGCATCGATCCGGCATCGTTCTCCTCCGTCATCGCCCCTTCCCATGACCTGTTCCGCTATGTCAACGGCCCGTGGATCGACACCTACCGCCTGCCCGACGACAAGGCGCGGTACGGCTCCTTCGACAAGCTCGCCGAGGAGTCCGAAAACCAGATCCGCGACATCCTCGAGGAGGACGGCTGCCCCGCGACCAAGTCGCGCATCCTCTACCGCTCCTTCACCGACACCGACGCCGTCGAGGCCGCCGGCGTCACCCCGATCAAGCCAGCGCTCGATGCGGTCGACGCCGCGGCGGACAAGGCCGAGCTCACCCGCGTGCTCGGCGCGCTCAACCCCACCGACATGACGCCCAGCCCGTTCGACATCGGCACCGCCGGCGACCCGGCGGATCCGGACACCTATATCATGTTCGTCGAACAGTCCGGCCTCGGCCTGCCCGACGAGGCCTACTACCGCGAAGATCACTACGCCCCGATCCGCGAAGCGTACGTGGAGATGGTCGCCAAGCAGCTGTGCCTGGCCGGCTGCGCGGATACAACGCACGCCGAGGACCAGGCCCGCCGGTTCCTCGCCGTCGAGACGCGCATCGCCGCGAGCCACTGGGACAACGTCACCACCCGCGATCCGCAGAAGACCAACAATCCGACCGACTACGCCACGCTGACCGGCGAGCTCGCCCACTTCGACGTCGCGGCGTGGGCCAAAGCCTGGCAGACCGCCTATGACAAGACCGCGGCGGCCGCGGCCCAGCCCGTGGACCTGGTCGCCGCCCTGCAGCGCACGATCGTGCGCGAGCCGAGCTTCCTCACCGGCTTCGACGCGTTCTGGGACGAGGCCGACCTCGAGGATCTCAAGCTGTGGGCCCGGGTGCACGTCATCATCGGCTCCGCGAGCATGCTCAGCCACGATTTCGACGCCACGAACTTCGACTTCTACGGCAAGGTGCTCTCCGGCACCACGCAGCAGCGCGACCGCTGGAAGCGCGGCGTATCGCTGGTCAACAGCGTCTGCGGCGAGGAGGTCGGCCAGGAGTACGTCAAGCGCCACTTCCCCGAAAGCTCCAAGCAGCGCATGGAGCAGCTCGTCGCCAACCTGATCGACGCCTACCGCGTGTCCATCACGAACAGTACCTGGCTGGGCGAGGAAACCAAGACCAAGGCGCTCGAGAAGCTCTCCAAGTTCACCCCGATGATCGGCTACCCGGATCGCTGGCGCGACTACAGCGCGCTCGACGTGCGCGAGGGGAACGGCCTGATCGCCAATATGGCCGCGGCGGCCCTGTATGAGTATGGTTACCAGCTGGCCAAGGCCGGCAAGCCGGTGGACAAGGGCGAATGGTTCATGAACCCGCAGACCGTGAACGCCTACTACGAGCCGAGCATGAACGAGATCATGTTCCCGGCCGCGATCCTGCAGCCGCCGTTCTTCAACCCGCAAGCCGATGATGCGGCCAACTACGGCGGCATCGGCGCGGTGATCGGTCACGAGATCGGCCACGGATTCGACGACCAGGGGTCGCAGTACGACGGCGACGGCGCGCTGCGCGACTGGTGGACCGCCGAGGACAAGGCGAACTTCAAGAAGCGCACCACGGCGCTGATCGAGCAGTACAACGCGTTCGTGCCCTCGCAACTCGCCGAGAAGTACGCGGACGACCCGAGCAAGGCCCCGCACGTCAACGGCGCGCTGACCATCGGCGAGAACATCGGCGATCTGGGCGGCGTGAACATCGCGCTCAAGGCGTACGCGTTCGCGCTGGACAAGGCCGCCGGCCGCCCCGAGGATGGTTCGCCCGAGGCGATCGAGGCGTCGCTCGCCACCGCCCCGGTCATGGACGGCTTCACCGGACTGCAGCGCTTCTTCCTGAGCTACGCTTCGATCTGGCGCTCGAAGAACCGCGACGAGCTGGCCGAGCAGTTCCTGCAGATCGACCCGCACTCCCCCGCCGAGTGCCGCACCAACGGCATCGTGCGCAACGTCGACCTGTTCTATAAGGCCTTCGACGTGCACGAGGGCGACACCATGTGGCTCGCGCCCGAGGCACGCGTCGCGATCTGGTGACGGCCGCCGGAGATGATGCCGATGCTGCACACGGCGTCGGCATCATCTCCGGTATCGAACCGCCGTCTTACGGGGATGTGAACCGAACCGCCTCATTATTTGCAAGGTAGACCGCTAGAACTCCGGTCCGGCGAATTCCCCGCTCGCAGCGGCCCCGGCACTTGGCGCGCTGCACCCATCCACCGCGGCCGCGCTGTCGGTGGACGCACCACTGCTGGTTACGCTTTCGCCAACCGTGCTTTCACCAACCGCATCGGGGCCGCCATAGGAACCTTCGCCGGAACCACCGTCGGAGACTCCGGCCGCCGCGGCGGCTTGATTTACGCCGGCCTGGCCCGCACCGCCCTGCCCTGCGCCGGAATCCCCTCCGGTCTGGCCCATCCCATGCTGATTCAGGCCGCCCTGATTTGGCTCCGGCTGCGGATCGATCTGCACACCGAGCGGCATGCCGCCCTGAGGCCCGATCGATGCGCCCTGCGGCGAACCGTTCCGTTGGTCGCGCGGCGCATCGGTGGCCTCCCGTCTTGGCCGGTTCAGATAGGTGGTGCCGTAGTTGAGGTCGTGACCGATATTGCTGGCCACCAGAAACGTCCTCGCACGCTTTTCGTTGGTTTCGGTCTGCCATTCCTCCGTGCCGAGCACCCCGGTGACGATGACCGGATCGCCGACGCGCAGGGACACCAGCACGTTCGAGGCCAGCGCGCGATACGCCTTGACCGTGATCCATGTGGTCGGCAACGACACCCATTGACGATTGGCGTCATAGTAGCCGCGGGAGCATCCCAGCCGAAACGAGCACACCGTTGGCGGATTGTTGGTTCCGTATGCCTGCGGGGCTCCGCCCACTCGCCCGGTCATAGTGATGACGCCCTGCTGCAATGCCATGATGGTCCTTCCGCCGATTGCCAAGTTGGACTGCGCGAGCCACAACGCAAGGGACCTTCGGGAACCGTTCCCTCGTCAACCAGCACTGTGATCCGCGCGGTGCACACCACTATGCCCCGATCCCGCGCGGCGCCGGACGGTTCGCGGGCATTGTGCACGCAGAGACGACCCTTCGGCGTGTTGTGGATAACTTTTTGTGGACAACCCAGCATGTTATCCACACCATGCCGCTCCGGCGCGATGCGACCGCTCCGTCACATCACAATTGACACGCTCCCGCCAGCGAGGCGAAATACGTCGAAACCAGTCTGGTATCCTGCGTCGTAAGTTCGTGTACTATGTCTGGCTCCACTCTTTGAGGCTGAGCCGTGAAGCAAACAGCGGAGCTGTTTGCAGGCGAAGGCGAGGCGACAGCCGAGCAGACAAGGCTGCGGCCGCAAGGCCGTCCTTGATTGCAGGATGAGCTGGCCGCGAAGCGGTCTGAGGGGAGCATTACCGCGAACACCTGAATCAAGCCGATTCGCATGGTCTCCCCTCAGTCGGCTACGCCGACAGCTCCCCTCGGAGAGGGGAGCCAGAATTGCCACACGAACTCACGGCACAGGACATTGGCCATAAAAAATCCCCCGCCCGCAACATACGGGCGAGGGATCGGAAGCAGCGAAAAACGGCAGCCGATTACAGGCGATCCGCGATCACCTGGGCGGCCTCGGCGACCGGCACGGCGACGGAGTTGCCGCCATCGCGGTCGCGCACCTCGATGGTGCCGTTGTTGACCGTGTCGCGGCCGGCGACGGCGATCAGCGGCACGCCGATCAGCTCGGCGTCCTTGAACTTGACGCCCGGCGACACCTTCTTGCGATCGTCATAGATGACCTCGACGCCTCGGGCCTCCAGCTCGCCGACCAGCTTCTCGGCGGCCTCGAACGCGGCCTCGTCCTTGCCGGTGGCCATCACATGCACCTGCGCGGGGGCGATGACCGCCGGCCACGCCAGGCCCTTGTCGTCGTGATGGGTCTCGGCGATGCAGGCGAGCACGCGGGAGACGCCGATGCCGTAGCAGCCCATCCACACCGGCACGGTCTTGCCGTTCTGGTCGAGCACCTTCAGGTCCAGCGCCTTGGAGTACTTGAGGCCCAGCTGGAACACCTGACCGATCTCCACGCCGCGCTCGAAGCTCAGCGGGCCGGAACCGTCCGGGCTCATGTCGCCATGACGCACCTCGACGGCCTCGACGGTGCCATCGGCCACGAAATCGCGGCCGTACACCGCGTGGAAGCGGTGCTCGCCGGCCTTGTCGCCGCCGATGATCCACTCGGAGCCCTCGGCGACGTGCGCGTCGATGAAGAACCGCACCGGTTCCTTGACGCCCGCGGCCTCGCCCTGCTTGCCGAACACCATCGGGCCCATGTACCCGGCGACCATTTCGGGATGCGCCTTGAGGTCCTCTTCGGTGGACTCCTCGATCTCGGCGGGCGCGAACTGCGCCTCGAGACGCTTCATATCGACCTGGCGATCACCCGGCAGCGCCACGGCGACGACCTCGCGCCACGGCTCGTCGTGGTCCTCGTCCTCGGCGTGCAGCAGGGTGACGGCCACGGTCTTGAGCGTGTCGGCGGCGGTCCATTCGCGGCCGTCCTCGCGCGGATACAGCTTGTTGGCGGTGGCGACCAGCGCCTCGATGGTCTTGGAATCCGGGGTCTCATGGCTCGCCATGGCGGGCGTTGCGGAGCAGTCGACGGCCGGCACCTCGGGCGTGGTCAGCGCCTCGACGTTCCAGGCCTTGCCGGACGGGGCGAGCGCGAAGGTGTCCTCGCCGATCGGCATCGGGGCGAGGAACTCCTCGGACGCGGAACCGCCCATCGGGCCGGACATCGCGAACACCGGCACGTACTTGAGATCGAGGCGCCGGAAGATGCGCTCATAGGCGCCGCGCTCGTCGTAGTAGGCCTTGCGCATGCCCTCCTCGTCGATGGTGAACGAGTAGGCGTCCTTCATGATGAACTCGCGGCCGCGGATCAGGCCGGCGCGCGGGCGGAACTCGTCGCGGTATTTGGTCTGGATCTGGTAGAGCGTGACCGGCAGGTCCTTGTACGACGAGTACATGTCCTTGACCAGCAGCGTGAACATCTCCTCGTGCGTGGGCGCGAGCAGGTAGTCGGCCTCGTGGCGGTCCTTGAGACGGAAGATGTTGTCGCCGTACTCCTCCCAGCGGTGGGTGGCCTCATACGGCTCGCGAGGCAGCAGCGCGGGGAAATGCACCTCCTGGGCGCCGATGCCGTCGATCTCCTCGCGGACGATGGCCTCGATCTTGTTGAGGACGCGCAGGCCGAGGGGCAGCCACGTCCAAATGCCGGGCGCGGCCTTGCGGATATAGCCGGCGCGCTGCAGCAGCTTGGCGGAATTGACATCCGCATCGGCGGGGTCCTCGCGCAGGGTGCGCAGGAACATGGTAGACATACGAAGTGCTGTGGAACTCATGGGTTCCAAGGTACTCAATCAAGGGGACGTATACGGGACCTTCTGCCGGCATACGGCCCCGTTCGGCGCCCCGGCGGGCCGTATGCCGGCAAGTGCCGGCCCGGCGGAACGTCCGACCGCCTACGCGGGATCGCCGAGATAGTAGTACATGGCGCCGGGAGTCAGGTCGCCGTCGAGCAGGTGCGGGATCGTGACCGGGGTGAGCCCCTTGTCCCTCAGCCCCTGCACGATGCCGGGGATCGCCTCAATCGTGTCCTCGTTGCCGTCATGCAGGGATATGATCGACCCGCGCGTCGCAGCGCCAACGACGTTGTCGCGGATGCCGGGCGCGCCGGCGCCGCGCTCCCAGTCGCGGGAGTCGACGTTCCACAGGATCATCGTCTGACCGCTGGCCTTCGCCTGCTCCCTGACCGCGTCGCTCCATGCGCCGTCCGGAGGCCGGAACAGCGTGACCGGCTGCCCGGTGGCCGCCGAAATCACGGCGTCGGTGTCGTCGAACCATTTCTTCAGCTGGTCGGCCGGCATGTCATGCAACTGCGTGTGGCGCCACGACATGCTGCCCACCGCGTGCCCCTCGGCGACCTCGCGCTGCACCAGTTTCACGTTGCTTCCCGATACGTACTGCCCCTGCACGAAGAACGTGGCCTGGACGCCGGCCGCCGCCAGCGCGTCCAGCAGTTTCGGCGTGAGCTGCTTGTTCGGCCCGTCGTCGAAGGTGAGGGCCACGCAGGCGTGGAAGTGGCAGTCGTTCGGCAGCGCGCCGACCACCGCGTCATAGGAGGATTGCAGCGAGACCAGTATGTCCAGATACCGGTCGTTGCCGACGTCGGTTCCGCCGTTCATCGCCTGGTTCGCCGCATCGACGGCCGACTGCAGCGCGGCGCGCAGCCTCTCGTCGGCCTTGCCGGCGCTACGAGACATCGCCAGCGTGGCGTCGGGCAGCAGCGCCGCGATCTGGCTGCGCGAATCGCTGTTGCGCTTGCCCTCGATGCTCTGCTTGACGATGTCGGCCTGATACTGCACGGTAATCATGCGGTTGGTCATCTGGCTGTCGGCCCGGCCGAGCGCGTCGGCGCGATCGTCGAGATCCGCGACCGCCATATCCTCGGCGCATGATCCGCTCGCCAGCTCGTCCATGTCCGTGCCGTCGCTTCCCGACGTCATCGGCGCGATGGCCGACTTGAGATCGTCGAGGTATTCGGGATTCGCCACATACGCCGGGTCGGTCCGCGCCAGTTTGCCGGCGGCGCCGACCGTGGACGCATACGAGGTGTAGGTCTTGGCGAAGTCCGACTGCGCGCTGACGCAGGAGGCCAGCGCCTTGGCGTGATTCGCCGCGCGGACATCGAGGATACGCTTCGTGATCGTGTACCCGGCGAACACCACCGCGGCAACGAAGGCGCCGATCAGTATCACCGTCAGCGGATGCACGCGGCGGGCGCCGCGCCGGGAACCTCCTTTGGCCATCCCGTGCTCCTTCCTCGCCGCGAGACGCAGACATGCGGCCGCCTGCTTCGCGCCTGCGGACCGGCCACGGCCGCATGGCCCGTTCCCGCCCGCAGCGCCGCATACGCGCCGGTCCGCAGCGCTTCGTCAACGCCAACGATACTCCCGCGCGCCCGTTGTACGGCATGTGGTATCAAAGACGCGAGTTGTCGGTGCGAGAGGTTTTATGCAACCGATTGTTGTAACGTTCAAAAGCCCCGTTAACCCCATGCGCAACCGGTTTCTATACCGAGCCGCGCACCGACAACTCGCCATTACCGTGCAATTCGCCGAACCCGAGCCGCCGATTCGGCCATCCGCCGACGCGAACACGCATCGGCGGATGGCCGTTCACCGGTTCACCGCCGCGATTGCCCGTCGATCTGCTCGTCGATCTCATCCTCGAGTATCTCCCGGTTGATGTCGAACATCGGGTAGGCGAACACCGGCAGGATCAGCAGGCATCCGACCAGATAGAACAGATCCGCCAGCGGGAACAGCCCAAAAAAGCCGACCGCGTTGGGGATCAACAGGCCTACGCACACGACGGCCATGCCGACCGGCGGCAGCGTATACCAGATCACCCGATTCGGCGCATCGTCGGCGGTCTTGCGCGCCACCGAATCCTGATAGATCGGCACGATGAACATCAGCCCGCCGACGATCATCATCACGTCGGTGAGCTTGACGGTGCCGAGCGCCGGCACCGCAGGCGTCTGGAACATCAGGAACGCCAGGAACAACACCACCATGCCGGCCAGGGAGACCACATACTTCCATGTACGCTTCATCACGCACCTCCTGATTCATCGCCCGGCAAACCACGCCCAACGATGCGCGAAGCCGCCGAGATACCCCCATCCTACCTCGCATGCGGCGCCGGGTCACGGTACGACGCGGCATCGCCCCGGCCCGCTTCGCGTAGCGGCGCGTCAGAACAGCTCCGCCTGCTCGAATTCCCCGCCGGAATCGGATTCCGGATGCTCCGGCGCCGGTTTGAACGCGGCGACGCCCTCCTCGGCAAGCCGGTCCGAAGCCGCAGCCGAACCGGAACGCAGCGTGCCGTCGAGCATCACCGCGTCAGGGGACACGAAGAACATGCGTTCGCTCACCCCGGCCAGATACAGGCCGTTCATGCTTTCCACGCGGGACAGCGCCACGTAGCCCATGCCGGGCGCGAAGGTGCGCTTCAGGTCCATGACGGCCCGGTCGAGCGTCATGCCCTGCGACTTGTGGATCGTGATCGCCCATGCGCAGCGCAGCGGCACCTGGTTGACGGACGCCAGCACGGTCTCGCCGTCCATCATCTCCCACGCGGCCTGCTTCATGGTCACGATGTTGCCGTTCTCGAATTCCACGATGGGCCAGCCGCCCTTGGCCTCGGGCGCGAAGCCGCGCACCGTGCCGATCGACCCGTTGACGTACTGGCGGTCCGTGTCGTTGCGCAGCGCCATGACCGCCGCGCCCTCCTTGAGCACGAGCTTGTCCGGGGCGAGCATGTTCTTCTTCAGCCGTTCGACCAGATTCGCCGGCCCGGCCTGCTCGGCGAAGAAGGTGTGCTCCTCGCTGGCGATCTGCGCGAGCCGCAGATCGTTGAGCCCGTCGGCCTGCCGGTTGACCGGGAACAGATGCACGGCCACCTCGCCGGGAGCCGGGGCGAGGCCGAGGCGGGCGGCGAGCACGTCGTGGTCCTCGGCCGACACGCAGCCCTCGCGGATGTCGGTGAGCACGGTGAGCAGCTGGCCGTCGTCCTGGCGATGCTGCTCGGTCAGATAGCAGATCACCGGGTCGAGTTCGTCCCACACCAGCGATTCGGTGACGAACCCCTCGGGATTGCGCCCGGCCTTCGCGTACCGCTCGCGGGACGCGAGGAATTCCGGCGTCGGAGAGACCATGTCGTTGTTGCGGCCGGACACGCTCACCGGCGGCAGCTGGAAGAAGTCGCCGGAGAGCACCACCTGCAGCCCGCCGAACGGACGGGGGTCGCGGCGCACCTCGCGGCACACCTGATCGACCATGTCGAACAGCCACGCGTGCATCATCGACACCTCGTCGATGACCAGGATGTCGGTGGACTGTATCTTGCGCCGGCGCCTGGTCTTGATGAGCTTGAGCAGGTTCGCGCTCAGCGACGTGGCCACGCCGACGCCGCTCCACGAGTGGATCGTCTGGCCGTTCACATGCGTCGACGCGATGCCGGTCGACGCGGTGACGGCCACGGAGGCGCCGTCCGCCCTCGCCTGCCGGATGAACTCGTTGAGCACGTAGGTCTTGCCGGCACCGGGCGCACCGGTGAGGAACACGTTGGCTCCGGCGTTCAGAATCGCCAGGGCTTCGGATTGACGCATGCCACTCCCCTCTCATTCATGCCGGCACGCCGCATTCGGCGAACCGCAGCGACCCGAACCGCACCGAACCGACCCCAGCCCGCCCGGGAACGACCCGGCCGCGCGGCCAGTGCGCCCTACGCTACACCAGCCGATCGAGCACCGCGAGCACGCCGTGGTCGGCGTTGGACGGGGCGATGTACCGGGCCGCCTCCTTGAGCGCGGGATGCGCGTTGCCCATCGCGAACGAGTAGTCGCCGGCCCCGAGCATCTCCAGATCGTTGAGATAGTCGCCGAACACGGCGGTCTGCGGCCGGCTGACGCCCAGATCGCGCTGCAGGGCCTCCACGCCGCGGCGTTTGTCGGCGTCCGGATTCATGATGTCGACCCAATGCGCGCCCGACACGACGACCTGATGATCGCGCGAGATGTCCCCGAGCAGGTCGGCGGCCATCGCCTCGGCGTCGGCGAAGTCGAAGATCGCGAGCTTCAGGATCGTCTCGTCGGCGTTGTCCAGCACCGCGTACAGATCGTCCACGATCTCCAGCGCCGCATAGTACTTGCGGCATTCGGCGACGAACGCCTCGTCGGCGCGCTGCACGTAGGCGGACGCCAGCCCGCATACCACCAGTCCGATGTCATGCGCCCCCGATGCCACCGCATCGTTCACCATGCCGATCACCCGGCGCGCGAGGTCGAACCCGACGCCGTGCACCTCGACGATCCGGCCGTCGGCGGCCACCACGTTGCCGTTTTCGGCGATGTACGACAGTTCGCCGCCGGCCCGGTCTGCGAACATGGCGCGCAGGGTGGCGTACTGGCGGCCGGACGCGGGCACGAACTCGACGCCCCGGGCGCGCAGCCGGTCGAGCACGCCCCAGAATTCCTCGGGAATGCGGCTGTGCTCGTCGAGCAGCGTGCCGTCCATGTCGGCCACGACGAGCCGGATGTCCAGAGGCCCGGCGATGGCGGTCCAATCAGTTGCGGTCATATGGGTCCTTTCGGAGCGGATGGCCGGAATCCGGCGGAACTACTTGTTGAGGATGCTGGTGGCCGTGATGTCGGCGCAGATCCGCTGCGCGGTCTCGGCGTCCGGGCCGGGGGCCGGGGCCATGAACGCCTCGCGGTAGTAGCGCAGCTCGTCCAGCGACTCGATGATATCGGCGAGCGCGCGGTGCCCGCCGTTCTTGGCCGGGCGGTGCTCGTACACGTCCGGGTACCAGCGGCGGGCGAGCTCCTTCAGGGTGCTCACGTCGACGCTGCGGTAGTGCAGGTGGCTCATCAGACCGGGCATGTAGTGGTCGAGGAACTTCTTGTCGGACCCGATGGTGTTGCCGGCGAGCAGCGGGCGCACGCCGTCCGGGGTGAAGCGCAGCACGTACTCGGTGACCTTGCGCTCGGCCTCGGCGAGCGGCAGGCCGTGCTCCCACTCGTTAATCAGGCCGGAGCGGGTGTGCATGTTGCGCACGAAGTCGTTCATATGCGCCACGGCGGCGTCGGACGGCTTGATCACGTAGTCGACGCCCTCATCGAGCACGTTCAGATCGAAATCGGTGGGGACGACGGACACTTCGACCAGCTCGTCGCCGCCGAAGATATCGAGACCCGTCATCTCGCAATCGATCCAGATCAGGCGCGATTCCTTCGCGCCGTAGGTTTCCGCATCATGGCTGTCCACCATCGCCGTACCTCTTTCCGTTATGTGCTGAACATCCGAGACTATCGCGCGGCCGATACAAAAACGCCGCCGCGAACGGCTTCGGAAACATCGCCCGATATCTCGCCGATCACCCCTGCTGGCATACAGCCGGATCCGGGGCTTCTGCGGGCCATATGCCAGCACGGGTGGACGGTGGATGGATAGATGGATGATGTGCGTCTCGCGGACCCGCAAAAAGCTAGGTCCGAGCATGCCGAACAACGAAAAACGCCCCCCTGCGGATGCAGGGGAGCGTTGCGTGGGCTAACGGCCGAAACGGCCCGGGATGCGCCTTACTGACGGCCCGAGTAGTTCGGGGCCTCGGCGGTCATCACGATGTCGTGCGGGTGGGACTCGCGCAGGCCGGCGTCGGTGATGCGGATGAAGCGGCCCTTCTCGCTCATCTCCTTGATGTTGTGCGCGCCGATGTAGAACATCGACTGGTGCAGACCGCCGATCATCTGGTAGAGCACGGCGTTGAGCGGCCCGCGGTACGGCACTTCGCCCTCGACGCCTTCCGGCACGACCTTGTCGCTGCTGGTCACGTCGGCCTGGAAGTAACGGTCCTTCGAGTAGCTCTTCTTGCCGCGCGGGGCCATCGCGCCGAGCGAGCCCATGCCGCGGTACAGCTTGTACTGCTTGCCGTGCAGGAGCACCTTTTCGCCGGGGGCTTCCTCGCAGCCGGCGAGCGTGCCGCCGAGCATCACGGAGGAGGCGCCGGCCACCAGGGCCTTGGCGATGTCGCCGGAGTAGTGGATGCCGCCGTCGGCGATGCACGGCACGCCGGCGGCCTTGCAGGCCAGGGAGGCTTCGTACACGGCGGTGAGCTGCGGGACGCCGACGCCGGCGACCACGCGCGTGGTGCAGATCGAGCCGGGGCCGACACCGACCTTGACCGCGTCGACGCCCGCGTCGATCATGGCCTGGGCACCGGAGCGGGTGGCGATGTTGCCGCCGATGACCTGCACGTCGCGGAACGCCGGATCGGACTTGATGCGGCGGATCATGTCAAGCGCCAGACGGGCCTCGCCGTTGGCGGTGTCGACGACGAGCACGTCAACACCGGCCTCCATCAGGGCGGAGGCGCGCTGCCAGGCGTCGCCGAGGAAGCCGACGCCGGCGGCCACGCGCAGGCGGCCCTGGCCGTCCTTGGTGGCGTCCGGGTACTGCTCGGTCTTGACGAAGTCCTTGACGGTGATCAGGCCGGTCAGGTGGCCCTCGCCGTCGACCAGCGGCAGCTTCTCGACCTTGTGCTCGGCGAGCAGGCGGTGCGCGTCGTCCTTGGAGATGTCGGACGGACCGGTGACCAGGTTCTCCTTGGTCATCACGTCGCGCACCTTGAGGTGGTCGTAGTCGTCGGACGCGATGAAGCGCATGTCGCGGTTGGTGATGATGCCGACGAGCTTGTTCTCCTTGTCCACGACCGGCAGGCCGGAGATGTGGAACTTGCCGCACAGCTTGTCGAGGTCGGCGAGCGTGACGTCCGGGTTGACGGTCAGCGGATCGGTGATCATGCCGGACTCGGAGCGCTTGACGACGTCGACCTGGGCGGCCTGGTCGTCGATCGACAGGTTGCGGTGCAGCACGCCGATGCCGCCGTTGCGGGCCATGGCGATGGCCATCTCGGACTCGGTGACGGTATCCATGGCAGCGGAGATCGCCGGAACCTTCATGGTGATCTCGCGGGTCAGATGCGTGGTGGTATCGACTTCGGAGGGGATGACGTCCGTCTCGTTCGGCAGCAGCAGCACATCGTCATAGGCGAGGCCGAGCTGGGCGAAGATCGGAGGAAGGGGGGCGTACGAGGAATCTGCATTCATGTCAGGAGTTAAAGCCATAGAACCACTATATGAGCGCGGGGTGACGAACTGGCGGCTCGCTGTCGGGACCCGTGTCTACCGCCCGATCTACCGCTTCCCCGACTTCTCCCCCGTGGAGTGCTTGGCCCTGTCCAACGCGGCGTTTTCCGCGCGCAATTCGGGCAGGCGATGGCGCAGGTACGGATACATCGTGACCACGGCGAGCACGACCGTCGCGACGGCCATGCCGATCGCCACATAGCGCGCGCGGAAGAACAGGATCATGATCGAGCCGAACGAGATCAGGGCGGCCCAGCCCCACAGCGTGAGCACCGCGCCCTGCACGCTGTGCCCGATCTTGAGCATGCGGTGGTGCAGGTGCATGCGGTCCGGGTGCATCGGCGACTGCCCCTTGGCCAGGCGCCGCACGATCGCCATGCACATGTCGAGCACCGGCAGGAACAGCACGAGGATCGGCAGCAGGATCGGCATGAACACCGGCAGGTACACGCTGGCGTGGATCGAGGCCGGGTCAAGCCGGCCGGTCATGATGATCGACGCGCAGGTGATGAGGTAGCCGAGCAGCATGGAGCCCGAGTCGCCCATGAACAGCTTCGCCGGGTGCCAGTTGTGCAGGATGAACCCGACGCAGATGCCGACCATCGCCACGTCGATCAGCGTCGCCATCGATGCGTAGGACGGCGAGCTGCGCGCGATGATGTACGAGTAGATGGCGAAGGCGATGCCGCCGATCGCCACGATGCCCGAGGCGAGGCCATCCAGCCCGTCGACGAAGTTGACGGCGTTGATCGAGGCCACGATCAGGAACGCGGTGATCGTGATCGAGATGCTCGGCGATGCGGTGACCAGCGACCCCAGCGGCAGCGAGATGATCTGCAGGCCGCCCCACGCCACGAACACGGCGATGAGCAGCTGCCCGGCCATCTTGAGCATCCAGTCGAGGTCCCACAGGTCGTCGGCCATGCCGAGCAGGCAGATCAGCACCGCGCCGGCCATCACCACCCACGCCTGATGGCTGGATCGGAACAGCACGGAGATGAACGGCACGCGGCTGGCCACCAGCATCGCACCGATGAATCCGGCGAGCATGCCGAGCCCGCCCATGCGCGGCGTCGGGATCGTGTGCACGTCGCGCGCACGCACCTTGCCGACCGCGCCGATGCGGATCGCGATATGGCGGATCAGCGGCGTGATCAGCCAGGTGATGCCGCCGGCGACCGCAGCGATGAACAGATAGACCCTCATGCGCCGAGTCCCCCGCCGTTCAGGTGAATGGCACGGCGGATCACCGACTGGGGGATCACGCCCTCGCGCAGGATGTCGATGCCATCACGGGACAGCGGGTTGGCGGCCACCACGGTGCTGGCGACATGGCCTTGGGTCGGGCCGCCGTTCAGATACAGGTCGACGGCGTCGCCGAGCGAGGCCTGCGCCTCCTCGACGGTCTGCGCGCTCTCCTCTCCCGAACGGTTCGCGCTGGACGCCGCCAGCGGGCCGATCTGCCTGAGGATGCGCAGCGTGACCGCGGAATTGGGGATGCGGATGCCCTGCGTGGCGAAGCCCTGCCGCGCGCGGTTGACCGTGGCCAGGTCGCAGTCTTCGCGGGCCACGGCGATCGGGGAGAACGCGCCGGGCAGGAACTGCGCGGCGAGACGATTCAGCGGCGCCGGCAGGTCGAGACCGAGCTCGTCGAGCTGGTCGACGGAGGCGAGCAGCACCTGCAGCGCCTTGAAGCGGGGGCGGTGCTTGGCCTCGTAGATGCGCGCGATCGCCTTGGCGTTGCGCGGGTCGCAGGCCACACCGTACACCGTGTCGGTCGGAATGACGACCAGACCGCCATTGCCGATGATGGTCCTCGCCTCGGCGAGGGATTCGTCATCCACCGTGCGTACTGAACTCATGGCACCTCCCATTGTCGTTCACCACAACCAACTATTGCACCATTGTGCCGCGACTTGGAACCGGGAGGGCTCCCGAGCGCCTGCCGCCATGCCGATGCCGGCCCGGCGCCGCCTTATTCCGGGCGATCGGCGGCGGCGCACGGCGTGTCCCGGCACGGACAGGCGCGAATATATGACGTATGACCATTCACAACGCCACGACCCCGCCCGTCGAACTGCGCCTGCCGCGCCGCTCCGAACGCGAGGAGATGCTTGACGGCAAACTGTACAATCCCGCCGTTCCCGAGCTCAGCGCGCTGCGCGAGCGCTCCGCCGACCTGTGCTCGCGGTTCAACGCGCTGCCCAGGGGCGCCCACGCCGAGCGCGCGGCCGTGCTCGACGAGCTGCTGCCCCACCACGGCGAGGGGCTCGACGTGCTCGGACCGGTGTTCTTCGACTACGGCTGCCATACGACGATCGGCAGCCGCGTGTTCGCGAATTTCAACTTCACCGTACTCGACTGCGCGCCGGTGACCATCGGCGACGACGTGCTGTTCGGCCCGAACGTGTCGCTGCTGCCGCCGATGCACCCGCTGCGCTGGCAGGACCGCAACACGCGCATCGCCGACGACGGGTCGGCGTACGACTACGAGTACGGCCGGCCGATCGTCATCGGCTCGAACTGCTGGTTCGGCGGCAACGTGACGGTGCTCGGCGGCGTGACCATCGGCGACGGATGCGTGATCGGCGCCGGCGCGGTCGTCACCCGCGACATCCCGGCCGGCTCGGTGGCGGTCGGCAACCCGGCGCGCGCGATCCGCGCCATCACCGACGCGGACGCCTCCGTATACCAGGAGTACGCGCGGTAGGAGCGGATCAGGCGCCGAGGTACGCCTTGCGCACCTTCTCGTCGTGCAGCAGGTCGGAGGCCTTGCCCTCCATGGTGATCCGCCCGGTCTCCAGCACGTAGGCGCGGTCCGCGATGGACAGCGCCATCTTCGCGTTCTGCTCGACCAGCAGCACGGTGATGCCCTTGTCGCGCAGCGTGACGATGATGTCGAAGATCTCCTTGACCAGCAGCGGCGACAGGCCCATCGACGGCTCGTCCATCAGCACGGTCTTCGGATGGCTCATCAGCGCGCGGCCCATGGCCACCATCTGCTGCTCGCCGCCGGAAAGCGTGCCGGCCAGCTGGCGGCGGCGCTCCTTCAGGCGCGGGAAATAGTCGAACACCATGTCGAGGTCCTTGCCGAGCCCGGACTGGTCCTTGAGGCTGAACGCGCCCATCTCCAGGTTCTCCTGCACGGTCATGCGGGTGAACACGTGGCGCCCTTCGGGCACGTGGGCCATGCCCAGCGTGACGATCTTGTTGGGATGCGTCCTGAGCAGGTCGTGGCCGTCGTAGGTGATGGAGCCGGACTTGGCCTGCACCAGACCGGTGATGGTGTGCAGCGTGGTCGTCTTGCCGGCGCCGTTGGCGCCGATCAGCGAGACGATCTCGCCGTCGTCCACATGCAGGCTGATGCCCTTGACCGCCTCGATGGCGCCGTATGCGACGCTCAGATCCTTGATGTCCAGCATCAGCGTTCACCTTCCTGAATCGTCGTGGCGATGCTCGGCTCCGCCTGCGCGTGGCTGGTGGAGTCGCCCGCGGCGTCATCGTCGTCGCTGCTGCCCAGATAGGCGGAGATGACCTGCGGGTTGCTGGCGATCTCCTCGGGCGTGCCGGACGCGATCGTACGGCCGTAGTCGAGCACCTGGATGCGCTGGCACACGCTCATCACCAGGCTCATGTCGTGTTCGATGAGCAGGATGGCGATGCCGAAGCGGTCGCGGATCACGTTGATGCAGCGCAGCAGGTCCTCGGTCTCGGTCGGGTTCATGCCGGCCGCCGGCTCGTCGAGCAGCAGCAGTTTCATGCCGGTCGCCAGGGCTCGCGCGATCTCCAGCTTGCGCTGCTGGCCGTACGGCAGGTTCGCCGCCTGCGTGGAGGCCAGGCCGTCGAGGTCGAAGATGCGCAGCAGATCCATGGCCTTGGCGTGCATCTCGCGCTCCTGCCGCCAGAACGCGGGCAGGCGGAGGATGGCGCCGCCCATGCGATAGGAGAAGGACCGGTCGAAGGCGACCAGCACGTTCTCCTCGACCGTGAGCTGCTTGAACAGGCGGATGTTCTGGAAGGTGCGGGCGATGCCGGCGCGCACGACCTGATAGGTCTTCTTGCCGTTCATCCGCTCGCCGTCCAGGCGGAATTCGCCTTCGGTTGGCCGGTACACGCCGGTGAGCAGGTTGAACACCGTGGTCTTGCCGGCGCCGTTGGGGCCGATCAGGCCCACGAGCTCGCCCTTGTTGATGGTCATGGTGAAGTCGGACACGGCCTTGAGACCGCCGAACGTGATGCCGAGATGCTCGGCCTGCAGGATGGGCTGCGCGTTGTCGCTCATATCAGGCCTCCTTCGATGACGTGGCTTGCGGCTTGGCCTGTGCCCCGGCCTGCTTGGCGGGGACCCCGAGCGTGCCCGGCGCCCCCGGCTTGCCGGCCTTGGTGGCCTTGTTGCGGAACAGCAGACGGTTGACCACGCGCGGCAGCGAGAACTCCCACGAGCCGAAGATGCCCTGCGGACGGAAGATCATGACCAGCACGAGCACCACCGAGTAGGCCAGCATGCGGTAGTCCGCGAAGGCGCGCAGCAGCTCGGGCAGGATGGTCAGGCCGACGGCCGACACGATCGAGCCGGTGATCGAGCCCATGCCGCCGAACACCACCATGATCACGTAGTTGATGGAATTGAGCCAGCCGGCCATCGTCGGGTTCAGCGAACCGATGTACTGGGCGAAGATGCCGCCGGCGATGCCCGCGAAGAACGCGGAAATCGCGAAGACCAGCACCTTGAGGTAGGTGGTGTTCAGGCCCGACGCCCCTGCGGCGATCTCGTCGTCGCGGATGGCCTTGACGGCTCGCCCGTAGCGCGAGCGGCCGAACATGAACAGCACCACCACGGTGACGACCATGATCCAGAACACGACGTACAGGTTGGCGGTGCGGTCGATGCCGATCAGCGCCTGCCCGGCCGCGCCCTTGTCGAGGCCCATGCCGCCGGCGACCTTGAGGTTCTGGATGATCACGCGGATGATCTCGCCGAAACCGAGGGTGATGATCGCCAGATAATCGCCGTGCAGGCGCAGCGCCGGGATGCCGATGAGGATGCCGAACACGCAGGCGACGACCCCGCCGAGCAGCGTGGTGACCAGGAAACGCGTGGTCGGGTCGAGCGCCATGCCGCTGGCGACCATGTACTTGCTGGCCAGCGCGGCCACGTAGGCGCCGATGGCCTCGAAGCCGCAGCAGCCCAGCGTCAGCTGGCCGAGCACGCCGATGGTGAGGTTCAGGGAGGTGGTCATGATGATGGCGATGCACGCGGTCATCATGATGCCCTTGATGTAGGAATCGGCCAATCCCGTCTCGCACACGGCCATGACCGCGCCGAAGATGGCGAGGACGCCGACGAGGCACACCAGATAGGACTGTGCGGTGGAAAGCATTGTCTTCTTCATCGTCAGACCTTCTCTCCCTCGTTCTTGCCCATGATGCCGGAGGGCTTGACGAGCAGCACGATGATGAGGATGGCGAACACGATGGCGTCGGAGAACGCCGAGGTGATGATGCCACCGGTGATGGTGCCGATGTACGCCTTGGTCAGGCTCTCGATCAGGCCGATGGCCAGACCGCCGACCATGGCGCCGGGGATGGACCCAATGCCGCCGAGCACCGCGGCGACGAAGGCCTTGAGGCCCAGCATGGCGCCCATCATCGGGGAGACCTGCGGATAGGCGGCGCAGTACATCAGCGAGGCCACCGCGGCCAGGCCGGAACCGATGGCGAAGGTCAGCGCGATGGTGGAGTTGACGTTGATGCCCATCAGCACGGCGGCCTCCTTGTCCTCGGAGACGGCGCGCATGGCCTTGCCCTGCCGCGTGAACTTGACGAACAGCTGCAGCCCGACCATGATGACGATGCCGATGACGATGGTCAGCAGCGTGTCGCCGGCGAGCTTGAGCTTGCCGAAGGTGATCGAGGGCAGGTGGAAGATCGTCGGCACGGTCTGGAAGTCGGCGCCGAACACGGCCTGGGCGCCGTTCTCCAGCAGCAGGGACATGGCTATGGCGGTGATCAGGGCGGTCATCGAGTTGCCCTTTTCGCGCACCGGCTTGTAGGCGGCCTTCTCGACGATGACGCCGACGGCCACGCACACGAGGATGGCGGGGATGATGGCCAGCCAGGCGGGCATGCCGAGGCTGACGACGACGGGAATGGTGAGCATCAGCACATAGGCGCCGACCATGATGAAATCGCCGTGGGCGAAGTTGATCAGTCGGATGATGCCGTAGACCATGGTGTAGCCCAGAGCCACCAGCGCGTACACGCTGCCGATCTTCAGGCCGTTGAACAGCTGGCTGACGAACATGATGAGTTGATCGGTCATCGTTCCCCCTTTCTGAATCTCAATATTCTGAATCTCAATATTCTGAATCTCAATATGTTGAATACGGTTATCGAATGTCCGGAAACGCGCCATGAAAACGCGAAAGGGAGAGGGCCGGGCAAACCGGCCACTCTCCTGCATCGCATCCCATGCTAGAGCGCGGGGACTGGAATCATGCGGCGGTGATTCACTCGGGCTGGACGGTGGTGTTGTAGACGGGCTTGCCGTCCTTGAGCTCCAGCACGATCACGGACTTGGTCGGCGAGCCGGACTTGTCGAGCGTGAACTTGCCGGTCACGCCGTCGAAGCTCATGCCGGACACGGCGTTGCGCACGTCCTCGCGGGTGGCGTTCTTGCCGGCCTTCTCGATGGCCTGCTTGAGCATGTAGATGGTGTCGTAGCCCAGGGCGGCGAAGGTGTTCGGGTCGCTGTTGTTCTTGGACTTGTAGGACTTGATGAAGTCCTGCACCTTGGAGTTGGAGGTGTCGTCGGCCGAGTAGTGGGTGGTGTAGAAGGTCTTGTCGTACTGCGCCTTGTCGCCCACGAGCTTGAGGCCGTCGTAGCCGTCGGGGCCCATCACGTAGCCGGTGAAGCCGACGGAGCGGGCCTGCGGGATGATGTACGGCCCGGCGACCGAGTAGTAGTACGGGGCGTAGAGGAACTCGGCGCCCGAGGCCTGGATCTTCTGCAGCTGGGCCGAGTACTCGGTGTCGTCGGCCGAGGAGGAGCTCTCCTTGGCCACCACGTCGAGGCCGAGCTTCTCGGCGGCCTTGGCGAAGGCCTCGCCCACGCCGGAGGAGTACGGGTCGCCGGTGCCGTACAGCACGGCGACCTTCTTGACCTTCAGGTTCTCGGCGGCGAAGCGGGCGGCCACCTCGCCCTGGTACGAATCCTTGAAGCAGGTGCGGAACAGGTAGTTGCCGGTCTCGATGGAGTCGGAGGTGGCGGCCGGGGCGATGGCGACCAGCTTGGACTGGTCGGCCAGCGGCGCGACGGCGGCGGTGGTGGCGGAGATGGTCGGGCCGGCCACGGCGAGCACGTTGTTGTCGCCGGCGAGCTTGTTGAACGCGTTGGAGGCCTCGGTGGCGTCGCCCTTGTCGTCCATGGACTCGAGCTTGACCTTCTTGCCGTTGATGCCGCCCTTGTCGTTGATCTCGGACACGGCCAGCTCGAAGCCCTTGACCTCGGCCTCGCCGTATGCCGCGGCGGTGCCGGAGTTGGTGGTGACCGAACCGATGGTGATGGTGTCGCCCGATGCGGCGCTGGAGCCGGAGTTGGACGAATCGTCCATGCTGCCGCCGGAGCAGCCGGCAAGCGACATGGCCATGGCAGCCGCGGCGCCCGCGGCAACGAACTTATTGGAGAGCTTCACACTCATTCCTGAATTCCTTCTTCTGGATTCTTCCGAAAAAACATCGACGATATGGCGGTGTATCCCGCTGTCGTCCGTATCGATTCATGATTGCTTCATGCTTCATCCGCCCAGGTTGCGGCGGATATACCCATATGAAACACATCCGTGAGCGACGGCTTGTGGCCAGCTCACATAAACCCCTCATGATGTCTTCAGGTGACTGTTATACGGGCACCCCTACGAAAAGCGCAAGGCCCATGTCCTCATCGTGAGACGCGGCGCCGGAAGAATTGCGAGGCTAGACTGCCCCGCGCGCGTCCGCCGAGGCCACGGCGAACAGGTAGCGATCCCTGCCGGTCCAGTCCTTGCCGGTGTATGCCCCGGTGAATCCGGCATGTGCGGCGAAGGACACCAGCCGGTCGCCCTGCGAGACGTCGTGTTCCATGATCAGGACGCCGCCGGGCCTGAGCAGCCGGCGGGCGCGCGTGATGATGCGCTCGGGGATCAGCGTGCCGTCCGCGGACCCGCCGTACAGGGCCAGTTCCGGATCGTGGTCGCGCACTTCGGGCTGTTGGGGGACCTGCGTGAGCGGCACATACGGCGGATTGGAGATGACGATGTCGATCGCGCCGTCGAGATGGGCCAGCGTGGTCAGCGCCGTGGCGTCGGCGATCTCCAGCTGGTAGTTGGACGCGATGGAGGGGTGGCTGCGCGAGGCCTCCATCAGATTGCGCCGGGTCCATTGCGCGGTGTCCCGGGACAATTCCACGGCCCATACCCTGCTGCCGGGCAGTTCGGTGGCCACGGACAGGCCGATCGCGCCGGAGCCTGCGCACAGGTCGACCACGCGCGGGTGGTCCAGCCCGTTCGCGGTCAGCCAGTCCATGCCGGCCTGCACCACGGTTTCGGTCTCCGGCCGCGGGATGAACACGCCGGGGCCGACCTTGAGGTCGAGATAGCGGAAGGGCGCGTGCCCGACGATGTACTGCAGGGGCTCGCGCTTGGCACGCCGATCGAGCATGGCCCGGAAATCGGCGAGCTGTTCGGAGGTGCCGACGCACTCCCCCATCAGCATCGCCCTGTCGACGTCGCGCAATTCGGCGCCGGTGGCCTCGGCCAGCAGCAGCTTGGCGTCATGTTCGGGCGTGTCGATGCCCGCCTCGCGCAATTGCGAAGAGGCTTGGCTGATGATGTCGGTAATAAGCACTGGCGGTCTCCGTTGGTCGGGCATTAGGCTCCCCTCAGTCTCGCTTCGCGAGCCAGCTCCCCTCAGAGAGGGGAGCCATTGGAATAGCTCTGGCTCCCCTCTCTGAGGGGAGCTGTCAGCGGAGCTGACTGAGGGAAGTCGCCCGACAAAATCACTTCTGGTTGGCGAGGCGTTCGGCCTCGTCGGCCTGGATGTCGGAGTCGATCACGGCCTGCAAATCACCGTTGAGCACCGCGTCCAGGTTGTACGCCTTGTAGTTCGTGCGATGGTCGACGATGCGGTTCTCCGGGAAGTTGTACGTGCGGATGCGCTCGGAGCGGTCGAGCGAACGCACCTGCGAGTGGCGCATGTCGGCGGCCTCAGCGGCCTCCTGCTCGTGCTTCATGGCCAGCAGACGGGACTTGAGCACGCGCAGCGCGGCCGCGCGGTTCTGGATCTGCGACTTCTCGTCCTGCATGCTCACGACGATGCCGGTGGGGATGTGGGTCATGCGCACCGCGGAATACGTGGTGTTCACGGACTGGCCGCCGGGGCCGGAGCTCATGAAGATGTCGATCTTCAGGTCCTTCGGATCGATCTCGATCTCGTCGTCGTCCTCATCAGCTTCAGGGAACACGATCACGCCGGCCGCCGAGGTCTGGATGCGCCCCTGCGATTCGGTGACGGGGATGCGCTGCACGCGGTGCACGCCGCCCTCGTATTTCAGGCTGGCCCATACGCCGTCCTCGGGCGCAGGGGTGCCCTTGGCGCGGATCGCGATCTGCACGTCCTTGACGCCGCCCAGCTCGGTGGTGTTCTCGGACTGCACGGCGACCGTCCAGCCGCGCTTCTCGGCGTAGCGCGTGTACATGCGCAGCAGGTCGCCGGCGAACAGCGCGGCCTCCTCGCCGCCGGTGCCGGCCTTGATCTCCATGATCGTGTCGCGGGCGTCGTCGGGGTCGCGCGGGATCAGCGCGTTGCGCAGCTTGTCCTCGGCCTGGGGCAGCTCGTTTTCGAGGCGCTTGGCCTCCTCGGCGAAGTCGGCGTCCTCGCCGGCCATCTCGCGCGCGGCCTCCAGATCGTCGCGGACCCGCAGGTATGCGGTGTATGCGGAGACGATGGCGCCGAGTTCGGCATGGCGCCGTCCGAGCTTGCGGATCTTGTCCGGATTGGACACCACGTCGGGATCGGCCATCTGCATTTCGAGATCGCGATACTCCTTGAGCGCGGTTTCGGCCGCGGGGAACTGTTCTTCTGCCATGTCGATCCTTATGTCCGATCCTTGTGTCCGGTGGCGCCCGCCCGGAAGGGGCGGCGCCTGTTGCTGGGCGCGGCCGGCCGCGCAGGCCGGAGTGCCGCATATACAAAAACGCCAGTCCGCGACACGGTGCGCCGAAGCGCGCCGCATCGCATGGACTGGCGTCGTGGAAGCTACTTGGCCTTCTTGCCGTAGCGCTTCTCGAAGCGAGCCACGCGGCCGCCGGTGTCGAGAATCTTCTGCTTGCCGGTGTAGAAGGGGTGGCACTTCGAGCACACGTCGACCGTCATATGGTCTTCCTTGGCGGTGGAACGGGTGACGAAGGTGTTGCCGCACGAGCAGGTGACCTGCACGGCATGATAATCGGGGTGGATACCCTGCTTCATGGTATGTCTCCTATGGAATTCGGGGGACCCGGGTCGCCAGCCCCTATGGCGGGCGTGAACCGGAACCTATGGGATTGTACGCCGGGGTAAGGACGACATGCGCCGCGCCCGGCGCGCATGCGGAAAGTGGGGCCGCAGGGGCTTGAACCCTGGACCGGCGGATTATGAGTCCGATGCTCTAACCGACTGAGCTACAGCCCCACGCTGGACGCCCGGCTTGCGGGAAACCAACCTGACCAGTGTAGCAAACCGCCTGACCGGCCAGGCCGGCGCACCGGCGCCGGGGTGTCGGGCGCCGTACCCGCGCCGTCACGCCTCGCGCTGGCGCTGCGACAGCGCACGCCCGGACGCGAGCCGTTCCAGCACGCCGGTCTTGGCGAGCGCGATATAGAGCCACCAGCTCATGACGCCGCTGAAGACGACGCCGCCGACGAGCTCGGCGATCATGTGCACGATGCCGCGCGGGCTGAGGAACGACACGCCCTGATAGTAGAACAGCATGAGATAGCAGCCGTAGACCAGCGCCGTCAGCGCGCCCGAGACGATGGCCGTCGGCAGGTTGAACACGCGGTACCGCGTCACCGCGAAGGGTATTTCGGCGGCGAGCCCCTGCAGCAGGGTGGAGATGAGGATGAGCGCGATGGAGAATTGGCTGCCGATGGTCGACTCGATGAGCGAGCCGACCAGGTTGACGTAGACGGCCGCGCCCGGCTTGCGCAGGATCAGCAGCGCGAACGTGCCGGAGAAATACCACATGGCGTGGAACATGCTCATCAGGCCCGGCAGGATCGCGCCGAGCAACGCGGAGAGCGGCGCATACCCGAAGTTGAGGCCCCAGAACAGCACGCCGCACGCCGCGCCCAGCGCCGCCCCGACGGCGATGTCCTGCGGCTTCCAGCGCAACCGGGAACCGGCTTGGCCGCCGGCCGCCGGGCTGGACGGCGAATCGGACGTTGATGGATTGACTGACTGATCGATCGGATGCTTGGCCGCATCGGACATGGCATGCTCCTGCCTGCTACCGCCGCACACGGCATGGGCATGGCAGCCGGCGCAAGCGGCGCCGCGACCCGCCATGAGCGCTCCTTGACCTGTGCGGCTCGGGCGGGAACGCCGCACGTCACGTTAGCATCGGCCCGGCCCGGGCGCAATCGCCGCCGTTTCCGTCCCGCGCGCGGCACGGCCGCAGGGCGGAAACGACATGACCGTGACATGACCGCGGAAAACGACAGGGCAGGTGTTACACTGAAGTTATAGTTCATTCATCTAACTATGTTCCTCGGGCCCTTCGCCCGAGGCCGTTTGCAAGGAGGCACCATGGCCCGAATTCTCGTAGCCGGCGTCGATACCTCGACCCAGTCCTGCAAGGTGCGCGTGACCGACGCCGCCACCGGGGAGCTGGTCCGTTTCGGTCAGGCCCGGCACCCGGACGGCACCAGCGTCGATCCGAACGCGTGGTGGAGCGCCTTTCAGGAGGCCGCTGCCCAGGCCGGCGGCCTCGACGACGTCGCCGCGCTGGCGGTCGGCGGCCAGCAGCACGGCATGGTGCTGCTCGACCGGCAGGGGCGCGTGGTGCGCGACGCGCTGCTGTGGAACGATACCCGCTCCGCCCCACAGGCCGCGTCGCTGATCGCGCAGCTCGGCGCCGCACCGGCCCGCGCGGACGAGATCGCCGACGGCATCGCGGACGGGGACGACCCGGCCGCCGCCGAACTGCGCGGCAAGCAGCGCTGGGTGCGCGCCACCGGGTCCTCCCCCGTCGCCTCCTATACGCTCACCAAGCTCGCCTGGACCGCTCAAGCGGAACCCGACAACGCGCGGCGCGCGGCGGCCGTCTGCCTGCCGCACGACTGGCTCAGCTGGCGCATCGCCGGATTCGGCCCGGTCGGCGACGGCAGCGCCCGGCTCGACACCCTGTTCACCGACCGCTCCGACGCCTCGGGCACCAGCTATTACGATTCCGCCGCGAACGTCTACCGCCGAGACCTGATCGCGCTCGCCCTGGCGCCGGCCTACGGCGCCGAGGGGTCCATCGATGCGGCCGGCAACATCGACGTCCCGGCACAGGCCTTCGACCATGCCAACGCACTGGTCCTCCCGACCGTGCTCGGCCCGCGCGACGCGGCTCCGGTCAAGGCCGATCCGTCGATCGCCGGCAAGGACGTGCCCGGCGGCTGCATCATCGCCCCCGGCGGCGGCGCCAATGCGATGGCGTCGCTGGGGCTCGGGCTGGAGGTCGGCGACGTCTCGATCTCGCTGGGCACGTCCGGCGTCGCGGCCGCGATCGCCCAGAACCCGACCTACGACATGACCGGGGCGATCTCCGGCTTCGCCGACTGCACCGGCCACTGGCTGCCGCTGGCCTGCACGATCAACGGCTCGCGCATCGCCGACGCCGGCCGCGCGGCGCTCGGCGTGGACTACGACGAGCTGGCCGAGCTGGCCGCGCAGTCGGTTCCGGGAGCCGAGGGCGTCACCCTGACCCCCTACTTCGACGGCGAGCGCACCCCGAACCGCCCGGACGCCACCGCCACGCTCCACGGCATGACGCTGGCGAACACCACGCGCGCGAACATCGCCCGGGCCTTCGTCGAGGGGCTGCTGTGCTCCCAGCGCGATTGCCTCGAACTGGTCAGGGGGCTCGGCGTGGACGTCAAGCGCATCCTGCTGATCGGCGGCGGCGCAAAATCCGCGGCCGTGCGCGCCTACGCGCCGGGAATCCTCGGCATGGACGTGCAGCTGCCGGCCACCGACGAATACGTGGCGATCGGCGCCGCGCGCCAGGCCGCATGGGTGCGCGGCGGCGAGGGCGAGCCGCCGGCATGGCCGCTGAC
>OKQJ01000157.1_pt1 | contig 31126 bp, 37 predicted proteins | sample 1614171 | NCBI WGS metagenome assembly OKQJ01 (sample SAMN04436911, study PRJEB24849) | human gut metagenome | biome: human gut; feature: NICU; material: stool | host: Homo sapiens | place: USA: Saint Louis, MO | collected 2012-05-30 | reverse complement strand
GCTCCTGCACTGGATGGTGGCGCTGGATGGCAAGCCGCTGGCAAGCGGTGAAGTGTCGTCATGCACGTCGACCTTGATGCGGGCGTCGCGCAGCCACGAGGCGTAGGTGTCCTCCCAGCCTTCGATGGTGACGGTCCACTCGCCGAGCTGGCGCTTGACGGCGGCGAATTCGGGATCCCACGGCTTGACGTTGGAGCGCTCGCCGCATGCGAGCGTGACCTGCCAGCGGTCGAGGCCCGGGTTCGTGCACGTCATCGGCACACGGGCCATCTCCTTGCCTCGATGGTTGCGCACCACGGCGGTTGCACCGACTTTGGTGCGGCCTTCGATGAACACCTGGGCGGTCATCGTGAACGGTTCGCCGAGCTCGACGCGGCCCGGGTACGTGCCGCGCTCCTCGTTCGGGGTGATGTCCAGGATGTTGACGCGGCCGAACTGGCCGGGTTCGGTCACCGGAATCGAGGGGGCCGGCGTCTCGCCGACCAGGGCGACCGTGAAGGGCTGCTTGGCCGGCGCCTTGCGGGTTGTGGTCTTGCGGGTGGTCTTCGCCGTGGACTTCTTGCGGGTGCGAGTGGCCGTGGCGGTGGAGGCAGCGGACTTGCCGGACTTGGCGGTTGCCGCTGGCATGGCGTCGGAAATCTCAGAGGGGGCACTGCTTGTGCGCTTGGAAGCGCTGTTCTTTGATGTTGCCATAGAGAACATTGTAGAGCGGTGGCGGCATTCTGCGCGTTTCTTGGTGGACAACTCGTGAATAATACGTATCGAAACGACGGTACACCGGTTGCATGTGGATAATTCGCCGCCCGTTGTGGACAAGTTATCCACAACACGCCCGGATGCCGGGCCTTCGACCACATGACCCTCGAAACCGGCCGAAAGCCGCCCTTTTCCTGCCATGCTCGTGGAACCGCGCTGAGGCGCGGCACCCACCCCATGAGGAAAGGAATGACATGACACGCATGACACATCTGCCCCGCACATCGGGTCTGTCTCACAAATTGGTCATGGTCGCGATTTGCCTGGCACTGCCGGTCGCCGCGGTGCTGGCGTCGGTGGCCTCATCGGCTCGCGCCGTGGAGCTGCGCCACCCCGATCCGGGGACCTATCTGGAATTCCCCTATGACGGCGGCGTCACCACCCTTGGCGTCGGTGTGGTCGACGAGAACGGCAGTCCTTATTACTGCATCGAGTCGGATACCTCTTCCGGGCTGGACCGTGGCCCGGTGACCATGGTCCGAGACAGCGACGAAGCCCGGCGCATCGCATGGCTGATCGACCGGTACCGCGGCCGTGCGGACGAGAATCTGCAGGCCGCGATCGGTTTTCTGGTTCACGAGCATTTCGATCTGCGCAAGGACACGACGTGGCAGGACTATAAGAAGGCGGCGCTTGCGCGGTATCCCGACATAGGCCCGCTGTCCGAGCGCCTGTGGGCGGAGGCGGCGGCCAACGCGCCGGTGGATGCGACCGTCGTCTCAACCTATAGGCAGGGATTACGCGAGGGTGTTGTGGACGTGAACGTGGAAAACGGGGAAGGGGGTTCGATCTCCGGCATTCCCTACACGGTGGTGCTGGAGGGGCCGGCCGTGTTCGAGGACGGGCGGCGGGCCGTCAGCGGGCGTTCCGGCGACGGCCCGATCAGCCATGCGTGGAAGGCCGCGGGATCCGGACCGGTGACGGCGTCGGTGCATTACGACGCGGCCGCGCTCGAGCGGATGGGCAGCTCGCAGGATCTCGTCCGTTACGGGGGAGTCTCGGAACGTACCGGCACCGTGGCGACCTTTTCGGTGCGCAGGGATTTCACGCCGTCGGTGGCCACGGCCGTCGAGTCCACGGTGGTGGAATCCGGCGGCCGGATCGTCGATGAAGTGACGTCCGGGGTGAGCGGCGGCGGCAGCGTATGGGTGACCGATCTGCCGCTTACGGCGACCGGATGGTACTTCGACGGCATCGATGTGACGCAGCGGACCGTCGAGCCCGATCCAGGCGAGACCGCCTCGGCGTTCCTGAAGCGGCTCGAGGGGCTGGGGTATGCGCCATCCGCGTACGGGCAGGCGACCTTCACCGGCCCGGACCAGACCGTTCGGGCGCAGGCGATGCGCGAACAGGGCGGGTCCGAGCCGTATGAGGCGGTCGGGGACGGCTCGCTGGGGACCTGGGTGTGGGCGTTCGAGCGCGACCTGCAGAGCGAGAAAGCGCGCGAATACGTGCTCAAGGACGCCGTCAGCCCATTTCTGGAGACGAGCGAGAGCAACGTCAACCGCGCCAGGGTCGAGGTGGAGTCCACCGTCGACTCGCATGCGGCCGTGGTCGGCGCCGAGCTGAGCGACACGATCGTCGTCCGGGGCTTCCCGCAGGATCACGGCACATTCCCCGGTGACGACGCGCTCGGCATCGGCGCCGACGAGCCCTATGCGCGGGTGAGCGTCTGGTGGGCCGGGGATCCGGACGACGCGGCGAACGACGGTCGGTACCGGCCGTCCGGCGCCGAAGCGCCGCAGGAGGATGCGAACCATCGATTGATCGGAACATGGGACTATCCGGCCGGCAACGGCCGCGTCCGTGTGGGAGGCGGCGCCGTCGACGCGCACGGGACCCCGGTGTTCATCACCGCGCGGACGCATGGCTGGTACGTGTTCATATGGGCGTTCGACGGCGACGATCGTGTCGCCCCCGCCGCCAGCGCCTACGATGACGCCCGGGAACGCGTGCGCGTCGAGGAGGCCGAGCGGCCGGCTCCCGAACTGACCACGCAGGTCGAGCCCGGCGCGGTGCGCGTCGACGAGCCGTTCCGCGATACCGCCCACATCGTCGGCGAGGTACCCGAAGGCGCGTACGTGACATTCAGCGCCTATGAGGCGGTGCCGGACGGCGTCGATCCCGGCACGAACGGCAAGCTGATCGACGAGGCGAGGGTCGATGCGGACCCTGACAAGACGGACCAGACCGTGCACAGCCCCGAAACGCGCTCGCCAAAGGCCGGGCTGGTGTATTGGCGGGCCACGTTGTTCTCCGAACAGGGCGATGTGCTCGCCACCCACGAACTCGGCGCCGAAGGCGAGGTCGTGACCGTCAGCGAACCGCCGCATGGCGAGGGAGCGCCGCCGGCGTCGAGCCTGCCGGTCACCGGGGCGAACGTCAGCACCGTCGCCGCCATCGGCGTGGCGGCACTGGCCGCCGGCACGGCCATGCTGCTGGCGATCCGCCGCCGCGGGCGGAACCGCTGACGCGATTTGCGCCTGTGTGCGGCCCGTGCATGCCGCCACCCGTGCGTGCTTGGGCTGCTGCGTACCGTGCGTCGCGTTCCGCACTCCGGCGGCAAAGACGAGAAAAGGCTAGGAATCATGTGATTCCTAGCCTTTTGTTGGTAGCGGGGCATGGATTTGAACCATGGACCTCTGGGGCTAAACCGCCTTGGACATATCCCGATTACTGGGCGCTGGTTGACTAGCCGCGCATGGTGGTAGCTTCCAGCCATGGCGAAGAAAATGATTATGCCCGCCGCGTGGGCGCAAGATGTTGAATGCTGGTTGGAGACGTTGAAGGCCGCTGGCTTCAGTCCTGACACGGTGAGGTCGCGCCGGTACAAGATAGCGCGATTGTGCCGTGAGCTGCCAAGCCCGATGGAGACGACCGGCGAACAGATAACCCGAGTTTTCGCGGACCATGACTGGAAACCCGAGACACGCAAGGGGTACCGCAACACGATAGCCGGTTTCTACCGTTGGTTTCACGAGTCCGGGCGGCGTGACGATAATCCCACGGCGAAGGTGCCGAAGGTGAAGAAGCCGCAAGCGCACCCGCACCCTTGCCCCGACAAGTACATACTCATGGCCTTGGGGAAGGCCACCGAAGAGGAACGGCGCATGATACGGCTTGCCGCCGAATGCGGTTTGCGCCGTTCGGAGATTGCCGCCGTGAACAGTGATGATGTGATGGACGATTTGCTTGGCAAGTCGCTTATCGTGCGGGGCAAGGGCGACAAGCAGCGCATAGTGCCGTGCCCCGACGATTTGGCCGCTGAGATACAGGCGTGCGGCGGCTACCTGTTTCCCGGCAGATGGTCGGGGCACGTCGAAGCGTCATACGTCGGCAAGCACATTACACGGCTGCTGCCTGATGGCTGGTCGGCCCATTCGCTGCGTCACCGGTACGCCACCCGCACCTATGAGTCAACGCATGACCTGTACTTGGTGAGCAAGCTGCTGGGCCATTCCTCGGTAGAGACCACGCAAATCTATGTGGCGATGCCAGACAGCCGGTTACGCGCCGGTATGTCCGCCGTCACTCTGCAAGCGTGATGGCCCCATGTCGGGGGCCGTTCGCTACATGGCGTGTTTCGCGCGCGATTTCGGGGTGATGGGGTTGTCTTTCCACCATGCCCAGAGCGCGGCCCCCACATTGAAGAGCAATGCGACTAGCTGGTTCACGGTTTCGTCCGCAATCGGTATGGTATCCACGCCGAACATGACAAGCGCGGCGTTAATCAGTCCCAAGAGCAGCACGACGAAGCGGGCGATTGTGGCCGCGCTGATGCCGGGCGTGCGCGGGTCGCCGCCTTCCACCTGTTCCTCGTTATCCATGGTTCATTCTCCCTTCCCGGGCTTGCTGGTTGCGGTCACGTTGATTTCGAGCGCGTCCAGCTTGGCTTTCACGGCGGCTTCAACGGTTTTGGCGATATCGGCGGGGTTGCTGCCTAGCGCCTTTGACAATGCCTCGATAGCCGCCGCCTGAGCGGTGATTGTCGCGGTCATCTCACGAACGCGCTTGTCGATGAAGCACACGCGCGTGTAGATGTCGCCGTTGCTGCCGTCCTTGGTGCCGCCGTCGTCGGTGCGGGTCAGGATTCGGTAGAGTGCGGCGGTGTCGTGATGCACCCAACTCAGCCTCACCCATGCGGGTAGGTTGTTCTTGCCGCTGGTGGCGTTTTCTCCAAGTCCGTAGTTCCAAACGTCTCCCGCGCTTGTCATGTCGGTTCCTTCCAGTATTTCGTTCGCTTTGTTGATTACGTAGATGTAGTTCAGCCCGTTCGGCGCGAGGTCGGGGCATGTGGTGTGGTTCGAGCCGGGTATCTCACGGTGTAGAAACACATTCACGCCGTGAATGAGTTTCGGCCAGCCGTATCGGCGTGCGATATCCGCGCACAGTCGCGCCGAAGCGTCATGGCAAGCCTGAGTACAGGGTATGAAGTCCAAGCCGCCCTGATGCTCGATGCTGATGGTCTGGCAGTTGCTGGCAAAGTTGCTGTCAGTCCACGGCGCGTCGGTTTCGGCTACGTACTGGTGCATTTCGCCGTTGGGGCCGATGCCGTATGTGCTTGATGCCTGACGGTTCGGGTTCTGAAACACGCTGTCCGTGCCGGTCAGGTATCCGGCCATGATGTGCAAGGTGATTCGTGTGACCTTGTATCCTTTTCGTCCGTTGTAGTGGTTCGGGCTTCCTATCCACTTGATGCCATTCAATGTTTTCCTTTCAGTCGTCGTGTTTGAACAAATCTTCGGGCGGGCTGGGCGGTGGCGGGCCCAGTCCTTTGTAGATGTGGTCAACCAGAGCGCGGTTCCATTGCCATAGGCGTTGGTTGTCGGCTTGCATCTCCTGAGCCAATCGGTAGGCTTCGAGCCGGTTCTTGGCGGCGGTGAACAGGTTGGCGACGATAGCGCCGCCCACGGTGCCGCCCACGCCCACGATGGCGACAATCACGGTTTCGCTCATATCAGGCTCATTTTCCGGGTGCCGTACACCTGTGTGATGGTGATGAAGTCGCCCGTGGTGCCGTTGTTGCTGCCAGCCGCGTTCAATTCACCGGTCTGATAGTCGCCCGTGCTGCTTCGCCGCCATGTGTTGATGGTCTTTCCGTCAATCAGGTAGCACCGGTTCTTCAGATAGAAGTATGCCGCGCCGTTGTAGAAGCTCGTGGTGAGGGCCACGACCTTCTTGTTGGGGTTGGCAACGTCCATGGACGCATACACGTTGTCGTTGCTCTTGAAGCAGATGGTGAGTTTCTCGAAGTTCGCGGCTGATTCGGACAGCGTGATAGCGCCTTGGAAAACGTTGTTGTCGTTGTCGTACAAGGTCACGTAGTTCGCTTTGATGTTGGACAACAGGGTTTCGAGCGATGCCACGCGCGCGGTGAGCGTGTTCTGGTCGCCGCCGCCGTAATCGAATTTCGCCAGAACGCTTTCGATGCCTTCGGCCTGTTGCCGAAGGATATCGGGGAGATTCCTCACCGGCTCGTTGTCCTCGGGGAATGGGAGACGGTATTTTTCCGTGGTTCCTACTGTCATGGTTCCTCACCTATTTTCGATACGTAGCGCAAAGCGCCAAGTTTCCAATTGCATTCAGCGAACGTGGCCGTGCTGGTCATGGCCTTCATCTGGGCGCATGTCGGCGTGGCCGTCACGGTGCTGACGGCGGGGAAAAGCCTCACCTTATGCGTCCAATGGCTTTTCTTGTTGGCCGCGTCGTATGTGAGCGTGCCGCCGATTTTCGCCCATGGCCCGTGCGTGGCCGGTGCCGAATGCTCGAATTTCGAGCCGATGAACACCGTCACCATGGGGCGGCAGTACATGAAGAGCTGGTTGAGCCGGTCGCCCCTGAACGTGACTTCGGGGAGCCGCAACCGGCGGTTGCTTTCCCTGATGGTGTTAACGGCAAGCGTGAAGTCGATTTTGCCGGGGTCGCTGTCCGCTTGGTTGTCGTGCTGCGTCCAGTTGGCCTCGATGCTCAGGCATGTGTCACCCTCACGCGCGGTCTGTTCGACCTGAACGGAACGACTGCCGTCCTGATTGAACTCGGCACGCTTGTAGCCGCCAGTGCTTGCCGACATGTGGTAGTACTTGAACTCAAGCTGCGTGTAGTATTCGTCTGCCGCGCTCAATGTCGGCGCGGGGTCTATGATGATGTTTCCAGCGTCCGCGTACCGGCCATCAACCGTTATGTCGGTGTTGTCGTCACCGGTGCGGATACGCGGGCCGGTCAGCACGGTGTCAATCGTCCATCGAAGATACAGGCCCTCGAAAGAGGGTATTTTCTTCATGTCCGCGTTCTGATACGACATGAAGGCCGCGCGGTCAATCTCGAACTGGTATTTGTTGTTGACTTTGCGCGTGCGCCAGCTTTGCGCCAAGTCGATGAAGCTCTTGCGTTGTTCCGCGCTGAACGGTGCGGGGAAATTGCTCCACGGCCACCACCACGATTGAATGCCGTCGTAGTACAGCCATTTGGTGATGGTGTCGCCCACGGTGCCTTGCATCCACCATTGCCAGCCGCGAGCCGCGTTAGCGTCGGTGTTCGTGTTCGGCCCCTGTCGGCAATCGGTCTTGAGAATGTAGATTCTGTCCGAGGCCGTCACGCTCAACCGGTTTCGTCCGCCGTCATGGTCGAGAATCTGCACGTCGGTAACGTATTCGTCGAACAGACAGAAGTTCACCGGCGTGTAATCCGCGTTGTTCCAATCGGGGGTGATGGTGAGCCGGTGGCCCATGAGCAAGTCGCCCGACTTGCTGAAACGGTCCGCTTGGTCGATAAGCGTGATTTTCAGCACGTTCGGCGTGATATCGTCCCACGGTTTCGCCACGCCCCACTCGATTGTGAAGGGGCTGAGCGCCACGAGGTCGGCGCTGTCGTCCGGCTGCAACGGCAAGGGCGATAGGTCGAGATACACGCGGCATGTCTCGGGCAAACGTTGCGCGCTGCTCATAACGCCAGCTCCTTGCCGCGCACGCGCGCCCAACTGTCGAGACTGCTGACGATTTCACCGGCCACCTTGTCGTTGTCGAGGTTGCCGTGTGCGTCCACGCTGATATTCACGTTCACCGTCGCGGGGCGCACCGTATCGGCGCGGTTGGCGGGGGCCAGCAGCGCACGGGTGAGACTGACGGTGGGAGCGGCGTACGTGGTTGGCTCCAAGGGCGTGATGGCGCGGCTCATGCTGTACTGGCGCACCGGCAGCGCGTAGGCGGCGGCTTGCGTGCTGTAGCTCTGGGCGCTCAAACCACTTGCGGCGCTCTTCGCGCCGGTAATCTTGCCCCACAGGTCACTCACCCAGCCGAACGCGCCCTTGATTGCCCCCACGATTGAATCGAACACGCCCAACACCTTGTCCTTCAATCCGGTGAAGAAGCCGATAACACGGTTGATAGCGTCCTGTGCGGGGCCGGGCAAGGCGTTGAACATCTGCTGGCCCGCCTGTTTCATGCCGTCGAAGTTCAACGTGAACACGCTCAAAAGCAGCTTGAAATAGCCGCCCAGAAAGTCGGCTACCGGCTGGAACGCCTGACCTATCGCGTTCCAAGTGTCGATGCCCCATTGTTTGAGGCTGGCACCGATACCGGCAAGCCACCCCATGAAGGCGTTCCACTTGTCCGCTATCCATTGCGCCGCCGCCGCGCCCGCGTTCTTCACGCTGTCCCAGTTCATCACCAGCAGCGCGACAACCGCGACAATCGCCAGAATCACGGCTATGACCGGAAGGAAAGCGAGATTCAGCGAGCCTTGCGCGATTGCCACTATCGTTGTCACGGCACTGTATGCGGTCATGGCCGCGTTCAACGTGATGATAACCGCCGCAACCGCCGCTATGACACCGATAAGCGGCACCAGCCAACTCGTGTTCTGCTGCGCCCAAGTGGCGAACTCTGCCAGTTTCGCCGCCGCCTGTGTGAGAATCGGCAACAGGGCCTCACCAAGAGTGGCCTTGGTGTTCTCGAACGCCGCCGCCATGCGCTGCTGCTGGCCCTGTAGGGTGTCGGCCTCACGCGCGAAGTTGCCCGTGGCCTTGCCGCTCTGCGCGGTGATTGCAGCCAGCGTGGCTTGCATCTTCGCGTTACGGTCGCCAGACTTGTACAGGTCGCCCAAGCCCATCGAAGCCGCTTGGGCCTTCAACGTCGCGTCGTTAAGCGAGATGCCGTATTTCTCGATTGGGTCCATCTCGCCCTTGAGCGCGGCGCTGAGCGCGTCCACCGCGTCGGCGGTGGTGCCGCCGAACATGGAAGACAAGTCAGCGCCAAGGGTGATAAGCTCGTTGGTCTTGTCGGCAGATTCGTCCACGCTCATGCCGAAGTTCTGCAACTGTGAGCCTACAAGCGTGGCGAACTCGTTGTACTCGTTTTTCGACAAGCCCACGGCCTGTGCCGCGTTGTCGCTCCACTGCTTCATCTTTCCGGCGCTGGACTCGAACACGGTTTCGACACCGCCCACCGACTGCTGAAGGTCGGCGGCAGCGTCCACGCACACCTTCGCGCCCGCGCCGATTGCGGCAAGCGACGCGCCAGCGGCAACCGAAGCCTTGTTGAGTCCTTCCTTGAAGGTCATCGAAGCGGCCTGCGCCTTGTCCATAGCGGCCACGGCGCTTGTCGCGTCACCGATGATTCGGATAGCCAACACGGCTGATTTCATGTCTCACCTCACCTCGTTCTGCGTCGCATGTCCTCGGTTTCCTCTGCCTCTTTCCGCAAGAGGCTTACACAGGTGCCCCAGTCGGCCTCTTGCGGCTGCGTCTCACGCCGCCATGCCCACGGCGTGCCGCCGAAGCGCGCGGCCAGCACACAGCTCAGTTCACCGAAACCGCCGCCGTCCCACCGTTCGCACCGGTCGAAAAACCCGGCGCGTCCGCCATATCACCAGAGGCCAGCACGGTGCCGTCCATGGTTTCGGCCTGTTCCTCGGTGTCGGTCGGGTCGTTGTTCATATCCACGACGGAAACCACGGTGTCGGCCCACTGCTCGAACGGCAGCGCGGTAGCGCCGATTTGACGGCAGCGCACGTAGGCGGCGTAGGCGTTGAGCTTCACCACCGCGTCAAGCGCGCTGCCCCACCCCTTCGCCTTGGCGTGGGTCTCAGCCTGACAGCGCTGCCACATGGTCACACACACTTCGTCGGTGTGGCCGTCCAGATAGGTGATACGGGTGTTCGGGGTCTTGGTCTCGTTGCTCATTTCGATAAATCTCCTGTCGTGATTCGGTTGATAATCTTCTGCACCGCGTCCGCGTAGATTTGCGTCCATTGCGGTTCGGTGGCTTTCGCCGCCTTGTTGGCGAACAATGTGGGTTTGATGTTGTGTTTGGGCCAGCCGTAATTGATTACGCCCGCATACCGCACCTTGCCGTTGTTACCGGCGCGCACCACACCGGCCTTCTGGGTAGCGCCCGCGCGTATCGATTTCGCCAGACGGCCCGAACGTTGCGGGGCCATCGCCTTCGCTGCCGGTGCCACGACTTGCGCTGCCTGTTTGTTGATGTCGCGCAAGTCCTTCAAATCGGCACCGGCCTGTCTCAGCCCCTTGGCGAGCTGGGCCGCGCCCTTGAGCTGCAACTGGCCGTTGCCGCCAGCGGCGATGTCCGCCATAATCAGGCACCGGGCTTCGTCGCCGTGTAGTCCACCGCCGCAACGTCGATGGCGACAAACGAAAAATCATTGCTGTTCTTCGTCTTCACGTCGCCGCCGAACTGGATAGACGCGATTACGACGTTGCCGGTGAGCTTCACACTGCCTTCAAGGTTCGGCACCCACTCGAACGGCAGCGTCTTGCCGCTGTTCTTCAGGCACCAGACCTGTAGGCCGTCCATGGAGAAGTCCTCTTTGATTGAGCCGGTAAGCGCCCATGTCTCGGTCTGCGAACCGCCTTCGGTGTGGCCGTCCAAGAAGTTGTCATTGTCTTCGGTGTCGGTCGAGGGTTCCAACGCGGTGTTGATAACGTCCGCGCTGAAGTCCTGTTCGCTGCCCGAAGCGCCGATTTTCAGACTGCCCGGGCCAAGCGTGCGTGTCTTTGCCATGATTGTGTTCCTTTCAGTTGATTTCGAGTGGGTTCAGGACGATTTCGTAGGCCGCGAGGTTGCCGACACCCGCGAGGCTGTAGGTGACGGGTTTAGCGGCCTTCATGTTCAGGTGGCGCTCATGCAAGCGTTCCAAGACGGGGATAATCAGGTCTAGGCTTTCAATCTGCGTGGCCGTGGTGCCCGCGATAAGGTTCACCGTCCACTCGGTGTTGACGAACTGCCAGCCCTCGTAGGTGATGTTCGGCGGGTCGATAAGCACCGCGACTTTTCCCGGCAGCGGGCGGGCTTCCTGAGCGTCGATGGTGATAACGGTCACGAGGTCGCCCACCATGCTTGTGAGCATGTCCATAAGCGCTTCGCGTTCGTTGACAATCTGGCCGCTCATGCAATCACCAGCCCGCCCGTGGGCACGCCAGCCGCGTTGAGCTTGGGCCACACGCTGCGCAACGGGTCGCTTGACACCCTGTAGGGTTCAAGCGAGCCGTCGCCAACGTCCATGACACCCAAGCGCGCGTCACGGCTGTTGTACAGGTCGGCGGCGCAACTCACTATGCAGTCGGCGCGCACGGCGGCGGAAACGTTCGCGCCGCCTATCGCGCTGTCAACGTACTCGATAGCCGCCGTCACCTTGTCGCTCAAGCGTTCTTCGTCGCCAGCGGGCACGTTGACTTCGGCGCGCAACAAGGCCACGAGCTTCGCGGTATCGTCCGCCATAATCAGGCACCCGGATTAGCGGCGGCTGCGAACTTGACCGGGATAAGGCCGTCAACGTTCGTGGCGGCAACCGCCATATAGCCGTAGACGCTGTAGTTCTCGGTGAGCTTGGTCGGGTCTCCGTCGCTGAGCTGCGTGGGGCCACCGCTTTCCCACACCGTCACCGCCTCGGGGTCGATGAAGCACGCCGTGCCGTTCGGTGCCTTGGGGAGCATCTGCACCGGAAGGCGAAGGAACTTGCCCGCGATACCGGTCAGGTCAAAATCACCGATGGTGTCGGAACCGTCGCCCGAGAGGTCGAAGAAACGAGAGCCGCTGTCCTTCAGCGCGATTAGCGAGGCCATAACGTCCTTGCTGACACCAAGACGGGTGAGGTTCACGTTGCGGTCGTCGGCCAGTTCGGCAGCGTCCATGATTAGCGTGGCCCACTGGTCGATGGTCATGGCAGCAAGCGCGGCGGGCGCGTCAATCTTGTTGGCGTTCTGGGCCGCGTCACGCTGACCGGCGATGGTCGCATACAGGAAGTCTCGCACGGCGGTTTCGGTCGCCTTGGCGTAGGCGTTGCGCAACGCCTTCAAGGCCGTGTTCAGCATTGGCGTGGTGCTGCGCTCGATAACCTGACGTGACAATGTGGTGTAGCCGCCGTAGGTGTCGATGGAAACGCTCTTGGTGCCGAACGTGACCTTGCCGAACTTGAGCGCGTCGCCCTCTTTGGCCTGTTTCGCCGCGCTTGTGGTGTCGGTGCTGACCACGTTGTATTCCATGGTCATGCCCTTGTCCGGCAGCGTGTCATGCGTGAGAATGTTCGTCACCTTGCGGCGCATCTCGATAAGCCGCAAATCGTCCGCAATCCAAGCGCTCGTATTGCCGGTGTCGCCGGTGGCGATAAGGTCACGGCATTCGTGCATGAGATTCACGGCGGCTTCGTCGCCATGAGAGAGCGCCTGTAGATAGTCGCCAGCCGTACGGTATTCACTGCCCACGGCCTTATGCTCGGGGGCGTTGCCCTTGGCGATGGCGGCTTTCATGCTGCGCTGTTCGTCCTTGATGCCGTCAAGCATCTCCTGTAGTTCCTTGTCCACCTTCGGTGCCTCGCTTTCGGTTGATTGGTTGTTGTTGGTGGTCTGCTGCGCGTTGCGCTGGCCGGTGACTTTCGCGGCCTCATACGCGGGCCACGACACCACCGACGTTTCCAACAGGCGCACGCGCTTGCGGTGCGTGATGCCCTGTTTGTCGGTTTCCGACTCGATGGGGATAAAACCGACGCTCAACGAGTCCAGCGCGCCGTCACGCAACAATGCGACAGCGTCACGGCCTCGCTGCGTGTCCGAGATTCGGGCCGTGACGTGCAATCCGTCCGCCCGTGGTTCCGCGCCGGTGATTCGTCCGATGGTCTCGCCATGCTCGTAGCCGAGCTTGGCGCTGTCCACGTCCTCGAAAACGCAATCAGGGTCGAACGTTTCCGGGCCGTCCCATGTGTCGATAATCTGGCCGAACGGCACGGCGATGCCCTCAAGCGTCCGTCCGTCGCCTTCCTCGCTGCTGCGAAGGCACACGCCTTGCAATCCGATATCGATTCTGTTCACTGTTCGTCTCCAATCTGCTGGGGTTCCGGTGCCGGAACCAACGGTGGGTAGGATTCACGCGCGCGTACCTCGTTGATGGTTATCCACTTGGAATCGAGGGCGGTCTTGTAGGCGTTGAAACGGTCGCTCATGTCGGCGCGGCGGCTGCTGTCCCAATCGAAGCGGGCTTCGCGGCCACGCGGCAACAGCACGTTGAAAAGCTCTTCGATTTCGCCGGTGTAGGCGGAAAGCGTGTAGTCCGCGAACTCAATCCAGCTTTGCTCTATGTTGCTGTAGGTGAGGTTCGAGCCGTCAACGGCGGCAAGCATGATGCTGGCGGGAATGCCGAGCAAGCGGGCAATCTGCGTGGTGTCGAACTTCTGCGTCTCCAAAAACTGCAAGTCGGCGGGCTTCATGTCCAGCGGAACATAGGTGAGGTTGTTTCCCAGCACCTTCACGTCGGCGGCGGTGCCCTGTGCCTTCCAATCGTTCTTCGCCTGTTTCGCGTACTCGGGTGTCACCTTCTGCTCGGTCTTGAGATAGCCTTTCAGGTTCGAGCTGTCGGTGTAGAAGCGGGCCTTGTAGTCGCGGGCCATCTTCGCTCCCTCAACCTCTTCGCGGGCCGCGCTTATCGGGCCAAGGCCACGCAAACGGCCCGGGACGTTCAGAAACTTGCAATGGACGATATCCGAGGGGCCGTAGTCCTTGCCCAAGTAGCTGTATCGCAGTTTCGGGGCGGCGGGGTCGTCGCCATCGTCGGAAACGACGACCAGAGACGGCGGCAGCACCTCGCATGAAACGATTTCACCGCCGAAGCGCACCAATCGCACGAAAGCGTTGCCGTCCAACGCCATGCTTGCCACCATGTCCGCCAGAAAGTCACGGCGTGAACGGTTCACGTCCGGCTGGGCCACAAGACTGCTGATAGAGTCCAGTTTGAGACCGGCGCGCGTCTCGTAAATCGGCAATCCGGTGATAGCCGTCTGCAAAACTTGAATGCCACGAAACACGGTGCTGAGCGCCAACGGGTCGTAGGCGGCTGCACGGCTGGGCGGCATGATGCCAGCGGGCACGTCGGCCAACGCCTCACCGCCACGCTTCATCACGCCACCGGCCAGCTTCAAACGCTGCCACAAGCTCAAACGTCCATTCATGCCGCCCAGTATGCGGGCATGGCACGCTACGGGTCTAGCAACGTGCCGCCAAGTGCCGCCAAGTACCGCCAAGTACCGCCAACAACAACTAGGTGGTTGTTGTCTCAGAAGATTTGCAAGGGGCCGTCTTCCTCGGGCATGTGCGAGGCTCCCCATGCGGCCAACATGCACGATTCGAGCGGGCTGGTGAGGCCGGTCGAGCCGCGTCGGGTCACGCGCCAAGCGTCACCGGCCCATGTGCGCGCGCTGTTGGCCGCGCTTGCGTCCAAGTCCGCGTCGGCGGCGTGCAGCACGGTGCCGTTGCTCAGACCGCTCACATAGGACTGGCCCACCGTGAGATAGTCGGCGGCGGTCAGGTCGCAGAATCTCACAGCGTCTTCGTCGCCCATGTGCCTCAACCGGTCGGCAAGGTCGGCGCTGGTGCCGCGCGTGTCAATCACCAACGGCGCGTCGTACGTGTCGCACAGGCGTTTGATTTCCGTGGGCGCGTGGCCGGTGCCGTCCATGATTCTGAGCAGTTGCGTGGTCACGCTGCCGTCATCGTTCACGATGCCCGCCGAGATGCTGGTATGGGTAGCGTCCACGTCCACGGCCACGCCGAACACCACCGGTCGTGCGCCCAGTTCGTTCGGACTGATTGCGGCAACCGTGGTGGTGGCCCACAGGTCGGTATCAATCACCCTGTCGGTCACGCCTTCGTCCCTCTTGTTGCCGAACGCGCGCGCCCAGCCGCTCGGATTGTTCCGCCATTGTTCGCGGAAGTCCGGCAGCTGGTCACGTCGCCAGAGCAGACCGGCTGCGGGGTGGTAGCGCATAATCATGTCAAGGTTCTCGGGGTCAGCGTCGGGCGGCAAGCCGAAGTCGAACCAACATGTACGGCGCGACTGTTCGCCCGCGCGGCATTCGTCAAGTTTACGGTTGAAAAACGTGCTGTCCGCCGTGCCCTCGGTCGAGGTAATCCAGAGTTGGGGTTGCACGCCCGTGGCCTGTAGTCGTGTGGCCATCGTGGGCACGAAGCCGTCAAGAATCATGTTGCCGGTTTCCTCGCTGAGGCTAAACGCTTCGTCCAGAGTCACTTTGTCGCCCTGTACGCCGTGGCCTGATACCTTCGTCACCGATTTCGGCATGATGATGGAACCGTTGCGGAACGGCTGGGCCTCGCTGCCGCGTCCCATGTACGGCCTACCGGTGATGGGAGCAAGCGGTGAGGATTGCAACGTCTTCAGGTATTTCTTGAAGTGGTCGCCCGCGTCCTTGCCGGTCTGGGCGAGATAGTAGATATAACGGTTCGGCCCCCACTGCGTGTTCCGTGTGTCCCAAGCGTCCACCAGCGTTGACTTGCCGCACTGGCGCGGCGTACTCAGAATCACCGTGTCGTAGAAGTACGTTCCGGTGTCGGGGTCGATTTCACCGGCCACGTCGGCCACGAGTCTTTGCCAAGGCAGCAAGGGCGTGCCCAGCAGTTCGGCAAACCGTGCCACAATAGCGCCGTCCGTCCGGCGTTCCACGTTCCGCGCGGTGCCGCCGCGCATGGGCACGGTCACGCCTTCGCCTCGGTCAGCAGCGCGGCCAGATTCTCGTCAAGCTCGGGTGCCTCGGGGTACAGTTCGCGCAAATGGTCGAAAGCGTTGTTGTAGCTGTCCGCAAGCGTCGAAATGTTCTTGCCCAAGGCCAGATAGCTATCGATGTTGTGCGCTATCGCGGTCATCAGGGCCGCGTAGGTGTCAGCGGCCTCGGTGACGCTCTTCCCATCGAAGAACGCCTTGAGGTTGGCGCGCGTGCGCTTCTCCATGAAGCCCTGACGGTTGCCGATTTCCGAGAATCCCTCAAAAGTTCCCTGAATAGCCATTGTTCGCCTCTTTTCGTTGAAATTCCGCCATTCTCAGGCTTTTTTATTTTTGGTTGGGGGTGAAAAAAACTTGGCGCGGGGTGATTTCCAAGGCCGTCGGTTTAAAAAACGAGCCTCACCACTCGGGCCGTGAAGCAACCGGCGTTGAACCGGCGCGAAGGCCAAGGGCAACGAGCTTCGCACGCCGCGCGGCCTGTCTCACGTCCACGAGCTGCTGCGAGAGATGCAGCGAATACCACTGCCGCGCCGTCTGCCTAGCGCCCTCGTTGCGCTGCTGTGCTTCCAGCCGGTCGAACACCACGGCAGCGCCGGGGTCAACAACGTGTATGTCGTAGTCGAGCGCCAACCATTCCTCAAGCAAGCGAGGGTGGGCGTGGCTGGCCGGTATCGATTTGATTAGCCATACGTCAACAGGCGCGTTCATGCGCACCAGCTTGTTGTACGCGCCTTGCCACGCGCCTTGGCCCGCCTGAATCAACGGGGCCGTGGGCCGCGCCTTCACGTCGCCGCCAAGGGTGAGCGCCGAAGTCAACTGGTCGAAGTCCAGCACCAGCGCGTCACCCGCCGCGTGCTGTGCCACATAGGAACTCTTACCGGCAGCGGGTGGGCCGATAACCGCGTGGATAGTCGCGCCGTAACCGGACAGCACGCGGTTGCTTCGGCTGATGTTGCACGCCTTGCACGCGCGCCGTATGTTCGCCACCGTGCCGCGTCCACCGGCCTTGAACGGTATGATGTGGTCGTCTTCCTCGCCATGGTGCGTGCATACCGGCAATTCCAGCCAACAGTCATTGCCCCACGTCTCAATGACTTCTTCACGCACGCGGCGCGGTATCGTTCCGCGCTTGCGCCTCAATCCCCGAACGGCCATAATCACGCCTTGCCCTTCTGCTCCATCACCCACCGGTCAAGGTCGGCAACCTCGTACAGGCACGGCGAATTGATAGCGTCACCGGCCTTGAACCAGACGGGGCCGGTGTTGTCCGCCCTCATGCGCTCCATCTGCCTTTGCGAACGATGCAAGTATCTCGCCGCTTGGGCGGTCGTGAGCTTCGCGCGCGGGTTCATTCAGCACACCCCCGCATAAGCCTTGAGCGAGGTCAGCAAATCAGCACGGTCGAACACCTGAACACCGGCACGCTTGCGAGGCCGCCGTACGTATCCTTCGCTGATAAGCTGCTGCAACACATGGTCGCCGGTCGGGTCGGCGGTCGGCGCAATCTTGCCGAGATGCAGCAGCTTGCACACCATGCCACGCTCGATTGATTCGGTGCCCGTGGTGTCATGCTCCAACTGGGCGACGTTCCACCTGATAGCGTTCTTCATGTCCTTCGTGCGCTGGGCCTTGTTCGCCGGTGACTGGCGCTTGGCACGTCGGGAAGTCGGACGGTTGGAGCGTTTGTAGGAGACTGCATAACCCATCTTGTTACCTCGTTTCGTCGTAAGTGCTTGGTTGATGTTCTTGTGGATTGTGATTAACCGTGTTTTCATTTCATGTGACCTTCGGGTGGTGAGCGGTTGAGCGGGGGAACCTTAGCCGGAAACAAGCGTTGAAGCGCAAGGCTTCGCCGTTCGTTTCCGGTAGAGGTTCGCCCAAATCGCTTCGTAACGGAGCCGCGTATATCGCTTTGAGGTCAGCCGCACAAGGCGGCGCGCAAGGTCACGACTTGCGGCCCGCCACGTATGACGGCGAAGCACCCTGTTGCACCCTGACAATGCGCCCCAAGTCGTTCAGTAACCCGCAAAGCGCCCCCGCGCCGTCTTAACCACGCCCCCACAGGACGTGTGTTTGTAACGCGGTGAGCAAGCCGCGCTAGGGTGCTTTCAACGTGCTACGAGTCACCTAGAGTCGCCCTCGATTACGGCACATTCAGTTATCGGCAAACGCCTACCGTCTTCGGCGGCGCAAATCGTCCTGAGCCAAAGCGTCGTTGATGGACGCTCTCAAAGCCTCAAGAGTCTGTCTGGTCGCCACCTGATTCAGCGCAATATCACCGCTGTCCGAATGAATCTCAAACAATCCCGGATACTCGGGGTGTGGATTGGCCCACACGCGCGTAGGAACCTGAAACATGCCCATCAATCCACCTTCAATCTGATAGTGAGGCCCTTGTTATGACCGGCGACTGCCATAGCCGCCTTGGCGCAAAGAGAAGCGAGAAACATGAGACCGAACGCCAGCAATCCGAACGGCGCGGCCAGAACGAACCTAAGCCACTTCATCGTCGCCGCCTTCCTCGGTTTCAAGCCACGCGACGGCAGCAACCGCCACCGCGAAGCCAAGAGCGATAAGCCACAACCGCCACGACAGCGCCACCACAATCAGCACCGCACACAACGGAACCAGAAGAGTCTTATCCCGCGTGGTCATGCCGTCACCTCTCCGTCATCGTTGACGGCCAACTGCTCAACGTCCGGTATCGGCCTGATGCCGCACACCAGCGCGTAGCCGTCATATTCCGGAATCTTGCCCGTGGTCAGCACGATTGCGGGGTCTTCGTCATCGTCCGTGAAGCAACGCACGGTGCCGCACGTCCACTTCACGGCACCCTTCGTGGTCACGAGACGCATAACCGCGATATCGCCCGGCTGCACGTCATTGGGTTCCTGTGATATCTCAAAGCGCATTTCTACGCCCCTTTCTGATTGCCTCGGCAATGTGCCGGTTGATGGTCATAAGGTCGCCCAGACTCATGCCCGCGAAAGCGAAGTAATCGCCGTCAACGGTGATTCTGAAGCCAAACGAGTTGTCAACCTCGAAGTGGTCAACGTCGAAGTGGTTATGTGATTCCTTGGTGAAAACAGGCATGTCACTTCACCTCTAACGGCTTGCGGCCAAGAAGAACATCAGCGCTGACGTTCAACAGGTCGGCAGTCTTGGCGATTTCATCAGCGGTGAGAACGACATGCCCGGCGCATTTCTGCGAGACGCTGGAACGGCTGCAACCAATTGCGTCGGCCATGTCTTGCTGTGTCAAGCCATTGAAGGCCAGCAAGCGTTTAATCAGCTCACCAGTGGTGATTTCAGGTCTAGTTTGTTTAGTCACGCTAACATCATACATACGAGTTGGTGAGGTTCATTCCCGCGTGTCGAGTGATTAACCAACAAAATTAAGCTGTGCTAAACTTCTGTTTATGACACAAACAATTGCAATGCCCGTTGCGACGGGAGAAGAACAGCGTGAGAGTCTGCAAGACGTGGTTACGCGAAACATGCGCGTGGCTATGGCGTTGCGGGGCGTGAACCAAACAAAACTAGCTGAAGCGCTCGGCGTGGATAGGTCGGCCATTTCTCAGAAAATGACGCGCCGTGTTGCTTGGAGCCTTGAGGATATAGAAAAAGCCTCGGGATTCTTCAAAGTGAATCCCGAGGCGTTGGTAGCGGGGCATGGATTTGAACCATGGACCTCTGGGTTATGAGCCCAGCGAGCTACCGAGCTGCTCCACCCCGCGTCGGCTTGTCTTTGCGACAGCTCTATCTACAATAGGTGCGGATTGATATATGTCAAATCGGCGTGTCGTGACGAAGGTTGCCCCTTCCGCGCTCCTCCCACAGCTGTCGATTCGCCGTCGGCGGCAACATGCCGCAATATCCAAGGACCGTTCATAATTGGAAACATGCCTATCAAAATCGCCAGCGGCCTACCGGCCCGTGCCATCCTCGACTCGGAACGCATCTTCGCGCTCGAGAAGCCCGAAGCGGAGCGCCAGCGCGTGCGCCCGCTCAAGCTGGTGATTCTGAACCTCATGCCCAAGAAGATCGAGACGGAAACGCAGCTGCTGCGCCTGATCTCCAAGTCGCCGCTGCAGGTGGAGATCGATTTCATGAAGACCTCCACGCACGAGGCCACGCATGTGAGCGCCGATCACCTGGTCAAGTTCTACGAGACGCTCGCCGCGTTCAAGGACAACTATTACGACGGCTTCGTCGTCACCGGCGCGCCCGTGGAGCATATGCCCTTCGAGCAGGTCGACTACTGGGACGAGTTCAAGACGATTCTCGACTGGGCCTCGACGCATGTGTTCTCCACCATGTATCTGTGCTGGGGGGCGATGGGGGCACTCAATTACCGATATGGCGTGCGCAAGGTCGACCTGCCCGAAAAGATCTTCGGGGTCTTCCCCCAGTACCTGCAGGACGAGTACTGCTTCCTGACCAACGGCTTCGACGAGATCATCCTGCAGCCGCACTCGCGGCTCGCCGGAGTGAGCGAGGACGACGTCGCCGCCAACGCGAACCTGCAGGTGCTCACCTGGGGGCCGCGCTCGGGCCCCGGCCTGATCGCCACCCGGGATTTCTCCGAGGTGTTTGCGCTGGGCCACTGGGAGTACGGCAAGTACACGCTTGCCGAGGAGTACGAGCGGGACATGGCCAAGGGCATGACCAACGTGCCGTTCCCGGAGAACTACTTCCCGCATGACGATCCGTCGCTGGAGCCGCTGTTCGCCTGGCGCGCGCACGCGAACCTGCTGTGGCGCAACTGGCTGAACTGGATTTACCAGACCACGCCGTACGACCTGACCGAGGTGCCGCAGCTGCGCGCCGAAAAGCGGCTCGGCACCGATCGTTCGCTCCGCCATGAGCCGGGAAGCCCCCGGTCCGACGGCTTCGCTCCGTTCGAGCGTGACGGGTACGGCGTGATCACGCGCTGACCGCCGGGATTCACCATGTGGACGTTTGCGCCGAAAGTGGAAAGCGTTTTCCTGACCGTCCTCGGCGCCATGAAATGCGTCATTCGACACCCGCCGTGCCTAGTGGCCGAAGCGGTTGCGACACGCCGGTGGAACTGTTGGAAAATAAGGCTTCATTGGGGTTGTCTAGACGCGGGCTAATAATCCTATCACAGCCATTCGGAGTCGAATGCCTGGCAGCGGCTCCGTGCCCCGCCATGGCGACTTCGAGAACGGCCCGACGAAAGTAACTGTTGCGTCACATTCGCCCCGCCCGTTGGGCTAAACTGACACCTGACACAAGAAGCAGGAGGCGTGAAATGGTAGATGCAGTCGGTATGGGCATGCTGTTAGCTGCCGAAAAAAGCCCTGAGCTGCCAACAGTCAATGATTTTCTTCCTCCAGAGATCCTGTTTCAGGGGACCCCGTTCGCGATCAACCGCATCATCCTGATCCGCATCGTGGCGACCATCGTGCTGCTGGTGGTGCTCGGCATCACGGCGCAGCGGGCCAAGCTCATTCCCGGGCGTTGGCAGGGCGTCGTCGAGATGGGCATCGACTTCGTGCGCGACAGCGTGGTGTACCAGGTCATGGGCGAGGTGCGCGGCAAGCGTTTCGTGCCGATGATCTCGACCCTGTTCTTCACGATCTTCGTGTTCAACCTGTGCGGCATCATCCCCGGCATGAACATGGCGGCCACCGCCACGGTGGTCATGCCGCTGCTGTTCGCCGTGTGGGTGCTGGTCCAGTACTGGGTCACCGCGGCCCGTGAGAAGGGCCTGTGGAGCTACATCCGCGACGAGTGCTTCCCCAAGGGCGTGCCGTGGCCGGTGTACATCCTGCTGGCTCCGATCCAGCTGTGCGAGCTGGTGCTGATCCGCCCCGCCTCGCTGACCATCCGTCTGTTCGCCAACATGATCTCCGGGCACCTGCTCGTGGCGTCCTGCCTGGCGTTCGCGCAGTTCTGGGTCATCGACGCATCCAACAAGCTCGCGGGCATCCCCGTCGGCATGCTGTGGTTCATCTTCGGCCTGGTGCTCACCCTCTTCGAGGCGTTCGTCGCCTTCCTGCAAGCCTATGTGTTCGCCATCCTTTCGACGGTGTACATCAGCATGAGCTACCCGGAGGAGTGAGGCGCCGCCCGCGTCCCTCCCCACCTTCGCGGCCTGCGCAGACAGCGCGCCCGCGACATGAACACTTGCACTGACGTGCATCCGATAACTGAAGAACACCAATCCAACAGTTGCCCCGGGCGAACCAACGAACCGGAACAACAGAACAAGTTTTTTTAACGGTTACGTTAGAAAGGAAACAGAAATGGACATCATTACTCTCGCTCAGGTCTCCGGCAGCCTCTCCGTCATCGGCTACGGCCTCGCGACCCTCGGCCCTGGCCTCGGTCTGGGCATCCTGTTCGGCAAGGCGATGGAGTCCACCGCTCGTCAGCCCGAAGTGAGCGGCAAGATCCAGATGATCATGTTCATCGGCCTCGCCCTGGTCGAGGTGCTGGGCCTGCTCGGCTTCGTGGCCGCGCTGATCGTTGCGTGAGACGACAAGCGACGATTCACCCGTTTTCCATTCGACATTGAAAGGAGGGCTTCATGATGACAATAGCCGCAAGTGACGGCCTCAAGCTGTTCATTCCGCAGGTCTACGACATCGTGTGGTCCCTGATCATCCTTGTCATCGTCGCGCTGTTCTTCTACAAGTTCTTCATGCCGAAATTCAACGCCATCTTCGATGAGCGGGCGGCGAAGATCGAAGGCAACATCGCCAAGGCCGAGCAGGCCAAGAAGGATGCGGACGCCGCGAAGCAGAAGTACGAGTCCCAGCTGAGCAACGCGCGCGTCGAGGCGTCCAAGATCCGTGATGACGCCCGTGCCGAGGCTTCGCACATCATCGCCGACGCCCGTTCTCGTGCCGAGTCCGATGCGGCTCAGATCACCGCCAACGCGCAGCGCTCCATCGAGTCGCAGCACCAGCAGGCGATGGTCAGCCTGAAGGGCGAGGTCGGCGCGCTGGCCACCGCTCTGGCGGGCAAGATCCTCGGTGCCAAGCTTGAGGACGAGAAGGTCCAGTCGTCGATGATCGACCAGTTGATCGATGGCATGGGCAGCGACAAGAAGTGACGTCAAGCAGTAAGAAAGGGAGGTGACCAATGCGAGGAGAAGCATCGCGCATCGCCGATCGCGTATCGCGCGACTCGCTGGCGCCCAGGCTGCGTGACACGGGCGAGGATGCATGGCGCATCGGCAACGAACTGTTCTCGATCACCAACGTGCTCGACCACAATGTCCGGCTTGAACGCGCGCTCACCGATCCGTCCAGGCCCGTGGCCGACAAGGTCACGGTGCTCAAGGCGCTGCTCGGTGACGTCGCCCATCCGATGACCATGGAGATCATGACCGATCTGGTCGATCGCAAGTGGAGCCGCGCCAGGGACATCGCGAACGCCGTCGAGGACTTCGGTGTGGACGCGATGATGTACTACAGCGACGCCACCGACACCACGCTCAAGGTCTCGGTCGAGCTGGCCAAGCTGCACTCGGCCCTGCTGACGCTGCCGGTCCTGCGCTCCAAGCTCTACGACGCCACCGTGCCGGCCGAAGCCCGAGTCAAGCTGCTCGACAGCGTGCTTGAGGACAGCGGCCTCAACAAGGTGACCAAGCGTCTGGCGGAGCACGCCACCTGCAATCTGCGCGGTCGTCGGTACCTGTCGACGATCCAGTGGCTCATCAACAAGTATTCGCGCCATATGGGCGAATCGATGATCACCGTCACCACGGCGACGCCGCTGACCGACGAGCAAATCCACAAGCTGATCGACATCTACTCGGCCAAGGTCGGGCGCAGGGTGCACATCAACTCGGTGGTCGACGCGAGCGTCATCGGCGGCATGCGCATCCAGGTCGGCGACGAGGTCACCGACAACACCGTGGTCGCGCAGCTGCAGAAGCTGCAGCGCACAGTCAAGGCGCAGGCCTGAGACTGACAAGACTTACCAGTCAAAACAAAACACAACAAGGAGTGATCATGGCAGAACTTACCATTGATCCCACCACGATACGCAAGGCGCTCGATGAGTTCGTCGAGTCGTACACGCCGTCGGACACTCCCACCCAGGAGGTGGGCTATGTGGCCACGGCTGGCGACGGCATTGCGCATGTGACGGGACTGCCTGGTTGCATGGCCAACGAGCTGCTGACCTTCGAGGACGGCACGCTCGGCCTGGCGTTCAACCTTGACGCCCGTGAGATCGGCGTGGTTATCCTCGGCGATTTCGCAGGCATCGAGGAAGGCCAGGAGGTCCGACGCACCGGCGAAGTGCTCTCCGTGCCCGTCGGCGACGGCTATCTCGGCCGCACCGTGGACCCGCTGGGCAACCCGATCGACGGTCTGGGGGAGATCAAGGGCATCGAAGGGCGCCGCATTCTCGAGGCTCAGGCCCCGGACGTGATGCACCGCCACCCGGTCGACGAGCCTATGTCCACCGGCCTCAAGGCCATCGACGCGATGACGCCGATCGGCCGTGGCCAGCGCCAGCTGATCATCGGCGACCGCCAGACGGGCAAGACCGCCATCGCGATCGACACGATCATCAACCAGAAGGCGAACTGGGCCTCCGGCGACCCGAAGAAGCAGGTGCGCTGCATCTACGTGGCCATCGGCCAGAAGGGCTCGACCATCGCATCGGTCAAGCAGAGCCTCGAAGAGGCCGGCGCCATGGAGTACACCACCATCGTGGCCTCCCCGGCGTCCGATTCCGCTGGCTTCAAGTACATCGCCCCGTACACCGGCTCGGCCATCGGCCAGCACTGGATGTACAACGGCAAGCACGTGCTCATCGTCTTCGACGATCTGTCGAAGCAGGCCGAGGCCTACCGCTCGATCTCGCTGCTGCTGCGCCGCCCGCCGGGGCGCGAGGCCTACCCGGGTGATGTGTTCTACCTGCACTCCCGTCTGCTCGAGCGCTGCGCGAAGATCTCCGACGACCTGGGCGGCGGCTCGATGACGGGTCTGCCGATCGTCGAGACCAAGGCGAACGACGTGTCCGCCTACATCCCGACCAACGTGATCTCCATCACCGACGGCCAGATCTTCCTGCAGTCCGATCTGTTCAACGCCAACCAGCGTCCCGCTGTGGACGTCGGCATCTCGGTCTCCCGAGTCGGTGGCGCCGCGCAGACCAAGGCTCTGAAGAAGGTCTCCGGCACGCTGAAGATCTCCCTGGCGCAGTACCGCTCGCTGGAATCCTTCGCCATGTTCGCGTCCGATCTGGATGCGGCGTCCAAGGCCCAGCTGAACCGTGGCGCCCGTCTGACCGAGCTCCTGAAGCAGCCGCAGTTCTCGCCGTATTCGATGGAGCAGGAGGTCGTGTCCGTGTGGGCCGGCACCCACGGCAAGTTCGACGATCTCGAGATCGCCGACGTGCTGCCCTTCGAGAAGGGTCTGCTGGATTACCTCGACCACAACACCGACATCCTCACGACCATCCGCGACACCGAGAACTTCACGGCCGACACCGAGGCCGCGCTGGACAAGGCCGTTGATGCGTTCCGTGCGACCTACGTGACCAAGACCGGCAAGCCGCTGGTCGAGAAGCAGGCCGCGCCCGCGAAGCCCACGCCGGTGGAGCAGGAGAGGATCGTCGCCAAGGCCGACAAGCCCGAGCATGATCCGAACAAGCACCCGATGGCCGGAGAAAAGAAGTAGCCCATGGGATCGCAACTCGCATTGAAGAGCAGGATCGCCTCTACGGGATCGCTGGAGAAGATTTTCAACGCCCAGGAGATGATCGCGTCTTCGCATATCGCTAAGGCACGTGACGTGGCCCTGAATGCGAAGCCCTATGCCGATGCGATTTTCGATGCCGTTCAGGCTGTGGTATCCCACTCGCGCATCACGCATCCGATCGTCAGGAAGGAGGAGGACAACCCCCGGGTTGCCGTCCTCGCCCTGACGGCGGATCGTGGCATGGCCGGCGCGTACACCTCGTCGATCATCCGTGAGACCGAGGAACTGCTCGCCCGTCTTGACAACGCCGGCAAGCAGCCGCAGCTCTACGTGTATGGCCGCCGCGGCGTAACGTACTACAAGTACCGCAACCGCGCGATCGCCAGCACATGGGAGGGTGATACCGACAAGCCTGGCGTCGAAGTCGCCGAGGCCATTTCCAAGGCCCTGATGGACGCCTACATGAAGCCGGCCAGCGAGGGTGGGGTTTCCGAACTCTACATCGTCTACACCGAGTTCATCAACATGGTGGTGCAGAAGGTGCGCGTGCTGCGCATGCTCCCCGTGGAGGTCGTCGAGGCCAAGGTCGAGTCCGGTCCGGACATGTCGCGCGAAAGCGAGGCCGGCGAGCCGGATACCACGGTTCGCCCGCTGTACCGCTTCGAGCCGAGCCTGGATAAAGTGCTGGACGCCATCCTGCCGAAGTACATCCAGTCGCGCATCCACGAGTGCCTGCTGGAGGCGGCGGCGTCCGAGACGGCGAGCCGCCAGAACGCCATGCACACGGCTACGGACAACGCACGCAACCTGATCGACTCGCTGACCCGCAAGCTCAACGCCTCGCGCCAGGCATCGATCACCCAGGAACTTACCGAAATCATCGGCAGCGCCGACGCGCTGAACACAAAGGAAGAGTAGGAACGCATATGGCTGAGAATCAGACCACAGCGGCTCCCGAGACGGCTGCAGAGCCGATCAATGGACGTGTGACGCGTATCCAGGGTTCGGTTATCGACGTCGAATTCCCGGTGGGCCACCTGCCCGATATCTACAACGCCCTCACTGTGGAACTGACCAACACCGGTGCCCACGAGGAAGGCGAGACCGCGCACACGATCACGCTTGAGGTCGAACAGCACCTGGGCGATTCCACCGTGCGCGCCGTGGCGCTCAAGCCCACCGACGGCCTGGTCCGCGGCGCTTCCGTCCACGACACCGGCAGCTCGATCTCCGTGCCCGTCGGCGATGTGACGCTGGGCCACGTCTTCGACGTGACCGGTCATGTCCTCAACAAGAAGGCCGATGAGACCATCACCGTCACCGAGCGCTGGCCCATCCACCGCAAGCCGCCGGCATTCGACCAGCTGGAGTCCAAGACCCAGATGTTCGAGACCGGCATCAAGGTCATCGATCTGCTGACCCCGTACGTGCAGGGCGGCAAGATCGGCCTGTTCGGCGGCGCCGGCGTCGGCAAGACCGTGCTGATCCAGGAAATGATCCAGCGCGTGGCGCAGAACCACGGCGGCGTGTCCGTCTTCGCCGGCGTCGGCGAGCGTACCCGTGAGGGCAACGATCTGATCGGCGAGATGGGCGAGGCCGGCGTGCTGGAGAAGACCGCACTGGTCTTCGGCCAGATGGATGAGCAGCCGGGCACCCGTCTGCGCGTGCCGCTGACCGCACTGACCATGGCCGAGTACTTCCGCGACGTGCAGAACCAGGACGTGCTGCTGTTCATCGACAACATCTTCCGCTTCACGCAGGCCGGTTCCGAGGTCTCCACGCTGCTGGGCCGCATGCCTTCCGCCGTGGGCTACCAGCCGAACCTGGCCGATGAGATGGGTTCGCTGCAGGAGCGCATCACCTCGACCCGTGGCCACTCGATCACCTCGTTGCAGGCCATCTACGTGCCCGCCGACGATTACACCGACCCGGCCCCGGCCACGACCTTCGCCCACCTCGACGCGACCACCGAGCTGTCCCGCGACATCGCGTCGAAGGGCATCTACCCGGCCGTCGACCCGCTGGCCTCCACCTCGCGAATCCTTGATCCGCGTTATGTGGGCCAGGCTCACTACGACTGCGCGAACCGCGTCAAGGCGATTCTGCAGCGTAACAAGGAGCTGCAGGACATCATCGCTCTGATCGGTATCGACGAGCTCGGCGAAGAGGACAAGACCACCGTGAACCGTGCCCGCAAGATCGAGCAGTTCCTCGGCCAGAACTTCTACGTGGCCGAGAAGTTCACCGGTCGCCCGGGTTCCTACGTGCCGGCCGACGAGACCATCGAGGCCTTCACCCGCATCTGCGACGGCGTGTACGACGACGTCCCGGAGCAGGCGTTCTCCGGCATCGGCGGCATCGACGACCTCGAGTCGAAGTGGCATGACATGCAGAAGGAACTGGGTGCGTGATGGCCGAATCGTCCAAGACCCTGCAGGTGAACATCGTCGCAGCCGACCACCCCGTGTGGCACGGCACGGCGCAGTCCGTCACGATTCCCGCGTCCGAAGGCGAAATGGGCATCCTGCCCAACCACGAGCCGGTGCTGACGGTCATCAAGAATGGCACGGTCACGGTCGTGGATCCGCAAGGCGCGCGGCACTCGTTCGAGGTTACCGATGGATTCATCTCCTTCGATACCAACAGGCTCACCATCGCCGTCGAGCGCGGCCGCGACGTGGTTCGCACCTCGAGTGCGGACGACGCGCAGTGAGCATGTGAGCATAGGTCCGGCGCGCTAGGCGCCTGACCGGCATTCTGGCCTCCCCATCCGTGGGGAGGCCTTTTGCGTTTGTCGACGGGCGGTGGATTTGGCGGCGTGCCGTTTGTTTGGGTAACAGGTGGTTCTCGGACACTTTCTACGCGTGAGGGCGTTTTGGCGTAGTGGGAGGTTGGGTAACTTTTTGGTTCTCGGACGTTTTTACGCATGAGGGCGGTTTTGCGTAGAGAAAGGCTGGGTAACTTTTTGGTTCTCGGACGTTTTCTACGCGGAATGGCTGTTTGGCGTAGAAAGTGTCCGAGAACCGTGGTGTTACCCAGCTTTTTGATACGCTGATGGGCGTTTTTGCGTTGCGAGAGGTTGGGTAACTTTTGGTTCTCGGACACTTTCTACGCTCGGCGGCGGTCCGGTATGGGGAGCGTCTGTAGGGGTTGAGGCGCTGGCGGGGTTTGAGGCGTCGGCGGCTTGCGTCATAGCGGGGCGGCGGCCGGCGAGGCATGCGGTACAGTGGTGACCTGTGCGAATTATTGTTGCTGATTGCTCCGCGGAATATTCCGGCCGTCTGACCGCCTCGTTGCCCCCGGCCAAGCGCGTGCTGCTGATCAAGGCCGACAACAGCCTGCTGATCTTCTCCGAACTCGGATCGTACAAGCCGCTCAATTGGATGGCGGCGCCGTGCACGATCAAGGAGATCGCCGGTGATCGGGAGACGGCGGATGATATGGCGGATGATGCTGCGGACGACGTCAATCCGGATGGCACCAGCCCGGACGACGCCAGCCCGGATGGCACCGATCCGGTACCCGAGAAGGTGCTGCGCGTGGCCGCCGACAAGTCCAGCGACATCCTCGAGGTGAGCCTGTACCACATCTATTCCGACGAATCGTACGACCTTGGCGAGGACCCGGGCCTGATCAAGGACGGCGTCGAGGACCACCTGCAGCGGTATCTTGCCGCGCAGATCCACCGCATCGGCGAGGGCGCCAAGCTGATCCGCCGCGAATACCCGACCGCGATCGGACCGGTCGACATCATGGCCACCGACGCGGACGGCACGCATGTGGCCATCGAGATCAAGCGCCACGGCGGCATCGACGGCGTCGAGCAGCTGACCCGCTACTGCGAGCTGCTCAACCGCGATCCGCTGCTCGCCCCGGTGCGCGGCATCTTCGCCGCGCAGACCATTACCCCACAGGCCCGTGTGCTCGCGCAGGACCGCGGCTTCGAGTGCCTTATCCTCGACTACGACGAGATGCGCGGCGTGGAGGACGACTCCCTGCGCCTGTTCTGACCGCGTTATCCAGTCTGTCCGATCCATGCCATTCAGAGTCGGCCCGGGCCACGTCATCCGGCCCGGGCCGTTCTCATTTGGCCCGAAGCCGCATACCTGGCGATTGTGCCCCTACTGGCATACGGTCCCTGCCGGGCTCGCTGCAGGCCGTATGTCAGCTTGGGAGGTGCTCGGTGATGAATCGTGTGCTGGCATACGGCCGTTGCTGTGCTTGCGGCAGGCTGTAAGTCAGCAAGGATGCCCGGATATGACAATGGCCCCCGAAGGGGCCATGAGGTGATGTGCGCCGGAAAGGCACAATGCGCACCGGCGGCGCGCGATGAGCGCTACCGGCAACGAACATCGTGCCGGCGGCAGCCGGACGAATCAGTACGCCGCGAGGATGTCGACCACGAACACGAGCGTCGAGTTGGCCGGGATCGAGCCGGTCTTCTTGTCGCCGTAGGCGAGATCGGGCGGGATCACCAGCAGCACCTGCGAACCGACGGTCTGGCCGACCATGCCCTGCTGCCAGCCTTCGATCACGGTGTGCTGGCCGCCGCTGAAGGTGTCCGCGTCAAGCGTGGTGTTCTTGTCCCACGAGGAGTCGAACTGCGTGCCGTCGAGCAGCCAGCCGGTGTACTTCACCTTGACGGTGTTCTTGTTCGTCACCTCGGCGCCGCTGCCCTTGACCAGCGTCTGCGCGACCAGCTTGTCGCTGCCCTGATAGCCGTTCATGTCGATCGACGGCTTGCCGTCCTTGCCGCGGGTGACCTTCGGTAGATCGGACGGGATGTCGGTGACCTCGGTGCCGGTGGCCTTGTCGTAGTCCTTCGACTTGGAGACCAGCGTGAGCACGGTGAGGTACGAGGTGCCGGAGGAGTTCGAGTCGCTGACGCCGATGGCGATCGTCGTGTTGAGCTTCTGGCCCACGATCAGTTCCTTGTACGCGGAGCTGATGCTGCTGCTGGTCAGGTCGAGCGAGCAGTCGGGCGTGTTCTTGTCCCAGGTGTTGCCCAGTTCGGAGCCGTCCTTGCCGTTGAGGAACACGACCTGCGTGCACACGCGGTCGGTGTCCTCGATCACGGCGCCGTCGCCCTTCTGCAGCACGGCGTAGGAGTTGTCCTTGAAGGTCGTCGGCGTCTGGAAGGTGACCTTCGGCTTGGAACCGAGGTCGCCGGTGGCGGTGACGCCCGCGATCTGGGTGAATCCCTTGAGCGCCTCGGAGGAGTCGGAGGAGGAGTTGGACGACGAGTTGGACGAGGAATCGGAGCCGGAGCCCTTGGAGCTGTCGGACGAGCCGCACGCGCCGAGCGAGACGGTCAGGGCCAGCGCGCACACCGCGGCGAAAAACTGCGGAATATGCTTCGTGAATGTCTTGGTATGCATGGGTCACACCTTACCGCCCAACCCTGATTTTGCGCCTTCACAGACAGCCCAAGCTTGTCTTGTTAGAATAGGTGGGTTATGAATGTGCAGAACAAGGAACCCCGGGACAACACCGACGACGAGACGCGCGCAAAACCGTCCCGCCGCGCGTGGATCATGCGCGGCCTGGTGACGCCTTTGCTGGGGCTGCTGGCCGTGGCCAGCATCGCTTTGGGCATCATGAACGCAACGGTGTGGAAGCCCAGTACACAGATCACGGCCGACGCGCGGGTGAAGGGGACCCGAT